>Ga0209804_1000550_pt1 | contig 29471 bp, 32 predicted proteins | sample GraSoiAngelo_139_FD_185896 | JGI IMG/M metagenome (GOLD analysis project Ga0209804, IMG submission 185896) | Grasslands soil microbial communities from the Angelo Coastal Reserve, California, USA - 14_0929_12_20cm (SPAdes) (version 2) | ecosystem: Environmental > Terrestrial > Soil > Grasslands ... | reverse complement strand
GATTTCGAACTAAATCTTGTGGCGTGGTGTCGCGTCTGCCAGGCCGGTACTACATCTTGTGGCTGGCCACCCTGACCTCACCGGGGAATCACGCCAGCTGTGACTCCGACCACGGCATCCAGGATTCCCAGCACCCAGACGATGATCGCAAGGGAGACCAAGCGAGGTAGCCATGTCCGAAGGGTCAAGGCCATGATCGCGGATGCGGCGACGACGATCAAGATCTCAACCAGCGCTATCGCGCGCAGCAGCGTCGCAGCTCGTGCAAATACCTCGCCGGTGTAGCCATCTTCGTACGAAGCCATTCGGAACAACTCCCAGGTCCCGATCGCCAGCAGCAATGCGCCCGCAGCCAGAGCGATCACCCAGAGGGATGGCTTTCGCACCAACTCCTTGGTCGGCATACTCGTACAACGGACCAACGGAAGCCGTCTGTCGTCGACCGCAATCCAGCTGCGGATTAGGTAGAGCGAGTCCGCCGATAAGCCGAGTTCTGTCCTCCGCCTCGCCGGCCGAAGCCGGCACGCACCGGAGGGGCAGCCATCCGTCTGGTTCGCCGGTTGCCCGACGACTCAAGCGACCGTACCCGAGGACCGGCCGAGCCAGCCGATTCGTCCTCCTATTAGGTCTTGCTCCGAGTGGGGTTTACCTAGCCGGCCGGTCTCCCGGCCGCTGGTGGGCTCTTACCACCACCATTTCACCTTCGCCGGTGTTGCCACCGGCTGTGTCTTTTCTGTGGCACTCTCCTTCGGGTTACCCCGACCGGGTGTTACCCGGCACCCTGCTCTGCGGAGCTCGGACTTTCCTCGACAGGTGCGCTCCTGCCGCGGCTGCCTGGCGGACTCGCGAACAAATTCTATCCGCCTCATCCCGATTTCAAGCCTCCCGGTGCTCTGCCGGGATCAAAGCCAGCGTCAGCCAGGCAGAGAACAGGGTCAGCCCGGCGCCGACGATGAACGCCAGTACCAGGGACCGCTGGACCAGCTGTCCCGAGATGGCGGATCCCACCGGCAAGCCAGCGTAGTTCAGGTTCATCGACACCGCGAACGCCCGCCCGAACCAGGCCTCGTGCGTCCGGCGCTGGCGCATCGAGAACATGGCGACGTCGCTGGGGCCCAGGAAAGCACCCAGGAGGACCATGGCGGCCAATACGACCCACCAGCTGCCGGCCCCCGCCAGGATCGCAAGCCCCACTGCTCCGCCCACCATCGTCCCGGCGAGGATATGACGCTCCTTCCCTTCGGTGTTCAGCTTGCCGACGAGCAGGCTGCCGACGACGCCGGCGACTCCCTGGGCAGCCCACAGCTGGCCGACGAGGGCGGGACCACCGTGCAGCCGGTCGAAGACCAGGACCGGCAGGCCGACAGTGAGTGCCGCCTGCCCGAGGTTGGCGACCGAGATAGCCGCCGCGATTCCGCGCAGACTCCGGTTCCGCAGGACGTAGCGCAGGGCGCCGAGAGCAGCCGGAAAGACCGGCTCTGATAAATCGGGGTCGGTCTGCGGTTCAGCCACTCCGATCAGCACGGCTGCGGCGGCCACGAACATCACGGCGCTGACCAGCAGGGCCAGCTCGGCGCCCCGCGCCGCGGTCAGCGCTCCAGCCAGAGCCGGACCGACGATCGCCGGCCCGGTGTAGCCGATGCTGTCGAGTGCGTTCGCTCGGTCCCAGAGCGGTCGCGGCACGATCAGGGGGAACATGGATCGGCTGCCCACGCTGCCCAACGGGTTGGTCAGCGAGCTGACCGCAACGATCGGTATCAGGAGCCCCGCAGATAGGTGCCCCGTTGCCGACAACCAGACGATCAGGACAAGGGTCAGGCCCGCGATCGTGTAGTCGAGAAGCATCAGACGGATGCGGCCATGGCGGTCGAGGAGCACGCCGGCCAGCGGACTGATCAGGATTCCCGGCGCGATGCTGAAGAAAATCGTAAGCCCGGCGAGCGCGGGTGAGTGGAACTTCTGGAGCACGAATAGCACCAGTCCCAGCTGCCAGATGGCAGCGGCGGTGCGCACCAGGAGGGTGGCGCCCAGGAACCGGCGAAAGCTGGGCACGGCCAGCAGCGCCCGGTAGCTCAGGACCTCAGCCGATGATTGCGTCAAGAGATCGTGTCGCGATACTCGGTGATGCTCTCGACCTTTCCGTCGCCAACGCGGCCGATCCAGAGGATTGCTTCCTTCTGCCGGCGCGCCTCGAAGATGATGTCGGGACCCGTGACCCTGATCGACGCCGGCTGCCAGCCGGCACCCGGCCGGCGCCACGCGCGCAGGAAGACTTCCGCATCACCGGCATCCTCGTCGCTTGCTCGCCGGTACTCGAACTCGGTGGAGAGCAGTCCGCGTGCCTCCTCGGCCTTGCCATCGACGAGCAGCTTGAAGAGGCGGGCCACCGCCGATTCCTCCGCGGGAACGCGATCGAGCGCCGCGTTGGCCAGCCGGTCCGCTTCGGTGTTCTGCTCTCGGGGCACATGTGCGAAGGTGACCTCCTCAAAGCGCTGGATCAGCTCCAGCACCCGCCGGTAGAGGGGCAACATATCCGGGTGCTTGACCCGGTACGAGCCGTTGAGCTGCCGGACGACCAGCTGGCTGTCCATCTGGACCTGGACCCGGCGGGCCCCCAGCTCGAGCGCACTCTCCAGGGCGCGGATGACGGCGGTGTACTCCGCCACATTGTTCGTGGTGGGGGCGAGCGCCTCACCAAACTCGCGAAGGACGTGACCGGACGGCTCAGCAATGACGACGCCGATCGACGCGGGACCAGGGTTCCCGCGCGAGGCTCCGTCCGTATGGACGATCACGGTCTCGGGAGCGCTCAAGGCGCGATCAGGATCCGGCCGCAGGTCTCACACGTGAGCGGATCGGCCGACATCCGCAACGCTCGCAGCTGGCTGTGGGAGAGGGGCAGGCGGCAGCCGGCACAGACACCATCGCGCACGTCGACCACCGCCGGCGCCGGCCTGAAGGCGGCGACCCGGTCATACAGCCGGAGATGAGCCGCGGGAATCGCTGCCCGCTGGTCGGCGATCCGGCGAGACGCGTTGTCCGCTTGTTGTTCCTGCTGCTTGAGCTCGGCCCGCGTTGTCTCCGCTTCCGATAGCGCATCGGCCAGCTCGCGGTCCGCCTCGTCAAGCGAGCTCAGAAGCTCCATCTCTTCCACTTCTTCGGTGGCCAGCTGGACTCGCAGGTGGTCGAGCTCCTCAGAGAGCTGGGTCAGCTCCCGAGGATTGTGGATCACTCCGGAATACAGTTGCCGCTCGTGGCTGCGTGCACGCGCCCGTTCCTCGCGCTCACGGGTCTCCGCCTGTTCGAGCTGTCCCGAGAGCGCCTTGCGTCTTGCCTCTGCCCGGAGCAGCCGTGGTCGATGGTCCTCAGCCGCCGGGTCACCATCGAGGACTCGGCGCAGTTCTGCGATCCGTTCCTGCGAAGCTCGCAGCTCGTGCTCGGTCTCCTGGAGGCGCTGCAGGGAGTCGGCCGGGCCGCTCATGCGCTTTTCTTTCGGCGCCGAAAGAGCCGCTGCTCGCCAGACATGGCGAGCCGGAGCACAGCGCGCACCTCCATGACCACCTGCTTCCAGAACCGATCGGCCGCGTAATAGACGCCGAGCAACGCCGCCACCAGGATCACCAGGTGGACGCTGTCCCCACCCTGCTTCTCCCAGTAGACGTCCCGCAGGTTCAGCCAGAGGGCGAATTCGTCCAGGACGAGCGCGGCGCCGACCCCGAAGCCGACCGCAACCCAGGGGAGCAGCTTCGGTGACTGGAGGGTGATCCCGAGAAACCCGACCACGATCAGGATCAGGATGCCCCAGACGAAGTGGTGAATGTGCAGGCCGCTGCTGGTCACCACGTTGCCAACTGGAAGCAGGTGGTAACGGATCCCCAGGGTCAGTCCCCGCAGCAGGAGGAACGTGACGATGAAGGCCAACCACATGCGAAGAGCGGCCTCGCGCCGGTAATCGACATGTTCCTGGTAGGCCCTGGCGATCCGCTTGGGAAGATTCTTTCCCACTCGCGCCGCACCGGCATCGGCCAAGATGCGGTCGAGTATATATTGACGAGGCGATGGCGGATTCTGCGCAGGTCGTGCGCGAACAGGACCCGGTCCGCAGCGTGTTGCGGGCGGACGGATCGCTGGCCGGAGACCCGCGCCGCGCGCTGGGTCTGACCCCGGAGGGCTTCGTCGACCTCTATCGAAAGATGGTGTCCATCCGGCGCGCCGACCAGGAAGCGCTCAACCTGCAGCGGCAGGGCGAGCTCGGTCTGTGGGGACAGTTCCTGGGCCAGGAGGCGGCCCACGTCGGGGCGACGATGGCGCTCGAGCCGACCGACTGGATCTTTCCCAGCTACCGCGAGTTCGGAATGGCGATGTGCCGGGGCATCGACCCAGCAACCATGCTGACGGTCTTCCGCGGGCTGACGCACGGAGCCTGGGATCCTCGGAAATTCCACTTCGCGCCGTTGGCCATCCCGGTTGCGACCCAGGTGCCCCACGCAGTCGGATTTGCCATGGGCTCCCGGCTAGAAGGCTCCGGGGAGGTCGTCCTGGTTACCTTCGGTGACGGCGCCACCTCTGCCGGCGACTGGCACGAAGCCATGAACTTTGCCGGGGTCTTCAAGGCGCCGGTGATATTCCTCTGCCAGAACAATTACTGGGCCATCTCCGTGCCACTGCCCAGGCAGACCGCCGGCCGTATCGCCGACCGGGCCGCCGGCTACGGCTTTCCCGGCATTCGCATCGACGGCAACGACGTCCTGGCGGTCTTCGCGGCTACCCGCGCCGCGGCGGAGCGGGCCCGTCGCGGCGATGGGCCGTACCTGATCGAAGCGCAGACATATAGGATGGGCGCCCACACCAGCTCCGACGACCCGACCCGCTACCGGACCGCTGCCGAGCTGGAGGCCTGGTCGTCCAAAGACCCGATCGCCCGGTACGAGCGCTGGCTGCGCGCTGAGGGCCTGCTCGACCAGGCGGGCGTCGACGGGATCGGCAAGGAGGCGGAGTCGACCGCGGAGAAGATGCGCACTCGCTTGAGGGAGGCGCCGGCGCCCGACCCGGGGAAGGCGATGTTCGACCGAGTCTACAGCCGCCCCTCGCCCGGATTCCAACAGGAACGCGAAGAGTTCGAGAGCTCGCTGGAGTCCCCCGGATGAGGTCGGTCACCATGGCTAAGGCGATCAACACCAGCTTGCGCGACGCGCTGCGCAAGAACCCTAAGACCCTGATCTTCGGTGAGGACGTGGGCCCGCTAGGCGGTGTTTTTCGGATAACCGACGGCCTCCAGAAGGAATTCGGCGAGGACCGTGTGTTCGATACACCGCTGGCCGAGTCCGCCATCATCGGCATCTCAGTGGGGCTGGCCTTGAAAGGCTTTCGCCCGGTCCCGGAGATCCAGTTCGACGGGTTCATCTACCCGGCGTTTGACCAGATCGTCAGCCACGTCGCCAAGTACCGCAACCGCTCCGGTGTCCCCTTACCGATCACGATCCGGGTGCCGTTTGGAGGCAACATCGGCGCGGTCGAGCATCACTCCGAGAGTCCGGAGGCATACTTCGCGCACACCGCCGGGCTCAAGGTCGTCACACCGGCCACCCCGGGCGATGCCTACGGACTGCTGCAGAGCGCAATCGAGGACGATGATCCGGTGGTCTTCTTCGAGCCCAAGTCGCGCTACTACCTCAAGGAGGAGATCGACCTGCCATCCGCGGCTGTGCCCATAGGCAAGGCGAAGATCTCGCGCGAGGGCAGCCAGGTTTCGGTGATCGCGTACGGCCCAACTGTGGAGACTGCTTTGCAGGCAGCCCGCTCGGCTGAGCAGGAAGGGATCTCGCTGGAGGTGATCGACCTGCGCAGCCTATCTCCCCTTGACACGGAGACGGTGCTCGCCTCCGTCCGCAAGACGCACCGGGCTGTGGTCGTGCACGAGGCCCCGGTCTTCGGTGGCTTCGGGGCGGAGATCGCCGCCCGGATCAGCCACGACGCCTTCGACGTGCTCGAGGCGCCGGTCGCCCGCGTCGCCGGGCTCAACATCCCCTATCCACCCGCGCGGTTCGAGAAGCTGTACCTGCCGGACGCGGATCGGATCCTGCAGGCGGTTGACGCCGCGCTCGCCTATGGCTGAGGAAACCTTCCGGCTCCCCGACCTCGGTGAGGGCCTGACCGATGCGCAGCTGGTGAGCTGGCGGGTCCAGGAAGGCTCTACGGTGGAGGTCAACGCGCCGCTCTGCGAGGTCGAGACCGCCAAGGCCGTGGTCGTGATTCCGTCACCGTTCAGGGGGACGGTGCGCAGCCTGCACGCAAAGCCGGGCGAGTCCGTCGCGGTTGGGGCGCCGCTGGTCACGATCACCGCATCCTCTGACGCTCCGGCTGATACGGAACGCACCCTGGTGGGCTACGGCCCGGGAGGTCCGGAGAGTGGCGTACGGCGCCGAGCACGCAGCGTGCCTGGCGCGGCTGCCGACAACGCCGGCGATGTGCGAGCGGCCCCCTTCGTACGGCAGCTCGCCAGGGAAAAGGGTGTGGACCTGGCAACAGTCACTGGGACCGGTCCCGGCGGCCGGATCACGCGCGCCGATGTTGAAGGGGCAGCGGTCGGCGAGGGTTCAGTTTCAGCGCCGGCTTCGGCTTCAGCTGCGGCTGATGGGGACCAGCGCATCAGCGTGGTCGGCATCCGCAAGGCGATCGCTCGGCAGATGGTGCGCTCGGTCTCGACCATCCCGCAATTCACCGAGTTCGCGATCTTCGACGCCACCCGGCTGCTGGCCGCTCGGGCAAAGGCGAAGGCCTCCGGTCGCCCGCTGACTCCTCTCCCCTACTTTGTGGCTGCCGTGGTCCGGGCGGTCCGCGAATACCCCCTCCTCAACAGCTCCTGGGACGACACGACGGACGAGATCGTGGTCAAGCGGGCCATCAACGTGGGGCTGGCCGTCAATACCAAGAACGGGCTGTTGGTCCCCGTCCTTAAGGGTGCGGGCTCGATGGACACGAATGCGATCGCCGAGCGAGCCACCCACCTGATCGAAGGCGCTCGCGCCGGCTCGCTGGGCCCGGGCGAGATGAGCGGCGGCACCATCACCGTCACCAACGTGGGAGCCAGCGGACCGGTCGAGACCGGCACCCCGATCATCAACCCGCCTGAATGCTGCGTGGTCGCTTTCGGCGCCATTCGCCCCCGGCCGATGGTGGTCGAGGGGCAGGTCGTGGCCCGGGAGAGCGCCTGGATCTCGGTCTCGGTCGACCACCGGATCGTCGACGGCGCCCTGGCGACCGAGTTTCTTACAAGGCTGGTTTCAGACCTGGAGCGGATCGATGCCTGAGGCGCAGGACCTGATCTACGACTGGAACACCTTCAACGCGCCGGAGCGTCCCGATCACCCGATCGCGATCCACGACGAGACCCTGCGGGACGGGATCCAGGGCCCGTCGGTCCGCGACCCGGAGGTCGAGGTCAAGGTCCGGTTCCTGCATCTTCTCGATGCGCTCGGAGTCGGGTCGTCGGACCTGGGCCTGCCCGGGTCGGGGCCTCGGGCGAAGGGTGACGTTGAGCGGCTGGCGCGCGAGATCCGCGACGAGCGATTGAAGGTCAAGGCGCTCTGCGCCGCGCGCACGCTCGAGGCGGACATCCAGCCGGTCGTCGAGATCTCCCAGCGGGTCGGCATCCCGATCGAGGTGGCGGCCTTCATCGGCTCGAGCCCAATCCGTCAGTACGCCGAGGGCTGGACGATCGACCAGATGGTTGACAACACGCGGAATGCCGTTCGCTTTGCCCGCGAGAACGGTCTGCCGGTCATGTACGTCACCGAGGACACCACCCGCGCCCACCCCGACACGCTCCGACGGCTCTACGGCACCGCCATCGAAGAAGGGGCCCAGCGCATCTGCGTCTGCGACACGGTTGGCCATTCGACGCCCGACGGCGTGCGCGCGGTGGTCAGCCACGTCAAGGCCATGGCCCAGGAGATGAACCCGTCGGTCGGCATCGACTGGCACGGCCACAGTGACCGTGGATTCGGGCTGATCAACGCCATCGTGGCCATGGTGGCGGGCGCGGACCGCATCCATGGTTGTGCCCTCGGGCTCGGGGAACGCGTGGGCAATACCCATCTGGACTTGCTGCTCGTTAACCTTCGCCTGCTCGGATGGATCGACACCGACCTGAGCCGCCTGCGCGAGATGGGCGAGCTGATCGCCGAGGGGACCGGGATGTCGATTCCGCCGAACTACCCGGTACTCGGACATGACGCTTTTCGGACGGCGACCGGGGTCCACGCCGCCGCGGTGATCAAGGCCAAGCGAAAAGGCGACGACTGGCTGGCGAACCGGGTCTACTCGGGCGTCCCGGCGGAGCTCTTTGGCTGCGAGCAGGTGATCGAGATCGGTCCTATGAGTGGCGAGTCGAACGTCATCTTCTGGCTGGAGCAGCACGGCATCGATCCGCGCCCAGACCTTGTCCAGGCGGTCTTTGACGCAGCCAAACAGCGTGACGGCCTGATGTCAGAGACCGACGTGCTCGAGGTGGTCGAGAAAGCGGCGGCCCGGAGAGCGCGTCTTGCCGAGCAGCCGGCTCCCTAGGAACTAGCCCGGGCCGACCCAGTGGCCTATGCCGTAGACGATGCCTGGCCCGTCGTCAATCGGCGGAATCGGAACGGCGGCCGCGGCAGAAAGGGCTGGCATGCGTGGCGTCATCGGCGCTGGCCGACCCGCCGGCTGGAGACCGTTCCCGCCCGGCCAGTTCCAGCCCAACTCCACCTTCCGCCTGACCAGCAGGCGTGCGACTCGACGAAGAATCCGCCGAATCGGTCCGGTTGGCTTGTGACGCCTCATCGCCTTTGATTGTGGGTCGTAGGGCGGGATTGTCAAGCTCAGATGACCCTCGGGGCCAGCCTTGAGCGCCCGGAACTTTTGGCGCCATGTCCCGTCATATCTGTATGCGCTGGAATCCGGCCAGCGGTCCCCGCCGTTCCCTGATGAGGGAAACGGCGTTTTGGACGTGGCCTCACAGGTGAATTGCCATCGGTCGCCGCTTTGCGCTGCACTGGGGCGGTTGCGTCCGTTAGTTGCCAAACGCATGCCCTTCCCAATACTCTCCTTGGTCATCGCGGTTCTGTTTTCCTCATGCGTTGGATCGGGGAATGCGTCGACGAACTATCGAGTGGCAACAGACTCCTCTCCGTCCGGCTACGGTTTCGACGCTCTGTTGCAAGGGGTACTGGCCGGTCACGGCAACATCGATGGCACGGCCTGCTTCTCGGTGACAAATGAAGGAATTACCACGGTGCTGGTATGGCCACATGGATATTCAGCGAGCGGAAGTCCACTCCGAGTCCTCGATCAGAACGGCTACCCGGTTGGGACGGTCGGAGATAGCATCCATCTCCGGGGAGGGCTTGGTCCTGACCCAGCATCAATACCGGTTCTCGGATGTTCTGGGGCCCAACCGGCCTGGCTCGTTACCGACGTGGTGCCATTGGCTAACTCGACAACGAAGTAGTTTTGGACGACGAATCTATCTATCGCCGGCAGGTCAAGCGTTTGTAAACCGGCCTAGCAAGTCGGGGGGTCGTTATGAAGAGGATTTCTCGGATTTCGTTGTACAGACGTCGGCCGCGGGGAGCAAACCAATGTCGTCGCCATGACTTGTGAGCCGTTCAAACTAGACCGACACGTCGAAGCGCTCGGGGTCCCAGGTGATGCCGAGCTCTGCGGGGCCCGCCATGTATCCAAGCAGCGCCGAGGCCGCCACCACTGCCGGGCTCGCGAGATAGCCAAGGCCGCCAACCCCCATGCGGTTCTGCCAGTTTCGGTTGAACGAGGTGATGGCGACCTCGCCCTTCTTCAGCGCGTCGGGTCCCTGGCCGAAACACGGGCCGCACCAGGACTCGCGGATTTGTCCACCAACCGACCGGAACATCGAGGCAATCGACTCGCCGCCGAGGCGGGGCTCGGGGTTCTCGATGTCTCGCTTCACCCCTCCCGACCCGGGGAAGACGACGAATGTCCGCGGGGCCTTCTCGTATCCCTTCTCGCGACCCGCGCGGATCACCAGCGCCGCCTCCAGCAGGTCGTCATAACCGCCGTTCGTGCATGACCCGATCAGGGCCTTGTCGAAGCCGACGCGCTCCTGGGCCACCTCATCGGCGGGGAAGGCGTTGCCCGGTGCAAACGGCTTCGCGATGTATGGCACCAGCTCGGAGAGATCGAGGGTCTCGTCGATCTCGTAGGTGGCCTCTTCGCCCGGCGCGATCGGCGGGTAGGGGAGGTCGCGGATCCCTTTCCGCCGGTACCAGTCGAGGGTGACCTCATCCGGGGCAAAGATGCCGTTCTGGGCCTCGGCCTCGGCCATCATGTTGGCAACTGTGTTCCGGTACGGGATCGGTAGCTGCCGCTCGGCATCGACAAACTCGACGCTCATCCCCTGCGCCTGTGACTTGCCCCACCGCCGAAGCAGGGCAAGGACCACATCCTTGCCGCTGACCCAGGGATGCAGACGGCCGGCGAACACGACGCGCCGGCGTTTCGCCGGGGTGAAGTAGATGTACCCGGTCGACCAACCGAAGCCGAGCTGGGTACTTCCGACACCCATGCCGATCGCCCCGTAGGCGCCGTAGGCTCGGCTGTGCGAGTCCGCACCCGGGATGAAGGCGCCCGGGACCACCAGGCCCTGCTCCGGAAAGTAAAAGTGGAAGATGCCGTCGCCCGGTGTTGCGTAGTACGGCCGCTCGATCCCGTGCAGCTGCGCGAACTCGCGGCCGATGGATGTCTGCTTGTCGTCAGCGTTGCGACCGGAAAAGACAAAGTGGTCGTTTGCGATTGCGGCCTGGCGCGGAAAGATGGTGCCGCCTCCGGTGATCTGGTTGAAAGTGTGGATGGCGAACGGCGCCGTGCCGTCCGATGCCGGCAGAAGGTCGCACCACACCCGCAGGGTCAGGCCCGGCCGCACCTCGGCGTCGCGGTCGACGCGATGGGCCCACACGATCTGTTCTGACGTGCTCAGTTTCCGGGCCGTCTTGCCGTCCGCCCACTCGACCCGAATTTCGCGCGCGATCGACTCTGGGAACTCGCGACGTCCGATGGCTATGATCCCGCCCGAGCGCCGGATCTCCTCTTCCTTTGGAGTCAGCGGCACAGGCTCGTAGGTCTTGCCCCGGGTTTCATTGGTGAGCCGGCGCGAAGCCCGATCGAAGGTCATCACATCGCCTTCCTGGGCATCTTCCGAGGCGTCGCGGCTCTGGACGACGTGCAGGCCGAGGTTCAGTGCGTTGCGCCGGAAGATGTCGCCGACCCCGTCGCCGCAGACGATCACCAGCTCGAGACCGACTTCTTCGGCGACCGCCTTCAGACCGGCCGGGCTCATCTCACGCGACGAGCCGATGCCGAACCGCTCGCCGGCGATAACAAACGTCTCCCCTCGGTGGACACGTTCACGAAAGTCAGGCATCAGGTAGCGGAAGGCGCCGATCCTCCAGCGCTCATCGAGCCTGTCCAGGCTCTCCGAGACACAGTCGTCGGCGGGAGTGATCTGGTCGGTGTCGATGGCGTCCAGCTTCTTCCCCGGCACCTTCGGGTCCCAGAAGATCAAGACCTTCCCCCGGACCAGGCTGCCGCGACGGTCGGGCGGCGCGGCCTCGGTCTGCACCTGGCTTGCCCGCGGAGCTCCGTGCTTTGGCCGGGCTGGCTGGATCGTCGTCACTGGGCTGATTCTTCGATTCTCGCTTACTGCTCGTTTTTCGGGGCCAGTCGCTCGAGAACCGCCTCGGCCGCTGCCTCGGTCGACAGCTCGCCACCCAGGTCTCGGGTCGTACACCGCGCGCGCACCGCGGCATCGACGGCATCCTCGATCGCGGCCGCCGCCGGCTCGGCGCCGAGGTGGCGCAGCATCAGCGCTCCCGACAGGATGGCCCCGAGCGGATTCGCGATCCCCTTGCCGGCATGCTTGGGCGCTGATCCGTGCACCGGCTCGAACAGGCCCCGCCGCGAGTCCGGGTTGATGTTGCCCGACGGCGCCAGGCCAAGCCCGCCGACAAGCTGTGATGTGAGGTCGCTGAGGATGTCGCCGAACATGTTCGAGGTGACCAGCACATCGAAGCGGCTCGGGTCCTTGACCAGCTGCATGGCGGCGACGTCGACAAAGAGGTGCTCCGCCTCGATTCCCTTCGTCTGATTGCGAAGCTCGGCGAAGACGCGCTGCCACAGGTCGTGCGCGTGATAGAGGGCGTTGCTCTTGTCGACCATGGTGACCCGGCCCTTGCCCACGCCTGACCGCCGCCGCTCCTCAGCCAGCGTGAACGCGTATCGGATGATGCGCTCCACGCCCTTGCGGGTGTTGATGTCTTCCTGGATGGCGACCTCGTCCGCGGTGTCGCGCTTGAACTGACCGCCGATCCCCGCGTACGCGCCCTCGGTGTTCTCACGCACTACGACCAGGTCGATCGAGTTCACATCTTTTAGCGGAGTCAGCTCGGTCGTTATCAGGCGCGCCGGGCGGAGGTTCACCCAGAGGTCCAGCTCGAAACGAAGACGAAGAAGGATGGCCGCCGCGTAGCGCGGGTCTTTGACGCGGGGATCCCCGATCGCACCCAGGTAGATTGCGCCAGCCTGCCGCAGTTCCGAAAAGATGGACTCCGGCAACATCTCACCGGTCCGCAGATACCGGTCGGCCCCGATGTCGTAGGTAGTGAAGTCGCACTCCCCGCCGTGCCGGGCGGTGGCTGCCTCGATGATCCGCAGACCCTGGGCTATCACTTCCTTGCCAATCCCGTCGCCCGGGATGACCGCAATTCGGAAACTCACCGCTGACGATCATAATTGCCAGGCAAACCGAGAAAGATTTGCTCCGATCCGGAGATAGCTGTAACAGTGCTTGTTGAGCAGAAACCCTCCGCGGCGACCGTCGGAAAGCTCCGCCGGTTGCGCCGCAACCGCCGCTTCCTGGGCATCACCTACTGGGGCGCCTGGGTGATCGCCGGGGTCGTCTTCCTCCTCGTGCTCGCGGGCGCGATGGCCGGCCTCGCCGCGAGCTAGACCGGCTCGGCGGACCTAGCCTTTTTCGAAGCCGCGACCAGCCTGTCCAGCCGCTCACCCGCCGCGCCCTTATCGATCGACTCAGCGGCGACCGAAAGGCCTTCGCGCCAGTCTCGCGCCCGGCCGCCCGCAATCATCGCCGCCGCCGCGTTGAGCATCACCACATCGCGGGGGGGGCCTTTCTCTCCATCGAAAATCCGTCGAATCAGGGCCGCATTCTCGGGCGGAGTGGCTCCGCGCAGGTCTTCGGGACGGGCGGGCGGCAACCCCAGAGAGGAAGGATCCAGCTCAAACTCCGTGACCTGGCCGTCGCGCAGCTCGAAGACCCGTGACCTGGTCACAGTGCTGAGCTCATCGAGCCCGTCCTCACCGTAGAAAACGAGGGCACGGTCATGCCCGAGGTCTCGGAGGACGCGAACCATCAGCGGCGCCAGCCCCGGTGCCCCCACGCCAAGGGCCTGGCGCTTCACATGCGCCGGGTTTGCCAGCGGACCGAGGACGTTAAAAACCGTCCGGACCCCGAGCTCACGCCGCGCCGGGCCCGCGTGCCGCATCGCCGGATGGAACGTGGGCGCGAAGCAAAATCCCATGCCCGCCTCCACGACACAGCTGCGCACCCCCTGTGGCCCGAGCATGATGTCAACGCCGAGCGCCTCAAGCACGTCGGCGCTTCCACAGCGGCTGGTCGCGGCCCGGTTGCCATGCTTTGCGACAGCCAGGCCCGCGCCCGCGGCCACGAGCGCCGCGGCGGTCGAGATGTTGAAGGTGCCGGCGCGGTCGCCGCCGGTACCGCAGGTATCGATCGCCTCGACCGGGAGCGTCAACGGTGTGGCATGCGCCCGCATCGAATCGACAAAGCCGGCCATCTCCTCCACGGTCTCTCCCTTCGCACGGAGGGCGATCACAACACCCGCGATCTGCACGGGAGTTGCCTCACCGGCCATGATCTGGTCCATCACTTCGCGCGCCTGGGTCCGATCCAGGGCCTTGCGACCGAGCAGGTGCTCGATCGCTTCGCTGAGAGTCATGGCCGTGGGTACTGGTACGCGGCCGGTGCTGCTAGCCCAATCAGGGCAAGCAAGACACGGTAGCAGTCGAGGTAGTCCTCGCTGCGATAGCGGACGGTGCGCCCGCTGGCCCGCTCGATCTCCGGGAGATAACTGACCAGGTCCGCCATAGCGGTGCTCAGCCAATCGATCTCCAGCTCAAAAGGGCCCTTCAACCGATATACGGGTCGCTCGCGCCCGTCAGTAACAGCGCGAAAGGCGCCTTCCTCGATCCGGCGGCACGCCTCGACCGGGTGGAGGGACCGGGCCGCCTGCCTGCCGATGGCCTGCTTCACGACCACGCCATGGATCCCCTTGAGCTCGCGCTCCGCCTCTGCCACCGCAGTCTGGTCGCCAGTGATCAGCGCGGTCCTGACTCCGTAATTCCCGGCAAGCGCGGCATTGAGGGTCGCCTCGCTCTGCACCTGGCTGTTGATACGGACCTGGGACACCATCCGTCCGGCATAGGTGTGGTCCATGACCGCGCGCTCGGTGCCGGCCGAGGCGTGATATCCGATGAAAAAGGCGAACTCAAAAGTTGCGTCCAGCCCGGCGCCCATCGAGAACGGCTTGTCGAAGCCGCTGATCACCTCGACCCCGGGATCCAGCTCTTCCAGCACCAGGTTGCGCATGTCGCCGTGGGAGTCGTTGACCACGAACCGGTCCACGCCTGCGCGCCGCGCCCCGGCGATGGCGGCGTTGGTCTCGGCGGTCATCAGCCGGCACGACCGCTCGAACTCGGAAGTGCCGCGCATCACCTGCTGCAGGTGGACGATGCCGGCCATCCCTTCCATGTCGACGGAAATGAAAACCCCGTTGCGGGTGGCTTCGCGGGCTGACGCCCGCCGTCTGGCTGGCAAGGCCCCCATTCTACGGGCGCCGGCTACCGCCGCTCGCATGAGGCGCTCTTAAGAAAAGGCAGCCTCAGCAATTCCTGGCAATAAAAATGGGGTCCGTGTTCCGGGGGGCTTGGAACAAGGAACCCCGCGATCAGTATAAGAGCTTGTTTAGTCGTTTTCTATCCGAGTCGACCTCTGTTTCAGTATCGCGCGACACGCCGAAGCCCCTCGGCAACCCGGTCCGGGTTCAGCATGAATGCGTGTTCCAGCGCCGGGCTGAAGGGCATCGCCGGCACGTCGGGGCTGGCGATCCGCGTCACGGGCGCATCCAGGCTGGCGAAGCACCGTTCAGCAAGCTCAGCAGCAACCTCGGCGCCGAAGCCACCCGTCCGGTTCGCCTCGTAGATCACGGCCAGCCGGCCGGTCTTCTCCACGGAGTGGGCACAGGTCTCCATATCCCAGGGCCGTAGCGTGCGCAGATCGATGACCTCGACGCTGATATCCTCCGCGGCCAGGCGCTCGGCCGCCTCGATCGTCACCGCGCGCAGATAGCCGTAGGTGATAGCGGTCAAATGTTCGCCCCGCCGGGCCACCGCGGCCTGACCCAGGGGCAGGAGGGCCGCCTCCCCCTCCGCCATCTCCGCCCGGACGGCCCGGTAGAGCTTTTTCGGCTCGAGGAAGATGACCGGGTCCGGGTCACGTATGGAGGCCTTGAGCAGCCCCTTGGCGTCGGCCGGGGTGGACGGGAGGACGACCTTCAGGCCGGGAACGTGGGCGTAGAAAGCCTCGACCGACTGCGAATGGTAGAGCGCTCCCCGCACGCCGCCCCCGGTCGGCGCGCGGATGACAAGGGGACAGGAGAAATCACCGTTTGAGCGGTAGCGCACCTTGGCGATCTCATTCACGATCTGGTTGAAGGCCGGGAAGCTGTAATCGGCGAATTGCATCTCGGCAACCGGGATGAAGCCTTCCAGGGCCAGGCCCTGGGCGACGCCGGCGATGCTGGATTCGGCGAGAGGTGTGTCCAGCACACGCTCCGGACCGAACTGCTTCTGGAGCCCCTCGGTCGCTTTGAAGACACCGCCCTTTCGACCCACATCCTCACCCAGAACGCAGACGCGTGGATCGCGCGCCATCTCCTCGAAGAGGGCATCGCGTACGGCCTGGACCAGCGTGCGCTCAGGCATCCGCGTAGACGTGGCGGGTCAGCGTTGAGGCGTCCGGTTCCGGCGCAGCCTCCGCCGCCTCGGTGGCCCGATCCACCTCCTCCCCGACCTCCCGCCGGAGCTGCTCGTCGACCTCATCGGTGAGCCATCCTCTGGCGATCAGGTCCTGGCGCATCTTCGGGATTGGGTCTTTGCCGGCCTCGTTCGCCAGCTCAACTGGATCCCGGTAAGCACGCTGGTCGTCATCGGTCGAGTGCGACTGGAGCCGGTAGACCTGCGCCTCGATCAGGCTCGGGCCTTCTCCCGCCCGTGCGCGTCGAGCCGCCTCAGCGACCGCAGCGTGGACGGCGAAGAAATCGTCGCCTGCGACCCGGGTACCCGGAATACCGTAGCCCGCGGCTCGCTCGGCGACGCCCGGCCCCGCAACCTGCAGCTCCTGGGGTACAGAGATGGCCCAGTGGTTGTTCTCGCAGAAGAAGATGACGGGGCATCGATGCAGCGCCGCAAAGTTGACACCCTCGTGGAAATCGCCCTGGCTGGTGGCGCCCTCACCGAAGCTGACGTAACAGAGCGCGCCCTCACCCTTCCATTTCAGGGCAAGACCGATACCCGCGGCCTTGGGAATCTGGGGGCCGACCGTGCTCGACCCAATCACGACTCCGCGGCGCCGGCTCCCGAAATTACCGGGTGTCTGCCGGCCACCGCTCGATGGGTCCGCGGCCCTGGCAAACGCGGACAGCATCAATTCTTCCGGGGTGAATCCGCAGGCCAGCGCTGCTGCGAAGTTTCGGTAGTACAGACAGAAACGGTCACGGCCCGGCTCAAGCGCAGTAATGGCAGCCACCTGCGCCACTTCGTGCCCGCGCGGCGAGATGATGAAGGCTAGCTTGCCGGCGCGGTTGAGGACAAACCGGCGATCGTCAAGCGCCCGGGCTCGCAGCACGCTGGCATAGGCGCGAAGCAGGATCTCCTGAGTGAGCCCGGATGGATCCGGGCTAGGTGGCATGCGGCCGGACCACACCAAACCCGAGGCCATCGCCCACCGGCAGGATTGTGGCATCGAGTTGCTCGTGTCTGAGGAAGTACTCGTTGAAGGCGCGCAGTGCGTCCGTGTTCGGGTCATGATCGCCGGCGGCGATCCGCCCGCTCCAGAGCAAGTTGTCGACGGTGATCACGCCACCGGGCGTCATCCGCGGAAGTAGAAGGTCGAGGTAGTCGCGATATTCCGGCTTGAGGGCGTCGATGAAGGCGAGCTCGATGCCCGGGGCCATGCGCGGCAGGGCGCGCAGCGCCGGCTCGTTCAGCACACGGATCTTGTCGCTCACGCCAGCGCGGATCCAGTAGCGGCGCGCCCGCTCGGTCCGCGAGCGGTCCGGGTCGATGGTGTCGATTCTCGATCCCTCGGGCAGTCCGCTGGCGATCCACAGGGTCGAAAACCCGATGGCGGTTCCCACCTCCACCGTGCGCTTGGGAGCCAGCGCCGTCGCCAGCACACGCAGGAACCTGCCCACTGCCGGGTTGACGATCGGGATGTTATCTGTCCGGCCGGACTGCAGCATCTCAGTGAGGACGTCCGTAAGCGGCGGATGGACCGACTCGAGGTAGTCGAGGTCGCGCTCAGCGAACGGCGTGGCTGGACCTCCGCGTGAAATGGTTCAGCGGGCCGTGGCCGTGACCCAGCTGGGGGGCGTCCGAGAGTGCCGCCGAGAGATACTCGCGCGCCTGGCCTACGGCGGCGCTCAGGTCCGCGCCAGAGGCCAGGCCCGCGGCGATTGCCGCCGAAAATGTGCAGCCCGTCCCATGGGTGCTGGTGGTCGCAATCCTCGGGGCCCGGAATTCCTCGACGCCGTTGACGTCGATGAGTAGGTCGCTGACCGGGTCCTCCTCGAGGTGCCCACCCTTGATCACGACCGCCTGCGCGCCAAGAGCCAGTATGGCCTTGCCAGCCGAAACCCGATCCTCGATGGTGCGGATGGAACGACGGGCCAGGACCTCGGCTTCCGGGATGTTAGGAGTCACAACCTCCGCGAGCGGGATCAACCGGTCGCGCAGCGCCGCCACGGCATCCTCGCGCAGCAGCCGGTCACCACTCTTGGCCACCATGACCGGATCGACCACAAGGTGGCGCAGCTCGTGACGCCGGATACCGTCGACCACGGCATCGATCACGGAGGTGCTGGACAGCATGCCGGTTTTCAGGGCGCCGATCGGGAAATCTTCCGCCACCGCATCCAGCTGCGCGCTGATCACTCCGACATCGATCTCCTGTACGGCGCGGACGCCCAGCGTGTTCTGGGCGGTGATCGCCGTGATCACGCTGACCCCGTAGACGCCGAATGCCGCAAAGGTCTTGAGGTCCGCCTGGATGCCGGCGCCGGCGCCCGAGTCCGAGCCCGCGATCGTCAGCGCCACCGGGACGGTCACGCCATCACCTTCCGCAGGCCCAGGTAGGACGCGGCGGCGACGATAACGCTGACCAGGCCGGAAAGATCGGCACCGTGTAGACCATCGACAAGCGGCTGATTCGGAAAGTGCGCCGCCGGAAACACGCTGGCAAAGAGGTTGGGGTAGTTGACGAAGAGCAGGCTAGCAGCAGTGCCAATCACCCAGGCCGCAAGGGCAGGCTTCGGTCTGCCCTGACCGACCACGAAAAAGCTGAGCAAAACCACCGCTGCCCACGCCGGCGCCCACAGGTAGGTGAGGATCAGGAAGTCCTGGTAGAAGAGATGGAAGTCCCATACAACGACCGCCACGGTGGCGATGAGCGCCCCCAGGATACCGGCGCCGAGGGCGGTCTGCCATCGCTTCAAACGGATGCCCAGGGTCAGCGAGACCAGCCCGGCCGTGTAGACATCGAGGTAGTTGGCCCAGATCTCGCCGAGGATGACGAAGGCGAAGAATGGCAATGCCACCGCTGCCGGCGCGTGCCGAGTGATCACGGCGAGCACCCCCTGCCCGGCGGCGAGCTGCGGGTCGATGGTCGGAAGGAGCAGACCAAAGAGGCCCAGGACGACCATGGGCAGGGTCACTCCGACCACCGGCCACCACGTGATAGCTCTGATCGAACTCCGCGAGGGCAGATAGCGCGAGTAGTCGCTGGCAAACGGATACCAGGACGCGACCAGCGCAAAACAGCTCATCAGGCCGAGCACGAAGGCTCCCGGATAGGCCGGGCCGCTCGCGGTGGCCCCGGCGTTCCAGTGCATCTGTCCCGCCAGCAACGCAAACAGGACTAACGACAGCACCGCGAAGGCGATCGCCCCGAAGGCTTCGAAGACTTTGATGGTCCGATGGCCGTAGACGGCAACCGCCACGCTGATCGCCGATACGCCCAGCACCCAGGGGAAGAGGAATTTATTGGCGAGGTCGGCGCTGACACCGGCGACCTGGAGCAGTTGAACGCCGGCGAGGGCAGCGATCACCGTGTCGACGGCGAACCATCCGACCCCCAGGAAAAGGGTTAGAAACGCACCCGGGTAGGCTCCGCGACGGCCAAAGATCCGCTGCGTGAAGACGATCTGCGGCTGGCCACTGCGCGGCCCTGTGTTGCTCAGCAGGCCGAGAAGGATGGCGCCGGCGACCGTCCCCAGAAGTACCGCGACCAGCCCGTCCCAAACACCAAGACCGTAATAGGTGGTGAGCAGGCTCGCGGTGAGCAGGCTGGCGTAGTTGACGAACGCCCCGGCCCAGAGAAAGCCCAGCTCGCGGGGGCGGCCGTGGCGCTCGGCCTCCGGGATGGCGTCGATCCCGCGCGTCTCGACCTTCAGGAACGCGTCGGCCGGAGCCTCTTTGAGGTCGACCGGTGAGGCCATCTCCATCCCTCCGCTGGCATTACCCAGATCAGGTTCTAAGGGTTGGTGGCAAGACCACCTCTCAGCGCGGTAAGCGCACCCCTGTGAATCGAGTATACGAGCGCATTCGACGTGACCAGCGGCGGGCAAAATCCGGCTCTTGACACTGCGAACATACGTTCGTATAATGAAGTCGTGATCGTGGGGGTAGGGGGAGCTGCGGCTAGCGAGGACCAGGCCGACGAAACCAGTACCCCATCCCAACCGCCGTCAGCGATCGCGGCACTCCAGTCCGCCGTAGGCGGCTTCCGCCAGCGCCCGAAATCAGGTCGGGCTCAGGAAGACCTGGCCGAGGAGCTGATCGCGCTCCGCTGGGTGTGCGACCTCATCGAGCTCGAGTTCTCCGAGACAGCCGCCATCTTTGCTGAGACAGACGAGTACGACCAGCAGGCATCGACCAGCCCTTACGACTGGATCCGCCACCGGTGCAAGATGGGGGCACGCGACACCAGTGACCGGCTCTCCATCGGCCGCCAGCTGTCTGCGCTGGCCGAGAGCGCTAGGGCCGTGGTCGAAGGCACGATCGGGTTCGCTCACCTGTCGGTGATCGCCCGCACCCGGAACGCCTACGCCGAGTACGACATGGTCGACGCCTTTGACGAGGTCGAAATCCTGGAGCTGGCTCGGGAGAGGAGCGCAAGCCGGCTTTGGCACTTCGGTCAGCAGCTGCGCCACGGCCTGGACGCCGAGAACCTCGCGCGCGAGCAAAGACATCTGGCAGAGGCCCGCCATCTGCGAGTCGTCTCCAAGGACGACGGCAGCGTGATCGTCCGGGGCTGGCTCGACCCGATCGGCGGGGCGGCCGTTCTGACCGCGCTCGATCCCCTGGCGGAGAGGACCGGCAAGTCGGACGACCGCGACTGGGAGCGCCGGATGGCGGACGCCCTGGTCGAGCTCGCCAGCCACGGGCTCGACGCCGGCCTGATCCCGCAGCGGGGAGGCCAGCGCCCTCATCTGCAGGTCACCACTTCGCTGGAGACGCTGATGGGGATCAAGGGTGGCCTGGCCGCCGAGATGGAGTTCTCGACGCCGGTGTCGAGCAAGACGGTGCAGCGGCTCGCCTGTGATGCCACCATCACCCGGATCGTCCTGGCACCGGATTCGGCGGTGATCGATGTGGGCCGCGCCTGGCGGGTTGTCTCAGGCTCGATGCGGCGCGCGCTCAACGCCCGCGACCAGTACTGTCGGTGGCCGTCTGGATGCGACCGGCCGGCATCGTGGTCGGCAGCCCATCACATCGTGCATTGGGCGCTCGGCGGCGAGACCAGCCTCGACAACACCATCCTCCTGTGCCATCGCCACCACGTGAAAGTCCACGAAGGTGGCTGGCAACTGGCTCGGGCTAGGGACGGTCGGCTGGTCGCGGTTCCCGAACACGCTGGACGCTTTCACGTGCCGGTCCGCGCCCGCGAGCCCGACCAGATCCCGGCGGCCTAGTGTTCTGAAACACAAATACCTTGACGGTTAGATCGGAAGCGGGGTGATGGCGCCATGGCCAACGCGAGCGCGACGGCGCCCTCAGCGCACCGCCTTTTTCACAAGCGCGGTGATCTTGGCCTCTTCGCTGGCAGTCAACTCGCTGAGCGCGTACTGAATCGGCCACATGGCGCCGTCGTCGATTTTCGCCTTGTCGCTGAAGCCGAGCGTTTGGTATCTGACTTTGAACTTCCCTGCGTTTTGGAAGTAACAGATCACATTGCCGTCCTTGGCGTAGGCGGGCATTCCGTACCACGTTTTCGGCGTGAGAGCCGGAGCTGCGGCTGTGATCAGTGCGTGGACCTTCTTGGCAATGGCGCGATCCGGCTCCTGCATTCTGGCGATAGCCGCAAGCAGCTCCGTTTTCCCATCCGCCTTGGCCGCCTCGGCCTTGAGCTCCCGGACACGCTCGCGCGCCGCCGCCTTTTCTTCGGCGCTGAATCCCTTGGATGCCGTGTCGGTCGCGCTGGTGCGATTGGCACGTTTCTGTGTGGTTTTGGTCGCCGTTTTGGTTGGGGCCATACTTTGCGCTCCTGTTCGAGAGTTGACGAGAACGATCTTGAGTCTATAGAGCACTAGCTACCAGTAGCGCTCTTCGAGCCAGGGATCCGCGCTGTTGTTGTAGCCGTTCTGTTCCCAGAAACCCAGCCGGTCTCGCTCGACCCACTCCAGGCCTTCCAGCCACTTCGCGCTCTTCCACGCGTATTTCTTGGGCACCACCAGCCGCAGCGGCCCACCGTGGTCTGCGGTGAGCTCGGCCCCATCGTGCCGGTAGGCGATCAGGACATCGTCGTCATTGAGCACTTCCGCCGGGAGGCTGGTCGTGTAGCCGGCGCTGCAGTGGGCAATCACGAACTTTGCTTTGTCGGTCGGCTGCACCAGGTTGGCCAGCTCTTTGAACGCCACCCCTTCCCACTGGTTGTCGAACCGGCTCCAGGTGGTGACGCAGTGCATGTCCGCCGTCACCCCCGTCCTGGGGAGAGCGAGCACATCCTTCCACGTGAGATCTGCCGGGGCACCCACCTCGCCATAGAGGCGGAGTCGCCACTTCGCCATGTCGTAGCGCGGGGCGCTTCCGTACGACAGGACCGGCCACTTCAGCGTCAGGACCTGGCCGGGCGGCAGCCGGCGTGGATCCTTGAGGACGCGCGGGTCTTCCTCCTTATGCCGAAAGAGCATCTGTCAGGAGTACCGCAAAGGCTGCCGATCTATTCCGGGGGATCGGCCGCGGGACCGCTTTGTTGCAGTTCCTTCCGAAATTGGTCGAAGGCATCCACCACCACGTCGCTGACGCCGTAGACGCTCAGGACACGGTTGAGCGCGCCTTCAACCTGGCCCGGCTCGAGCAGGTCGGTTTGCACCTCGTACCAGGGCACGGCATCGCCCTCGGCGGTCTTCCAGGTGCCGTCCTTGAAGGTGACCGGAACGTATCCGCTCGTCCCCTCGGAAGCGGTCTGCGCCACGTCCCTAGACTAACAACGGTGCCCGCGGTCGAGGTAGCACAGCTCACTACACCGCTCGCCCTCTACCTCCTTCTTGCGGAGCTGGCGGCCGGAGGCTTCGCGACCGTGGCGTTCCTCCGCTTCACCGGTGGCCTGACACGCGGCTTCTTGAAGTTCATCGCCGTCGCCTACGTCGCCATCGCGGCGCTCGGCCTGCTGACCGTCTGGGCTGAGCGGCCCGCCTCATATCACTCGGTACTCGCAATCGATACCACGGCCGCCAGTTGGTTGCTCGGACTCCAGGCTCTCCTCTTGCTGGCATTAATCGTCCACACCGTCATGGTCTGGCGGTCAAAGGAGCCCCGGCTCACCTGGGGCCCTGGCCTGCTGGTTTCGGGCTTGCTCTTGGCCGCAATTGCCGTGACCCTGACTCCACTGGCCGGGTCCTTGCTCGAAGGGGTCGCCATCTGGCTCGTGGTCTTCGTGTCTGCAACAGTCCTCGGGGCTGCCACCACCGGGATGCTCCTCGGCCACTGGTACCTGGTCACGCCCGCCCTGACCAACAGGCCCCTGCTGCGGTCGATCGTCCTCCTGGTCGCTGGCCTGGTGCTGCAGGCGGTCGCCCTGCCTTTCGTCCTCGCTGGTTTGGCCCGTGGGTCCGGCTCGGTGTCACACGCCCTGCAGATTAGCCCCACCCTATCGGTGCTCTGGGGGCTTGGTGCCGTGGTCCTGCCTCTGCTCGCGGGCATCCTGGCCATCCCAACCTGCCGGCTCCGCTCCTTCATGTCCACCACCGGGCTGCTCTACCTGGCGATGATCGCCCTCATCCCGGGCCAGCTGATCGGCCTTCTGCTCTTTTTCGTCGCAGCCGCAGCCTGATAGCCGCCCTGTAAGAGAGCGCGTAACCGCCAGGCACCCCTTTCTCGGGCCCGCCAACACTTGGCCGGGCGGCGAACCCGGACCTAGAATCCGGCAACGCCATTTTTCTCCTGGGGGGACACTTAATGTCACGTTCAGTGATCTGGCGCCTGGCTACGGTGACCGTCCCGATCGTGGCAATCACCGTCGCCAGCGTAGTCGGCACCGGCCTTCTCGGTGCGGGAAAGGCAGCGCCGGCGGTAGCCAATGGACGCTACACGACCACCTCGAACCGGCTCGAATGGAGGCTCGCCCGGCTCGAGGCGCTGGCCTCCCCGACCGCCACGCCCGGCGCCACACCGGGTTCCTCCACCGCTTCCACCGCCAGCCGGCCCGCAACTCAGCCGGCACGCCCTGTCGCCGCCAGGCCCCCTGCCCCACGGCCCCCAGCCGTCGCGGTCGGCGGCGCCGCCGGGCAGGAGTTCGCCCTGGTGAACCAGGACCGGGCTGCAAACGGGGTAGGCGGGCTTTCCAGCAGCGGAGCCCTGACCCGGGTGGCGCAGTACCGCGCCCAGGACATGCTCAACCGCAACTACTTCTCCCACTACGACCCCTCCACCGGGCAGCTGGCTTTCCTCCAGCTATTTCGCTCGTGGGGGATCGGCTACACCGCGGCCGGAGAGAACATCGCCTGGTCGACCAATCCCTCCATGGCCGGGATCAACACCATGTTCATGAACTCGCCGGAGCACCGGGCGAACATCCTCAACCCCGCCTACCACCACCTGGGCATCGGAGTGGCCAGAAATGGGGCAAAGACGATCGTGGTAGAGGTCTTCAGCAACTAGCCGCCCGGCCTGGTCTGCCCTCCCCTGGGGAAAGCGCGTCGGGGCCTGGTCTGCCCTCCCAAGGGGGGAGGCGCCGGGCCCAGGGGAATTTCCGGCCTGGTTGGCGGGTTACCCTTCGTGGTACATATAAACCCAGGAGAATTCATGAACAAGGCCGTACACGTTACAACCGCAAGCTTCGAAGAGCAGGTCCTGCTCTCCGACCAGACCGTCATCGTCGACTTTTACGCCGACTGGTGCGGTCCCTGCAAGATGCTGGCCCCTGTGCTCGAGCAGATCGGAAATGAGCACGGCGACGTGAAGATCGCGAAGGTCAACGTCGACGAGGAGCCGGCTCTGGCTGAGCGGTATCGCGTCCGGGGCATCCCGTACCTGGCGCTGTTCCAGGGCGGGAAGCTCTCGAAGCAGGTCGTCGGTTACCAGCCGAAGGCCGCGCTCGAGCGCAACCTCGGGCTGACCGCCGTCTCGAGCTAAGCTCCGGCTGACGCCGTCTCGAGCTAAGAGACCGCCCGGCTAAGTCCGCGCCGTGTGAGGCAGGGACGCCGCTGCGCACTCCTCACACGAACAGAGGGACCGCAGATAGCGCAGGCCGAAGATCCCGGTGTTATGGCCATCCTGCCAGTAGGGCCGGATCCCGAAGAGGCCAACCGCCTCGACCTGGCTCATGTTCACCTGCTCCGGTGTCAGCTCGGTAGTATCCGCCATCTTGCCGGGCCGCCCCATCTCTCCCGCACACTCCGCACAGGGGCAGGCCCAGCGCAGCTGTTCGAACGCATAGGCCGACTGGTGCCCGTCCGCCCAGGCGATGGTCAGAAGCTGGCGCGCCCGATCAGCCAGGATGTCGAGCGGACGCTCACGGTCCTCTGGGTCAGCTGAGGTCAGGCGGCTTCTTCGCCGTCCGGCTCGAGCACGGTGTCGAGATCCTGCCAGTTGGGGACCCGCCGGAGCTCGGCGAGCTGCAGCATGACACGCCCCTGTGCCTCGAAGACGGCGTCGTGCACACCGTTCACGTCTTCGATGCCGGCCTGGTCCAGGCGGATCAGGAGCTCGGCGTCGTGCCGCTCGGCGTAGGCGACCACGAGCTCGTGCACGTCCTCGGGAAAGGCGTGTTCTCCGCTCAGTCGGAGATCTTCCAGGCGGCCAAGCAGGGTGTCGAGCGCAGCCATGCGCCAGTAAGCCATCCGGATCGGGGCGTGGGTTGCCTCGACCTCAGCGGCAGCCTGCGACATGGCGCGTACGGCGGCCTCGTAGTGCCGCGGCGGCTCCATCAGCATCGAACTTCCTCGAAACACTCTCCTGCTACTCCTTAGAACTGCCGGAATTACCGGCGTTTAAATACCCGAATTCGGGGGCCACAAACAGAAGAAGGGCGGAACGCCCGCCCGTTGGCTACCGCTATTCGTGATAGGTCAATTATAAGTTGAATTCGAGCTTCAGTCAACGGCCAGCAATTGCAACGGAGCGTCCGCAATCAGCCTGAATTGGACTCTCTGACAAAACCAGGGGTAGCACCGCGTCGCTTCTCGCGACGCAGGTAGATACGGTCCGTTCCACCGTTCTGGCCTGCCGGGACAATCTGGAATAGCTCAAAGCCTTCGTCGGCGAGCTTGTTGGCCTCGTCAACGCTGCTGACCATCCTGTACTCGAACGCCATGACCTGGTTCAGATTTTAGCCCGCGGCCGGGGCTGGCAGGCTTCCGACGATGCGAATCCCCTGCGGGCCGCCGAAGATGACCGCGGCCGCCATCCCGATAAACAGCCCGTGCTCAACCACGCCGGGGATGCGGTGCAGGTGACGGTCCAGCTCGTCCGGCTTCGTCAGGTCGGCGAAGGCGACATCCAGGATCAGGTTTCCGTTATCCGTGCGAAACGGCCCCCTGGCGCCGGTTCGGAGCGAAGCCTGTCCACCCAGGCTCTCGATGTTGCGACTCGTGACCTCCCAGAGGAAGGGCACCACCTCGACCGGCACCGGACCCTGGCCAAGCTTTGGCACGGCCTTGGTCTCATCCGCAATCACCAGGAACGCACGGCTGGCGTGCGCGACCACCTTCTCCCGCAACAAGGCACCCCCGCGCCCCTTGATCAGGTTGCGCCGCGAGTCGATCTCGTCGGCACCGTCGACAGTGATATCGAGCGGCCGGTCGATTGTGTCCACCAGGTTGATTCCCCCCGTCCGTGCCAGCCGCTGAGTCTCTTCCGAGGTGGCGAGCGCGGTGATCTCGAGACCTTCACGGACCCGCCGCGCCACCCCCTCGACGAAATATCGCGCCGTGGAGCCCGATCCCAGCCCGACAAGCATCCCGGACGCCACCAGCTCCACCGCGCGCTCGGCCGCGGCCCGCTTGTGCGCCTCGATATCCGTCAGATCCGTTGGCATTTACTTGATAGAGTCGCTATCAGGTAGAATTCGAGCCGAGCCTATGAACCGGATCATGAGCTCGGTGCCAGGGAGAGTGCTCCAGAAATTCCTGGAGGACCAGGCGCCAAACTGGGCCGTGCTGATCGCCTGGAACGCGCTCTTCGCGATGTTCCCGATCGTCATCTTTGCGGCCGGCATCCTCGGGCTGGCGCTGAGCATCTTCGGGATTCCTTCCAAGCTCATCTATACCGACGTGTTCAGCGCCATTCCCGATCCGGGCGCACAGTCGGAGATCCTCAAGGCTCTCACCGGGGTCAAGAGCCAGACCGGCCTCCTCTTCGTCGTGGGTTTGATTGGCACCCTCTGGGGCGGCTCGGCCCTGTTCGGCGCCATGGAGCAGGCCTTTTCGGTCATCTATCACACCAGGCCCCGCGACTTCGTGCGCCAGAAGCTGATCGGGTTCGCGATGGTGATCCTGTTTACCGTGCTCGCGGGGGCCGCGGTGACGAGCTCGTCGCTACTGCCCGCGCTGAAGCAGATTCCCGACCTGCCGGGCTTCCTTACCAGCGGCATCGCGGCCTTCATGCTACAGGTGATCGTCGGCCTGATCGCCGGCTTCGTCCTCTTCTTCATCACCTACTACGTGATTCCGAACCGCGCCCAAAAGTGGCGCAAGGTCCTGCCCGGCGCGATCGTCTCGGGCGTTCTTTTCGAACTCGTCACCCTCGTGTTTCCGCTCTACCTCTCGATCAACAGCGGCATCAACGCCTATGGCAAGACATTCGGCCTCTTCTTCATCCTGCTCACGTTCTTCTTCTTCCTCGGCCTGATCACGATGCTCGGCGTCGAGGTCAACAGCGTCATCTATCCAGTTGAGCTCGACCAGCCGGCCCGGGGCAAGACGCTCACGTCCGCACCCAGGACCGCCGGAGAGGCCGACCGGCGGGGCGGCGCGCCGCAAGAGGGCGCGTTTCCCTCGTCGGCCAATGGGCATCGCCGGGGAGTGCGCGCCCGGACCGCTCTCGGTCTGGCCGTGGTGGCCTCCGTGGTCGGGGTCCTTCTCGGACGGCGCAGCGCCGGAAACGGCTGAGCAGCGGCCCCGGCTGGGTGGGGAGCCGCCCACTACACTTAGGGCGTCTGATTTCAGCACGCGTCCCAGGAGGTCAGGTTGGCGGTTGAAGCGCTAAAGCCTCGGCCGGCATCGGCCAAAGAGGCGTCCCCGGGACGGGCCTGGTGGATCGAGCCGGCGCTTACCGTCATCGCATACGTCGCGTTTTTCGCCTACGCCACCTGGTCGGTGTTCTCGGGAACCATCGTCGGCTATCGACCATACGTCTCCCCCTTCTTTTCGACCTGGCTCGGATTCGGCAACTTCCGGCTGCCGGTGATCGCCCTCCTGGTTCCCCTGCTGGCCGTGTTTCCCCTGGGCCTTCGAGTGAGCTGCTATTACTACCGCAAGTCGTACTTTCGGTCGTTCTTCTGGGACCCGGCGGCCTGCGCCGTCGCCGAGCTGAAGCGCGGCCGTTATCGGGGAGAAACCCGCTTCCCCTGGGTGCTCAACAACTACCACCGCTACTTCCTCGTGGCGAGCGTCATCGCCGTCATCTTTCTCTGGGTCGACGCGGTGCACGCCTTCTCGTTGAACGGACGACTGTTCATTGGTCTGGGTTCCCTCGTGATGCTGACCAACGTCGTCCTGCTCACGCTGTACACCACGACCTGTCACTCCCTGCGTTACTTGATGGGAGGCCGGATGGACACCTTCTCCCGCGCCCGGTTCGGCGGGGTCTGGTACTGGGTCACGATGCTACTGCACCGGATGAATCCCCAGCACGGCGCCTGGGCCTGGTACAGCATGTTCTCCGTCGGGCTGACTGACCTCTACATCCGGCTGCTGATGGCCGGGGTGATCCACGAACCGCGCTGGATCCTATGACCGAGACATACGAGACCCATACCTGCGACGTCCTGGTGATTGGGGCCGGCGGGGCCGGGATGCGCGCAGCGATCGAGGCTGCAGGCGACGGCGCCTCGGTCATCCTGGTCTGCAAATCGCTTCTGGGAAAAGCCCACACCGTCATGGCTGAGGGAGGGATCGCGGCGGCCCTGGGCAACGTCGATCCGCAGGACAGCTGGGAAACCCACTTCCAGGACACCATGCGGGGCGGGCAGCTGATCAACAATTGGCGGATGGCCGAGCTGCACGCGCGGGAGTCACCCGACCGGGTCTACGAGCTCGAAACCTGGGGCGCGATCTTCGACCGGACGCCGGACGGCCGGATCATGCAGCGCCCCTTTGGGGCGCACACCTGGCGAAGGCTGTGTCACGTCGGCGACCGCACCGGGCTCGAGATGATCCGAACCCTGCAGGATCGGACGGTCGCCCTGGGGGTTGAGGTCTTGATGGAGGTCACTGTGACCCGTCTGCTGAAAGACGGCCACCGGATCGCCGGCGCATTCGGCTACAACCGGGTGGACGGCCAATTCGTCGCCTTCCGGAGCAAAGCCGTCGTGATCGCCACCGGAGGCTGGGGCCGAATCTTCAAGGTTACGTCCAACTCCTGGGAGGGAA
>Ga0209804_1000549_pt1 | contig 29499 bp, 30 predicted proteins | sample GraSoiAngelo_139_FD_185896 | JGI IMG/M metagenome (GOLD analysis project Ga0209804, IMG submission 185896) | Grasslands soil microbial communities from the Angelo Coastal Reserve, California, USA - 14_0929_12_20cm (SPAdes) (version 2) | ecosystem: Environmental > Terrestrial > Soil > Grasslands ... | reverse complement strand
AGGGTGTCGAACTTGGAGAGGACAAAGGCGGGGTAGATTCTCGGCGCGTCGGCCTTGACCCCCGAATCCTTTAGCCGGTCGTATTCCTGCCTCTTGTAGGTCTGGAAGGCGACGAGTAGTTTCGCGACCGTGCTATCATACCGCAGCATCTTCTTGTATGCCGGCGTGTCGATGTCGGTCGTCATCTTGCTGCAGTCGACCAAGACCACGACGACGACGCTTTTCAGAAGCTGTTGGATCAACGGCCTCGAGGCGATCCCGGTCTCGATGAACTCTTCAATGTCTTCGCCCGACACATCATAGGCGGAAAAACGGAGGGTGGAGAACGGGCGCGCCCAGTTCTGTTGCCGGATGTAGTAGGGCAGTTTGCCGACCACCTTGCGAAGATAACCGAAGATGAAACCGAGCTCGGTGATTTCCTCCTTCAGCGTCGCGCTTGGGAACCGACCATCCTTCATTCCTTCGTACACCGCTGACATCAGGTTCAAGGATCCGATCGGCGCGTGGAAACGGAAGTCATCCTGGACGCCGGTACCGTACTTGACCTGGGCCGAATAGAGCAATCCCAGGAAGGTCGTCTTCCCTGAGGCGCGGTCGCCGAGTAGTGCGCAGGGCATGTTCTGTGCATCACCCCCCAACCGTACTTAATCCTAATCACAACGTTATCATCCGCGGGAAGTACCGGCCATGGAGGAACGGGTCAGTCTCCCGCCTCGGTGGCGATCGTGCGCAGGCGCTCGAGCAGGGCGAGGTACTCGTCCGCCGAATAGTCGAGTTCCCAGCCGCCATCTTCTCCGCGACGGAGCCGAACCCCCTCCCTCCGGTCCCTCGTCGCGGCTTCGGTCGCCACCCGGCTGAAGAAGTACAAGGGTGGGGCGAATCGCACTCCTTGAACCTCGCGATCGGTGATCTTCGCGATCGTCTTCGGCAGATTCGTGTCCAGGAGCGCGCGGGCGTAGGCCGCTCTCCGGGTCGTCTCTCGGACGCTCGGTGGCGCGTCTTCGATCTTCGCCCGTCGGAGCGCTTCCTTGTTGACGGAGTCAAACTTGGAGAAGAGGAAAATCGGATGGAAGCGCTTCGGGGCACCACGCGCTCGTGACCTCTGCAAGGCCGTCAAGAGCGATTCCACGGCTCCGTCGTAGTTGCTCATCGTGCCATGCGGATTCGCTTCACCGACGACGGCGAGCCGTGTGCTGTCCACCAGGATGACCATGGCATCGCTCTCGAGCACGTCCCTGAGGTTCGCGTTCGCGAGGGAACTCCCGCTGCGAAATCGAGCCATCTCGGCGTCCAGATTCCTGAGGAGAACGAAGTGCAAGGAGGCGGAGGTGTCCGGACTCCAGGCCTTCGATCGCCGTCGCGACAGGATCCCGAGCCTGGACCTCCGATAGCCCACATGGAAATTGATGTCACTGATTCCCTCCTTCGCGGCGGAATCCGGGAAACTCCCCGACATGAGCTGTTGGAAAGCCTCGGAGATTTCTTCTATCGATGCGAGGTCCACATGAAACCGGAAATCATCCGCCCGTGTGGCACCGGATTTCACCTGGGCCGCGTAGAGGAGCGCGAGGAACGTGGTCTTCCCGGAATCACGGTCCCCGAGGATCACGATGTGCGGCATCGCTAGCCGGTGTAGTTGTGATGCTGGGGAAAGCCTTTTGGAGCCATTTCCTCCCGAGTCTGTGGATCCATCGAACGGGCAGCGAGACCTCGTTCCGCCGGCCGGGAGCTGAGCCACTCTGTGCGCATCCGATGAGGGCCCGTCTCTCCCGCGGTTGCGATGTTTCGGGCAGTACCCCTAGACGATCTCCATCAGTCCGTTGCGATGACGAGGAGATCCGCGGGCTTACGAGGACGCAACGCGCTTCGTTTGCGGTGCGATGGCCACCTGCTCCCTTTCCGTCGAGCCTTCCATGGAGAGGGTAGACGAGGTTCTGCCCGAGATCACCTGGCCCACTTCGTCGAAGTATTCCGTCCCGACGAACGCCTGGTGCTCGACCGCGCTATACCCTCTCTCGCGGGCAGCGAACTCTTTGTCTTGCAGTTCCGCGTACGCGGACATTCCGCGGTCTTTGTAATCCATCGCAAGCCCGAACATGGACAGGTTCAGCGTGTGGAAACCCGCGAGCGTGACGAATTGGAAGCGGTAGCCCATTCGGGCGAGTTCGGACTGGAAGGTCGCGATCGCTGAGGCGCCCAGTTTTTTCCGCCAGTTGAAGGACGAAGAGCAGTTGTACGCGAGGATCTTCCCCGGGAAACGGGCGTGGATGCCGTCGGCGAAGGCACGGGCCTCCTCGAGATCGGGCGACGATGTTTCGCACCACAGCATGTCCGCGTACGGGGCGTACGCGAGACCGCGAGCGATCGCCGCCGAGAGTCCGCCCTCCATTCGGAAGAAGCCTTCCGCGGTCCTTTCTCCCGTGAGGAACGCATGGTCCCTTGGATCCGCATCGCTCGTCACCAGGCGCGCACTGTTCGCGTCCGTCCGAGCGACAAGGACCGTCGGCACTCCCATGACGTCCGAAGCCAGACGAGCCGCGACGAGTTTCTGGATGAACTCCCCCGTGGGGACGACCACCTTGCCTCCGAGATGTCCGCACTTCTTCGCGGCGGCGAGCTGGTCCTCGAAGTGGACTCCGGCCGCGCCGGCCTCGATCATCGCCTTCGTGATCTCGAACGCATGGAGCGATCCGCCGAAGCCGGCCTCCGCGTCGGCCACGATCGGCGCGAACCAGTGGATGTCGTCCTTGCCGGCCATGTGCTGCTTCTCGTCCTCCCGGCGCAGTGCGTTGTTGATCCGTCGCACGACGTTCGGGACACTGTCGGCCGGGTACAGGCTCAGATCGGGGTACATCTGACCCGCGTCGTTGCCGTCCGCCGCGACCTGCCATCCGCTCAGGTAAATCGCACGGAGTCCTGCGCGGACCTGCTGGATCGCGTGGTTCCCGGTGAGGGCCCCGAGGGCCTGGACGTAGTCTTCCGTCCGGAGGAGCTCCCAGAGCCGTTCGGCCCCGAGCTCCGCGAGGGTGTGCCGGATCGGGAACGAACCGCGCAGCCGATCGACGTCCGCGGCCCCGTACGGCCGTACGATGCCCGCCCAGCGTTCCGAGCTCCGCCAATCCTGTTCCAGTTCCGCGGTCTCTCCTCCCATTCGTCCCCCTCTCCTATCCCACGTCGAGAGCGCCCCAGATGAAGGCTCTCGCACACAATTGTCGCCGGGGCCCTTCAAGGCCCGGGAATAGTCTGGACGATGAAACCGCCAGGGGGAAGCACTCCGGTGTGTTTCGCTTCAGGCTTGTTCGCGGCCTCGCCTGTGCATGCCGGGGTCAGGCCGGGCTATCGCCGGTCGTACAGCGCGTTCCCTCTCGGCGTGGATCGGTCGCTCGCCACATCACCGGGGGACATCGGGTCCGGAGCCAGATTCTCGACCGAATCCGCACGGACCAGGACGTGCAGGAGCGCGATGGCCGCGATGGACCACGCGACGAGGAAGGGCCAGCCGTACCCGAGGAAGAGGATGAGTCCCGTATTGAGCTGGAAGTGGGTCTGGGCGAAGGCGCCGGAGCCGGGCAGCATCGCACCCGCGGCGGAGATGAAGATGAGGAGCACGGCCAAGGGTCCAGCGACGGTCTGCCAGACGAGTCCGCGCGCCCGCCGGAGTGCGGCCCGGGTCACCCGCGGCAACACCCGTGCCTGGCCGGCCACCATCGGCCGCTGGCTTGACTGGGGAAGGGAGTTCGGAATAGGGCCTCCGGTCTGCCGGTCCCGGACCGCGACCATGGGACCCTCCGCGAACCGCTCGAGTTCGGAGAGGATCTGATCGAGGCCCTCCGCCGGCGCGTTCCGGCTCGGGGCGAGGACCACCGAGCGGGGGGCCTCGACCGGGATCCGCGGATTGGCCGCGCCTTCGTCGACCTTTCGGGCCATCGTCGCCCGGGCCCTCGACTCGAGGAGGGTAAGTTTGCTCGCCGCGAGGGAGGCCAGGATCAAGGTCGCAATCGTGGCCGTCGACAGCGTCGCCGTGTACACCTGGGCCGAGACCGCCGAGGTGAACCAGGGCGCGTTCGTTCCGGTCGCCGTCAGCCACGCCAAGTCCGCGATGCCCGCGAATAGGATGCCGAAGAAGACGGTCAGGACGAAGGGCCACAGACGGCTGCTTGCCGTCGCCTCGAACGAGGCACGCTCGTCACGCGGGTCGCCGTCGCCATACCATGCCATAGAGAGCCCCCAAGATAACGCCCAATGTCACCCCGGCGACGGCCCATGGAACCGGGTCGAATAGGGGAGGAGTCGTGTACGGCGGGATCGTCACCGAGAACGCCTGCGCGTACCCGGATTCCGCGCCCGTCGTGTTCACGGATGTGACGGTGTAGAAGTAGGTGCGACCCGGCTGGACGCTCGAGTCGCGGTACGCGGTCGGTGCCGCCTTCGGGATCGGCGTGATCGTGAGTCGCGAGTACTGACCCGCGGTGCCGTTCCCACGATAGACGTAGTAACCGGCCAACGTCGGCGACGAGACCGGACTCCACGTCACATCGACGACCCCGTCCGTCATCGACACGTTCACGTACAACGGGGCAGGGACGCTCCCCGATCCCAGCGGTGACATGTCGAAGCCGGCGGTCTGCGAGCGTACGTTCCCGGAGCTGTCCGTGGCCCAGACCGTGAAGGCGTAGTGGCCCACCGCGCTGTAGTTGTGTTCCACGTACCACCGCGTCCCGGATGCGTGCACCATCGTGAGATTCTGGTCGAACCCGGGTCCGCGGACGGCCGCGGTCACGGTGAGGATGCCCACATTGTCCTGCACGTCCGTGGTCAGGTTCACGAATCCGTCTACGACCTGGACCGACGGATCGGCCGCCATCGCGAGGATGGACGGCGGAGTCCGGTCCGCGGTCGATCCGGTCGAGAACCTCCACATCGAACCGGCGTAGGGATTGCCCGGATTGGAATGGTCTGTGGCCGTGCTGTTCACATAGACCTCGTAGTCCGTCCCATCGGCCAGGGTACCCGATGGTCGGAAGGTGAATTGCGTCGCGTCGGGCGACCATGCGACGGTCCCCGTGAGCCAGGGTCCTCCGGAGCCGCGCACCCGGAACGCGTTCGGGGCGCCGGTCGTCGCCTCGTTCATCGCCTCGGACCAATTGACCTGGATCAGCGTGTTCCGGTCCACGCTGACCGCGTCGGAGAGGGGCGAGGACGACAGGATGGTTGGAGGCGTGGAGTCCACCTCAAACGGGGCGGAGTCCACATGGGTCGATGCGCCCCGCGAATCGAGCACATCCAGGTGCAGGACCGTGTCCGTCGCACTGAATCCGGTCGGCGTCCAGGAGACGACGTTCGAATTCCCCCCCGGGGTCGAACTACGGATCGATTGGCTCGCTCCCCCGCTGTAGCTGTACGTCAGGTTGTACGTCATCGGATCTCCGTCGGGGTCCATGAGATCGAAGGAGATGTCATGGGCCTTGCCGCCCGTCCACGAGGTCCCGGCCACCGGTGCACGGATGGTCGCCGAAGGGGCGCCGTTATCGTGGGTCGACCACGTGCCGGTGTTCAGCGGAATGACTTGGTCGGCGTAAGTGAACTGGCCGACGCGATCCGCGGGGAAGGAGAACGTGATGGTGGTCTGCGTGGCCGATGTCTTTGGCGAGATGTCTTCTCCGTTATCAGGCACCCCGTTGTTGTTGTAATCGATGAAGAATCCATGCGGGAGTCCGTCGTCGCTCGTCAGCGTCAGGTCGATCTGATCGTTGCGGTAAACGACAAAGGTGGGCCCGGGATTGGTCTCCCCCCCGGACGTGGTGCTCCAGCCGAGCGCGCTCGCGAAGAGGTAGATCGGGACGTTCACGGCCTTGGCCGGCTGCGCGAGGACGAGCGGCAGGAGCGCCGCGAGCGTGAGGCCCAGGACGAGTCCCAGGGTGGCCGCGAAAGGACGCCGCGGGCAGGTCGTTCCGCGCGTCATAGGACGGCCCTGTGGCGGTCGTGCCATTCCTCCGGGGGTTTGTCCAGCGCCGATTTGTAGGCCCCGTATCCTTTCGGTAACAAAGAGGGGCGTCGATAATCAAGGTGAACACAAGTCATCACATACGGCTTAGTATCCAATTCCCGCAGTGAGGGAAGTTGGTCCGATACATGCTCGCACGACCCGAACAGACGGAGGCGCGCGTCGACTCGCAGGCGGAGAGACTGGAGCGCCGCTTCTCCGATCTCGTCGACACCTGTTCCCGATTCTCCCGAGAGATCGTCCGCGACGTCGGCTGGAACGGCGGCTCCGCCGCCGTGTTCGATCCCTCCGCCGCGAACGTGGAAATCACTCGCACCGTGTTCGGCAAGTGGTCCCTGGACATCCTCACGCTCCTGTACATGCGCCAGTCTGCCGGGTTCCAGGAGATCCGTCGGGGCCTCGGCCGGATCAGTTCGAGGGTCCTGTCGAGCAAGCTCACCCGGATGCAGGAGACCGGCCTGATCCGGAGGGACGTGAAGCCCACGCGGCCGCCGCGGGTCGCCTATTCGCTCACGGACCACGGGGAGACCGTGGCGAAGTTGGGGGAGCCGGTGTTCCTCTACCTGCGGCTCAGCGGCGCGTTCACTCCCCAGCCGGAGCCGTCGCCCTGATCGCGGGACGCGATTCCTTCGTGAACCGTTCATAGCCCCGTTAAGCGGCGCCTTCGTCCTGACTTGGCGCTTCGTCGGACGACGAGATCGGTGCCGTCGAATCAAGCCTTGACGAGAAAAAGAGGAGGCTGGGTGGACATGTCCGAGCGCGCCGGCCGCTCGCTGCGTGAGGTCTCGGCACGAGGACCTACGTCGCACCCATCACAGCCCCACTCACACCTTCGATTCCGAAGGTCCTGTCAATCGCTGCCCCTTTGCAAGTCACCCCTGGCGGCGAAGGCCGTCCGCGCCGAATGTGGCCGCTCGGAATCAGTCTTTCCCGAGAACCTTCCGAAATCCGGCCCACATGGAATTGTGTTTCGGGCCGTTCCGCACTATGTTGATATTCGTCGAAAACGTCGGCATTTCGACCGCTACAAGAGGGCCGCTCAACGTTGTTCATAGGAAGGCGTTCGAAGGCTGAGCAGTTCCTCGGCGAGGGCCGCGTGCACCTGGAACCGAAGCCGTTCGTTCGCCACCTGCAGGTACAGACCGCATTGCTCGAACCGCCCCGCGCGGGCGGCCGCGAGGCCTTTCGCGAGTTGACTCCCGTACGCGTTCAGGTCGAGCTTCAGGAGCCGGCCGAGGGCGCGAAGGTCCTCCCCTTCGCGAAGCAGTTCCGCGAAGGTTTCGTGGTGGGCCGAACGGCGGCCATCAACGGCCGCGTCCGGGGCCGGAGGCGCGAGCCGTTGCGCAAGCCGGCGGGCCATGGCGTGGTCTTCCACGCGCACCACGTCCTCCTCTTCCGGCCACGGATACACGTTGATCGTTTGCCGGCCCCCGTCCAGGTGCTCCGGGAAATCCTGCCGGGCCGAGGCGGCGAGACGACGCAGCTCCCGAAGGCGTTCGGCCACGCGCACAAGCCTCGGATCCGAGGGGATCGAACGGGCGCCGCGTCGGACCAGGACGACCGCGAGCACCCCCAATATGGCGAAGGCGAGCATGGTGAGGCCCTGGAGGACGACCAGGCTCCGGGTCGCGACGGCGAAGAGGATTCCGGCGACCGCGACGATGAACAGAAGGCTGCTCCGCCACGGTATGTCCATTGTCTTGCTATTCAGAATCTATCCCCTGTTTATAAGTTCCAATGAATCAGGTCGATTTCAGTGCATTCATTCCGGCCGTGACTCCTCCCGCCGCCGACGAGCGGCTTGCACGAGGGGGTGACCACAAGGTTACTACAAGCTTTTAAGTGGTCCTCGTTCATGTATTCAGGCGCTGTGGGAGGTCGACGCGGTAGATGATTGAGAATAACGAGTCGCCGACTCAGTTGCGATCGGTTCCGCCGGAATTGGAAGCGGTCCTCCGCCGCAAAGGGTACATTCTCCTCGTTAAGGGAGACGCGGGCACCGGCAAGACCAACCTCGCCTTGGAGCTCATGGCGCTCCTGCATTCCGAGGGCGATTCTGTCCATATTTCGACACGGACGTACCCAGAGAAGCTTTCGTTCCAGCATGCCCTCTTCCCGAAATTGGCCGCGGAACCGAACGTGCAGTTTTTCTCGACCCTCGAGTTTGATCCGGTCCAGTTCGTCGTCGGGCACAAAGTCATCTCGGGGCTCCACGACCTGCTGTCGAGCATGGAGAATCCGCTCGTCGTCCTCGACTCCTGGGAAGGAATTTCGGACTACATCCCCGCGGAAGCGCGGATGAAGGTCGAGCAGTCTCTGATGGCCGTCCTCGAGGAAACGGGGGCGCGTCTCATCTTGGTGAGCGAACACTCGGAGGCGAACACGACCCTGGACCAGCTCGCGGACGCGATCCTGATCCTCCGTCAGAAGGTGATCGACGACCGGCGGCTGCGAGAGTTGGAGATCCGAAAGCTCCGCGGCGTCCCCATCCGCCAGGACCAGTACCTGTTCACCCTCGCGGGAGGACGGTTCCAGTACCTGGAGCCGTTCAACTTCAAGCTCCCGGAGGAGACGGCGGAGTTCCGCCCGGTCCACAACACGGAGACCCACATGTCCACCGGGAGCCGAGACCTCGATGCCCTCCTGGGCGGCGGCGTCGCCCGCGGTTCGACGGTTTTGCTGGAGATGCGGGGCGACGTCCCGTTCGAGGCGCAGGTGTACGTGCCCCTGACCGCCCTCCTCAATTTCCTCGCAACGGGCAACGCGGTGATGATGTTCCCGTACAGCGATTTCGATCCGAAGCGGTCGCGGCTCTTCGCGACCCAGTTCCTGGCGGAAGACATGTACGACGCGAACATGCGCGTCTTCACGACAGACCGCGTCGAAGACCCCGTCGCGATCAAGTTCTCATTGGACATGGCGAAGGACTTTGAGATGTGGCTCGAGGTCTATGGGAAGTTCAAGAATCAGGGAAAGATCGTCTGGAAACTGATGGCCCTGGACACCGTCGAGAACTTCTACGGACAAGGGGTCATGGACTTCCTCGCAACGGTGGCGGCCCGCGTCGCCGTGAACAAGGACATCCAGTCCGTCCTGGCCCGGCCGAACCTGGAGCTCACGGAGAAGGTCGCGAACATCTCTCAGATCCACCTCGTGCTCACGACGCGCTGGGGCACGCTCGTCTTCTACGGCGTGAAGCCGCGCACGGGATTCTACGGCCTCCAGTTCTCCTTCGCGAACGGGTATCCGGAGTTCAAGCTGATCCCGCTCCAGGACGTGACGCTGTCACGGGAGCGGAGTGGAATGCCGGGAGAACCACCCCTCGCGATCCCGGTCCACATCCGGCGGCGGGCGCCGCAGGCGGATTTCTTCGAGACGGTGGCCCGTTCCATGCAAAACGCTAAGAAGAGGTTGATTGCATGACCGAAGTTGCGGTGTCAAAGACGCCGGAGCCGACCACGGACGAGCGCGCAGCGACGGGCCTCCAAGAGCTCGACGGGATGCTCGAAGGCGGGTTCCTCTCGGGCAGCTTGGTCACGCTCACCGGGCGACCCGGGACCGGGAAGACGATCTTCGGATCCCACTTCCTGCACCATGGCGCGAAGAAGGGCAAGCAGGCGGGCATGTATGTGTCCATGCTCGAGAGCGAGAAGTCCTATATGCACAACATGCGACGCCTCGGACTCGACTTCGAACCCTTGATGGCCCAGAAGCGGTTCTCCTTCCTCGAGCTCCCCGCACCCACCTCGGAGGGCCTTCCGGCGCTATGGGAGCAGATCGCTCGGGAGATCGACGAGAACGAGACCGAGCGGCTCGTGATCGACTCCTTCACCGCGATGTCTCCTGCGTTCCAGACCGTCGGGGACCTCCGGACCTTCACGCACGTGCTGCTCGGCAAGATCGTCGGCGGAGCCTCCGGGTGCACGACTCTGTTGATCACGGAGGAGGGGACGGGGAGCATGGGGGGTTCCCCATGGACCGGCGTAGAGGAGTTCGTCGCGGATGGCGTCATCAAGTTCAGCATCGTCCCGGCCGGAGAGGCGCGGGTCCGGTACATCGAGATCACGAAGATGCGCGGCACGAATCACCAGATGGGTCCCATCCCGATCGACATCGGCCCTCGGGGGATCCGGATTGTCCATCCGCATGTACGCGGGAACCCTGTCTAGCGTCCACGGAGGGAGCTCGGTGGCGCGGAGTGAGGAGCCGGTCCGGCAAGGTGGCCCAAAGTTAGGTCGACGTGCTATTCGGGACCTCGTTGGTTCCCGGTTGCCAAGGACGAACAGTTCGGTCGTCACGGGAAGGTGGTCGGTTCGTCGAGGACATCCCACACTCGTGGTGATAACTAAACGCACGCATTATCAAGCCCTTGCCATCTGGTGCAAGCCGTTTCGAAAGGCTGGCCCAATGAAAATCGGAAGGAGGTCGGTTGCCTGCGATGGCGCTCGGCAGCCGCGAGGCTGGACCCGATTTCCGACTTGGACCGACGCCCAGGCCCAGGAGGCGGTACCGTCCCCCATCTAGCCAAGACCAAAGGGGCCCGAGACGATCCGGCGTTTCAGCAGGCCTACTGGAGGGCCTTCGACAAGACCTTCGGCGATCAGAACGCCCACATGGTCAAGTCGATGCTGCTGTCGAAGGTGAAGAAGGCGGACACGGGGGACGCCGAGATCGACCGGGTATGCCTCGGCCTGCGCATGACGATGGGCTGGCTCGCGGAGGCGATCGAGCGCACGGCCCTTCACGATGCGGGTTACGAGAACTCCGAAGAGGAGTCCCCGAAGAAGAAAATCATCCAGTAGCGATGCGCATGTAGGAGCGGCCTAGACGGCGCTGAATCGCGCAACGACCTGATCTTCCGTCCGTTCCGTCTTGACTTCCTTCTTCAGCAGTTGCTCAAACACGGACCGAAGGAGTTCCTCGTAGTAGAAGGACCACTTGATCCCGCGGCCATGCTTCAGGATGATCGTCCACCGGCCGCCGTCGACGTGCTCCTCGTATTCGAACGACTTCCCGTATTTCGACTCGAGGGCCGGATACCCTTTCACGAGGGTCGTGACGCTCACCTCTTTGAACCAGAAGGTGAGGAAGTCCTTCACCAGGTTCTGTCCCGCCCAGCGTCCCATCTCCCTCGCCTCTTCGTCGGTCAGATAGCTCATCATCTTCGTGATCATGGAGGCGGGCAGGGAGAGGAATCCGAACTTCTCCGCGTAGACGTCCCACTCGATGAATTTTCGAAGCGCCCGGTTTACGAGGAAATTGACGCTGACCCGTTCCTTCTCGGCTAAGGTGGAGAGGGCGCGGTCCGTGTCTCCATCCAACCGGATGGTCCTCGTGACCGCGGTGCGACTAGCCAATTCGGTTCACCAGGGCCCTCTTCGGAATAAAGGCAATGCGTTGGCAACCACTTATATGTTATAGTCTTTTGCAACTGTAATCATTAGGTGTGACGCACGGCGCACACTCCCCATGCGGAGTTGCGCGCATTAAGACGCGGTGGATATCCCCCTCGCTCGGCTTGCCCGCGTCTAATGTCGGGGTCAACGGAACGTGTCCTCATCGCACCCCCGTCGAGCGCATGGCCGATTCCGGCACACGTGGACGTTCGATCGACGACGTCGCGCATGAGCGATCGATCCAACACGCCGTTCCGACGGACGCTCGTGTACCTGCTCGCGCGGTCGCGAGGCGGCCACAACCGGTGCCGGATCCTGAAACTTCTTCAGGACCGCGGCCCCTTGAACGCGAACCAGATCGCGAGCGCGCTGGAGCTCCACTACACGACCGTCCAGCACCACCTGACGAAACTCGCTCGTGACGATGTGGTTGCCGCGAGTCCGCGTGGGGAGTCGTACGGCGCCCTGTTCTTCCTCACCTATCAAATGGAACGGAACACGGAGTTCCTCGATGAGGTTTTCCCAGGTTACGAGCGTCCGGAGGACAAGGCCGGCCGGGCGAGCAGCACGCCCGCGAACCTGGGCATCGTATCGCAATGACGGGCCGGAGGGAGAGCAGACGACCATGATCGCAGAGGCGATGGGGGATGGCCAATCGGAGGACGAGGTCGCGCACTTGTCGGGCGCCGAAAGGGACAGCCCGCAGCCGAGTCCCCGAGGCCATGTCGTCATCTTCCTGCCGGCCCTAAACGAGGAACGGGCGATCGGCAAGGTCCTGGACCGGATTCCCCGCACCCAGCTCAAGGCGGCCGGATACACCGTGTCGATCTGGCTCGTCGACGGGAACTCGACGGACCGCACCCTGGAAGTGGGCCGCAAGAACGGGGCGAGCGTGTTCATCCAGGCCGGGCGGGGGAAAGGAAACGGGATGCGCCAGGCGTTCGACCACTTGCTCCGCACCCGGGACCGCGCGGACGGCGGGTCGCGCGAACCGGAATTCTTCCTCATGCTCGATGCGGACGGGACCTATCCTCCGGAAGCGATTGAGAGGTTCCTCGAGGCCCTCGCCTCTGGGAACGACGTCGTCCTCGGCTCGCGCTTCCGCGGACGGATGGCGGAAGGCGCCATGACGCCCCTCAACGCGATCGGGAACCGCATCCTCAGCGCGCTGGCCCGCCTCCTCTTCGGCGTCTCCGTGACGGACGTCTGCACGGGGATGTGGGGATTCAAGGCCGACGCGCTTCGTCGGATTCCGCTCGAGGCGAGCGGCTTCGATCTGGAGGCCGACCTCTTCGGCTCGGCCTGCCTTTCGCAGGCGCGGATTACGGAGTTGCCGATCGACTACGGTGCGCGAATCGGGCCTCCGAAGATGCTCCCTCTTCGATCGGGACTGCAGATCGCCCTACGCCTCTTCGTTCGCCGTCTCAACGGATCTTCGCGGCTGATTCCACGCGTGCGAACGGATGCCTCTCAGGGCAAGCAGACCCCCACACTGAGTCGTCCCGAGGGAATGGTCTAGGCTCTCCATCGAGCGTTGTTTTCGTCGATGTCGTCGCCGATTGAGAACGGCAAGTGTTGCCCCTACCGAGAACTCAATGGCCTCCCGAACAAGTTAACTATTAGCAGGCCGGCGTCGCGGACCGAGGCGCGTTCCGCGAAAGCCGCCGCGAAGACGCGGAGAGGGGGAGGCCGCGGTGGATCCGCGGAACGCCGTCCGCCAACGCCGACCCCGTCAGTAGAACCGGCCGTCCGCATATAAGCGACAGTGATTCGGTTATCACCAAGGTGCACCGTGTTGCGGCGCCCCGCTGAAATCCCGCAAGACGATGTGCCGCCTCCCAGGTGGAACCGCCAACGGGATGACGGAGGCGACCTCCGTTGCGCGGTGGACTGCACCTCGGCGCTCAGATTGCTTTCGCTCCCGTTCGGTCGTCGTCCATCCTGTCCCCAAGGAGCTGGAGGAGGTCCCACTCCCGTCCGCGATCGACGATTGCGCGGTGAGCGGTGCCGCCCTGCAACTCACCGGCGTCGGGAAGACATTCAACGGGAAGAGCGGGCCGACGGAGGCGCTGCGCGAGGTAGACCTCTCGATCCCTGAAGGCGAGTTCGTCACGATCCTCGGCCGTCGGGTCGAGTCAAGTCCACGTTGTTGAATATTGTCGCCGGCCGGCGTGACGTGGCAAGGCCCCCTGTCGCGGTAATCGATTACTATCCTCATAATAATACGATACCCGCGCCGCGAATCCTTACACCTCACCATTTCCAACGAAGCGACGACCGCGAACCGCCACGAAAAGACTAAACGCTACGACGAGCCCTGGGCCGATTCGATGCGGGTCGCGATCCTTGGGGTCGGTGGACTGGGCCGGACCCTCGCGTCGGAACTCCGGGCCGACCGCCGGGTGACGTCGCTCCTCCTCACGGACCAGTTCGGGGAGCGCGCCCGGGTCCTCACGGGCATTCCGGGTCGCGTCTCGATCGAAGCGACCCAGCTCAACGTCGAGAACCATGCAGCCCTGGGGCGGGCGATCAAGGGCTCGGACATCGTCGTGAACACGACGCTCCCACGGTACAACCTTCGGATCATGGGGGCAGCCCTGGAGGCTGGGGCGCACTATCTGGACATCGCGGCCGCCGGGCCTTCGGAGCCGGGCGCCCCACCGGGGATCTTCGCGCAGCTGGCGAGGGCGGACGACTTCAAAGCCGCGGGGCGGACCGCGCTCGTGTCCATGGGCTTCGATCCGGGGATCTCGAACGTGATGGCCCGCGACGCGGCGGAGCGATTCGAGGCGATCGACGCGATTCGCATCCGCGCCGGGGAGCTCGTCACGGCTCCGGGTCCGGGGTACCTGCCCCTCTCCTCGCGTGAGGCGTTCCTGGAGAACGTCCTGGTCCGGCCGTCCGTGTGGCTCGACGGCGGCCTCGCGGCGAGGGACCCGCTGAGCGAGCCCGAGGATTTTCCCTTCCCCGCTCCCGTCGGCGTCCAACGGACCTACCTCGTCTCCCACGAGGAGGTGGAGACCCTTCCCCGGTTCCTCGGGAAGCCCGTGGGCCGCGTGGACTACAAGCACGCCCTCCATCCGGACGTGGTCCGGGCCCTCATTTCCCTCGACCGACTCGGCCTGCTCTCGGACTCTCGCATGATCCGCATCGGAAATCAGATGGTCTCCTTCCGGAGGGCGCTTCTTGCGGCGTTCCCGGAGCCGTCCGCGCTCGTCCTGCCGTTGCAAGGGGCGACCGCCCTGACCGTCGAGGTCGAGGGCGTGCGGGACGGTCATCACCTCGTGCGGCGGGGCGACGTCCTCATGTCGCAGCCGGACGCGAACCGCCGCCGCTCTACGACCGCCGTGAACTACCTGACCGCCGTCGGGGCCGCGATCGGGGTGGCGATGCTCGGAGATCAGACGACCCCGGGGCCCGGCGTCCATCCGCCCGAAACGTTGGACCGGGAACGTGTGTTCAAGGAATGGGCGGCCCGGGAGCTGCCGATGCAGTGGTCCGAGCGGGCGGTCGCGGCCTGAATATTGCGACCGAACCTCACGTCGGATCGCCGAACGTGATGTAATGCCACGGCTTGCGCACGGCATCCGTCAGGTCGATGAACACATGCTTGATCTGTGTGTACTCTTCCAGGCTGTAGACGGAAAGGTCTTTGCCGAACCCGCTCTGCTTGAATCCGCCGTGCGGCATCTCGCTCACGATCGGGAGATGCTCGTTGATCTCGACCGCGCCAAATCGAAGCGCGTTCGCGACGCGATGCGCACGTTGCACGTCCTTCGTCCAGACGGAGGAATAGAGGCCGTAGACGACATCGTTCGCCGCCTCGATCGCCTCCGCCTCGTCCGAGAACTTCTGGACGTTCACGACGGGTCCGAAGACCTCCTCGCGGGCGATTCGCATGGAGGGATCCGTGTCGACGAAGGCGGTGGGTTCGTAGTACCATCCCTTCTCGAAGGCCTTGCCCTTCGGCCGCTGGCCGCCGAGCGCGAGCTTCGCTCCTTCGTCCGAGCCGATTTCGACGTAGTCCTCGACCTTCTCCCGTTGCTTCGACGAGACGAGCGGCCCGAGGTCCGTTGATCGTTGGAGCGGATCGCCCATGCGGACCGTCTTGAGCCGCTCGACGAACTTGTCCTGGAACTTCTTGTACACCCTGTCCTGGACGATGAAACGCGCGGCCTGCGTGCAATCCTGTCCGCCGTTCACCATGGAGGCCGCGACGGCTCCTTCCGCCGCGGCGGCGATGTTCGCGTCCTCGAAGACGACGAAAGGGGCCTTGCCGCCGAGCTCCAAGTGGAGCTTCTTCACGTTCGAGGTCGCCGCTTTCATGATCTCCTTCCCAGTCGCGGTATCCCCCGTTAAAGAGACCATGTCGACCTTGTCGCTCGATGCGAGTTCGTTCCCGACGACGGCCCCGGGACCCGTGATCAGGTTCACGGTGCCGGCGGGAATTCCCGCCGCCTCGATCAGCTTCCCGAGCTCGAGCGTCGTGAGCGGCGTCAGAGACGCGGGCTTCAGGACGGCCGTATTCCCTGCGGCGAGCGCGGGCGCGAGCTTCCAGATCGCCATCATGAACGGATAGTTCCACGGCGTGATCTGGCCAATCACACCGATCGGCTCCCGCCGGATCACGCTCGTCGCGCCGTACGCGTATTCCATCGACGCCTGCCCTGTCAACGTGCGGGAGGCGCCCGCCATGAACCGCAGGTTGTCTACGCTGAACGGCAGGTCGCCGTCTCGGGCCTGTTTGATCGTCTTCCCTTGGTTCTGCGATTCGAGCGGAGCGAGGCGGTCCATGTCTGCCTCGATGAGGTTCGCGAGTTTGAACAGGGCCGCGGCGCGGTCCCCCGGCGTCATGCGAGGCCACTTGCCTTGGTCGAAGGCCGCTCGGGCCGCGTCGATGGCCGCCCGCGTATCCTGCAGGTCCGACTGCGGCACGGCGGCGATCGTGCCACCGGTCGCGGGGTTGATCACCGTGTACGTGTCTTCCGTATGCGACGACACCCATTCTCCATTCACGAAGTTGAGATACTCGGACTTCCCCACCCGATTCACTCCCGGTACAGTCCCGCTAGCGCGAGCGAGCGCTAAGTAGCTTTCGAGCAAGGCGAGCGAGGACTCCGAAGGAGTCCGGTCACTCTTGCTTGCGGCTGCCTTCTCTGTCTCCGGGCCTTCCCTTCTTGGGCCGCTTCGCGGCCTTCTGGGCGTACTCGATTTCGCGCTCCACGAAGACGAGGGCCCCCGCCACCGTGGCGCCCGCGGTCCGTACGAACGCGTCTGCGAACTTACCGCCGGCTGCGGCGACTTCTTCGACCCGGCCTGCAACGTCGTGAAGGAATCCCATGGTCCCAATCGGGGACATGCGTCCGGGCCTATGAGCCTGTTGGGCTCATTTCGCGAGGGTCTCCATGACTGCGGGGAATGCACTCGCGAACCGTTTCGCGTCGGATTCGGGGACGGTGAAGGATACCCGGAGGAATTTGCCTCCGTGCCTCCTCGACAAGTAGGATCCAGCGCGAGTATGCACCAGGTGATCGAACAACAGGCGTTCCTCGACCGTCTCGGGATTGACGCCGGTCTCGGACAGGTCGACCACGAACATGTTGGCGTTCGATGGGTAGACCGGCAACGAAGCCCCATCGATCTTCTCTACTGCGCGACGGATCGTCGCCTGATTCCGCTCGCACGTTTTTCGGACCTCGGGGAGCCACTCCTTCTTCGTCTGGAGCGCCGCGAGGGCGGCTCGCTGGGCGAGCACGTTCACGCCGAGGACGTTCGTGTCAAATCGCCGGAGGGCCTTCATCACGGTCCCGCCGGGAGGCGCCACCAACGCTCCGATACGCATTCCCGCGAGGCCGGGCCCCTTGCTGAATGAGTACGATGTCAAGGTCTGCTCCGGATAGAACGCGGACGCGAGGACATGGCCCTTGTTGAAGTCCCGGTAGGTGACGTCGTTGAGGAGCCACAGGTCGCGGTCGCGCGCGACGTCGGAGAGGCCGCGAACCTGATCGCGGGTGTAGCCGGAACCGAGGGGATTGTTCGGATCGATCAAGAGGAGCATCTTCGTCGCCGGGGTGATCGAGGCGTTCGCCCATTCCGGCGTGAGGACGTACGGCTTCCGATAGATGTCGACCTCGACGGCCTTCGCTTCTGACATGGCGACTTGGTCATGAATCGGGAGGAAGGACGGATCGGTGGAGAGGACCTCGTTCCCGGGACCGAGGAGCGACCGGGTCGCTATGTATTCCCCCTCGATCCCGCCGTTCGTGAGGAGCACGTCGAAGCCTTCGAGGCCGAGATCCTCCAGGATCGCCTCTACGAGGCCGGGCACTCCGGCCTTTCTCGGATAGAGGTTGAACTCTCGCTCGTCGACGCTCCGCCGGATCGCCTCGAGGATGGCGGGATGCACCGGGAGCGTGTTCGTGTTCTGCGACATCCAGGCCACCTCCCGGCGGTGCTGATGGGCAAACTCAAAATTGTCCTTTGACGACACGGTTGGCCACCTCGGAGTCGGACGAGCGAGGCCTCGACCGGAACATATCGCTTGCGGTCGGCTCGATTCCCCGCAAGCTCTGGTTCTCTCCGTGTCCGTCGAGGCAGAAAGGTCATATATACGTAGACGTATACGTATACGTTATGCCGGCAAGGACGACGGTCCTCTTGCGGGAGGATGTAAAGGACCACCTGTTGAGGAAGGTCGGGCCCAGAGGTCTTTCGGACGCGATCAACGAAATCCTGGCAAAGAGTTTGTTCCGTTCGAGAGAGACGCTGTTCGGGGCGGACCCTTGGCTGAACACGAAGGGCTTGCGAGACGAACGCGAGGCCCATGAAGACCTTTGATTCCTGGGCCTGGGTGGAGTACTTTCGCGGCTCGCGAGCGGGCGCCGAAGTCAAGGCCCTGCTCGAAGGGAAGGAGGTCCTGTTCACGCCGGCCGTCTGCCTTGCGGAGATCCGAGCCAAGTACCTCCGAGAGGGGCACGATCCTACGGATCGCATCCGGTTCATCAAGCTCCGGACCTCGGTCATCGACGTGGGAGCACCCGTGGCCGAGGACGCGGCGGACCGGAAGGTCCACGACGGTTTGCATATGGTCGACGCGATGGTGCTCGCCTCCGCCCGTTCGCGAGGATCGGACCTGTTAACGGGCGACAAGCACTTCCGCGGACTCCCGAACGTGATCCTGTTGTCGGAATGACGCGCCTTCGGTCCGCATCGGACGGGACGCAAGGCATTTCCGGCGACACGCCTTGCCACCTTCATGACTCTTAGCGGAAGGCATATCGTCGTGCTCGCCGAAGACGGCCACGAGGACCTCGAACTGTGGGTTCCGTACTATCGTTTGATCGAGGAGGGGGCCGAGGTCGTCCTCGCGGGGCACGAGAAGCGGATCTATAGTTCCAAGCACTCGTATCCGTGCGAAGTCGACATAAAAGCGGCCGACCTGAAGTCGAAGGATTTCGACGCCGTCGTAATTCCAGGAGGGGTCGCGGGACCGGACCGGATGCGCCAGCACAAGGAGATCCTGGCCTTTGTCCGATCGATGAACGACGCCCGCAAGATCGTCGCATCGATTTGTCATGCAGCCTGGGTGCCGATCAGCGCGGACATCGTGAAAGGCCGCCGGATGACCTCGTACGCCAGCGTGCGGGACGATTGCATCAACGCCGGCGCGGATTGGGTGGACCAAGAGTGCGTCGTGGACGGGAACTTGATCACGTCGCGTTTCCCGGACGATCTGCCCGCATTCTGCCACGCGATTGTGGCCGCGCTGACGAAGTGACGAACGGACGTTTGAGTTTGGCACCGTGACGACAACCTGCTGGACGCCGATGGACGGGCCCGGAAGAAAGGCTTAAACCGCATCGGAGGTTTGGCGCGGTCGCTGGGCTCGTGGTCTAGTGGTTATGACATCGCCTTGACATGGCGAAGGTCACCGGTTCGAATCCGGTCGAGCCCACTCCTATTCCCAGAAGCAATCCCGGTCGGCTACCGTCGCGACGTTATCCCGAACCAGATTCGCCTCAAAGGTTTTCGGCAGCCAAAGGCGCCGCCGACGCACGGATTCACCGCGCCGGTCTTCAACCAACTCGATGGTCGCTTCCGCCCGGCACCAGCCATTCTGTCGCCTCCCACGCGAGTTCGACGCGAGCTTGGCCACCGCTAATGCGGTGTCGGCGTACCGCTGCCACGATGAACACGGCGCCCCCGAATTCGGCTTCGTCGAGGATCTTCACCCGACGCGGCATGAACCTGAACAAAGCGTATGAGCGCAATTGTGCGGCCTGCCGCTGTTCTGCGGGTGTCGTCCCTTTCATCCATTGGGCGAAGGCAGGGAACCGTGTCGCGTAAATCGCTTCCGCAACGCCCGCTTGATGACCTCGGGCCTGGCGGCCAACGCCAAAAAGTTGGATCCCTCTCCCAGGAGCCTCCCACCGCTGGTTCGAGTTGAAGACAGTCATGGCCATGGATGGGTTGGCCAGCAAGTTCCGGCAATGAAGGGATCCGGGGTCCGACAGGAAGTACAGCTCGAGGTTCGGCGAATACGCGAAGAACGCGGTGTTGATGTGGGCTCGATTCCCTCGGGCGACCGTCGCGATCGAGCAGAGTTTTGTCTCGGCCAGGACGCGCAGCACGATCGTCCGAATCCGCCGCTCAGAGATGCGTTCTCGTGTCCGTTTGACTGTCGTATGCTTCACTCGTCCGATTTATCGATCAGGCTCCGATTCCATCAACGGCCTGGATGTTCTTGGATCAGGATGTCGAGGGCCATGGGGTCCGAGAACGCGACACGTCCCTTAACAGCACGTGCGCTGTCATCCGCAGACACACGTGTCGTTGCAAGTTCCCATGGACAATGGCAACCGCGTCCCTGTCGTTGCAACATCACCGCACCACGAACCGTTTATAGTATGCGAGCGTTCGAGCACGCACATTAAGATATCATGCACACGTGGGAGGAAGAACTCCAGGCGTATCGCCGTCGGACGAAGAAGTCCGCGCGGGCGTGGGAAGCCGCGAAGCGACACATTCCATTCGGCGTGAATAGCAACTACCGGCTCGTCGATCCCTATCCGTTGTACGTCCGCAAGGCAAGGGGCTCGAAGCTGTGGGACGTCGACGGGAACGAATACGTCGACTTCAACATGGCCTTTGGGGCGCTCGTCGCGGGGCACAGCCACCCGGTCCTCGCGAGGGCGATGCGCGACCGCGTATCGAACGGCACCATCTTCGGATACGAATCGGTCGACGCGGGCCGGCTCGCGGATCACCTGTGCGGGCGGTTCCACATGGACCGCCTGAAGTTCTCCATGACGGGTCTCGACGCGACGCTGTTCGCGGTCCGGCTGGCCCGCGCCGTGACCGGCCGCCGGAGGATCCTCAAGTTCGAGGGATGCTACCATGGATCCCACGACTCCCTGATGGTCTCGATCAAGCCGCGAAAGGAACTGTCCGGGGACCCGAAGCATCCGAACGTCGTGCCTTCGTCCAAGGGATTGCTGAAGGAACTCGTCGAGACCGCGATCGTCGCTCCGTTCAATGACATCGACGCCACGGAGTCCCTCGCCCTGATGCATCGCGACGACGTGGCCGGGATCATCCTCGAGCCGGTGCCGATGAACATGGGCTACGTCCAGCCGGAACCCGGCTTCCTGGAAGGCGTGCGTGCCGTGGCCGACGAGGTCGGGGCGATCCTGATCTTCGACGAGGTGAAGACCTGCGGCAAGTGGTACGGGGGAGCGGAGGAGGCGTTCCATGTGACGCCGGACGTCAAGGTACTCGGCAAAGCGATCGGAGGCGGTTTCCCCTTGGCCGCCGTGGGCGGCAAGGCGTCGATCTTGGACCAGGTCATCCCGGGTCAAATCTCCCACGCCGGGACCTTCAATGCGAATCCCCTCAGCATCTCCGCGGGGCTCGTGACGCTGACGAAGATCCTGACCCGCGCGGGCGTGCGGCACGCGCAACGGATGGGCAACGACCTCGCGAAAGGCTACACGGATGTGATCGCCGACCACCGGCTCCCCATGAGGGTCCAGGCCGGTGGAATCAGCGGGACCGTCCACTTCGCGCGCAGCATCGTCCGGGATTGGCGGTCCTTCGAGGAGGTCGACGTGGGCCGGTGGTGGGGCTACTACACGGCGATGCTGAATCGCGGCGTAATCCCGATGGCGACGGGCGCGGACGAGCAGTGGACGACGTCAGTGGCCCACACGCATGCCGATGTCGCACGGCACCTCGGTGCGTTCGAGGAGGTCGCGGAAGGGATGAAGCAGAAGCAGGCCGACATGTCGATCGTCGAAGCGATTTGAAGGAGAGAGCGTGCCGCGGCGCAAGTACGGCCGGATGATCAAACCTCTCCCCGTGACAAAGCCGGAGAAGTGCCGCTTTTGCAAAGCTGGGAGACCGTGTCCGATTCACAACCCAGACGGATCGCGGCGAGCGCGCTGAATCCGGGAAGGGAAGGCTAGCGCTAGATCACGATGTCGACTCCTTGCCGGTGCTTCACGCGATCGGCTGCCACACGACGAATTCGTTGTCGTCCGGATCGTAGAACGTGCCCATGAAGACGTTCAACGCGTCTCGCTTCGACGGCTCCTCTCCGATTCGAACGCCCCGCTCCTTCAGGGTCTCGAACGTCCGGTCGATGTCGTCCGTCTGGAAGATCAGCCCGGTCACGCCTCCGATCCCACGGCCCGTGTCGCCCTCCCAAGGCACGTGCGTCCCGAACGTGATTCCGCCCGCGTCATACACGGACAGCTTCATTCCTTCGTTCTTGTCGACGAGTTTGAAGCCCAACGTCTCCGAGTAGAACTTCCTCGCTAGGTCATGGTCCGATACGTGCACGGTGCTCATCAAGAATTTTCCAACGACGGGTTCCGCCATCTTCCTTCCTCCATACCCTGAGGGACCGAGACGCCTTTAACCGTTGGGGCTCCTCGGAGGTGGAACGTTTCAGGACCTCGGCCTCTCTGCGATGACCAAACACGCCGCCCAATTGAGCCGCTCGTATCGAAGGAGCCGCAGGCCTGCGCCCTCCATGAATTGCCGATATTCCTCGGGACGGTACACGCGCACGAACAGGGCGAGTAGCCAGGTCGCGGGGGAGAGGATGATCACACGGCCTCCGGGGCGGAGTAGATCCGCCGCGATCGCGGTCCCCGTCTCCGGGCTCGGCAGATAGTAGAAGGAGCCCGCGAAGACGATCGTGTCGAAGATACGCGGCCGAAATGGCGGGTGCATCACGTCCGCTCGGATCAGATGGCCTTGGTATCGCGCGCGCTTCAGCATCTCGCGGGACAGGTCGATTCCCACGGAGGCGGTGAGGTGTTCCGTCGTGAAGCCGGTCCCCACACCGACATCGAGAACCCGCAGACCGTGGATCTCGGCTCGCACCCGCTCCAACCATTGTCGCTGGTAGAGACGGGCGTTGATCCGGTCGTACCAGGGCGCGATTCGATCGAAGAACCGGAGCGCCTTCGCGGCCCCTTGCACGACCGGCACGGTCGTCCGCATTGCGCGCCTCGATTTGAAGGCGCGTGCGGAGTCGGCGAAGAGCACATCGACACCGGGCGACGAGCTCAAGGCCCCTGCGCACACCTTCGGGGCGTTCCACGAAATCCTTCCGACCTTGGCGTGATCATGTCCGAGCGGACAGGCCCATGATCCGGCGGGCCTCGTCGGGCGTCGCGACCTCCCTCTGCAAGTCCTCCGCGAGGTGGCTGGCCCTGGCGACCAGTTCCTCATTCCGTGCCAGCACTCCCTTCTTCAGATAGAGGTTGTCCTCAAGTCCGACCCGCACGTGTCCGCCCAGGAGGACCGCCATCGTCGTCATCGGGAGCTGCATCCGCGACATGCCCGCGACGACATAGGTCGCGGTCGGAGGCAACTGGTTCCGCATGTGGATGAGATTGTCGGGCGTCGCCGGGACGCCGCCGTCGACGCCCATCACGAGCTGGAAGTGCGCGGGTTCTTTCACGAGGCCCATGTCGACCAGCTTCCTTCCTTGTTGGATGAACCCGACGTCGAAGGCCTCGATCTCCGGCTTGATGTGCAGGTCGAGCATTGTCTTCGCGAGGAACTGGACCGTTTCTACCGAGTTCACGTAGACGACCGAGGGGGTGCGGCCCGCGAAGTTCAGCGTGCCCGTCGTGAGGCTCCCCATCTCCGGTTTCGTCTTCAGGGGCGCGGCACGATCGGCGTCCGTGTTCCCGGCGATCCCACTGGTCGAGGTCATCACGATTAGCTTCGTCCGCTTTCGGATCTTGTCCACGGTCTCTTTGAAGATCTCGAAGCGGGAGGTGGGCCGTTCGTCCTCGTCCCGGCAATGGACGTGGATGATCGATGCGCCGGCTTGCTCGCACAGGTAGGCGGTCTCCGCGATCTCGTCTGGCGTCACCGGCACGTGCGGGGAGTCTTTCTTCCGAGGGACCGAGCCGGTCGGAGCCACCGTGATGACGAGCTTCTCCATCGCGCTCCCCGACGGCAAACCGGGCCCCGCTAGGTAAGCGTTGTGGCCGCGGGAGCATGGGCCTCATGCGCATCTGGCGCGATCGGTTGATCGGGTCACCCGTATTCGGATTGGCTTTGCTCGCGCATGAATTGCGGGAGGTAATACTGACCGCCCGCGGACTTGCCGGAGGTCCCGGACATCTTCCATCCCCCGAAGGGCTGCACGCCCACGACGGCCCCGGTCGTTGCGCCGGCGGCCCGGTTCGCGTAGAGGACGCCAACTTCGACCTCGGAGAAGAAGCGCCGCACGTCACCCGGTTCTCGGGAGAAGATGCCGGCCGTGAGCCCGTAGTCGACGTCGTTCGCGACCTCGATCGCGTCCTCGACTCCATCGACTTCGATCACGGAGAGAATCGGCACGAACAGCTCCTCCTTGTTGATCCGGTGGTTCCGCGGCAGACCGTCCACGATCGTCGGGTCAACGAAGTGTCCCACCTTGGAATCGACTTTGCCACCGAACACGACCGTCCCCTTGGACTGGCGGACCTCCGCGATCGCCTTCTCGTACGTGGCCACGGCGGCGTCGTTGATCACGGGCCCTAGGTACACATCGCGATGGGTCGGGTCCCCGATCTTGATCTTCTGCGTCTCCGATACGAGTCGCTCGAGGAACGCGGCCTTCACGGTGCGGTCGACGAGGACCCGAGAACACGCTGAGCATTTCTGGCCGCCGTATCCAAACGCGGCGCGCATCACCCCGATGGCGGCCTTCTCCAGGTCCGCGCTCGCGGTGACGATCGTCGGATTCTTCCCGCCCATCTCCGCGATGATCGGCTTGGGACGCTCTCGCGTAAAGGTCTTGAAGGCCGCGAGACCGACCGTCCGCGATCCTGTGAAGACGAGGCCGTCCACGTCCTCGTTATCGACCAGTTCCTGACCCACGGTGGCCCCAGGCCCCGTGACGTAATTGAAGACGCCAGGAGGCAGACCGGCCTCGTGAAGCAGTTCGCACAATTTGAGGCCCATGTACGGTGTGTCGCTCGCGGGTTTGAACACGACCGTGTTCCCTGCGATCAGGGCACCCGTCGACATGCCCGCGGCGATGGCGAACGGAAAATTGAAGGGAGCCACGACGGCCCACACCCCGTACGGTTTCAACATCGCGCGGGCGGTCTCCCCCGGGAGGAACTGGCCCATCGTGTGCTCATATCCCTGGTTCCGAATCATCTCGGTGGCGTACCACCGCAGCAGGTCGGCGGCCTCGTCGACGTCCGCCATCGCTTCGGACCGATTCTTCCCGTTCTCGAAAGACAGCAGGGCCGCGTACGCGTACTTCCGGTCGGAGATCCGATCCGCCGCGCGCTGGATCGTGCGGACCCGCTCCAGGTAAGGAGTCGCCGACCAGCCGGGGAACGCCGCTCTCGCGGCCTTGATCGCCTGCTTCGCGTGCGATCGGGTGCCCTTCTGGAAGTGGCCCAGGACGAGGCTCGTATCCGCCGGGCTCGTGTCGGGGAACGTCGCTTTCGACCACACCTCTTTGCCGTCGATGATGATCGGATGCTTGCCCCCGAATTCCGCGCGGACCTTGTCGACCGCGGCTTCGTAGTTCAAGTGAAAATCTTCCGTCTTCCCGAGATCAGCGGCGTTCTGCCACGTCCGTTCGTTTCGAAATTCCATGAGTGCAATCCCTTGGGTGCACGCAAGGCGGGAGCGCGAATAAGGTTTCGCCCGTTCCGCTCTCCGGGTCGATTCGGCCGTCTCGTCCGCTGGCGTCCGGAGCGGTTTGGGATTCTCCCAGGGGAGAAGAGGGATGGACGCTACGCGATGTACGTGTCCGGCGATCCCTCGTACTTGTCGTATTGCGCCGTCGCGCCGATCGCGGCGAGAAGTTCGCGGGCCCATTCTCTCGTGTACGAGTTCGGCGGAATCTCCGTCGTCGCGCCGAGCCATTCGAAAATCTCCTTGAACACGGCACGCTGTTCCGCCTTCGTCAGGCCCTCGTCGATCTTGCCGACCCGCTGTTCCAGCCGGTTCATCCCGAGGACGAACTCCTTGCACTGGGCCAGGAACTTCGCTTGTTCTTCGCGCGTCATGGAGAGACCTGCTTCTCCATGCGGTCCAACCTCGATAAACTTTCGCAACGTTCAAAGGAGGGCGAGGGCTCAGCGAATGGGATGACTGTGTTCGTCCGCGTCGCGAAGGCAGGAGAGATCCCGCCTGGGAGAGGCCGGGTCGTGGTCGTCCAAGGGTACCCGGTTGCCTTGTTTAACGTGGACGGACGATTCTTTGCGGTTTCCAATGTGTGCTTGCACCGCGGTGGGCCCGTGGGCGAGGGGGAACTCGACGGGTCCATTGTCACCTGTCCGATGCACGGATGGGAGTACGATGTGAGGACCGGAGCGAACACGATCAACCCCGCCGCCCGGCTCAAGAGGTACGAGGTCCGCCTCGACGGGGACGATGTCCTCGTCGGCGCGTGAGTCGGCTCGCCCGCAGACCTACGACCGGTCAAGCTTAACCTTCCTCTCGGGTTCCACAATTGCTTGGTCACCGACCTTCTCTGGTTGTTCCTCACCGCACTCGCCGTTCTCGGGCTCATCCCGAACGGGATTTCCCTCGTGCAGGGGTTCCGCTTGCGAGGACACGTGCGCCGCGCGATGCGATTGGCTTTCGGCGGGTTCCTTCCGCCCGCGGTCGTGATTCTCCCGGTCCGCGGCATCGACCCGGGATTTGACGACAACGTCCGGGCGATTCTTCGGCAGACCTACCCAACGTACCGTCTCCTCGTCGTGGTGGACGACCCGGGAGATCCCATCGCCGATCGCGTGCGCGCGATTACTCCGGAGTCATCGCGGGTCCCCATCTCGGTGGTGGTGGCCGAACCAGCGGACCTCCCAGGCAAGGTGAACGCGGTCCGATCGGGCCTCATGCATCTCACACCGACCGATGAGATCGTCGTCTTCGCGGATTCGGACATCCGGCCAGCGCAGGATTGGCTCCGTCAGCTCGTCCAACCCCTCGCGGATTCGACCGTCGGGGTGGCCACGGGGTTCCGCTGGTATGTGCCGCCCCGACCGACGTTCTGGTCCCTGGTCCGCACGGAATGGAATGGGGTGAGCGCGAACGTGCTGTTCGACCCGCGCCGCGCCTTTGCCTGGGGCGGCTCGTGTGCGGTGCGCCGCGACCACCTGCCGGTCTTGCGGCTCGCGGACCGATGGCGGGACGTGCTGAGCGACGACTTGGTCCTCTCGCAGGCCGTGCGGGATGCGGGGCTCAAGATCGCGTATGCCCCCGGGGCCCTCGTCCCGACGTTCGAGGGAGCGACCCGGGCGATTTGTCTCGAGTGGTGCGTTCGCCAAATGATGATGGCCACTCTGTACCTGCCCATCGTCCGCCGATTCGCCGCGGCGTCCTTCGCCGTCTTCGATGGGTCCGTGATCTTGGGCCTCGCGTCGTTGATCCTCGCGTCGGCCTTGGGTCCGTCCTACCTGGTTCCCGCGATTCTCTTCCTCGCGCCTCTCCCGGTCGCGGTCGCCAAGGCGTCCGTGCGGCGACGCGCCTTGTTTTCCGCGGCCCCCTCCGTTGCCACGGCATGGAAGGTCCCCCCCTGGCGGGCGGCGATCGCGGCCCTCGCGGTCCCGTGGGTGATGGCGTGGGGCCTCGTCCGCACCCGGCGATTGACGTCGGTCCGGTGGCGGGGCCACGTGTACGACGTGAGGGACCCACAGAGAATCCGGCTCCTCGATTCGAGACGAGCGCCAGGGCCCGAGTCAAAAGACCCGTCGCGGTGATTCCGCGCGATGTGGAGGACCACCGGTCCCTTCGCCACTATGGCTGCGGCTTCACACCGTCCGTGGCCTGCTCCGAGCGCTCCCGCAGCTGCTCCTGGAATTTCGCGAGTTCCGACAGAATCCCGTTGCGTCGTTCGCTCTGCCGTAGCGTGCGGGCCATGGAGAGGGCGGGCGGTACCAACGCGAAGAACAGGACGATCAAGATGATGGCCGCGGTCAGGCTGACATGGAAACCCTGCAGGATAATCAGCAGGACGATCACGATCGACGGAGGCAGGAAGAAAGCGGTGAACACGCCCTCGATCCGAACGAGCGGCTGGCGCGCCTGGCTTTGCATCGCCAACACCTCCGTGTCCGAGTAGCTCTTCGCAGTCGTGATCATTCGCTCGTGTCGGCGCGCGAACCGGTCGCGGACGACCCTCATCGCCTCCTGGTAGCCGCGGGATTCCGCGCGGAACACGCGGATCGACCCGGGCGTGAAGCGGATGAGGATTCGGCGCCCCTCCTTGGTCTCGATGCCGATTCCGGTGTGGACGAGGGTCCCCGCGGACGACGCGAAGGGCGACAGGAAGGAGCCCGCGACCTCGTAGCTCCTCGGATACACGTCGCGGACGTTGGACCAGGGTATGTATCGGGGCCCACCCGCCATGCGACGCCACAGGGGCAGCGAGATCTCGATTCCGTCTTCGAAGACATAGGTCGGGTTCGGTTTGAACAGAGCCATCGCGAGGAGGACGACAGCCAGAGGTGCGAAGCAGAGGCCCCCGAGAGGCCACAGGCCTTCGGGTCCGGCGACGAGCGGTCCGATCCCGAATGTCACGACGAGGACCAGGAGGAGCAGTGCGACCGCCATCGGGTTCGCGGGGATTGGGCGGTAAGCGTACAGCAGGGCACCGCGTCCTCCGCTCTCCATGCGGACGCGCGAAATGCAGCCTCGGCTAAAAGGGCTCCTGACGTTCTGGTCGACTAGGTCACGCAATTACAGCCGACAATCGCGAAGTAGGCGAAATTGAATCCCAGCGTGAAACCGAAGAGACCGTTTGCGGCCGCGATCCAGCGGCCCCCGCGGTCGATCGGGTTGGTGCTTGTCCGCGGACTGGCGAAGGTCGCTGGCAGGGTGACTAGGCCGGCGGTCACATATGCGAAGACGACAGCGTACTGTAACAAGGAAGGAAAGCGGTGATAACTCACTTCGTTGTCTGCCCAAAATGTGAACGCGCCGACGCAAAGCAGGAAGATGCCCATGACGAGAGCCGCGGACGGAGGAATGAAGGAATCGCGACCGGTCCGTCTCCTCCGGATTTGAACGAGGCATAGCCCCGCGACTCCGACCGCGGCCCCGGCCCAGAGGAGGGCAAGCAGAAACCAAAGCGGTCGAGCGCTGCACGATCTGGAGGGAGGAAAAGCCCCGGGACAGTAGACCATCGGGTCCAGCGCCCACACGTCGATCATCAAGAGACTAAGAATTCCCAACGCAGCGATAGAGAAGAGAGCGACGATTCGCCACTCTGTTGGGAACCGACCCGCGCGTTGCGGGGGCATCGGGCCGCTCACGACGATGCATTCTTCCTTTCTTGGAATAATACTTTGGAGACCATTCGCCGTTTCCCCAACAAACCCTTTTCCCGCCGGGCCTTTACCGACTCCGTTGCTCGCCCTCGGGATCGAAGGGACCGCCCACACGGTCGGCGTCGGGATCGTCGACGAGACGTGCCGCATCCTCGCGAACGTCTACGACATGGTGAGGCCCGAGAAAGGCGGCATCCATCCACGGGAGGCGGCGAACCATCACGCGGAGGCGGTCGTCCCGCTGATTCGAAAGGCCGCGGACGTCGCGGGGATCGACCTCGGGGACCTCGATCTC
>Ga0209804_1000541_pt1 | contig 29717 bp, 30 predicted proteins | sample GraSoiAngelo_139_FD_185896 | JGI IMG/M metagenome (GOLD analysis project Ga0209804, IMG submission 185896) | Grasslands soil microbial communities from the Angelo Coastal Reserve, California, USA - 14_0929_12_20cm (SPAdes) (version 2) | ecosystem: Environmental > Terrestrial > Soil > Grasslands ... | reverse complement strand
CCTGTGACCATGTCCAGAGCGCCAAGTTACCCGCGCTACGGAAGTAAATACTGCTGATACTCGATGCAGGGGCCAAGCCGCTTCCAAAACGCGATAGAACGTAGCCTCCTCCGACCGGAGGATTCATGGTCCCAGACGAAGAACAGCTTCCACTACCAGCGCTGGTCACCGTACCGCACGTAAAGGCTCCAGAGCCGACCAAAGTATGAGCTGTGATCGGATCGTAGGAGCCTCCGGTACTGGCAACGTTGACGTTCATCGTGCTTGCAGGGAAGATGCATGTCAATGCGCAACCCACAGGGCCGGCTCGTGTGGTGAGCGCGTATTGTGCAGGATAGCATGCGGCTCCCACGGACGTACAGGTGCTAATCTCTGCGTCCCAGCTTGATGCTCCCGCATTTGTCCAGTAGCGTCCCGGCATGATGGTTGGCGTTGTGAGATAGTTGAGGGTGAATGGTCCAACACCATTTACATTGATGTCAAACTGGCTTGGACCCAGAATCGTGATCCCAGTCATAGGCGCTAGATCCGCACCCTGAAACGCTCCAGTCGCCAAAAGTGAAAGATACGAGAATGCGACATCGAACGAGGTCACTTTTCTACCGTCCTGGAAGAACATGTCGGACCTGAGCGTAAACCGGAAGCTCGAAACTGTTCCCGGAGGTGGAACATAGGTTAGTCCATTCAACGGAATCGCATTCTCGGTTGCCATCCAATCGATAAGCAGCCCAGTCGAGAGAGGGTTTGGAACCATCAGACTGTCATAGATGTTCCGGACAATGTAGAAATCGTGAGCCGTCTCTGCAATGTACGGGCTCACACTCTTTGTCGTTTCAGAGAAACCCTGTCGGACAGTGCCCGCAACAGCAGGGTTAGGGCTATAGGCGTCTAGCCACGTGAAAAAGTTCGGAATACCAACGCCATCCCCATTGATCACATTCTGCCAGTTGCTAAGATACCCGAACTGATCACTCGTTCGGTCAAAGACTGGAATACTGAAGGCGCCTTTTCCATAGAGGTTCTCTGCCTGGACGCCTGCGCCGACAGCTGATAATCCACCGCCAGCACAGGTTCCGGTCGAGTTGTTGCTGTTAGACCCGACCACTGGATCACCTGTAACGGTCAGACAGATCGCGAATTCCATCTGGCTGCTGATGCTGTCATAGGCCGGGCTGCAGAGAAACATGTAGTTGGCCGCGTTCGAGCTTGGCGTTGCCGCGGCCGAGCAGGGACCGTTCGGCGCTAAGATTGTAGGAATCCCATCAACAAGTCTGCTGTTATAGGTGAAGTAGAGGCTGGAATCAAAGGGATAAACATGAGAAAAAGCGCCTGTATACATTCCCCAGCTAAGATCCACTCCCGTGGTACATGTGGTAAGACCAGGACCGCAGCAACCCGTACAATAGCCCCGGAATGCCGTAGCGGGTCCGCGAGTAACAGTCAGATACGTACAAGGAGTAGTGTAAGACCCGGAAAACAGATAGCATATCTGCTGCGATAAACCATTTCCAAGGTCAAGCCTAGCTGTGTCGTCGTTTCTGATGAAGAAGTTGATTGGATTAGAAGCGGCTGATGAGCTGATTCCGGTCAAGATGGATGTCGTTGAGTTGAATCCTGTGGCTACTCCAGCGTTGACAAAGTGCTGCGCGGCTGCGTTGAGATCGAGACTGCCAGGTGCATACAGCCATGGAACTCCATTTGCCCCTGTGGCACTAGCGATGTGATAGGCGGTTCCCCCTGGAGATCCGACTATGCATGAAGAACTTGATTCTGGAAATGACGCGTCCCAGCCACATGGGTTAGGCGTTGGGAGCCCTCCATTGTTAGGCGGGACAGGGTTGTCGATCGCGGTTGCCTGTCCTTGTAATGTGGGATCATTCGCAACGAACTCGGCCCTGTCAATCATGTGGGCTATTCCCTGCCGTATGCCTATTCCGCAGGTCGAATTCCCGAAATTCATACTGCAACCCCAGAAATTGGCGGCGAGCAAGAACTGGATGTCGTAGTAGGCATGCTCGGAGATAGCAGAGGTAACGTAAACGTTGGGGCTTTGATCGAAAGGCTGAATCAGAGATGGCTGCAATGGTGTATCGGTAAGATCAATGCTTGGAGTAGGCGACTGTATATTGGTGAACTCCGCTGTTGAGTCTGTGAAGACCTGAACAATCTCAGTGTCCATCGCGGAACCTGCGGGCATCCAGTAGTTGGAACAGGAGAACACGTTTACTGGACATGGGGCGTTTAGCGCGTGGCCGAGCTGAACTGATGGAAAGTGAAGCCCGGCCGATAGCGAGCCTGGCAGGCTGGCCAGGGAAAACGCGACGCTGAAAATAACTAATAGTTTGAGAATTGTGAAGAAACCTCTACTCGTTCCTCCGATGTTATGCAGGTTTGTGCAGCCGCGAGCCGGGCTATTCCTCTCTGTCTCATAGCAGAAAACTGTTGAGTTGCAAAACTATCTGTACTGAGTCGTCGATTAGATAGTGACGTCTTCATTTCTAGCAGTCATATCCTCCAGCTGGAAAGGGCGATGAGCATCCTGCTACGCTGGCCGGGTTCAGTGTTACAGTATTCTCGTATAGCACTGCATTCAACGGAATGATGCCGAAGGGCGGGCTCGTATGCCAGTCGAAGGGGGCGATCCAGTTGACGCCGATGACCCGGTTTACAATTGATATCTGTTGTAGACCGATGGGGCAGAGGCTGGTCGAGGTGCCGCCGCAGCCGCCGATGCCGCTCATCCAGTGGCTACAGTTCGGCGAGGTGGTTCCGAAACACGCGGATAGGATACTGAAATTGAGAAACATTTGAGTAAAGCTACCCGGCTCAGACCAGATCCAGAGCGCCAGGTTCCCGTTGCTCCGGAAGTAGTCTCCGCTTATGCTCGAGGCAGGGGCTAGACCCTTCCCGAAACGGGTCAGAGTATAACTTCCTCCTACCGGAGGATTCTCGGCCCCAGAGGAGGAGCAACTAGTACTGCTGCCCGAGCTTGTTACTGGGCCACATTCCCAGGGTCCCGAGCCGACAAGGCTGTGATTGACGATCGGATCATAGGACGCGCTCGTCTGTGCAACGTTGACGTTCATGTTTGTCGCTGGGAAGGTGCAGATGAGAGCACAATTTGTTGTGGTCGAAGGTGAGCCAATAGTGTACTGGGCGGGATAACAGGCAGCGTTAGTCACGGTACACGCACTGATTGCGCTGAGCCAAGAAGAGGATCCAGCGTTGGTCCAGTATGCACCAGGCAGGATGGGAAGGTTGGTCAAAGAGGACAGCGTAAAAGGTCCCACATTACTCACACCAATGTCGAACTGGGTGGGACCCAGAATGGTCACACCGGTCATTGGAGCAGCGCCCCCACTCACGAAAGCGCCTGTGCCCTTCAGGGCTAGATAGCTGAAAGTCACGTCAAACGACGTCACTTTCCTGCCGTCTTGGAAGAACATGTCGCTTCGCAGAGTAACACGGAATGATTGTGTGGTACCGGCCGGCGGAGTGTAGGTTAGTCCGCTATTCGATAGTTGTTGAATGCTTATCGCACTCCAGTAGAGGAACTGTCCGCCAGAGAGCGGGTTGGTTACTGTCAGAGGATCGTAGATGCTGGAGACAATGTATTGGTTCCACGGATTGTCAACGATGAAGGGACTGACAGAGGTCGTGGATTGCTCGAATCCTTGGCGAATAGTGCCTGGCTGGACCGGGTTTGGATTCCATGCGTTGAGCCATGTGAAATAGTTGGGCAGACCCGTGCCGACATTGTTGATGACCCTGGTCCAGCCATTGTTGAGATAGCCGAACTGAACATTCAGCTCGAATACGGGTATCGTGTACGCGTGGGCTCCGAATCGGCCCTCAGCTTGCTGACCAAGACTGAGCGCCGAAGAGAGAGCTGAGGCAGACTCCATCTGATTCGTGAGACTATCGTAGACCGGGTCGCAGAGGTACATGTAGTCAGCAGCATTCGCCGTCGGAACAGAAGCGGAAGAGCATAGACCGTTTGGAGACTTGATCGATGTAATCCCTGAGACGAACTGGCTGTTGTACTGGAAGTAGAGTGAATGGTCGAATGGAGAAGGGCCACTAGGACTCTGATACGATGCAATGTACATTCCCCAAGTTTGGCTGATTGTGGTGGTGGAAGTGTCGAAGCCTACGAAGTAGGTCGGTGGCGCACCGACGTGACTGACTAGATAGCCGCAGGACGAAGTATAGGAACCAGTGAAGAGATAGCAGATCTGCGCTGATAACCCGTTGTGCAAATTTAGCTGTGCGGTAGTTTGCCCGAGCCAATTCAAGAACGATACCGGATTGGACAAGGCGGCGGAAGCAATGCCTGTAAGGACTGAGGTAGTCTGGTTGAAACCTGTAGCCACGCCGGCGTTAACAAAGTGCTGTGCAGCAATGTTCAGATCAAGACTACCACGCGCCTGAAGCCAGGAAAACCCGTCAGCTCCCGTGGCGTTGGCCAAGTGGTAGGCCGTTCCACCGGGCGCTCCGACGATACAGTTTCTCCCACCTTCGGGAAACGTGGCGTCCCAGGCACACGGGTTAGCTGTAGAGAGCCCGCCAACATTGTTTGACGGCACTGGATCATCGAGGGCTATTGCTTGACCTGCAATGATAGGCTCGTTGGCGGCAAACTTTGCGGTGTCGATCATGTGGGCTATACCCTGGCGGATCTGGACGCCGCATGTCGAATTGCCGAAGTTCATACTGCAGCCCCAGAAATTTGCAGCAAGCATGAACTGGACCTCATAGTAGCCTGCTTCGCTTATCGTCGAAGTGATCTGGAAGTTGCTGCTGGTTGTGAACGGACCGGTTAGATCAGGGGTTAGTGGGGAGTCTGTGAAGTCGATGTTCGGCGCGGCTGACTGTATGTTGGTGAACTCGCTTGCCTCGTCAGTGAAGATCGTGGCCTGGAAAGTGTCCTCGGCAGCCCCTGCAGGTACCCAGTAGTCGGAGCAACCCGGGCTGAGCGAAACGTGGCAGGGCGTCTGAGTGATGGCATGGGCTGGTTGGATTGAAGGGAGTTGGAAGTGGCTGGACATTGAGCCCGTAACACTTGCCAATGAAAACGCAACTAGGAATACGGTTAGAAGTTTGAGCAACGGAACTGTTCTATCCATCAAGAACCATAGCTCCGTGATTACGGTAGAAGTTGTTCGAAAATTTGCCTTGTAAGCTTATCCCCTGAAGGGTCAGTTGTGCTATCTTGCGTTCACAATGCAGGTCATCTACACAAGAATTCTCATGCTGCCATATGGAAAATACCAATCACGCCCAAGAAACGGCTCATTCAACGAGCGGCCACGCAAAGAAGGAACTCTTCCACAGCATCAGACACCACGGTGGACAACCCGTCTCAGATTCAACCCCGGCGAAAGCTACGCTCTGATCAACAAACCACACCAGCATCCTCCCTCGCACATGTCGAGCCGGCTACCCGACAAGGAGCCCTCACTGTTACCATCCACGGTTACCAAACCCGTTACCAGCCCAGAAAGTCGAAAGCAGTTGATGCTCGTGACCCAAAGCGGCTCTTTGAGAAACGTCGGCATTGGAATTTCGCCTCAGAACACGTCGAATAATAAGAGTCTCTGGACTCGAAGGAGTCACAATCTCACCTGGAGCTATTGGCTACCTCATGATCGTCACAATGTCCTTGTCCACTGGGACGTGGTCCAGTCCGACCCTCTGTCCAGCATACTTTACACTGACACCTGAGACGAGAGCGTATTTTGCTCCCTCGCTGAACCTTGGATGAATCTTCTTGCAGACGTCTCTGAGAGTTGACCCACTAGGGAGAATCAGCGGCTTCTCAAAATCTGGTTCTCCGTCGGGACGCTTGAGGTAAATCCGGATGAAATCGAGTGTCTCCCAGATCCGCTCAGTAAGGAGGTCCATGTTCAAGCCCTTTTCTGCGGATATTGGCACAAAATTGCTGCCGATTTGTTTCTTCGCGGCGGCCAGGTACTGCTCGTTAACCAAGTCCACCTTGTTCAGGACGACGAGAGCGCGAGCGTATACTCTGTTCCCAGTTAGGACGTCGATCAGCTGATCGTCAGTGATGTCGTCTCGCATCAGAATGCCGCCATTACTGACCCCGTACTCCTGAACTATTCCCTTGACAGTTGCTGGAGTGAGCTTGGTAAGTTTGACGCTCGTGGTCAGCGCAAGGCCACCCTTGTTGCTCCTAGTGATGACCACGTCAGGGGGCTTCTGGTTGATCCTTATGCCCATCTCATGAAGCTCATGCTTCAACAGCTCTACCTGACCCGGCTGAAACACGTCCAAGACCAACAGGACCAGGTCCGCGTTTCGCGCCACCGACAGAACTCTTCTCCCTCTGCCACGTCCAGAAGAAGCACCACTAATGATTCCCGGCAAGTCCAGAATCTGAATATCAGCACCATTGTACCGGAGTATTCCAGGGACCACCGTCAGAGTCGTGAAAGCATAGGCTGCCACCTTCGACCTGGCGTTCGTCAGTCGATTCAGAATCGTCGACTTGCCCACGCTGGGAAGACCAATCAGAACTATCGTCGCGTCGCCTCCCTTCTTGATCTCGAAAGCAGGTCCACCCCCTTTGGAAGTGGAGCTCTCGAGCTCAGCTCGTAGCCGGGCGAGTTTGGCTTTGAGGAGACCGATGTGATGCTCTGTGTGTTTATTGATCTGAGTCTTCTTCATCTCCTCCTCGATCTGCTTAATCTTCTCAGGAAGACCCACCGCTAATCGCCTCTGTCAGTCTTGACGGGGTCAGTGGGGACATTGTGAACCTTGCTCTAGCTAAGCCACCACGCGCGATAGGCTCAATTAGAACCATGACCACTTCCATTAGGCCTTGCCAGAACGACCCAAGAAGAGAAAATTGTGGGATGTTGATCCCTCACTCTTTCAGCGGGGCCCAAATGCTACATTCTTTGAACGACGAGTTGTTCCGCCCTTACGACAGATAGCAAAGTTTGGGCTATTTGCCCTCGCCATTGTCTATCCCATCTTCCTAGTCTACATCGGTCTGGCTTTTGGAGGTCTGGTTTTCTGGAGCTTCTTCACAGGATCCATTGGGCTCATTGGTGTCATGATAACAAAACTTGGCTATGCGTCAAATTTTAGACATTGGGACGTTAGCCTCAAGAGGACTATGAGCGTCTTCCTAGGTTTTCTCGTTGCAATCAGCTTCTACGCTGGGATAATCTATCTCAAGACATTGCTCATCCCAGTTGCGTTCGGACTATTTGGTCTCGGGCTGCTCGTTGTCCTCAGACGAACAAGGCAGTAGACGTACCACATTAGATGGAAGGTCTCGACCAAATCAAAATAGCCGACTATGCAGCAGCGAACTGTTCTTTCATGAGCCAGTCTCTGGCGGCCTCCATCCTTTCAGAGGACAACCCCTCATCGTATGTTTTCTGACGATGATGTTTCTCCTGATGCCTGACGGCAAAGAAGGCGATGAGGCCCAACGCGACGGCAAAGAGGGCGGCAGACCACCAGGCTTCGAAGGCAGCTAGCCCAGTTAGAGATACAAAAGGTACCGCCAGCAGATAAACCAGTTCTCTCAAGTGGCTCGCAACGACCGCGCGGGGGAGAAATTGGCCTATGCGAAATGTCGAGATAAGTCTATCCGCCCTGTCCTCCTAAGCCGCAACTATGTCAGGTGGCTGCAGACTATTTCAGGCAGACATGGGCCTAACGTTTCATGGCTGACGACTGGGTCGAAGAACGCGACAAGGCGGTCCTAAACACAGTCTACTATTGCGAGACCTGCAATATCATCATCGAACTTGGAGACTCTGACATCTCAATCCACAAGAGAGACCTACCCCATCACAAGATGCGGCGAGTAATGATTCTACGATGCAGTCGCTGCGGAAACGTCGTGACTGACTCTTATGCTCAGTATAGCCCTGAGAGAAACCAGTTCTGGTGCAAGAATTGCATCTCAGACGCTGGCGCTGACTCGTTCCACTCATCCTAGTACTGCCTTTATACTCCAGACTGGAAAAATCAAACCATTCCGAGGCATGACCCTCCATGAACATTGACCTTGTCAGAAAGGAGATCCCTGTCACCTCGCGACGAGCCTATTTCGATAACGCAGGCACTGGACCCCCGTCAATCAACGTTCTCAACGCCATCCACGAATATCTCACGGACTGGCGCGACTATGGCGAGAACTGGGAGGAATGGCTTCCGATCATCATAGATTCTCGCAGGCTCTTCGCCAGGATGATAGGAGTAGGCCTCGATGAAGTAGCAAGCGTCCCGAACGTCAGCTCGGCACTCACCGCATTAGCGAGCAGTGTCAAGTACAAGCCTAGTGGGAATATCGTTATCAGCGAACTGAACTTTCCTACAAACATCTACCTCTGGCATCTTCAGAAGAAGCGCGGACGCGCAAACGATGTTCGACTATTACGAAAAGACCAGAGCGGCGTCGTTCCGTTAGGCGAGTGGGAGAAAGCCATTGATGATGACACTTCGATCGTCTCAGTCGACTATGTCTCCTGGGCGAACGGCTGCCGGGAAAAGATCCGAGAGATCACAAAGATCGCGCATGAGCACAACGCGTTCGTCATCGCAGACTCCTTCCACGGACTAGGAGTCTTCCCTATCAACGCAAAGGAGGACGGAGTCGACGCCTTAGCTTGCGGCATGTACAAATGGATGCAGGGACCCCATGGCGCAGCCTACCTGTACACAGACCGTGAACGGCTGAGCGAGCTCGACCCGAACTACATCGGCTGGCACGGAGTGGAAGACTCAGTCATCAGAAGACTCACCAAACAAGAAGACTTGTTCGGCAAGCCCTTCAACATAGACGATGCAGAGCCTGCCTTGGACGCGACTCGTTTCGAGGGAGGCAGCTGGGGGGTAATCTCGATCGTGGGAGCAAAGGCCGCTCTTGAATACGCTCTCAAGCAAGACCAACAGGAAAGATACCATCGAATTCTCAAGGTCACCGATCATCTCATCGATGGTTTGAAGAAGAAAGGGCGGAAAATACTGACCCCTCTACAGTCTGAACGTCGAAGCGGAATAGTAGTCTTCGAAGACGAGGACCCTCAGGCGACATTCAACAAGCTAAAGTTACTGAACATTACTGTGGCGAGTAGAGTCAAGGCTATACGCGTATCTCCCCACTACTACAACATCGAGGAGGAAATAGACAAGCTCCTCGCAGCCTTGTGACCTGGACAGATTGAAAATTCTAGTAATCAACAACTACAAGGAACCGGAAAAAACGAAACAGGCGCTCCACAACATCGCACTCTGCACAGGCCAACAGCCAGAGATGATAGATTACAAGATCGCTGGCATGCACGATCTGGTCCTCAAGAAAAATCCTGACATCACAATACTCACAGGCTCCAACTTCATGCTATCCAAGCCTGACACGAGAATAGTGTTCCAGCCTGAGATGGACTTGGTCAGGAAGCTAGACCGGCCGTTTCTCGGAATCTGCTTCGGGCACCAGCTCATCGGCTCAGCCTACGGCTCAGAAGTAGTGGACCTCGGCCATACCGTTCGAGAGTTCAAGGAGATCAGACTGATAGGAGAGGATCCGATATTCGAAGGATTGCCCAGCTCGATTAGAGTGTCTGAGTCGCACCGTCAAGCCCTAACCCGCGTCCCCCAAGGATTCCGCCTCCTAGCCGAATCAGCAACATCACAAGTCGAGGCAATAGGCCACCAGACACGGCCCATCTATGGCCTCCAGTTCCATCCGGAGAGATCAGATGAGAAGCATCCTCACGGACGCATAATCATCCAGAACTTTCTGAGACTCGCCGCGAAATTCTAGCCCGATCATCTAGATTGGAAGATAGTGTGGCAGAAGCTTCACGTCCAGAACCATCGCAAGAAACACGATAGCCAGATACGGGCTAGAAAACTTGAACGCAGTCCACGCCTGCGCCTTAGTCGGATTAGCGACGAGTCTAAGATCGACAAAGATCATCCCAAGACCCAACAGCCCCGCCGTCACCAGATAGATAATGCCGAATCCTCCGAGGGAAGGAAGAACAAATGCAAGGGATATTGGAACGAGTAGGAAGGTGTTGAATGCAATGTACTGCGCGGTCTTCTTCTCACCCACCACAACCGGCAGCATCGGGATTCCAGCCTTCGAATAGTCACCCACAGCCCTCATAGCTAGCGCCCAGAAATGGCTGGGAGTCCAGACGAAGACCAAGAGGGCCATCAACCACGGCGCCAGCGTTGTAAGTTGTCCCGTCGCTGCAGCCCAGCCCGCCAGAGGGGCGCAGCTTCCCGCCGAGCCACCTAACACAATGTTCAAGGTGGTTCGACGCTTGAGATATTTAGTGTAGAACAGGACGTAAATGGCGGCGCCGAGTACGATGAACAGCCCGGCCAACAAGGGCAGGAATAAAGCGGAGATGACTGTGCTGATGCCAATGAGTCCTAGGCCAAAGAGCAGTGCATTGAACGGGGAGACTTCTCCTTGAGGAATCGGCCTCCAGCTCGTCCGTCCCATCGTCCGATCCACGTCCCGGTCAATATAGCAGTTCAGCGCCCCCGCTCCTCCTGACGCGAGCGTGCCAGCGACGATGACTGCTACGAGTCGGACAAGATTGATACTGGGAGCCGCAACTAGAAAAGCCGTCAACGCAGTAAAGTCCAGCAAGTAGACGATCTTCGGCTTCATCAGCTCGTAATACGCACGGACACTGCCGGATCGTCTAGTCTGCAAATCGAAGACAGCCGAAACCCGGATTCGCCGGTAAAAGGGTTTTAGGGGCTAAAGTAAGCGGAAGAACACATCTCAAGCCGGCACGGAAGGAATCTCGACTCTTTCTGAGTACGCGAGGCTATCGTTTTCTCAGAAGTGCCGGAAGGAGCGTTCTCCAGTCATGACCATGGCGATACCATGCTGATCGCATGCTCTGACAAGCTCCAGGTCCTCGACTGACCCTCCGGGCTGAACAATTGCCGACACTCCTTCTCTTGCAACTGCCTCCACATTATCGATATTCGGCAGAAATCCGTCAGAGGCCATTACGCTGCCTTTGAGGTCGTGGCCGAACTTGTGAGCCTTCTCGATACAGGACTCTATCGCACCGATCCTGTCCTGCTGCCCCGTCCCAATCGCCTGGGACGCATCATGCTTCCAGAATACGACACCGTTCGAACGGACCTCACAGACTATCCACCATGAACATAGCAGAGCCTGATACTCCGCGTCGGATGGTGAGCGTTTAGTGGCTACAGGCAACCTTCGCAGATGTTCTAACGATCGTAGTCCCGTCTGGTAGGAATCTTCGAGTATTAACGATCCATCATCCAGCACTACAATGTCCGGCGAATTCGAATCAGGGGCGAGCATCGGGATTTTTCCGACTCGAATGTCTTTCTTCGCTTGGAGAGCTGAGATCGCTGAATCCTCATAGTCAGGCGCGTAGACGACTTCGACAAACGTCTTCGTCAATTCTTCAGCAGTCAACTTGTCGACTCTTCGGTTGAGAACTACAACGCTGCCGAAAGCGGCTCTCGGATCCGCATCTCTAGCCCTTGCATATACAGAGGACAAAGCTTCACCCATGCGCCCAGTAGAGACTCCTGACGGATTGAGATGCTTCATCACCGCGACAGCAGGTTCGTCGAAATATCTGACTATTCGCTGTCCATGACTCCCATCCTCAATATTCGTGGCCGACGGGCCATCTTTTCCCCACTTGAGCCACTCCACACCTCCAATCCCACCCTGGGAATGCTTGGCCTTGTACAGAGCGGCCTTCTGGTGCGGGTTCGTCCCATACCTCAACCCACGATCCTCCCCGCCAATCGTCCAGTGAACCTTAGAATACTCGAACATCCGTCCCCCGAGTTCCAGTCTCAGAACCTGCGGAAAATCCTCTTTCAAAGCAGTCCGGTAGATCCTCCGAATCTCCTGCTTACTCATCGCACCTGACCCGCCAAATAATCTCGTATTGCCCTGTCATAATCTGATGTCAAGACAAACGCTTCCCGGGCAAGCTGCTCCCGTAGCTCGTTCCCCACATAGCCCTTCCTCTCCAATTCCCCGACCACGCCTTCATACTGCTTCGGAGAAGTCACCGGAACTACCCGATGGTTCAACAGTGCACCCTTACCCGCGGCCCGAATTAAGGCGACGCCACCGATGTCGATATTGTCAACTGCTCTTCGGAAATTCACGGGGTCGGCCATAACAGCCTCCTGGAAAGGGTAGAGGTTCACCACCACAAAGTCGAGCGGCTCGATCCCGTTAGCCTCCAAGTACTTCCGCTGCTCGGGATCTTTCCAGTCTCCCAAGATCCCGCCATGAATCCTAGGATGCAACGTCTTCACAAGTCCACCAGGCATTTCCGAGACTTGAGTATAGTCTGAAACCTCCAAGATGTTGAAGCCCAGTTTCCTAACAGCCTCCGCCGTTCCTCCAGACCCCAGCATCTTGACATGGAGCTTCGAGAATATCCAGGCCAGCCGGTCCAGCCCTGTCTTATCGTAGACCGAGAGTAGGGCGTTACCGGGCAAACCCTTTCCCCGTAAACATGTCCGCAGTGATATTTAGTCTCGGGCCATGCATCATACTTGTTCCAAGGCCCGAGTAATCTCTAATCGAGAGGCTCGAATCGCCGGATAGAGACTCCCGACCAGTACAGCGACAAGAGCAAGAACCAAGGCCTGAACGATGGCACTGTAGGGTATGATGAAGGGAATGAAGAACCCAGCAAGGCTAGTACTGTTAGTAGCTCCCTTCAACAACAGCAATCCACCGGGTACGGCTAGTAAGAATCCGAAGAGGCCAAGAAGCGCTCCCTCGCCAAGAAATAGTCCAGTAATCTGCAGCCTGCTCATACCCTCCGCGCGTAAGAGCCCTATCTCCCTCCTCCGGTCTGACACGTTCATAATCATAGTTGCCCCTATCCCCAGACTCGCTATCAATAACGCGAAATAGAGAATCAGCAATATCAGTGCAAAAATCCTGTTTATCGTATCGTTCACAAGCGATAGGAGTTCGCCGAGCGTTAGCGAGTTCTCCGCGAAATCGTACCGGGGGAATCTGGTCGCAATGTCTTGAGCAACGCCTGTAGCCTGAGATTTGTACTCCGGCCTAAGGTCCACCAGGAAGAGGGGGGCGGTGTCTCTCCCCGCAAAATATTCTCGCTGGGACGCTAACGATACCACGATCGAGTCGCTCGCAAAATGTTCACCAAACTGAATGTACTGTAGCACCGGTCCGGTAAACACGCCTGCAACTGTAAAGGACACGATTGAGCTGCTGTTGTTTGCGGTGGGTTTTCTTGTAAGAATCGATAGCTGGTCCCCTTGAGCGACGCCTAGCTTGGATGCTAGCGAATCAGGTATGAGAAGCGACTTGTTGTCCGAGGCCAGTCGCTGGTAGATCTGGGAGACTGGTTGTGAATTGACAAACGTATAGGAGATGATCGTTGGAAATATCGACGGGTCTATAGCCACTATTCCGATAGTGCTGCTCGCGGTTTTTCCAAAGGCCTTGGCTGAGTAGGGACTGGGAGACAACGGTGTTGCACTAGTCACTTGTCGTAGACTCGTGAGGTTGGTTGTGAAACTCACCGGGACAGACTGGTTTGCGACCAGAATAATATCCGCGCCTATTGCTTCCTGTACTCCCTGCTGGAGCGCGCCTCGGACCCCGCTCTGGATCCCACCTATCATGATTGCAAAGCTCAGAGTTATCGTAATCATCCCGAAGCAGACACTGCTGCGTAACAGCCTCCTCCTGCCACTCCTTGAGGACACGTATCCGACGGCGCTCGAGAGCAAGAACATAGGAAGGGCCAGAGCCCGCCCCGCCTTGCCGAAGATCGCCGAGCCGACCAGGACCAGTCCGATCGGTACAAGGACCACGTCTAGGTAATTGATGTGAAACGGAGTAATTCGTAGAGACTCTCCGATTCCAAGGCCGAGCATGAGATCGCCTGCTAGGGCGACAAAAGGTAGAGGAATTTGCCTCTTCGAGTTCCTCGCGGAGGGTCTTATCGCTTGAATGATGTTAATCCGGCTCGCAGATAGTGCAGGATAGAGAGACCCTGCGAAAACTGTCGCAAAGCCCGCTCCAAGACCTGCTAGTGCGATCTCAGGGGTTAGCTGTGCAACCGGAAGGTTTGGGACAGAGAAGGTCGTCTCAAACACGAACGTGAACAGTCGGGCCAGACCCAGCCCTCCCAGTATTCCCGCCACCGTTCCAAGAGCTCCGATGAGCCCGCCCTCGGCGAAGAATATCTTGAATATCTGGGCTCGTGACCCTCCGATAGCACGTATTATCCCGATCTCGTACGTTCTCTCGCTGACCGTCATGTAGAGAGTGTTGAATACTATGAACGAGCAAACGACAAGGGATACTCCAATCATCACGTTGAGTCCTATCTGGAAGCCCGTAGTCTGTCCTTGGATGCGTTGGACAGCTTCTGCCTTCGGAGCGCTCACATCATAGGTTGGTAGAACCGTCTGCAGCTCGTTTACTGCTTGTATCGCCTTGGTGGAGTCGTAGAGGCTGGCGTAGACGTGAGTGATCTCTCCTCCGAGTCCAACCTTGAATTGTAATTCCGGGAGGGAGATGTAGACTGTCGATCCTAGATTGCGGAGTGGATTGTTGATTCCCACGATCCGAAGCAGAATCCTTTCTGGCTGCAGTTGAGATGTGAAGGTCGTTACGTTGAGAGTAGACCCTATACCTTTTCCAAGTTTCTCCGCGATGACCTTGTCAACGACTACTTCACCCTGTGAGAGCTGGCGCGTCCCGGTTATGTTGAAGGTAGCGTAGTCGAAATCACTTGTCGGGTTGACTCCTGTCAGGAAGAAGGTAGTGTTGGAAGAGGTGGTTCCAACCAACCCTCCCCATACAAGTCTCTCTGCAGTCTGATGGACTAGAGCATTGTTCTCTACCGTGTTGAGTGTCTGATTTGAGAATTGGAGTCCGTTGCCGGATGTTACAACGATATCGGTAGCTCCCCAGAACTTGTTGATGTAATTGTTGAACTCGCCGAGGGCACTGCTGGTGGCCATGTTGATTCCTATCAGCAGAGCGACCCCTAGGAATACTGCGGTAATAGTCAGAATGGTACGGGCCCGGCGTTTTGGCAAGTTTCGTGAGGCGATTTTCGCCGAGAGCGACCCTTCCACCTGCTCGCTCTAGTTGGGCTGGGATAACGAGCGTCCGGGTTCAGGCGGCAGAGGTTCTACTGATCTGATAGTATGCTTCTGTCCTGCAAATCTCTCGGGGGTCTTCTCGGTAATCCTCCCGTCCCTCATCTCAACGAGACGATCTGCTCTCTCGGCCACGACAGGATCGTGAGTTACCACCACGACCGAAGAACCCTCCTGCTTTGCCATGCTATGCATTAGCTGAACTACTTCGGAGCCGGTCTGGGTGTCGAGATCTCCGGTCGGCTCGTCGGCAAGAACAATCCGTGGATGATTAGCGAGTGCTCTCGCGATAGCGACTCGCTGCTGTTCTCCTCCACTCAACTCGTCTGGAAGATGATCAGTCCGGTCCTGAAGCCCTACCCGGCGGAACAGTTCCATCGCTCTATCTCTGGACACTTTTCGTTTGACTCCCGACGTTATGAGTGGAAGCTCAACATTCTCTAATGCTGTTAGAACTGGAATGAGATTATGGAACTGGAATACGAAGCCTATCTTGTGCCGTCGCAGCTTCGTCAATTGCCCTTCACTCATTCTGGTGATATCCTCACCATCTATGAGGGCTCGACCAGTACTGGGCTTGTCCAATGTTCCAATAATGTTGAGAAGAGTCGTTTTACCCGACCCAGAGGGTCCCATTATCACCATGAACTCAGCCTGCATGAGTTTCAGCGTTACGCCACGGAGTGCGTTTACGGTAACCTTTCCCAACCGGTAGCTCTTCTCTAGATTTTCTAGCTCTACAACAGCTGGGACTCGCAAACTCGTTCTCCAGAGACTACGCTAGCTGGCGATCCTGAGCTATGAAACCTCGTTCGCGAACTTGGACGAAGCGCTTTAGACCAGGCCTGAATCGTCGAGTCGCATGACGCCGAGAATCGTTATTCTTGATATTGAGACCTCTTCCCTAGAAGCCGATGCCGGCATCGTAGTGGGAGCAGGACTATTGCCAGAGGCTGGGAAGAGCGAATATTTGGACGCCAAGAGGACTGACCAGGAGAAAGGTCTGCTAGTCAAGCTTCTCAAGCGCCTGGAAGCGTACGATGTGATCGTGACTTGGAGTGGTCGAGGCTTCGACACTCCCTTTCTTACAACTCGCCTCTTGAAGCACGGTCTCGACCCCCTTCCACTATTGAGTAAAACGCATTTGGACCTGAACGAGGTCGTAAGGTCTCGTCTCCGCCTAACATTCACTTACCTGGACCATGTCTGCGACTTTTTCGGGATAAAGCGAGAGAAAGGGCTTATGGGATTAGAGGTCCCTCAGTTGTTTGTCAAGGCATTGGAGGGAGATGAGACGGCGTTGAAGTCTATCAGGGATCATTGTCTCGACGATCTAAAAGTGACGCGAGAAGTCTTTCTGAAGCTGAAACCGCTATTGGAGAATCAACTTGGTTAGAAGACGCCAAAGGGCGTCTGGATTCCCGTGAGCGCGCCTAGCAGGGCTAGTATTACTAGGTAGATGCTGAAGAGACCGAGGCTGATGACGAGATTCTTTTTCCAGTGTAGACTCCAAGCGATGCCGAAAGGAATCCCTACGGTGAAGCCGATGACATGAGCGATGTATGCCACATTGGGATTGTAGCCGGGTATCATGGATGGAGCATAGACGAGTGCTACGTTCAGAACAAAGTAGATGATTGCTACGAGTCCTTGTGGCGCGAGGAAGAGCCAACTAAACTTGAGCGGGGACATGAGCATGACGATCGCTGCGAGCGTGAAGATTGCTGCACTCGCTCCTAGCATGCCCGTGTCGGGGCTGTAGATTCCGATGATGGGTGGTAGTAGGAAGCTTGTGAATCCGCCCAGAAAGAAGACCAGAAGATGATTGTTTCGGCCGATCATCTTTTCCAAAGTATTGCCAAATACGAAGAGAAACGGAAGATTGCCGAGAAGGTGCTCCCAGCCCGCATGAACGAACAGGGCCGTTACGAGGGTCCAGACGCGTCCAGCATAGAGATTGTTAAGGCTAAAGACTAGATTCTGGTCAGCCCAGTTTGGGTCCTGCTGCCACGCATACAGGCTTGCCAGGACGCAAGCCAGCATCAGGAACCAGTTTACACGCATGAACTACGAAGCTCGGAGAGAGAAGAGATGGATTAGAGGTATTTCAGAAGTGTCTAACTTGAGAAGTGGAAAGACCGTTCTTGGCGATTGCGTGGAAAGAGATCGCAGACAGGTCCGGAGTATCCAAGGAGCGCTCGGTGTAGTTCCAAAGAAAAATGGGGTTTGAGCGGACCATCGTCGACAAACTTTACGCTGATGTTAGAGTGCAGTTGTGTGCGGTCGTAGAAGTGCTCGCGGACGTAGTCGTTGTGCTCTGCTGATTTGCACCAGTACTAGGCGTGCCTGTGATAGCGGCGAAAGCATTGCCCAGAACGTAAGCGGTCGCGCCCGCGCCGACTCCGACTAAGAGCACCAAGAGCAACATTGATCGTAACGAGATTCCGTGAGATTTGGCTGGTTGAGTTTCTTGAAGCGACATTTTCATCTCTCACCTCCCTAAGCATCATGTGCTCCGTGGAGACCATGACCATTCTCCTAGGAATTCACTTAAATGAAGTAAATCAAGAATCGACTCGATTTCTTAGCCAACCATAACTGCGGCGACGTTTCTTACATCGAGTTGACGTAATTACTAACCAGCGTGGTCAAATGCAATTTGCGACGAAGAGCAATCTGCAAAAACGTAGCGGCGGAAAACGTTCGTGCCAGCCATTATTGTTCATATTTCGTCGTTAAACAATTAGCACAGACTTTTCCCCATCATTTGAACCAATACAGGTTTCCGGGTTATGGAGTGGCATGCCCTGTGTCCACACTCGACCGATTAGTAACCGTCACTAGTTACGCGAGCCGTAAGCCTTCAGACCACGCAGTTGGCCTTAGGATTAGGGGATTGCAAGACAATGCTATTCAACAATCTCGTCCATCTGAAAGGTCTCCTAATGGTTCTCACGGCCACCGTCGGAACGGTGGCTGGCGGTACTATGCTCAGCTCGTACGTGAGCGGGAGCAAAGCGGGCCCGTCGTTTCTTCTCACCGTTAATCCTTCAACATTGTCTCTCGAGCAGGGAGCATCTCTAACCTCTACGGTGATCGTCATCAGCGTAAGGGGTTTCTCGGGAACTGTATCCTTATCCTTGTTCTTTACGGGTTCACAACTTCCCGCGTCGTTGAGCCCAGGGAGCGTGAATGTCCCTGTCAACGGCACGGCGAGATCCACATTAACCGTTACGGGAACCAATACTATTGGAAGCTTCAACGTAGTTGTCGTTGGTATCGCAAGCAGTCATGGAAAGACCAACTATGCATCAACTGAATTATCAATCCAAGTGGCCTCCAACCAAGATTTCACAATCGGATCCTCTCCATCGAATATCCTCAATGTATTCGGGTCGAGCAACACCACAACGATCACGGTTACAAGCTTGAATGGCTACGCGGGAACGGTTGATCTGACTTTTACAGCCCCGTTTGGCTACATTACCGTGACGGGCAGCCAAAACCCCCTGACACTCTCGTCTGGTGGAACAGCTTCCAGCATCTTGAACATAACAACCAGTCTGAGTACGACGCTCGGAACCTACAATGTCACAGTAACGGGAACCGCGGGTTCACGGACCCATTCGACAGTAATTAGCCTCACAGTCGTCGACCCCATCGTACCGCCGCCAGTAGTCGAATCCCTGAAGCTAAGCACATACCAATTCAACAACAGTACAAGCCTATCGCTCACCCTCCAGAACAATGGAAATACCTCCGTGACATTACAGTCCTACGTGGTACGGGACGCGTCTGGAAACACGTGGAGTCTATCAAACTTCGCCGGACCTGTGATAACTCCGAACGGCTTCGGCACGGCGATCATTCTTATCGGCGCCAACTGCCCAGGATGCGTCTATGGTGGTATACCTGGATTATTCTTCCAATTCACCTCAGGACAATCATACACAGTTACATTGACGACTACCAGAAGCAACCAGTTCTCGTTCCCCGTAACACGGTAAGAGCCGGACGAAACTCCCGGCCTATTTTTCTTATCCTCGCAATGGAACTACATGCCGCTCATCTGGACATATCCAGACAGATTCTACAGCGAAGGCAGTGCCACGATAGCATTGCCTACCGTGTACCGTACAGAACATGCGACCCCTGAAAATCTCTGGTAACGCCCCCTCCTCCATCCCACTGGCCACTCTCGACTCATCCACCGATGAGTTCGCTGCCTGATCTGACAGCGGGTTATCTAGGGGCTTGCTCATCCGAGGCGTCCGCGTTCAGTCTAGCTCGGCCCGGGCCCATTAAGCGTAGCCCCTCCCTCTCAACCCGGCTATAGCAGCTCATCGACAGAAGATCTCCACAGATTCCTGCAGAAATAATTCCGGAACATCATCGCCGACAGCGTAAGTTACGTTTGCATGAACCTTATACTTTGATTAGCTGGGACTCTTTCTTGAGACAGTTGGGACTCCCGCTTTTGACCGTTACCAGGTTTCCCCTTTGGAGCCTGAGCGGGCTAAATTGAGCCCGTTTCTTATCAATCGACCGAACTTCTTTTATGGGCGACGTTTAGGCGACCCGTACCGAGGATTATCATATGGCTAAGAAATCCAAACAAGCCAAGAAGTCTAAACCCAAGAAAGCTAAGGTTGATCCGGTTCCGAAAGGCTTCCGAACTGTAACTCCCTATCTGTCGATCAATGGAGCCGCTGCGGCCATCGACTGGTACAAGAAAGCCTTTGGAGCGAAGGAGATTGTGCGTGAACCTACCCCCGATGGGAAGCTCATGCATGCTCAGATTCGGATCGGAGATTCCATCCTGATGATGTCCGACGTGTTTCCTGGCGCTAGCTCGCAATCGCCGGATGTTCTAGGTAACAGCCCAGTCACTCTCCAGGTCTATGTGAAAAATGTTGACAAGTTGTGGCAGCAAGCCGTCGAGGCGGGGGCGAAGGTAACCATGCCGTTGGACAACATGTTCTGGGGCGAACGCTATGGTCAGCTAACCGACCCGTTTGGCCATCACTGGTCACTGTCAGAGCAGATCAAAATGAGCAAGGCAGAGAGAGATGAGAAACAGAAGCAGGCTATGGCAATGTTCTCTCAAGGACAACATCCTGAAGCTCCACCACAGACTACACCGGCTCAATAGCTACACAACTAATCTCTCCCAGAGACACTGAGCTCGTGACTCGAACCCCATTTTTCCGTACAGAATTATCGCGGCTTTCTCTACAGCTGGAACGGATAGAGTCACCAGATCTATCTCTTTCTGCTTGAACACTCCGAATAATACTGTCAGAAGTGACGTGGCAATTCCTCGTCGCCTGTAGTCTTCGTCTACCGCAAGCGTCTCAATTGACGCCACCCTCCTAGATTTCCACCTGTCGAGGACTTCCGGCGGGCAGACTGGATTCTCTTCCGATTACGAACCCGAGGATTCTCTTGTCTGCCTCTGCGACAAAGAAGAATTCTGGTGCGGAGGAATGAAACCCTTCTATGTCTTCTTTTGTCGGTGTTGCGTCCCAGGAGGCATATCTCTCAGCCAGTGTTAGAACCTGGTCAAGATCGCTGACCTCGAATTTCCTGACCCTTGTCATGATCGGTTTCGTTTTCTGGATGCTTCGGGGTTGCGGAGTCAAAGGCTAGCTAACCCCATCGGCCCAAAGATCCGTCACTATTTTTTCCAGACCTCTCCTCCAGTGTAAGGGTCCAGAAAGTTCAGTTCAGTATCCAAGATCTGCTGGTAGACTTTGCCAGCATCAGTACGACCGTAGTACGTTACTCTCCCGTCCATCGTCGCAGTGACCAGTGATGTTCGCGTTAAGATGCCTGCGGGTCCTAGAAGCCGGTCGAAAGCTCTATCGTCTCCACCAAAAGGGCCATTCAGTAGGGTGCTTTTTGCACATCTGTCCGCGAAAACCTCTATCATCTTCAATACAGTAAGTCTCTTCTCCGCTTCCTTCTTGGTGTCGGGAGAAAGCGGCAACGGCTATCGGCCGAGTTTTTCAGCTAGAGCTTGAAGTCGGAGGTATCTTTCGCGTAGTCGCAGCAGGTTGTAGATAGAGACAACGGATAGAGCAAAGAGAACGAAGGTCAGAGCTGTCTCGAACAGTCCAGGGAGAGGCCCTGGTCCTCCCATTCTGAAGGGGGTCTGCTCGAAGAGAATTATCCTGGCGAGAGATGCTATCGCTAGGAAGAGAGCGAAGACGGCGATGAGAGCATTGGTTGTGATGATGCTGAGGAGATCAGCCGCCATTCGTTGAGTGTCTTCCTTCAGTGCGGTGAGTAGTTCCTTCAATAGTGGATCGTCGATGGATGACATGGTTCTAAATTCGGTCTCCTTGAGAATAAGACCCGTAATGAAGTGCGAGTTTTTGAAGATTTAAGCGATTTACTAGATACGACTCACGAAAGATCTCCCCTTAACGTCACCTCGGAGTAACTATACTAGTTCCGGATTGCTATAGTAATCGTCAATATGGCCAAAGCTACACACTTATGCACTATCATCGAAGACTCTCGATAAGCGTTGTAGTCATAATCACGACCGTAGTTGGAATATTCGCAGGAATATCCGCACTGCCGTTTGCTCACGCCGCCCTTCCAAACCCGATCGTGTGGGCGACAAAAGCACCACTTACCTATGCGATTGCACAGGCTGGAGTAATCAGCGGACTCGATGGAAGAATCTATGTTATGGGAGGATATTCAGGCGGCTCTGGAATTACCTCAGCTAGCGCCTACGACCCTAGAACGAACAGCTGGTCAACGCTAGCAAGTCTCCCCGTTTCAGTCAGAGGAGCAGGCATCGCGGTTGACAAGAGTGGGCTGATCTATGTGATCAGCGGCTGCTGCGCAGCCACCACAAACAACCAAATCTACAACACTACAAGCAACACCTGGACAACAGGCACTTCCATGAATTATGCAGTCTGGATGCCTGGAGTAGCAACGGGTAACGACGGTAGAATCTACGTGGCAGGCGGCGAATCGGGCGGACCATCAACCAGATTGCAGATCTACAATCCTCAAACAAAGTCTTGGTCTTTGGGAGCCTCAATGACCGTTGCACGAGAACAGTTTCAACTTGTAGCTGGAGCTAACGGACTACTCTACGCCATCGGCGGATACGCTGGATCTGCCACAACGGCAGTCGAAGCGTACAACATAACCTCGAACACTTGGACCATAAAAGCCCCAATGCCGAGCGCCGTCCTCGTCTATGGAGCCACGCTCGGACCAGACGGACTCATCTACGTGTTCGGTGGCTCAAACACATACAGCAACAATTCTACCCCATACTACAACTCCGTCTACTCTTACTATCCGCCAACGAACACATGGTACACCAACACGCAGAATCTACCAACCGCTCGCAGAGAACTATCCGCAGCAACATCAAGCTATAATCATCGAATGTACGTCATAGGCGGGGCTAACGGCGCTTATCTGACAACTAACGAAGAGGCGACCGTGCAGACTGGAAACCCGACCACCACTACAGTAACATGCAGCCCAGCCACAGTCCTAGTCAACAATTCAACACGCTGCACCGCAACCGTCACGGACACAAACAGTACAGGCCCGATCACGCCAACCGGAAATGTCACATTCACCAGCAGCTCAACAGGCACCTTCACCGGAACATGCACACTCACGGGAAGCGGCGCGACAGCTAGCTGCGCGACAAACGTAACCTACACCCCCACCGTTGTCGCACCCGGGACCCACACTATCAGCGGAACATATAACGGCGACACAAAACACACCTTCAGTACAAGCACCGGTAGCCAATCGTTCACACTCACGGTTATGGGTCGTTCAACCTCAACGGTCGTTAGTTGCGCGCCGTCGTCTGTGGTAACGAACAACGGTTCAACATGTACTTCGACGTTAACAGATACCGCAAGTGGAACAGCTAGCACACCCACCGGACAGGTTAGGTTCACCTCATCCGGAAACGCGGGCGGCTCGTTCAGCCCGGCAACAAGTTGCAACCTATTCGCGGGAAGCTGCTCAGTCACCTTTACGCCGACCGGTGCAGGCACAGACACAGTCACAGGCAACTATCAGGGCGACAATGTACACTCCACTAGCAGCGGAACAAGCGGAACAATAACCTCGACCCTAAGGACAAGCGCAATCGGAATTAGTTGCCCAACCACTACACCGATCAACATCAAGGTAGCTTGCACAGTAACCGTCACTGACACCTCTCCAGCTCCCACCCTTACGCCTACTGGAACGATCACGCTCATAACAAATAGCACAGGCACCTTCACCACATGCACACTCTCAGGCGTTGGCGTCTCTGCAACCTGCTCCACAAATTACACGCCTACATTAATCCGAACAGGATCACACCTGTTGACCGCCCACTACGGCGGAGACCCCGCTCATTATCCCGCGAATCCAAACGCAACAGCCACTTTGACCGTGACTGTAAGAACACTGACATCCGCCTTGACTTGCGATTCGCCCGCAACTATCGGAGTCGCGACCAGCTGCACAGTCACAATAACGGACCACTCGCCTGGCACATTCATCACTCCAACAGGCGTAGTGGTGCTCGTAACAAGCGGTAGTGGAACGTTCACAGGAACTTGCACGTTGAGCGGAACAACCGCATCCGCCTCGTGTTCCGTGACATACACTCCAGGTGGAACCGCCGCAACTAATGATATGATTAGCTATAGCTATCCAGGCGACGCCGACCACACCACCAGTAGCGGCAATTTCCTACTGGTAGCAAATCCCCCGTCGCCTCCGCTCCCTAATACAACCAGCACACCGTTCCTAGGCCTACAGACTGATTACTGGATCATCCTAGCGCTTGCTCTGGCCGGCGTCGGAGCCTTCATGGGATATTTCGTGATGTCAAAGAAAAAGAAAAATCAGCAGAGCTTCCAGCCCTCCAGCAGTCATACAACCCCGAGTAGCCCTGGACTGACCGGCACACAGCCAGTCACAAGTCCACAGCCAACCACTGGTCCACAAGCATCCGCCAGTGCACAATCAGTCCCTGCTCCACAACCAACTACTTACGCGCAACCGGCCGCTACGCAACCAGCCGCTAGTTCCCAACCAGCGACCAGCACACAACCAGCCCCTAGCACACTGCCGGCCAATGGGACACAACCAGCAGCGGATACACTGCCACCCGCCAGCACACAGCCAGACAAGACCTGATCAGAATAGTCTTATCTTCTGCTTCGTTTAACACCGAATTAGTCGACGACCTACGATGAGAATTTAAGCAGATTCCTAGGAGAATCACCATCTTCATTCCATTATGACTGTACGTCGAGGAAAATGTCACAGATAGAAACAACACAAACAACAAGCAAGGGCTTCTCAACACGGTCCATTGCGCTGGTCATACTACTCGTCGGGCTTGGCGCGGGCACGACCGCGTACGTTCTAGCCGGCGCCTCGGCCGCTCCTAGCAGTTCATCGAACCAGAACGGTCTCACAACTTACAATAGGCAGTGGCTCGGCTTGAGGGGGGCCGGGCCACTCGGTTGGGAGGCACGCAGTAACGGGACGTTCACTTCATTCAGAGCTGCAAGCACCATCACCAATGTAACAGTCACAGGCTTCACCATCGTTGACAGCGCTCACATCACAGTGACCCTATCGTACCAGGGAACAGGCACCGCTCCAGCAGCAACAATAGTCGTCGTAGCTCCAGGTCTCAGTGGCAGCAATACAGTCTCAGCAGGATGGAGCACACCAACAACTGTCAGCGTTCATGTGACAGGCTCAGGCAGCCTCTCGTCAACAGCAACCTGTCTCCGAGTGTTGGTCGTACCCTTCACAGGAGCCTAGAGGAATGAGCTCGGCTCAATCAAACCCCCTATTTTTTGGAAATCTTCGGATCGACAATTGCTTGAGATCCGTGGAATCGCGGTCCGTCCCCCTACTCGGCTGCTTAACTGGGCTAGTGGTGTACTGTCTTGACTCGTCCCAAACTAGGTCCTTCAGGCTTTAGACTCAGTATTCCAAAGCTCCAGGAGATCTTCGGCGTAACTCGAAGATAATTGCCGGGACCAAATCTTCCTTGATGATCTAAGACCTCTGCTGTGCCGTATACTTTGATGACCCTAGGCTTCCAGGGATCGATAGATTCCAAGTCATCAATTGTAAGCGCAACAAGCTTGTTGCCGTTCTTCACGTTATGGTATTTCAGCGTCCGGTGGAAAATCTCTTGGCTGTGGCTTCCGACCCAGAAGTATTTTCCATCGAATTCAAACCCTACGGGGACAACGTCAGGCTGACCTTTGCTGGATACGGTTGCTATCCTAGCCAAGCGTTGAGACTTCAAGTATTGAGTTTCCGCTTCAGAAAACACACGCTGCACTTCCATATCACAAACCCCCTCGAGGTCTCTGGATATATTGACTAGTCTCGACCCAGTGTTGCGATGATCAAGGGCCTTGTTCTATGCTAGGGCATCATTGTATAATGCGTCCAGCGTGGAGAATGTCTCCTCAGGAGTAGAAGGGCTCACGGGGAGAATTTCCTCCGCAATAGATCTCTCAAGTATCTGTCTGATACAATAACGGAGCTTCGTGGGAGTCATACCGGCTTCAACATACCACATGGGATGATCCATGTTTACGAAGACCGTCCGGACGCCACTCTTGTCAGTTTCAACATATGCCTGGCCACGGTCCCCACCGTGTGCAACGTCGAAGGCGAGAATCTGATCCTTGAGATGGATAATGCTCCGGGTAGCTTCCCTACTATGTTTCTTTCCCTTCTTACGCTTCCTCTCTCCAAGAACGATCTCTTTCCTCGTCTTGCCCGGCACCACGTTGATCTTTGGAGCCACTCTTGGATTCAGCATTGTCTTGGAGAGGATCTGAACGTTTCTTCGAAGACTTCGACGAAGCCTCTCGGCAATCTCTCGATTGAGATATTGGATGCTTCTTAGTTCCCTTCTACTGGCCGTCTGTTTCAGAAACTTGTAGACCCTGTTTTTCACGAAGCTTCGCATTGCCTTCTCAAAAATACGCCACTGGGCACTGTCATGTTCGAAGTCATTTCCTCCGGGGAGGCGGCGAAGGAAGTCAGCGTTGACCCACCCCTGGATCCGGGACAGTCCGTGGGTCCGGTACTGGTCTAGACCGAAGAACTGGTGCTGAAGACAGGTGATGTGTTTCTGTTGGACGCTTATTCCCGCCTCGGATATTCCAGCTCTGACCTTTGATATGGGCATTATCATGATCTCCCCTGTTATCCTTCCATATTCCGTTGCGATGTTGACTGGGAGCATTGTCGAGCCTCTCAACTCCTCGGGTTTCACTTGTTCTCCGTTGACGGAGACTTCGAATGGTCCGTATCCTCGGAGGGCTAGAACATTGGCCCTGGCTAGTAGAGCCCTCCGGACGTCTACTGGATCCGGTTTCTTGGTGAGTGAGCGTATCCGAATTCTCAAACCATCGTGATCTAGAGGCGCTTGAATGAGTCGTAGGGGTCTCCAGGTCGACTGGTCTGTTGCGTCCCAATGTTTGTCGATGAGGTTCTCGGTAAGAGCAATCGTGCGATCGAACCGGCCCCTGTGGACTTGAAGCTCCAAATCCTTACCGACGGTCAGCCAAGCTAGACTGCCCATACCGTACGATTCTCGTATTGGACGCTTGTACTTGGGGGAGAAACCCTCGTCAGTCAACTTTCCCTTTGTGAGGAATTCTCGCAACCCCGTGAGGTCCATGCCGTTCCCCCATTCCTCATACTCGATGGTAGAGCCACTCTCGGGGATCCTGATCTCGACCTTGGTCGCCTCGCCCCACATCCAAGAATTTACCACGAGCTCTACGAAAAACTGGGCAGCGTCAGTGTACTGGCGTCCCAGGGTCTTGATGATGCTCTTGTGAGTTGAGACTCGAAGCTCCTCATCCACCATTGAATGGACCGTTCTAGTTGGATGAGCGCGTCTCCTAGTGGCCAACGCTGGAATCTCTTGTCGCATGGACTCTCGGCCGGATAATGGAGTGATGTAACCCCTCTCAACAAAGCATGGGAATCAGGAAAGGTGAGTGGCCTGGTGTCCAGACTTTGTTAGGACGGACTACGAGTGAGCCTACCTCTCAGACCCACAAATCGTTGCATTCTATGTTGATACCAGCACTAGATACAAGCTCACTCATCTCCTTGTATAGTCTCTCCGAGGAAGCGACAACTTCTTCCCGAGTAGTCGGAACGAACCCTGACATTTTCTCGACAAACTCCTTGAAGTCTGTTGGTTTAGTCCGTAAATCGAAGACGATCTTCCAGAGCCAGCTGGTCGTCGTTACATATCTTCGATTCAAGAGTAGGACTATTCTTGCAGCATCCTCCGCGAGCACGCGCCCTCTCGACAATATTCCGATGGTGTCGTTTGTCAGCATCGCATTCTTCATAACAGCCATTGACTCAGTCATCATCATGAACGACTTTCGAATCGCTTCAACAGTAGCCGCCTTGTCATTCCTCTCAACCGCTTCATTCAGCATTCTGAACCAGCTATCTCGCTCGTAAAGCGCAATTCTGTTTCTGCACTGGTCTGCTTCCCAAGGCCAGTTGTCTGTAAGCTGTTCTGAGGCAGCTAGCGTGTTCGAAGATTTGAGATATTCAATCTGTATGATGAGTCCTTGGTGAAGATAGTATTTCATTGGAATCTCCGATTGATCACGAACCACAACGATCAGTTCCAAGTCGGAAAAGGGACGGTCAAGTTTCTTTGATGTTGAGCCGCAGACATAAACTGCCAAAATATTGGTCCCATATTTTTCGATAATGCGGTCCGAAATTTGGTGCGCGATCCTTAACCGACCTTCGTGAGTAAACTCTCGTAGTTTAGGGACCAACACGGGTCAACTCTTCCTGCCAGATGTTTGTTTAGCGTGCTTTCATAAGTACGGTTCTTCTTTACCCTGACCTATTCTCTGTAAGGGAACTAATGATGGAGACTGAAACTGTTCATCGCCAGGCCTCGGCGCAGGTGACTGGCAGAAACAAGCTGAACGAACTTTCTGGAAGGGACTGGATCAAGTTCACAAAGTCGTGGTTCGTCCATAGGCCTGACCCCAGGGGGGACCGGAAGATTCGACATCCTGCCTCCTTTCCGGAATCCCTAGTCAGGGAATTTGTTTCTTTCTTCACAAAGAGGGGCGAGATAGTCGTCGACCCTTTTGTTGGAACTGGGAGCACCTTGGTGGCAGCACTGGAAACGGGGCGCTCAGGAATAGGATTTGAGATTGTCAAGAAATACGCCGACATATCGATGGAGCGAGTCGGAGACGCGCTAGCTCAGAGAAGGGCGCGCAACGAAGCGACAGAAAGTAAATCGTCCTGGGCGAAGATCATTACCGCTGATTCAGCAAAACTATCGAAGATTTGGAAGGAGAACGCTTTCCCTCCGGCCGATTATTGCATCACCTCGCCGCCCTACTGGAACCAACTGAGAAGGAGCCATATGCGCCAAAAGGGTCGCGCGGAAAAAGGACTAGACACGACTTATAGTGATAATCCTGATGAGATCGGTAACATCGGAGATTATCAGGATTTCCTGCGTGCGCTGAAACGTGGCTTCGATGAGGTCTACAAGGTGATGAAACCGAAAGGCTACCTGACGATCATAACGAACAATGTCTTCACTGAGGGAAAAATGTACCCCCTGGCATTTGACACAGTCTCAACGCTCTCTAAGGAACCCTTTGCTTGGACTCCGAAAGATGAGAAGGTGTGGTGTCAGGATGACAAGACTCTCCTCCCGCTGGGAGTTTTCAACGCATGGGTGGGGAATAGACATCACCAGTATTGCCTGATCTTCAGGAAAGAAGGACAGCCGACGGCGGTCCCTAGCATGAACGTGCTAAAGAAGGGGTAAATAGCCGCGGAAATTAATACAAACTTGTAATGACTCCCGGCAGCTATGTGGTCGAAGTCATCGTCGAGAACAAGCCGCTAGCCCGAGACCCTGAAGGGGAGACGATACATCAGAATCTCATCTTGAAAGGCGGCTACAAACAAGTAACCGGCGTCCGCGCAGGCAAACTCCTACGAATGAACGTCGAAGCCAACAGTCCCGAAGACGCTCGCGCGATAGTCCGCAAGCTTTCCGATGACCTGCGAATCTACAACCCCGCAGCTCACACAATCCAAGTCAGAATAGTAGGATAACCAAGTAATGGGAAAGGTCGCAGTAATCCAATACCCGGGAAGCAACTGCGACCTAGACGCCCTAGAAATCCTCCGGGACGTAGTCAAGGCAAAGACAGATCTTGTCTGGCACAAGGATCTGGCGCATGAAGATTATGATGCGTACGTCCTTCCCGGCGGGTTCAGCTACGGCGACTATCTCCGAGCAGGCGCGATCGCAGCCACCAGTCCCAGCCTCAGAATCGTAAAGGAAGCGGCTGAAGGTGGCAAGCCAGTTCTGGGAATATGTAATGGATTCCAAATATTGGTAGAGGCTGGACTCCTACCAGGAGCGGTGTTGCGTAATAGCTCACTCCGCTTCGTCTGCACATGGACTAGATTGAGAGTCGAAACCACAC
>Ga0209804_1000536_pt1 | contig 29928 bp, 44 predicted proteins | sample GraSoiAngelo_139_FD_185896 | JGI IMG/M metagenome (GOLD analysis project Ga0209804, IMG submission 185896) | Grasslands soil microbial communities from the Angelo Coastal Reserve, California, USA - 14_0929_12_20cm (SPAdes) (version 2) | ecosystem: Environmental > Terrestrial > Soil > Grasslands ... | reverse complement strand
CAGCTATGACGCATACCCCCACTTCAAGGCAATCCATGAAGGGCGGAGCGATCATGGCAAGGGGGCGACTCAGCTCGCAAGGTGCACCGCGATGATTCTCGAGCTGTCTCTTGTGGGATTCCTGAGTCCTCTCGCGCGTAAGTTCGACATCTATCCCTGAGGATCAGGCGCGCGGACCGGACTCAAAAGGGGACGGAGGACTCCTTCACTCCAAACGAATCTGGCAGGGAGAAGCCAGAAGCTGGCGAATCCGCTCCGCGTCCAACCAGGGTCCGCTACAGGTCGTGCGCAGAAACTGAAGCAGACCGCGTAGCCCTCGACTCCGCACCAGACGGACTAGGCGGGCACTGTTTTGTACCAGCATGTTCAGCAGATGCGCAATCTGCATAAGAAAGTGGAAGCCGCGCATGGCTTCCCAGTTGTAGGAAAAACTGTGTTGATACTGATAGCCCTGCCGCTTCTCCACCAGAATACCTTCCTCGATGCCCCAACGATATCGGGCTCCTAAGTTGCAACGCTCATGCACGTTGTCTCGGTTCAGCGGTACGCTTGAAATCCAAGCATGGCGCGCCCTCTTCGACACCGCCGCGGGCGAATTCGCTGCGATCTCTTCCCAGATTTCTTCGCAGACCACCACATGGAGGATCTGTTTCTTGCGCCCCTGCTCGCCGTAGCGATACTCAATTTCGTTCACCCAGCAGAATCGCTGTTTGCGGTTCCCCCACTTTTGCTCCCGATGATTCTGGAGCTGTAATTTCCCTAACCCCTTCACCTCTTCCCACACCGAGGGGAGATCCTTGTCCTGCAGAACGATCATGAACTGCCAGTGGTAGCGGCGGCACAGCTCGAACACCGGACCCTCGGCATAGAGCCCGTCCAGCAAGAGCAAAACGGGCAGCCGCGGAAAGTGGCCTTTCAAACGCGCGGCCAATCGGTAGAAGGCCTTCAATTCGTAGTCCTGTTTATTCCGCTCCTGATCGCCGTTCTCATAGTTTAGGAATTCGCTTAACAGCGGGATGGTCATGCCATTGGCAAAGGCCAGCTTCGCTTCCAGCACATACACGTGGTATTGCAGCCGGGTCCCCGTCGCTTCCTCTTCCTGCTTGGTTTGCACCTGCCGCTCCAGACACTGCTCGGTCCACAGCCAGTCCCGCTTCAGCTTCCCGGTCCCATCGATAGCGATGGGATAACAGTGCGAAATCAGGTAGCGAGAGAATTTCTTGTTGCGGATGAGTTGTTCGATCAGCTCGAGCAGGCTCTCCTGGATCTGGTTCACTGCGATCCTGGCCAGCAGGCGGGCCAGCGTATCCTGATGCGGCAAGCTCTCCAGCTCGGGGAACAGCAGTCGCAGGTTCCCCCAGAACTGCGGCAGGCTCATCTCCCGGTTGGCTTCTCGTCGCGAGCTCATTTGGTACACGAACATCAAAATCCCGTACAACAACAGACAGGTCAGCTTGTGACGGATTAACACTGGATTTCGCGGATCGGGAATCTTGGCCAGTCGCTTCAACAGTCGGGGCAACACGCAGCGATAGACGCGGAGCTGTTCTTCCGTCGTTTCTTGTCGCGCTTGCTTTTCTTCTTCGACCGTCTCCCATTCACTTTTTCCATTCCCGATCGTGGCCTTCGGCTGAGGCGCAAGACCTTCGGCTGCCTGACGTTCGCGCAACTTGCGCCGGGCTTCTCGGCGGGCCTGCTTGTTACGCTTCAGCTCTTCTCTCCGTCGCTGCTGACGGTTGAGCTGCTCCATCGCTCCTCCCCTGTAGAAACGATCGAAAGTCCGCCACTAACGGATACACGTAGATCTCCCGCGGCACGGAGGGATGGCGACTGTGACGGCCCATCCGTCCTTCGCCTCGCGTCACCCCCAGGCGAATCCAGTTGGCGGCCTGGTAGCAAGTTCCCCGGTAACGTCCCACCTCCACGAAAGTCTCCAGCAACACCGGCGCATATCCGTAGCGCTGCTGCCAGTCGCCACGAATTCGCTCGGCAGCCAACGACAACGCTTTGCTGGCTAAATTTTTGATTCGCAACCAAGGGAATAAAAGGAAGCGCGTGTTCGCCACCACCCAGTTCACCCGCTGCGCCCGATCTTGTGCGCTCCATCCAATCCAGCGGTCCCGCTCCGCCAGGGCCCAAGCGGCCGCCGCAAACAGCAAACACCCCAGACGGCGCTCCCTTTTCCCCACCAAGAAGTAGCGCTGGTGCGCCCCAAATGGCCGCCGATATCCCAGCGGGTGATAGCGCGCCACATACTCACTCCACAGCCGGGTGTCGGACTTCCCCAAAACCAATTCCAACTGCAGCGGGGCCACATCGCGCACCGTGCCCGTCAGTTCTTCCTCGGGATCGGTGGCGCGGCCGGGAACAACTTCCACGTCCGGCCGCCGGATCGGTTGCCGCGCCGGCAGCTTGATCAATCCCAGAGCTTCTAACCTCCGCAGAGCGCTGACGCAGGATCTCTCCTTATAGCGACCGGTGGGCGTCACCCAATCAAGATGCTCGCAGATCGTATAGACCAGCTCGGTCCAGGGCAAACCGCACGTGTCGACGGTCTCCTGAATGTCTTGGATTTCTTGCGCGGTGAACTCGCGTCCGGACAGAATCTTTGGCGGTCGGTTTCGGATCAGCATGCGGCAGCCCCCAAGCGCCCGCCATATCATCTCAAAACCGTTTTTGCCTGTCCACTGCTTTTTTGCGATAAAAAATTTTTGCAGGTGGGCCTAAGTTGTTCGAATTTCACCGGTAGCAGGACTATGCGTCAGAGCTGCTGTTGCAGAAAATTCTTAATTTCCTCGAGGAGCGATACCCCTGAAAGCTAAACTACCTGGGCAATCAGGAACGCGCCGGGAATGCGCTTATCCAAAGTAGCCATCTCAGTTCGGTTGTAAAGCCATAGCAGGAAGCCTGAGCGATCCCCCACATTCGTCAGGCTTCCCGGAACAGGCTCGCTACGCGCGGGTACAAGCCCTCAACGGCCAGGAACAACTCGCGCATTCCGGTAGTTTCCCGAGTCACTTCATGAGCTTCCAGGTCTGTCTTTATGGCTATGGTCAACTGCGTCGCGCGTCGAATGCGTTCTGAGGTGATTAACGGCAGCACCGTCTGCGGGTCGTGCTTCCGCAGTTGGCGCTCCTGCCATTCCTGAACCGCCCAGGCTGTCTTCCGCACGTAGTCCACTGCGTCTCGGAATTCTTCGAGTATGCGGGTGTCTATGCCGCCGGTCTTGATCTCCTGCTCAATGCGGACAAGTTCGGCGCTGGTTTTCCTTAGCTGGAAATTCAATCCCCAGAACGCGTCGCTCGGAGTCACAAGCTCGACAGCAACCCTTAGAGCGCCGCCTTCCCTGGGAAGGCGCGTGCCAACCACACGCGCTTGAGTCGCGTGTTTGGAAAGAAGATTGGTCAGCTCGATCTCACTACCGACTCCGGGAAAAGCCTTCATGTCCAGCAGCCCGCCCAAAGCGCTGACCTCCATGGCTTGGGCAGTTTCCTTTATGATCTCCCCGCTGAGCCCTTGCCACTTGACCTCTACGAAAACAACGACAGGAAAGCGGCTGCCCCTCCGTTTCTCTTTGATGGGTGGTTGTCCTTCACCTGGCTTATCCATTTGGAGGCCCTCCGTCAAACCGATGGATGAGCTCTTTATACCACTAACTCTGTCTTACATTTCTTCTTCCGGTGCGTACTTCTCCCCTAACCCCAGCTGTTTTTCGTATGCCGGTCAAAACAGTGAAGCGAACAACTCCGAAGACGGACGCAGTGGAATTCACTAAAGTCAGCCTGGAGGGATGGCCCTGTTTCGTTATTCAGTTCGGTCCGACGGCAGCGAGTTTGCTTTCGTCTGGGGTTTTGAAACGCGTTTGTCCGATAGTTCATCGGGGCGAAGCTCGGCCCCGCACTGGCGGCACTTCGCATCCTGCCTCCATTGCACGACCCCATAACGCTTGTGGCAGTTCGGGCATCGATAGCGCCTGATGAGTTGCCAGTCCTGTGCCGTATGCATTGCGAGTTGACTCTAGCATCGGTGATAATCGGGAGGCTGTAGGGTCTTTACCCGGTTGACGGTGAGAGCGACCTCCCGCCTGACGCGCTCCAAGAGAAGTAACCCGTGCCCGGAAGGACCGCACCGCCAGAATACTAATCGGCTGCTGCTGGCCGGTCCAAAGCCCTCGTCAAATCCGCGTGCAGCAGGCGGTGAAACAAATGCTCGCCTGCTTCGCGGCGCACGGAAAGACGTCCGGCCACATAGGCTCGCGAAGCCAACCCCCGCTGCACGGCGTCGCAGATAGCCATGTCTTCGTCCTGCACTTTCTCGCTCACTTTGATGCTTGCACTGTTGTGCTTTGCCGCCTTCTTGCTGACGTCTGCGAAATAGTAGTCAAACACGACCGCGCATTTGTCCACCGCCAGCGGCAGCACCAGATTCGTGTCCATCACGCCTTCGTAGGCGTTGATCATAAAGTTCGGATAGATCCACAAATAAAACGCCCGCCCTTGCCGCGTCGCCGTCACTCCGCCGTCGGATTTCTTCCCCGAAGAAAGCGGGCTCGACTGCAAGCACGCCTGCTCGAAATTCTCAATCGCGTATTTCGTGTACTCGATGACGCTGCTCAGCCCTTTGTGCGCATGCGGCACGTGATACCCGCCGTCCAGATAATTGTCCACGTACACTTTCCAGTTGCAGTGCAGCGTGTAAACCCGCCGGTCGAAAAACTTCATTTTCTTCGCCAGTTGCAGCGGCGCAACAATTCCGGACACTTCCCCCAGAAAATCCTGGAGCGGCGCCGCCTGTCCGTCCAGATTCACAGACACAAAACTCTCCCAGGTGTCGACTTTTACCGGCACAAGCCCGTTTTTCGCACGGTCGAAATTGCACACCCCCTCAAACTCCACCATGCCTTTAAGCGCGCCGTCGTTCCCGTACGTCCAGCCGTGATACGGGCAGCGAAATTGCTTCGTGCAGCCTTGCGCTTCCGTCACTACCGCCGCGGCATGGTGCCGGCAAACGTTGTAAAACGCACGCAAAGCGTTGTCTTCACCTCGCGCCACCACAATCGGTTCTCCCGCGAGATCCGCCGTGAAAAAATCCCCTTTATTCCGCACCTGGTCCGCCCGGCCGACAACTTGCCACGTTTTGCCAAACACGCTTTGCTGCTCCAGCTCCTCGATTTGCGCGTCGAAATACCATGGCGAAGGAATCGTCCACGCGTGGTCCAGCGGGTCGCGCGGGTTGTACAAATTCAGAAGCTCGCGAATGTCTCTTTCCATGGAAGCGCTCCCTGGCCGCGTCACACAAACTCAAACGCAAACGCCTTGCATCCCTTGATACTCCGAAACGCTTTCCGAGAAAAGCAAAAACAACTCCAGGTGGCGGGGCGCATCTGCGCCGTTGTGGCCGTTGTGCCGCCTATCAGGTCCTGACAGCTTCGAATCCCCTGGAAGCCATCCGCCTCGCTGACAATCATCACGCGCCACTCCATTTGCTTCTCACCGATGTCGTCATGCCCGATTTGAACGGCCGTGAACTTGCCAAGCAGCTTCTGGCGAAACGGCCGGAGATGAAACTTCTTAATATGTCGGGCTATACGAATGGGGTTCTCTCGGAACACGACTTTCGCGCGGAAGAAGTGGCTTTCATCGAGAAGCCATTCTCCCGCGAAGCGCTTTCTCGCAAAGTGCGCCGTGCGTTGAACGCCGGGGCCTCATTTTAAGCGGAATTCTTTTGTAACCTTTAGCGTCAGTCGCCAGCCAGGCTTTCCAGGGCTGGTTTGTTCTTAAGCACGAGCGTCGAGCCCTTATGAGCGTTCGGCCGTCGCGCGTTGGTGGTCAACAGATTCACCCGCCCCTGCCGCAGAATGTAAACTCCGCGAGCCAGCTGCCCTTCCATAAAGATGATCGCACCCGCAGGAAAACTCGCGACGTGCTCGATCTTTTGTAGTGCGCTCTGGGTCGCGACGGAAAGGCCACAATCGGGCTCGCTTTTGGTCTCCGGGCTCGCGCTTCGCTCGAGGAGTGACGGGCTGGGCATGGAGCTTGCCCTTTTGGGCTTGTTCGCCCAAGGCTGCCAGGAAGCAACTGCGGTTCTGGCTGCTATCCCGGGACTCGCCATAGTGGTCTCCTTCGACCCCAGTGGTCTCTGAACCAGACAGGCAAGCGCAAGCGGAGGGCCTTAACATTCCGAGACTTTCCGGAGGCGGGAAAATCTCCTATTCAACACAAACTAAAAGGCTTAGGAAGGCCTCTCTCCCTCGATAGCAAGCGCCGCCAGATTCCCATCTTGAGCCCTCCTGCGCCATTTCGCACATCTCTAGGTGATCGACATCACTTCCACTTGTGAGTAGGGTTAGACCTCTTTGTGGCTTCTGCTTTCATGCGATGTTGCGCCGGGAAACGCCCTGGTTCCTCCGGGCATATAATGCTTGCTCATGGCAGACTCGCCTCAGGAATGGGTTGACGGCTCCGCGGTTCGCCTGGATCGCCAGGATCCTTATCTGCGGCTTCAATCCATAACCATCTACGTTCGCGATTTGGACCGCAGCCTGAGTTTCTACGTGGACCAGCTTGGATTCCAATTGGTCTTCGACGCTCGCGATAAAGAATTTGCCGGCCGCCGTTTTGTAACCGTCGCGCCTCCCGACGGTACCGCGAACCTGACGCTCACCGTCCCGGAGCGCGATTCCGAGCAGTACAAGCTCATTGGCCGGTCCACGCAAATCACTTTTGTCACCGAAGATGTTCTCGCCAAGTTCCGTGAATGGAGCGCGCGCGGCGTGCGCTTTCCCTTCGCGCCGCGTCTGAAGCGCCTCAAGTATCCGGTGGCCGTGCGCGCATCGGGTGCGGGAGAGCCGGCGGCGCAGTCCGAAGATCATCCGCCGATTTGGGGTGGCGTCTTCGCCCGCTTTCGAGATCCCGACGGCAACAGTTTCTCGCTGGTCAGTTTCGATGAGGTCACGCACGCAGTGGAAGCGCAACGCCGCGCCATCGCGGAGAAATTGGAAGCCGAACGCCGCGCGGCGCAGGAACTTGACATCGCCAAACAGGTGCAGGCGCGCCTGTTTCCCCAAACGCTTCCGCCGCTCAAAACTCTCGAGTACGCCGGAATTTGCCGCCAAGCGCGGCAGGTCGGCGGAGACTATTACGATTTCCTCGATTTGGGGAGCGAGCGCCTTGGTTTCGTCATTGGCGATATTTCCGGAAAAGGAATCGCCGCGGCCCTGCTGATGGCCAACTTACAGGCGAATCTGCGGAGCCAGAGTGCCATCGCGGTCGATCAACCCGAGCGTCTCTTGCGTTCCGTGAACCAGCTCTTTTGCGATAACACCACCAATGGAGCCTTCGCCACGCTCTTCTTCGCCGAATACAATGACGCTGCGCGCCGTTTGCGCTATGCGAATTGCGGCCACCTTCCTGCCCTGCTGATTCGCGCCGACAATTCGCTCGCACGCCTCGAATCCACGGCCACGGTTCTGGGCGTCTTCAAGAAGTGGGACTGCGAGATCAGCGAAGTCGAAATGTCTCCCGGCGACATGCTCGCGCTCTACACCGACGGAATTACCGAATCGTTCAACGACGCCGGCGAGGAATTCGGCGAAGAGCGCCTTGTCGCAGCATTATGCCGCCACCAGGCGCTTTGTTCCGGCGATCTCCTCTCCGCCGTCGTCGATGAAGTACAGCGGTTCAGTCCACGCGAACAGCACGACGACATTACGCTCATCGTCGCCAAAGCCTCGTTTTGACTCGACGTAAGCATGAGTGAAGCTCCCTGTAGGAGCGGAAAAGCACGGGTCTGAAGATCCGCCACTACACCCGCTTTCTCGCCACCATCAATCCATATACAAAATTCCCCGACGCAAATCCGGCGCGCATGTCCTTGAAGGCGCGAAGAAAACGGACGAAGGCCGGGCCATTCTGCACGGCCGCGGCCCACAACGCCTTGTCCTTGATAATGTCCAGGCAAAAGTCCCAGGTCTTGGCACAATGTTTGTTCAACACTTCTCTGCGCGTGACTTCGAGGCCAGCGGCGGCCATGTGTCCGGCGTAATCGTACATGGTCTGCAATTCCACCATCATGCCGTGTTCGAGATCGTGCAGGAACTTCTTGTGCTCGCGAGGCGTCAGGTTCTTTTTTTTGAACCAGTCCGTAATGGCCAGCGTACCTCCCGGCTTCAACAGCGCCGCGACCGAGAGGAAGAACTTCGGGATGTTCTGATAATGCGAGATGGATTCCACGGACCATGCCACGTCGAACGGTCGGTCAAAGGTCATGGCTTCCGCGTCCATGAACAGGAACTGTGCGCCGACCTGCGCTGCCGCGGCCGCTTTGTTGGCCATCTCCACTTGCACGGGCGAAATGGTGATGCCCGTCGCTTCCGCTCCGTATTTCTGCGCCAGATAAATACTGCTCGCGCCAAAGCCGCAACCGACATCGAGAATCCTGGCGCCCGGCGGGATTCCCGCGGCTTGCGCCAGGTGCTCGATGAGTTGCACCTGCGCGGTCTCTTTCGATTCGTCGCCGCGAATCCAATAGCCGTGATGAATGTGCTCTCCCCACAACGAATGGTAATAGAGGCTCATGCGGTCGTAGTGCTCGCGGACTTTCTTTTTGTCATTCGGCCGGGGCACGGTGCTCATAGGGGAACCTTTCCTACCTTTCCCCCACGTTCTCGAGGTTGCCTCAGGGGACATGAACAACGAAAGCTGCCCCGCATCCTGTCCGAATTACCGCGCATCACAAGATTAATAAATAAATAACATAAAAAAATTATTTGTTTGGTATGGGATAGGGATGGGCGGCCAGCCAAGCAGGCTACTCGTGTCGAAGGGCGACCAGGGGATCGACGCGCATGGCGCGGCGCGCAGGTACCCAAGAGGCGGCAAGCACGACACCGGTGAGGAGCGCAGCTGCTAATCCATACGTCAGGCTGTCCGTTCGGGAGACGCCGTAGAGAAAAATTCCCGAGCCGCTCCAGCCGATGCCTTCCGTAGGAAAGAAGTGCGTCACCGCAAAAGCGCAGAAGGTGCCGACGGCCAGGCCTGCCAAGGCGACCTTCAGCGAATCCCGGAAAACCAGCCCGGCTATTTCCAGGCGAGCCGCGCCGAGAGCCGTCCGAATGCCAATCTCCCGGGTGCGTTCGGCGACGGAGTAGGACGTCACTCCAAACACGCCGACAACAACCAGTATCAGCGCCAAGCCGCCAAAAGAAGCGAACAAGGTGATCAGCGGCCGGCGAAGGGTCAGCGATTCGGAGTCGTGAATCTGCGCCGGCATGCTGCCCAATTCCCAAAAGAGCTGAGGATCCACGGGCTGAAGCCAATTGCTAATGCGTGCGGCAACATTCCCCGTGCCTCCCGTCGCCCGAACGCGGATCGCCATACTCCATCGGCCCGGCAGCGTTTGTGCCACCGGGAAGTAGGCAAGGGGCCTCAAATCCTCTTCCGGATTGCGCTGGCGGAAATCTGCAACCACGCCAACAATCTCCCTCCAAGCTGTGGGGGAATCCGCAAACGCCAGGTGATAGCCGACAGGGTTGAACCCCATAAAATACTGCTTCGCAAAAGTTTGGTTGACGATTGCAACGGGACTGCTTTCTTGACTGTCTGCTTCGCGGAAAGGGCGCCCGGCCAGCATGGCGACTTTCAGGGTTGAGAAATAATCAGGACTGACGGAGACAAAATATATGTGGTCTTCAATTGGTTTCGCATTGGGAGAAGGTCCTTCCATTCGGAATTGATCACTCTCCGCCCCCTCCATCGGAACTGCGGTGGCAACGCCAACGGACTCGACACCGGGCATCTGGCGCAAGCGCTCCACTGCTTCGCGCATCAGGCGGGCCCGATCTGACGGGGCCGTGTAACGCGTAAAAGGCAAACCGATGGTGGCCGTCAAGACGTTGCGCGGGTCATACCCTAGATTGGAGGATTCCACGTGCAGAAAGCTGCGCAACAGCAAACCGAAGCCCACGACCAGCACCATGCCGAGCGCAACCTGGCCCCCGACGAGGCCATTTCGCAAACGCCGCGAGTGCAATCCGCCGCCCGCATTGGGGGCCGACTCTTTCAGATTTTCATTCAAACTCACACGAGTCGCTTGCCACGCCGGAATCATTCCAAAGAGCCAGGGCGCTCAGAAAGGAAACCGCCAGAGTTACTAGGAAAACGCGCACGCCCACATTCAAATACACGCCGGGAAGCATTTCTGACGCCGTCTTTGTGATAATCTCTTCCCCCCATCGCGTGATGATTACGGCGATAACTCCGCCACAAAAGAACAGCAAGGCGCTCTCCGTCAGCAGTTGCCGAATCATGCGCCCGCGGGTGCAGCCCAGCGCTGCGCGCACGGCGATTTCTCTATGGCGTTTCACGCCCCGAGCCAGCAAGAGGCTGGCAACATTGGCGCACGCAATCAGGAGCACAACCCCGGACGCGACCGCTGTCATCCACAAGCCGCGCTGGGCGTTTTGTGGGGTTGGTCCGGGATGACGGAACATCTCTCCAAAGTCTTCCACGACAAAACGTTCACTTCGATCAGCCTCAGCACTGGGATTTCTAAACTGACTGGCGATGACTTCTGCTTCCGAACGCGCTTGTGCCAAAGTCACTCCCGGCTTCAGGCGCGCGATGATCTGAACTCTCATTTTTCCGGCTCTGACGTTTCCTTGTCTTGCGTAAGAGCCAAGGACCAGCGGGGCAAATATTTCCTCTTCGTTGTAAGGTCCCAGGGACTGAGGGAGGACGCCAATGATGGTTACGGGACGATGGTTCAGAACAATCTGTTTTTCCACGATGCCTGGATCCGCACGGAATCGACTGTGCCAGCAATCGTAAGAAAGCATGACAACGGCATCACGTCCGGCGATTTGCTCCTCCTCCCGGAAGTTGCGGCCAAACAGTGGCGGTACACCGAGCGTGGTTAGCCAGTTCGGGGTTACCAGACGGCCCGGCAAATCTTGCGAGACGGAGCTATCAGGGCCGTAAAAGTAATCGGCCCAGCCCGCAGCCGCGATTTGCTCGAAAGACCTACTGTTGTCCCGGACGGCCTGATACTGCGCTGGAGTAGGCGTATGGACGTCATGATCGGCCTCGATGGTCCAGATATGAACCAAGCGCTCGGGTTCGTGGTACGGCAAGCCGCGCAAGAATGCGGTGTCCACTAAGCCGAAAATACCAGCGTTGGCTCCGATTCCCAGCGCAATGGTAAGGACCGCAGCAGCCGTGAAGCCGGGAGATTTGCGCAGCACCCGCAGGCCGAAGCCGACGTCTCGGAGCAGTGTCTCGAGGAAGTTCACGCCACGGGCGCCGCGGCATTGTTCTTTGCGCAGTTCCAGGCCATCCATCGCGCGCATGGCGGCGCGGCGAGCGTCTTCCGGTGACCGGCCTTGCGCAAGGAATTCCTCAGTTTTGCGGTCAAGGTGATACTGAAGCTCTTCATTCAGTTCCTGCTCGACGCGGTTGCGGCGGAAAAGCGAGCGCAGCCTTAATGGAATGGTGTAGAGCCAATGTTCGAGGCGCATGGTGTGCTCCTTGCAACACGCAGCGTTGCGAGCAGAAAAGCAGATCCCTCGCTCCGCTCGGGACCACAGCCAGCCGCTTCCTGTCTACGCTTCCTTCAGCTTTACGACATGCGAAATGGCCGCGGAGAGGCGGTTCCAGTTGCCGGCTTCCTTTTCCAGGTGCCTGCGGCCGAGCCGCATCAGCGAATAGAATTTGGCGCGCCGGTTGTTCTCGCTGAGTTTCCATTCGGAGGCGATCCAGCCTTGTTGTTCGAGCTTGTGCAAAGCGGGATAGAGCGAGCCGTCACTGACTTGAAGAACGTCCCCGGATATTTGCTTCAGGCGCTGGCTGATGGCGAAGCCGTTCAGCGGCTGGAGCGCGAGAATTTTCAAAAGCAGCAGGTCCAGCGTGCCCTGGACGAGGTCGGATGGCTTGCTCATGCGCTCTCCTCGGTTACCGGGGATTAAGGTACACCTGTTCCCCTCGGTAAGCAAGGGGAGGAGGGGAACTCGAAAATGGAAATTGAGAAGCAGAAAATGGCGAGGTAAAGTCGCCGCTACAAGCAAAGGGCGAGCAGCGTAGAGCAGGGCTAAAGCCCGGCCCCTACCGGAGAGCGTTCGGTGCGAAATGTCTTGAGGTATTTCATGCCGGTGTCGCACAAAACCGTGACGACCGTGGCGCCAGGTCCCAGTTGTTCGCCGACGCGCAAAGCGGCGACGAGGTTGGCGCCGGTGGAAACTCCGGCGACGGGACCCTCATACGTCATGCAGCGGAAGAGATTGTGCAGCATCCCTCCGACTACTACACTCAGGGTAAAGCTGCGCCCTGCGAAGATTCCAGAAAGCGGGGAGAGATTTCTCGCGGCGCTCGAAATGACGGCGCGGCCAAGTCTGCGGCCTCAGCTGGAGGCTTCGGCGGGTTCTTCCTTCTTGGGCTTTTCCTTCTTTTCTTTTTCCTTGTACTGGTATCCGACGATTTCGAGGATGGCTACTTTGGCGTTGTCGCCCACGCGATTGCCGGCGCGGATGATGCGGGTGTAGCCGCCGGCGCGGTCGCCAAATTTTGGCGCGATTTCGCTGAAGAGTTTTTGCGTGACGGCCGGCACCAGGAGATAGGAAGCCGCCTGGCGGCGCGACTGCAGCGTGTCGCGCTTGCCGAGAGTGATCATTTTTTCGGCCATGGGGCGAGCGGCCTTGGCGCGCGTGAGCGTGGTGGTGATGCGGCCGTGCTGGAGCAGATTCGTGACCAGGCTGCGCAAGACGGCGCGGCGATGGTCGGGCTGCTTGCCGAGTTTCGATCCAGAGTTGAGATGTCGCATGGTCAATCCCTTAGTTGAAAGTCGAAAGTTTAAAGTTGAAACCCAGTGCCACTGGCCTGACGGTCATCGGCTGCCATCGCGAGCGCCAGAAGGGCAGCAGAGCGGGGCTAAAGCCCCCCCTCTAGAAAACTCGTGAGAGAGCAAGCTCGCAAAGGGACGGGCTGAAGGGCGCCCCACCAATCGCTACAAGACCAGTAACCTTATAGGCCGCCGCCGATGGTGTCTTCGGTCGGCGCAGCGGTCTGGCTCGGGAGCGGCGGCCAGATGATGCGGCCGTGCTCATCGAATTTCATGCCCAGCGAAAGCCCCATCTTGGTGAGAATTTCCTTGATCTCGTTCAGGGACTTGCGGCCGAAGTTCTTGGTCTTCAGCATTTCGTTTTCGCTCTTCTGCACGAGTTCGCGAATGGTCTGAATATTCGCGTTCTTCAAGCAGTTGTAGGAGCGCACGGAGAGCTCGAGCTCCTCGACGGAGCGGTCCAGGTGCTCGAGGCGCGGATCGTGCGAAGTGTCCTGCGGAGCTTCCACGGCTTCCACGGGCTCTTCAAAGTTGATGAAGATGCTCATGTGGTCTTTCACCAGCTTGGCGGCGAAGCCGATGGCATCCTTGGGCGTGATGGCGCCGTTGGTCCAAACTTCCATCATCAGCTTTTCGTAGTCGGTCATTTGGCCGAGACGGGCCGCTTCAACCGAGTAGTTGACCTTGCGCACTGGCGAATGGACGCTGTCCACCGGAATGTAGCCGATGGGCAGATCTTCGTCGTAGTTGCGGTCGGCGGCGACGTAGCCGCGGCCGTTCTTGGCGCGCATTTCGATCTGCAGCTTGCCGCCTTCGCTGACCGTAGCGATGTAGACGCTCTTGTCGAGCACGGCGAAATCGGCGTCTTCCTCGATATTCGCAGAGGTGACCGTTCCGGGCTGCTCGACGTTAAGATAAATCGTCTTGGGCAGATCGGTGTTCAACTTGATGGGCACCTGCTTGAGGTTGAGAATGATGTCCGTGGCATCCTCAACGACGCCGGGAATCGAAGAAAACTCGTGCAAAACGCCTTCGATTTTCACGGCGGTGACCGCCGCGCCCTCGATCGAGCTGAGTAGCGCGCGGCGCAGAGCGTTACCGACGGTAGTCCCCCATCCGCGCTCAAACGGCTGCGCGGAGAAACGCCCGTACTTTTCGGTCAGCGATTCGAGATCCGACGCGAGGTGCTTGGGCTTTTGAAAACCTTTCCACATCTTGTTCCTTCTTTCCGTGGCCAACCTTGTTGACCACAAAACTCTAAAAAAGTTCTTAGTTGCTGGTCTTAAGTTCCAAGTAAAGAAAATCTTTGAAATTGAAAACTGGTTTTACGTTCGCTTGTGGACCCGTCGAACCTGGTTCCTTCCCGTCCACTGAAACCACAAGCCGAGTTTTTCGAGCATGCCCTAAACCAAAAACTAAGCACTAAACAGTCGACACTTATTTCGAGTAGAGTTCGACGATGAGCTGCTCGTTGATGGGCGGCGTCTGCACGTCTTCGCGCTTGGGCAGAGCCACTACCTTGGCCTTGAACTGCTCGCGCTGCTGCTCGAGCCAGGGCACAGCATTCTGGCTCTGCGCGACATTGCGCGCGTCGAGCACCGCGGCATTCTGGTGCATCTTCTCCTTAATGGAAATTTCCTCGCCCACGTTCACAAGGTAAGAAGAAATGTTCACCTTCTTCCCGTTCACCCGGACATGGCCGTGCAGCACGAGTTGCCGCGCTTGCGCGCGCGAGGCGGCCAGGCCGGCGCGCCACACCGTGTTATCGAGGCGGCGTTCGAGCATGATGATCAGGTTTTCGCCCGAGGGGCCCTTCATGCGCACCGCCTTTTCGAAATAATTGCGGAACTGGCGCTCGAGCAGCCCGTAGGTGCGCTTCACCTTCTGCTTTTCGCGCAACTGCAGGCCGTAGCCCGCCACCTTGGCCCGCCGCGACTGGCCGTGCTGCCCCGGAACGAAGTTTCGCTTCTCAATGGCGCACTTCTCGGTAAAGCAGCGCAGGCCCTTCAAAAACAGCTTCTGCCCTTCCCTGCGGCACAGGCGGCAGACGGCATCACGATGTCTTGCCAATCTATTCTCCCTTCACAAAACTCATTCGGTCAGCCTATTCGCTAACTGGGGCGCAGCATGCTGCGCCCCTACAAGCCTAGACGCGGCGGCGCTTCGGCGGCCGGCAGCCGTTGTGCGGAATCGGCGTAATATCGCGAAGCAGCACAATGTGCAATCCCGCGGCGGACAGCGCGCGGACGGCGGATTCGCGTCCCGAACCCGGTCCCTTCACGCGAACTTCCACGCTCTTCATACCGTACTGATCGCGCGCAACGCCCGCAGCCGCCAGCGAAGCCTGCTGTGCGGCGTACGGCGTTCCTTTGCGCGAGCCTTTGAAGCCGACCGCGCCGGCCGAAGACCAACACATGGTGCGGCCGTCGGGGTCCGTGATGGTGATCTGCGTGTTGTTGAACGACGCAGCCACATAGACGACGCCGTGCGGCACGACGCGGCGTTCGCGCTTCTTCTTGAATTCTTTCTTGCGCTTCGCGGCGGCTGGTTTCGCCGGTGCTGCGCCTTCCGGCGTCGTTGCCGCAGCTTTTGGTTCTTTTGCCACGATGCACTCCGTTTCGTTGTAAGCCGAAATCTAAAACCCTGCCACGCTAGGGCGCAGACGTGCTGCCCCCTACAAGCGTTAGCCCTTCTTGCCGACGGTCTTCTTCTTCGCCGCGATGGCCCCGCGCCGCGGACCCTTGCGGGTGCGCGCGTTGGTATGCGTGCGCTGGCCGCGAACCGGCAAGTTGCGACGATGCCGAATTCCGCGATACGCCTGAATTTCAATCAGCCGGCGAATGTTCATCTGAATCTCCTTGCGGAGATCGCCTTCGACGCGGCCTTCCTGCTCGATGGCCTGGCGGATATGGTTGACTTCATCTTCGGTCAGGTCGCGAATCTTTTTCGTGTGATCCACGCCGGCCTTCGCGGCAAGTTTGCGCGCGCGCGCCTGGCCGATGCCATAGATGGAGGTTAACCCGATCCAAAGGCGCTTTTGCGGCGGAAGATCTACACCTGCGATGCGTGCCATGCTGTTCTCCTAAACCCTATCCCTGGCGCTGCTTGTGCTTGGGGTTGACGCAAATCACCCGCACCACGCCGCGCCGGTGGATCACCTTGCATTTGTCACAAATCTTTTTTACTGATGCCCGAACTTTCATGTGCTCCTCAATCCTTCGGCAAACCACGCCGAACTGGGACGCGCTAAAGCGCGCCCCCTACAAAACCACGGGTCTAAAGACCCGCCACTACAACTTCTTTCCCACCCGCAGCCCTCGGCTGCTCTCAGGGTAAGAGGCAGCCCCGGCAAGACCCGCCGCTACTTATAGCGATAGACGATGCGCCCGCGCGTCAAATCGTACGGCGAAAGCTCGACGGCGACCTTGTCACCCGCTAGAATGCGAATAAAATTCTTGCGCATTTTGCCGGAAACGTGCGCCAGAACCTGGTGCTTGTTCTCCAGCTCGACGCGGAACATGGCGTTGGGCAACGGCTCGATGACCGTGGCCATCACTTCAATGGCGTCCTCTTTCGGATTTCCCGAGTCGCCTTTGTCGCTCTTCTTTTCGAACCCCTTCGCCATATTCTCCTGTTGCTTGCCGGGACGCGCGCAAGCCTGCCTCCAGCCCGGCGCCTTGCAAAATCAACTACCAGGCCGGGCCGGTCACCTCTTTCGGGCGCGTCAGAATCCACGGCCCGTTGGCAGTGACGGCCACGGTATGCTCGAAGTGCGCCGACGTGCTGCCATCCGCAGTTTCCGCGACCCACTCGTCCCGCATCCGCACTTCCGGGCGGCCGGCATTGACCATGGGCTCGACGGCGATGACCATGCCTTCCTGCAACCGCGCGCCGCGTCCTTCCTCGCCGTAATTCGGAAGGTTGGGCTCGTCATGCATCCTGGTGCCGATGCCGTGCCCGACAAACTCCCGCACCACCGAGAAACCGTTCTGCTCGACCCAGCTCTGCACGGCATGGCCGACGTCGCCGAGGCGGTTGCCAGCGCGCATCTTGTCAATCGCGCGGTCGAGCGACTCGCGGGTCACATCCAGCAGCTTCTGCACCTCCGGCCGAACCTTGCCCAGAGCGACCGTCACCGCGGAGTCCGCATAATAACCGTCCACTTCCATCCCGAAATCGATCGAGACGATATCGCCTTCGCGCAACTTGCGCTTGGGCGACGGAATCCCGTGCACGATCTCGCTGTTCACCGAAGTGCACAGTATGCAGGGATACCCGCGGTAGCCCTTGAACGCAGCGTGCCCCGGCTTGCCAGCGATTTTTTCCTCGGCCAGCTTCTCGAGGTCCATCGTGGTCATGCCGGGCTTGACGGCGCTTCGCAGCGCGGTCAAAACTTCGTAAACGATGAGCCCTGCGCGGTGCATTTTTTTCAGTTCTTCGGCACTTCGCAGGTGAATCGCCATCGTTCCTTTTTTGCGGTGCTTACCGCACCACCTTTAAGCTTTGCGGTGCTTACCGCACCACCTTTAAGCGCTGCTGGCCGCGCCCACTGGCCCTCAACGGGCCGCTAGCGCGAATTGCGCACAATCTCAAGCACTTGCTTCCTTACTTCGTCGATGCTTTTCGAGGCATCTACGTCATGCAGGCGGCCCAGCCTCCGGTAATACGACACCAGGGGCTCGGTCAGTTTCTCGTACGCCTGCAGCCTCGGCATTACAATCTCTTCCCGGTCATCGGGCCGCTCGATCAGCTCACCGCCGTCGTTATCGCAGCGGCCATCCACTTTTGGCGGGCGCTCGTAAATATTATAAATCTCGCCGCCCACCTTACACATGCGCCGGCCGGTAATGCGCTTGAGCACCAGCTCCGGATCAAGCGCAAAATGCACCACCAGCGGGGGCCGGTACCCGTGCTGCCGAAGTAAAACGCCCAAGTACTGCGCCTGCGCAACGGTCCGGGGAAAACCGTCAAACACAAAACCATGCGAACAATCCGGCCGCTCGATGCGCTCCCGGACCATTTTCAGGACCAGGGAGTCCGGAACCAGCTCGCCGCGCGCCATGATGGGCTGAACTTCTTTGCCCAGCGGCGTCCCCAGGCTGACATGCTCGCGAAACATGTCGCCGGTCGAGAGATGCGGCACGCGGTAAAGCTTGGCCAATTCCTTTGCCTGCGTGCCTTTTCCCGCGCCCGGAGGCCCAAGAAAAATGACGGCCCGGTCCAGTCGTTCCAGGGCCCGAGTCTCCGGAGCCACTCCGATTGCTCTCTCCTAGCGCCGACCGCGCAAGCGGCCCTTCCGAGCAAACCCTTCGTAATTCCGCATCACCAACTGCGCTTCGAGCTGCTGCACCGTATCCATGGCAACGCCGACGACAATCAAAAGCGAGGTGCCGCCAAAATAAAAGTTCACGCCCATGCCCTTTAGGAACACGGAGGGAAAGTGGCGGTCAAACCACGCGCCGATGCCCCAGCCGAGATGGTCCAGGTGAATCCCGGCAATCATCCACTCGGGGAGCAAGCACACGAGCGCCAAGTAAATTCCACCAATCAGCGTAAGCCGCTTCAAAATCTTGCTGACATGATCGGAAGTCGTGCGGCCGGGCCGAATCCCCGGGATGAATCCGCCGTTCTTGCGCATGTTGTCGGCAAGTTCCGTGGGGTTGAAGACGATCCCGATGTAAAAGAAGGCGAAGACCAGAATCATCGTCACATAAAGGAGCGTGTAGAGCGGTTCCCCCCATTTGACGTAAGACTGGATGGTGTCCACAAAGGCGTATTTGTGGTTGAGAGCCAGCGCAATCGTGGCCGGAAAAGCCAGCAAGGAACTGGCGAAAATCGGCGGAATCACGCCACCGGAATTGACGCGCAGCGGGAGATAGGAGGATTGTCCGCCCATCACCCGGCGCCCGACGACGCGCTTGGCGTACTGCACCGGGATACGCCGCTGGCCGCCCTCGACGAAAACGATGAAAGCCACCACGGCCACCATCAAGGCAAGCAGAAGAATGATGTAGATGGGAGTGAAACCACCCCATTGGTGTGTTACGAAAGCTTTTTCGTAAAGATCGTTGATGGCGCGCGGCAGGCCGACCACGATGCCCACAAAAATAATCAGCGACATGCCGTTGCCGATGCCGCGCTCGCTAATCTGCTCGCCGAGCCACATGATGAAAGCGGACCCTGTGGTCAAGGTGAGAATGGTCATCAAGATGAAACTGGGGCCCGGGTGATAAACCAGATTGGGCTGCGACTGCAGCGTGCCGGCGATGGTCAACGACTGGATGATGCTGAGCCCGATGGTCAGGTAGCGCGTGTACTGGGTAATCTTCTGGCGGCCGAGCTCGCCTTCCTTCTGCAACCGCTCGAGGTAAGGGAAAACCACTTGCATCAGCTGAAGGATGATGGAGGCAGTGATGTAGGGCATGATGCCCAGGGCGAAAATCGTGAGCTGGCGGAAGTTGCCGCCGCTGAAAAGATCGAACAGCCCGAGCGCCGAACCCTGCGCCTGGTTGAAAAGGCGCGTCAACTCGTCAACGTTGATGCCGGGCGTGGGGATGTGCGCACCAATGCGGTAGACCGCCAGCAACGCCAGGGTAAACAGGACGCGGTTCCGCAAATCCTCGATGCGGAACATGTTTCGGATAGCTTCGATAAATCGGTTCATAACAAACTCCCCAAGGGCTCTTCCTACGCTACCACCTCAAACGTGCCGCCGGCCTTGGCAATTTTCTCCTTGGCAGACGCGCTGAACGCGTGCGCGTGAACGGCCAGCTTGTTCTTCAGTTCGCCGTCGCCGAGAACCTTGATGGGATCGGTGGCGCGGCGGACAAAACCGTGCGCGCGCAGCAAATCCGGAGTGACGGTTTCTCCCGCGGGGAAGACGTTCAGTTCTTCCAGGTTCACCACGGAATAGGTGACGCCAAACGGATTGTGAAAACCGCGCTTCGGGATGCGCCGATGCAGCGGCATCTGGCCGCCTTCAAATCCCCGGCGGCGCGAATAGCCGCGACGGGACTTCTGCCCCTTATTGCCGGCACCCGCCGTTTTGCCGAGCTTGGAACCGATGCCGCGGCCCACGCGGACTTTGCGGATGCGCGAGCCCGCGGGCGGACGCAAATTCGCAAGCGTGAAAGAGCGATGCTCCTTAGATGCCGGCGTCGCCGGCCGGCGTCGGCCGCGCTTGCGAGGGCGGCTTGCAGTCTTTTTCGCCATGCTCCTACTCCACTACTTCCACGAGGTGCCGCACCTTATGAATCATGCCGCGCACCGCCGGTGTGTCCTGGCGCTCCACCACCTGATGCAATCTCCGCAGACCCAGGCCGCGGATGGTTTGGCGCATATCATCGGTGCAGCCGATAAAGCTCACCACCCACTTAATCTTCACATTGCCGGAACTTGTTCCGGCCGTTTTTTTTTGCGCGGTCATGCGTTGCTCTCACTGACGGCAGCTTTTTCTTTGACGGGCTTGCCGCTGATTTCTTCCAAGGTCTTCGAGCGCGTTTCGGCCACTTGCGCCGCGTCTTTCAGGCCCAGCAGCGCCGCGAAAGTCGCTTTGACGACGTTGTGAGGGTTGGAGGTGCCGATGGATTTCGTCAGCACGTTGGTGATTCCCGCAACCTGCATCACTTTGCGCACGGGGCCTCCGGCGATCACACCCGTGCCCTCCGAAGCGGGCTTCAGCAGCACTTGCGCCGATCCATAGCGGCCCAGGACTTGATGAGGAATCGTCGAGCCCTTGAGGTTCAGCTTGATCAAGTTCTTCTTGGCCTGCTCGATGCCTTTCTTGATGGCCATGGGCACTTCGCGCGCCTTGCCCATGCCAAAACCGGCGTGGCCGTGATTGTCGCCAACAACCACGAGCGCTGAAAAACTCAGGTTCTTGCCGCCCTTGACGACTTTGGTGACGCGGTTGATGGCAATGACGTCATCCTTCAAATCCGAAGGATTTACTTCGAGGAGGCGCCGAACCGCAAGGCTTTCCCTTAGAATTTGCTTCGACATAGGCTTAGAACTGTAACCCCGCTTCCCGCGCCGCATCCGCGAGCGCTTTGACGCGGCCGTGATACTTGTACCCGCCGCGGTCGAACACCACTTTGCTCACCCCGGCGGACTTGGCGCGCTCGGCAATGGTTTTGCCGATGACTTTCGCAGCCGCGATGTTGCCGCCGCCTTTCAAATTCTTCTTCGTTTCGGCATCGATGGAGCTCGCCGAAACCAGCGTCTTCCCGGAGCGGTCGTCGATGACCTGCGCGTAGATGTGACCGAGCGAGCGGTAAATGCTCAGGCGCGGACGCTCGGGAGTGCCCTCGACGCGCGTGCGCACGCGCTGATGCACGCGCTGGCGATGCAAGTCCCGGGATAGCTTTCTGACTCGTGCCGATGCCACCGTCTCTTCTCCTTATGCCGCCGCTCCGCCAGCCTTGGCGCCCGCCTTGCCGGCTTTCTTCTTCAACCGCTCGCCGGTGATGCGCACGCCCTTCTGCTTGTAGGGGTCGGGGGGACGCAACGCGCGCATGTCAGCGGCAACTTGCCCAACCTGGCCCTTGTCCGCGCCGCTCACGATGATGTGGGTCTGCTTGTCCACGGCCACCTGAATGCCTTCCGGAATGGAAAAGCCGATCGCATGCGATTTGCCAAGCGCAAAAGACACCGTTTTGCCCTTCAGTTCCGCGCGATAGCCGACGCCGACAATGTCCAGTTCCTTCTTGAAGCCAGAAGTGACGCCGTGCACTGCATTGGCAACCAGCGCGCGAGCCAAGCCGTGCAGTGCGCGGTGATCTTCGCTGGCGCGCTTGGCGGTCAGGACGCCATCCTTCTGCTCGAAGGTAATGCCCTGGGGCACGGCGACCGAAAGCTTTCCTTTCGGTCCCTGCACCTCGACTTTGCCTTGCTGCAAGGCAATCTTCACGCCGGAGGGCACGGCAATTGGTTTTAACCCGATACGTGACATCTGTCTCTTCCTTGCCTAGGGATTCCTCTTACCAAACTTCACAGAGAATTTCGCCGCCGATTTTGTTCTTGCGCGCCCCGCGCCCGCTCATCACGCCTCGCGGCGTGGTCAGAATGCTGATGCCCAGTCCGCCCACCACCGGGCGAATCTCCGTGGCGCCGCAGTAGGCCCGCGCGCCGGGCTTGGAAACGCGCTTCAGCCCGCTGATGACGCTGCGGCGGTCCGGCGTGTACTTCAGGAAGACGCGCAGCACTTTGCGCGATTTGTTCTCGTCCACCAGCTTGTAGGTCGAGATGTAGCCCTCTTCCTTGAGGATGCGCGCAATTTCCGTCTTGAGCTTCGAGACGGGCACGTCGACACGCTGATGCTTGGCGGCCGTCGCGTTGCGGAGGCGCGTCAGAAAATCGGCAATAGGATCGGTCTGCATAGTTCTCCTACCAACTGGCTTTCACCACGCCGGGGATTTCTCCGCGCAGCGCCATGCCTCGAAAACAGATGCGGCACATCTGGAACTTGCGAATATAGCCGCGCGCACGGCCGCAGATGCGGCACCGGTTGCGCACGCGAACTTTGAACTTCGGCTTCTTGCGGGTCTTGGCGATTTTTGCCGTTCGTGCCATGGATTAAGCCGCTCCTCTTTCGCGCAGCGGAACCCCGAGGCCTTTCAGCAGCTCGCGGCCCTGCTCATCGTTTTCCGCCGACGTGGTCAGCGTGATGTTCATGCCCTTGATCTTGTCCACGCGGGTGTAATCAATCTCCGGGAAGACCAGCTGATCTTTCAGTCCCAGCGTGTAATTCCCGCGGCCGTCAAAAGCGTTCGAGGGCAACCCGCGGAAGTCGCGCACGCGCGGGAGCACCACGTTGCAGAGCCGGTCGAGAAATTCGTACATGCGGTCGCCCCGCAGCGTGACCGCGCAACCAATGGGCATGCCTTTGCGAATCTTGAAGTTCGCGATAGACTTCTTTGCCCGGGTGATGACCGCCTTCTGCCCGGTGACTTGTCCCAACTCCTGCGCCGCGGTGTCCAGCAGCTTTACGTTCTGGCTTGCTTCGCCGAGGCCGATGTTGAGGGTGATCTTCTGCAATTTGGGAACGGCCATGCGATTGTTCCAGCCAAAGCGCTTCATCAGCGCGGGCACGGTCTCTCCCCGGTATCTTTCCTGCAATCGGCTTTTCATCGCATTCTTCCGCCTCGTCTTACTTGTCCAGAGTCGCCTTGCAATGCCGGCAACTGCGCATCTTCGAGCCGTCCGGCAAAATCATGTGGCCGACGCGCGTGTGTTTGCCGCAGCTGGGGCAGATCACCATCACGTTGGAAACATTGATGGCGCCTTCTTTTTCCACGATCCCGCCCTTGATGTTTTTCGAAGGGTTGGGACGCGTGTGGCGCTTGATGATGCTTACGTGCTCCACCACAACCGTGTTCTTCACGGGGTTGACGGAAAGCACGCGGCCGCTTTTCCCGGAGTCTTTACCCGCCAGCACCTTCACGTTGTCCCCTTTGCGGATCTGAATCGGGTGCCGCTCGGCTCTTGCGTGTGTCAGCGCCATGGCCTACCAAACCTCCGGAGCCAGCGAAACGATTTTCGTGAACCTCTTGTCGCGCAGTTCGCGCGCCACCGGGCCGAACACGCGCGTGCCAATCGGCTCCAGCGCATCGTTGATCAAAACCGCGGCGTTGTCGTCGAAGCGAATGTACGTGCCGTCCTTGCGCCGGTGCTCCTTGCGCATCCGCACGATCACGCATTTCACCACTTTGCCTTCCTTGATCTGGCTTTCCGGTGTGGCTTCCTTCACCGACGCGGTGACGATGTCGCCCAGCCCCGCTTTCAGTCCGGTATCGCCGCCTACGGGCAAAATGCACATCAGCTTCCGCGCGCCGGAATTGTCCGCCACCGTCAGCCAGGTTCGCATCTGAATCATTGGTCTGCTCCCCTGTCTCTCTTACTTGGCCGACGCTCTCGACGCCAGCACTTCCTTCAACCGCCACCGTTTCAGCTTCGACAGCGGCCGCGACGCCACAATGCGCACGGTGTCGCCAGGCTTGGCCTGGCGCTTTTCGTCATGGGCGTAGAACTTCTTCGCGATGCGCACCACGCGGCGGTACTTGGGGTGCTGCACCAAGCGGATAATTTCCACCACGATCGTTTTTTCCATCTTCGCGCTCGTGACTTTTCCTGTGAGCACCGTGCGTTCGCCGCGCGCTCCCGCCGTTGCGGCCTGGGTCTCGGTTGCCATTTATGCCTTCCTCAGTTCCTGGGCGCGCAGCAGCGTCTTCACCCGCGCCAAATCTTTTTTCGCTTCGCGCAGCCGCTTCAGCGCTTCCGCCTGCCCCGTGGTCAACTGAAAGCGAAGCCGGAAAATCTGCTCCGTCAGCTCTTTGTTCTGCGCTTCGAGCTCTTCCCTGCCCGCTTCGCGGATTTTTTCAATGCGGCGCGGCATGATTAGAATCCTCCCGCGCGGGTGACGAATCGCGTGGGAATGGGCAGCTTGTGCGCCGCCAATCCGAGCGCTTCTCTCGCTGTCGCTTCGTCAATTCCCGCCATTTCAAACAGCATGCGTCCGGGCTTGACCACGGAAACCCAGCGCTCTGGAGCCCCTTTGCCTTTGCCCATGCGCGTTTCGGCAGGCTTTTTGGTGAACGGCTTGTCCGGGAAAATGCGGATCCACAATTTGCCGCCGCGTTTGATGAAGCGAGTGATGGCGACGCGCGAGGCTTCGATCTGGCGGTCGGTGATCCAAGCGTTTTCCAGCGCTTTCAGGCCGTAGTCGCCAAAGGACAAATCTCCGCCGCGCCAGGCCTTGCCTTTGCGACGCCCGCGCATCTGCTTCCGGTACTTCACTTTTTTGGGCATCAACATCGTTCTGTTCTCGCTTCCCTAGTCCCCGCTTCGTTTACGCCACAGCCGCCGTCTCGCGCGGCTCCGGCACCTTCGAGCGCCGCGGAATGTTCTCGCCCTGGTAGATCCAGCACTTGACGCCAATCACGCCGTAGGTCGTGTAAGCCTGGGCAAAGCCGAAATCAATATCCGCGCGAAGCGTTTGCAGCGGCAGCCGTCCCTGCAGATACCACTCCTTGCGCGCGATTTCTGCGCCGTTCAGCCGCCCGGCCACCCGCACCTTGATGCCCTTGCAACCGAAGCGGAGCGCCGAATCCACCGCCTTGCGCATCGCGCGGCGGAACGCCACGCGCTTTTCGAGCTGCAGCGCAATCGATTCGGCGACGAGTTGCGCGTCCAACTCGGGCCGGTGAACTTCCTGAATGTCAATGTGCACTTCGCGTTTCGTGCGCTTTTGGACGTCCTGCTTGAGCTTGTCGATTTCCGCACCTTTGCGGCCAATGATGATGCCCGGCCGGGCGGTGTAAATGCGCACGACGAGCTTGTTGGCCGCGCGCTCGATGTCAATCGAGCTGATGCCCGCACTTTTCAATTTGTCTTTCAGCTCAGCGCGCAGCCTCACGTCTTCGTGCAGCAGGTCGGCGTATTCCTTGTCGGCGTACCAGCGCGACTTGAACGGCTTGTTGTAGCCAAGCCGGAACCCGTAAGGGTGTGTTTTCTGTCCCATAGCGTTTCCTTCAGGCGGCCCTCGCCGGGCCGACTACTTCTTTCCCTTCTTCGGCGGCGCTTGTTTGCCGGTGAGGGCCTTGCGAACACGCCTTGCCGTGCCGCGCACGCCCTTTTGCGCTTCCGCTTCCGCCACGTTGGCAGCGACGCGCTCCGCCGCGGCCACATGATGCTCCGCCACGCCGACCCAGAGGTGGGCGGTGCGCTTCTGGTAGCGGAACGCCCGGCCCATCGGCGCGGGGCGCAACCGCTTCCAGCGCGGGCCTTCGTTCACGAAACAGTTCGAGACGTACAGCTCATCCACGTCCAGCGGCGCTCCCGCTTCATCCGCCTTGCGCTCGGCGTTGGCGATGGCGCTCCGCAGAACCTTTTCAATGTGCTTCGCCGCGCGCTTCTGCGTGTACTTCAGCGTTTCCAGCGCGGTCTGCGCTTTCTGGCCGCGAATCAGGTCCATCACCAGGCGCGCCTTTTGCGGCGACATGCGCACATGCCGCGCCAAGGCGTGCGCTGCAATCGATCCAGCAACGACTTGCTGTGCTTGGGCCATGGCTTAACCCTTCGGCGCCGCGGGTGCCGCGCCGCCTCCCGCAATCGCCCCCGGAGCAGCGCCTCCTGCCGGCGCCACGCCGGCGGCCTTTTCGAGCGCCGCTTTCACGCCGTGGCCCTTGAACGAGCGCGTCGGCGAAAACTCGCCCAGCTTGTGCCCGATCATCTGCTCGGTCACGTAAACCGGAATAAATTTTTTGCCGTTGTGCACGGCGATGGTGTGCCCGATCATTTCCGGCACGATCGTCGAACGGCGCGACCACGTCTTCACTACTTTCTTTTCGTTGCGCGTGTTCAGCGCTTCGACCTTTTCGCGCAAGTGGCCGTCGACAAACGGCCCCTTTTTCAATGAGCGTGCCATTGCTTCGCTATTCCTCCACTCGTCGCAAGCGGCCCCACTGCGCCCGGCGCACTTTTTTGAACCCGCGCACGGGCCCGGGAACGCGGTGCGACTTCGGACAGAACGGGCAAACAAAGCGCGTGCCCTGCGCGTTCGGGATACGCTCGACGATCACCGCCCACCCCGGCTTGCACAGCTTGTAAAGCACCGGCTCTGGGGGAGCTACGGGCACGCGCCCCGCCGGACGCGCCGGCTTGTGTAGTTTTGCAATGCGGCGCTTCGCCGTGCGCTTCACTGGCCGGCTGCGCCGTCCCGCTGTTCGTGTTCTTGTTGCTCGCATCATTTTCTGCCTCACCGGGCTGCTCTTCCTTCGCCGCCCGGTCTTGCCTCAGTTTCCATCTGTCCTTATTACTTCCGGCGCTCGACAATAAATTTGTCGGTGCGCTTGTTGTGCCTGGTCTTCTTGCCCAGCGTCGGGAACGCCCAGGGCGTCTGCGGATGATTGCCCTTGACGCGCCCTTCGCCGCCTCCGTGCGGATGATCCACCGGGTTCATCGCTACGCCGCGAACCGTGGGCTTGATGCCGCGCCACCGCGTGCGCCCGGCCTTTCCGTAGGTTTCGTTTTCATGGTCGAGATTGCCCACCTGGCCAATCGTGGCCATGCAATCCACGGAAAACCGACGCACTTCGCCGGAAGGCAGCTTCACCAGGGCAACCTCGCCTTCTTTGCTTAGCAGCTGCGCGGAACTGCCGGCCGAGCGAACCACTTGCCCCCCGCGCCCCGGGTACAGCTCGAGGTTATGCACCATCGTACCCGGCGGAATGTGCTTGAACTGCAGCGCATTGCCGGGAAGGATGTCCGCGCCTTCGCCCGTGGAAACCGTGGCGCCAACTTCCAGGCCGATGGGATGAATGATGTAGCGCTTCTCGCCATCGGCGTAGTGCAACAACGCCAGGTTCGCGCTGCGGTTCGGGTCGTATTCGATGGCCGCCACTTTCGCGGGCACGCCGATTTTGTCGCGCCGGAAGTCTACTTTGCGGTACTGCTTTTTGTGTCCGCCGCCGCGGTGCCAGATCACCACTTCGCCCTGATTGTTGCGCCCGCCCGATCGCTTTTTCGGCTCGAGCAGCGCCTTCTCCGGCTGCTGCTTGGTGATATGGCTCTTGTCCACGACGGAGATAAACCGCCGCGACGCCGTGTATGGATTAAAGCTCTTCAGTCCCATCGCTGCCTCTTACCTTCCGGAATCCTTGTCTCTTCGAGCTCCCGTCTTAGAGGTTCTCCGCGTACTCGATCATCTTTTCGCCTTCGGCGAGCTTCACGTAAGCCTTCTTCCAGTCGCGCCGGTAGCCTTCGTTCTGTCCCCGCCGACGCATCTTGCCGACAAAGTTCGCCGTGCGCACCTGGTCCACTTTCACCTTGAAAATCTGCTGCACCGCTTCCTTGATTTCCGTCTTGGTGGCCGCCGAGGACACTTCAAAGACCATGGTATGTTGAGACTCCTTCACCCCCAGGCCTTTTTCCGTGATGATCGGCCGCCGGATAATCTGGTAATGAGGGGCTGCCATGGCTTATCCCTTGCCCTTCTTGGTTTTCGGCTTCGCCGCTTTTTTCGTCGTCAGCTTTTTTGCAGCTGCTTTCGGCGCCGCTTCCTTTTTCGCTGGCTTTGCGGCCGGCGCAATCGCTGCCACATCCGGCACAACCACTGGCTTCTTCTCGGGGTCGAGCGAATGGTTCAAGCGCGCTGCGGCATCTTTCGAGAGCAGCACCAGATCATGCTTGAGCACATCGTAGGGCTGCAGCGCGTTCGGCGCGGCCAGCTTTACGCCTTCCATGTTGCGGCTGGCGAGCTCCAGGTTGCGGTTCTCGCCTTGTGATACCAGCAACGCCGACTTTGTGCCATTCAGCTTTTCGAGCGCGGAAACCAGGTTCTGCGTCTTGTGCGATTCGAGCGCCCAGGCATCCACGACCGTCAACTTTTGCTCCGCCAGCTTGGCCGAAAGCGCGGAACGCAGCGCGCCGAGTAGCATCTTCTTTGGCAGCGCGTAGCTGTAATCGCGCGGCTCCGGGCCATGGACGGTGCCGCCATGCCGCCAGAGCGGCGAACGGATCGAGCCGATGCGCGCGCGGCCGGTGCCCTTTTGCCGCCAGAGCTTTCGGCCCGCGCCGCTGACTTCGCTCTTGTCCTTGGTCTTGTGCGTGCCCGCGCGCAGCCCGCGCAGATACCACCGCGAAGCTTCATGCAGCAGGTGCGGATTCACCTTCGCGCCAAAGACCGCTTCCGCGAGCTCCACTTGGCCGACTTTCTTGCCATCCAAATTGACGACGTCCACTACCGGCATGTCTCTGGTCCTTCTCTGAGTCTCCAAACCGCTTACTTCGCCTTCTTGTCTCCTTGCGGCCGCACCGCGGCCGCGGCCTTGCGGATGAAGATGTATTGCCCGCTCGGCCCGGGAACCGATCCCCTTACCAAAAGCAGGTTTTCGTCGGTGTCCACTTTCACGACTTTCAAATTCTTGGCCGTCACTCTCTGGTGTCCCATGTGACCGGGAAAATGCTGGTTCGGCCACACGCGCGACGGAAACGAACTGCCGCCGATACCGCCCGGCGCCCGGTGAAACATCGAACCGTGGGTGCTGTCGCCGCCGGCGTAGTGCCAGCGCTTCACGCCACCTTGAAAACCCTTGCCCTTGCTCACGCCGCTCACGTCTACCAACTCGCCGGCCTTGAAGCCTTCCACCAGCACGCGGTCGCCGACCTTGGTCTCATCCTGCGATTCCGGAAGGCGCACTTCATGCAGCACTTTCATGGGTGCGACGTTGGCCTTCTTAAAATGCCCGGTCATGGACTTGTTCACACGCTGCGGCTTGACGAATTCCACCAGACCCAGTTGCGCGGCTTCGTAGCCGTCCTTGTCTTTTGTGCGGCGCTGCACCACCACGCACGGGCCCGCTTGCAAAACCGTGCACCCCACCAGACTGCCGTCTTCCGCAAAGACCTGCGTCATGCCCAGCTTGATTCCGATGATTCCGTCGACTCCCATCGCTCTGTTCTCTCTTTTTGCAGCATGCCTCAGCGGGTATTGGCTGCGTCCTGCAAAAGTCCTCGGTACTGAGTTCTAAGTCAGAGAAATCTGTGGAGGGTATGCACTTTTCTCCGACTCCCCTTCCCGCTTCCCTGGCCCGGCGTCTTTTTCTTTCACTTACTGCTTACAACTCCACTCACTTCACCGCGTGGCCGAAGGCCTTGATTTCCACGTCCACCCCCGGCGGCAAATCCAGCTTCATCAGTGCGTCCACCGTATCCGGCGTGGGCTCGAGAATGTCGATGAGCCGCTTGTGCGTGCGCATCTCGAACTGCTCGCGCGATTTCTTGTCCACGTGAGGCGACCGCAGCACGGTCCAGCGGTTGATGGTAGTGGGCAGAGGAATCGGCCCGGCCACGTCCGCTCCCGTGCGCTTGGCGGTTTCCACGATTTCCCGAGTGGACTGATCCAAAATGCGGTGGTCGTAGGCCTTCAGTCGAATGCGAATTTTGTCGCCTTGTCTCATTTAGTTTTCCACACCTATTCCAGAACTTCGGTGACGGCGCCGGCGCCGACGGTGTGGCCGCCTTCGCGAATCGCGAAGCGCAAGCCTTTCTCGAGCGCCACCGGCGTGATCAGCTGCACTTCGCAGCTCACGTTGTCGCCCGGCA
>Ga0209804_1000535_pt1 | contig 29942 bp, 25 predicted proteins | sample GraSoiAngelo_139_FD_185896 | JGI IMG/M metagenome (GOLD analysis project Ga0209804, IMG submission 185896) | Grasslands soil microbial communities from the Angelo Coastal Reserve, California, USA - 14_0929_12_20cm (SPAdes) (version 2) | ecosystem: Environmental > Terrestrial > Soil > Grasslands ... | reverse complement strand
TTCCCGTGCTCTCCACTACCCCAGACTCGATTTGACCCTCTTTCTCGCGTCCCCCTAGAATTGAGGATTCGACGCACAGCCACGAACTCTCTATGCCGCTGCGCCTTTTCAACACCCTGTCCGGGAAAATTGACGAATTTCGGCCGCTCGCTGACAACCAGGTGCGAATGTACGCCTGCGGTCCCACCGTTTACGACTACGGGCACATCGGCAATTTCCGCACTTTCATCGCGGTGGACGTGCTGCGCCGTTTTCTGCGCCAGAGCGGCTACCAGGTGCGCCACGTCATGAACATCACCGATGTGGATGACAAAATCATCCGCAACTCGGCGCGCGATGGGGTGAGCGTCAGGCAATACACTGCGAAGTACGAGAGGGCATTCCTGGAAGATACGGAAACGCTGAATATCGAGCGGCCCCAACTGGTGCGCGCTACGGACCACATTCAGCACATGGCGCAGTTCATCGCGTCGCTCGAGAAGAAGGGGTTCGCTTACCGGGCGGAAGATGGCTCTTATTATTTCCGGATCGCGAAATTTCCTGACTACGGGAAGCTCTCGAAGAAAGACTTTGCCGGCATGGAAGATGGCGCGCGGGTGGATGTCGACGAATACGACAAGGACAATGCCCGCGATTTCGCGCTGTGGAAAGCGCCTAAACCGGGGGAAGCTTTCTGGGAGACGCCCATCGGTCGCGGGCGTCCAGGATGGCATATCGAATGCTCCGTGATGTCCATGGGGGAGCTTGGCGAGACTTTCGATCTTCATGCCGGCGGCGAAGACCTGATCTTCCCGCATCATGAAAACGAAATTGCACAATCCGAGGCCATGACCGGCAAGCCTTTTGTCCACTTCTGGTTTCATGCGAGATTTCTGCTGGTGGAAGGTGAAAAGATGTCCAAGAGCCTGGGCAACTTCTTTACCCCGCGCGACCTGGTGCTCAAGGGGCACAAGCCGTCGTCGATTCGTTACCTGCTGGCTTCGGTGCCCTATCGAAATCAGCTCAACTTTACGTTCAGCGGATTGAAGCAGGCGGCGGAGTCGGTCGAGCGTTTGCGAACCTTCACCCTGCGTTTGACGACAGAGCGCTTTCCTGAGGGTTCCGGCGAGAGTATGTCGGATCTGGCGAAAGAGACCATCGAACGCATGCGTGCCGGCTTGCAAGACGATCTCAATACTGCGCAGGCGCAAGGGGCCATTTTTGAGATGGTGCGTAAGGCCAACGCCGCAGCCGATGCCGGCCAGATGAGGAAAGATGATGTCGCGCCGTTGCTGTGTGCGGTTGAGAAGTTCGACGAGATTTTTGCCGTATTGAAAGATGACGACCAGCCGAAGATTCAGCGCGTTCTGGACTGGGCCGAGATGGAAGGGAAGCTGAAGGAAGCAAGCCAGGAAGTGATCGCAGCAGCCAACACTCAGCAGCTGTCCGATGCCAAGGTCGAAAAGAAGATCTCCGAGATGGAACAGGCTCGGCGCGCCCGTAACTTCAAACACTCGGATGCCATTCGTGCGGAACTCAACGCCGCCGGAATTGTCGTGGAGATCACCAAAGATGGCGCGCGCTGGCGCAGGAAGTAAAGATGCAAGTAGTCGTGCCGGTACTAACCCACCCCTAGAAGCTGAAGGCAGCCTGCAATTCGAGCTTTCGATTGGCGGAAGCGCTGGAGAATGGCCCACCCGCTAGAGCGTTCGATTCTCCGAACAGAGGTGAGTTCAGGTTCCCGATAGGAGTCGCCAGGTTTACCCGGTTCAGCACGTTGCGAGCGTTGACACTGAAGGTCAGGTTGTAGCGGTGGGACGTCGCCGCCCCCAGCATAAAAGGTCCACCCATGGGGCGCCCAAAGCCGCCGCCCCCGCGCGGACCGCCTCCACGCGGGCGATCGCCCTGCGGCGGGCCGCTGCCCCTGGTGCTTTCCGGCCCGAAGCCGAAGGTCTTGCTGAGCCGCAGATTCAGGGTGAAGTGAGGCGGCCCAGTCAGGTAATTGACGGGAATGGGAATATAGGCCTGCGTGGGAATCGTGTAGCGGCAGGCCGCGATCGGCGACAGGCATGAGCCGGAAATATTTGTCGCAAGTGCAGGCCGGTCATTGAACAGCGAGTCGCCGCTCAAGTCCTGACCCACAGTGATGTTGTAGGGGGCGCCCGAATTGGCAACCAAAAACGGGCTCAGCCTGAAGGCGTAGGGAAGGCTGATGGTGCCGCCAAGGAAGAGCCGGTGTCGCACGTCAAATGAGGCTCGTCCGTAATCAAGGGCTAGGTCGTACTGATTGGACGGGAAGCTGGACGCGCCTGAGGTATCGCTATTGGCGTAGTTCAGTGAGTAATAACCAAACAATGCCAGCTTCTGACCTAAGCGGATATTGAAATTCGTGATGAGCTGATTTTGGCGAAACGTTCCTTCCGACGTGTACTGATCAACGTTGCCTGCAGTAGGGGCGGGGCGCGGGCCTATCGAGTACGGAGTGCCGGGCAGCGGCGCATTGGCGTTCCTCGACAAAAACTGATGCACGCCGCGCGAGTTCAGATAAGAAACCGTCACGGTCGCGTTCTTTGTGACTTGTCGTTCCACGCTGACCGCACTCTGCATGATGTATGCGGCATGCAGAGCCGGATCGATTTGATAGATCGTAGCCGTCGTTTGCGAAGCCGGCAGAGTGTTTACCGGCGGCACCAGGGGAAAGAAATTAATTGGCGTGTTGGTTGTTGCAGCGATGGTTGTTGCAGCGACAATGTATTGTTGCTGCCTCAGTCCATTTAGTCGCTCTGAATTGAGGACTAAGTTCTCAGCGAAACGGTCATAAAAGATGCCGTAGCCGGCGCGCAGTACCGTCTTCGCCACGTTCTTACCGCCTCCACCGATTCCCCAGGCAACCGCAAGGCGAGGCGCCCAATCAGCGTGATCGTGAATCGCATTCTGCGTTTCAAACCGCAGGCCGTAGCTGAGCGTCACGTTGGGACGCACCCGCCAGTCATCCTGCGCATATAGACCGGCATCTGCCACAGTGGCAGCGACCGCGGGAATCCCACCGCTCCGAGATGCATTGATCAAAAACTGACTCGCGCCTGGCGCTGTGGTCGCTCCGGACGCCAGTGTCTGCTCCGCACTCTGGTACGCCGCAAGAGAGGAGAACGTAAACGTGCCATTAAAATCTGCGCCGGAAGTTTCTATTTCGTGTACTGCTCGCAGACGCCCTCCGAATTTCACGAAGTGGGCGCCCAACGCCAGTGAAACATAATTTTGGAGCTCGTAGTGATCCGTATGATCCGCCAGAGCGCCGGCGTTGCTCCCTCCGCCGGTGAATGCGCCGATGACATTAATGGTCGGCCCGGTGGTCAGCGGAGTTTGCCGGTTATTGTCCCGCATGTATTGGAAGCGCGTTTCATTCACGACCTTCGTCCCGAAGATCTGCGTGTCGCTGATCTGCAGGGTTTGTTCCGAAGACGCGGTGTCGTAGCCGGTGGACGCCAAGGCAAATTGTCCGACGCCCGCATTGTCCTGCGTGTCGTGGAAGTACTGGTAGCGGGCGGTGAGCGTGTTGTTCGGGCTGAGTTGGTAGTCGAGGCGCGAGCCGAGATTGGTTCGCGTTCTAGGATTCGACACGCTTTCGCTGAATTGCATCGGGTTCAGATTTGGATCGAGCACAACGGCATTCACTACCGCCAACTCATTGATGTTTCGCCTCTGGACATCGAAAAAGAAAGATGCTTTCTTGTTCAGCGGCCCGCCGATGTTTCCCATGTAGATGGTCGAGTAATAAGGCGGTTCTTCAGTTAGGAAAGGATTGCGCGAGTTGAGAACCGAGCTGTTGCCCACCACGGAAAGTTGTCCGTGATACTTGTCGGTACCCGGCTTGGTAAAGATCTCGATTCTGCCGTATCCCAACTTGTCATACTCTGCGGAAAACGGATTCTGATTAATGCGGATCTCGCGGATCGACGATTTGGGAGGCAACTGCCCACCCGTGAAGCCGTCAATGTAGATCTGTCCGCCATTGGGACCCGCCGAGGGTCCGGCGAGCGCTTGGAGGTCTTGCTCCAATTCGTCCGGATCGTCGGGGAGAGCCTCCAGATCCTTGCCGCTGATCACGATTCCGCTTGCGTTATTGGCAGGGTTAACCTGGACTTGCGCTCCCTCTTCTCCCTGCACCTCGATCTTCTCTTTCTCCACCTCGATTTCCAGCGGAATATTGAATTGTTCCGTTTGCCCCGACGTTACTTGGACGTCCTTGACGAGCGTTGTGAAGCCGCGGGCAGCGACCGTGACGCTATATCTACCCGCCGGCAGATCGGCAATTTCGAAGTTGCCGGCGGCATCCGTGTTTACCACTCGTCGGGCACCGCTCTGTGCGCTTGCCGTTACCTTGGCGCTTCCGATCACTGCGCCGGACGGGTCGGTAACCTGTCCGCGTAGCGTTCCGGCTGGCGCCTGCGCCGGTGAAAAGCACGTCAGCAGCAATACGGTTACGGTCAAAACGGCCAAATATCTGAAGCTCGCAGCCATTTCGTTTCTCAAGTCACGCTCGGGAATATGCATCGGTTTGCTAGGGCTCAGGCGCAGCCTCTCCATTCGACGAACCCAAGGTCCACGGTGACAGAACCATGGATGCGCTTTGATTCGGCGCAGCGGTCAGGATCGGTTCCACTCCCGCCAACAGCGTGACTGCGGTGACTGCTTCCCCGGCCCCGCGCGAAGCTGCAACAATCATGACGGCATCCCCCTTTTGCAGGTCCGCCAACGTGCCGCTGGGCAGGCGACTCACTAAGCGTTGAAAATCAGGCGCGCCATTCCTGTGTTCACCCTGCATCCCACCTGGTTGGCGGGGCGCTTGCGATGCGACCCCCGACCTAGCTCGGTCCCGGGAAAGAGCGGCATTCCGAGCCGCCGGGTTCCAACCTCCCTCTTCGGCGTTGCTGCCCTTTAGCCGCATGGCGATACGTCGGGCCATCTCGGGAGGCAGCTTCTTCATTTGCGTGTCGGGTGAGATCTTCACAACGACGGTACCCTTGGGAATGGCGCCCTGCACGGTCATCGAGTTGCCCGCCTGATCCACTGCGGTGACGGTTCCGGCAATGTTGCGGAATGTCCCGGAAACAATTTCTTCGGCGGCAAGCTGGCCGCCGTCTTCGCTGCGGGTGCCGCGGGCCCAAAGCTGATCTCCCGGCTTGATCTGGTCGAGGGGAGCAGGTTTTGCATCGTCGAAGCGCACCGAACCAGGCAAGTAGCGGCGCAGGACTGTTTCTTCACCGGTGTGCACGACCAGGCTCCGGTTTTCGCCGAATCCGCCGGTTGTGATGCTGATGTTCCCTGTGGTTGGATCGGTGGCGCTGACTAGGCCGCCGACACCTCGCTTTTGCCAATCTTCGCGATCATGCTCGCGTTTGGCTGCCACATCCGCCTGCTTCATGACAATGACTGCAAGGGCGGCAATGGAGTGGCCGTCCGCCGCCGGCGTTCCGCGAACCAAGACGCGATCTCCCGGCTGCAGATCGTCAGCCTGCACAGGGGTTGCGTTTTTCAGGTCCTTCTGTCCGGGCGGTACGCGCAAGATGCGGGTGGAGGGGGCAAGTTGGGCAACCTCCTCACTGCCGGTATCAGAAGTAAGAGTGACTGAACCCGCCTGCACGGCCTTGATCGTGCCCGCGACGCGGGCGACCTGCGCATTTACGGGGCCTTGGCTCTGGGAATAGGTCTGCAGCGCAAGAATCAGCACAGCGACCGCGATAACCCACAGTTTTAGCCAGCGCTGCCACCCGGGGTACATGCAGGTGACTGTAGCATCGGGAAGGAGACGAACCATCAGCATTTACGAACTTTTACTCAGGGGCCTACGCGATTTTACGGTTCTTGACAGACTCTTTACAGAGTATCAGCAACTCTGGTTTCAGACGCGCGCATCCATTCCTGCATTCAGTCACAAAAATCCTTCAACAGGAGGGCGCTCATGCGAAATCGCACCTGGCTGTGTCTCGCCGTGGCCCTGGTGTTGGCCGGAATAGCATGTCTCTCGGTTGGATGCGGATCGAGCAATGCGAACATCCGTCTACTGAATGCCACGCCCGATGAAGCCAGTCTCAGCCTATTGGTGGACGGCAAGAGCGTGGCCAGCGTCAGCTATGGGACCGCTTCCGGGTACATGTCAGTTAGTTCCGGCTCACGCCACCTGCAAGTGGAGCCTGCGGGCACTTCAAACCCTCTCATTGATGTCACTGCGACGGCTAACTCCAGCAGCAACCTGACTCTAATTTCGCTGAATTACTCCTTCAACATCAGCAACGTGGTCCTTACGGATGACAATTCCGCGCCTAGCTCCGGCAATTTCAAGCTGCGCATCATCAATGCATCGCCGGGATTGAGCGCGCAGGATGTGTACGTGGAGCCGCCCAATACGAACATCGGTTCGCTGTCACCTACCATTTCGAACCTTGCATTGGGAACCGCCTCGAGCTACAGCGTACTAACGCCGGGAAACTACGAAGTGTATTTCACTTCGCCGGGACAGAAGTTCATTAATCTTGATACCGGAGTGCTCAGTTTCTCGGCAGGGCAAATCCGCACGCTTGTGGCACTGAACGGCCAATCAGGAGGCTACACCTCGGCGGCGTTGACCGACTTAAACTGAATCGCGGAAGGGGACGGGTGGCCGCCTTTGCCAAATCCCTTCGTCTTCGGCGTAAAACCAAAAGATCGTCATGAGCATCCGTCCGGACTGGACCCACTGATTTTGAACAACTGACAGGCATGTTGTAGGCGTCCACCATGTACAGGCAATATCCTGAGTTTTATCCTGAGTCCACCCAAATACCTGATATTCCACGAAACTGCCCAGGCCCGGCCGCTATTTGCCCGAACTCATAAAGCGGCTGACCATCGCGGTCAAAGACCTGGAGCCGGTCGAGTTGTGGATCAGTGACATAGATTTGTTAATCGTTGCCCATTGCCAGGCTGGCGTGGTTGCTGGCTTCGGCAAATCCAATCTCGTTCCGAAAATGTCCCCGGAGCTCCAGGATCTGAATCCGATAATTTCCGGAATCGAGTACCACGATTTCGTCTCCGGCAGAGACAAGATGGGTTGGATATCTAAACTCCACCTCCCCGCTTACCAAAGCGGGCGACGACGTGTCCCTTCTTATCGAGCATAACGACCATGTGCCGGGGTGGATCGCAAACGTAGATATGGCCTTCTGCGTCCACCGCTATGCCCCGAGGAGTCTCGAAGTAAGATTCCCGCCCTCTGGCATTCTTTATAAATAGGTAATGGCTGAACTTGCCTTTCGAGTCGTAGACCAGGATGATTCGCAAGTTGCTGTCGCTTACATATACGTTACCATCACCATCGGCAGCGCCACCGACCGGGCACTGAGCCGATCGCCCCCGTGGAGATTTGAATATCTCGAATGAACGAAGTCGAAAACGTGTACCGCACCGGCGCTGACGTCGGCAAACACGCAATGGACGGCGTCGGTTGTGACTACGTACGGCTTCTCGAGGAGGTTGGTGGCGGGAAGGTTTTCGTTCGGGCCGGCGACAAGATCAAGGCCCCGTTCAACAACTGGGCTTAAAGGCTTCCTGACATCATGGGCGGAAGAGAACTCGCGGACAAAAAGCAGCTGTGCAGATGCGCCCTTGTTGCCGTCCTCAGGCCGCAGCTGCGTTCGGAGGTGCAGTTGCGGGAACTCCACCTTTTGCCAAAAGCGAAAGAACCAGAATGGCTTCCCAGGCAGTCATACTACAAGGTCGTGGTCCGTAATAAATGGACTCGTTAGGAGCCATCGAGTGCGGGCATTTGGGCCTTCGGGTAGAGAGGCGGCTGCCGCGTTTGGGCCAACCAGGGACGGCGCACCTGCACTGCCGGGATTCACCACCGAGGCATCGAGGCACGGAGCTTAAAAAGAACTTCCGAGCAGCTTTTCGCAAGATAGCTGATGCCTCCGGCACACCGTGTCTGGGTGGGGGAAATGTTTAATCTTGGCTCCACCAGGGGCATGGTTACACGCAAGAGTTCTCGATTAAACTGAAACACTGGAGGCGCTGTGGACGCACGCGAGTTTCGCCAGCTTGGTCATCATATCGTGGATTTGTTGTCGGAATATTTCGAGCACATCGAAGAGAAGCCGGTGTTCCCGGACGTAGAACCGCAACTCCTGACAGAACTGTTCGCGGAGCCTCTTCCGCAGGCTCCCAGCCCGGCGGAAAAAGTGCTGGCTGAACTCGAAGAGAAGCTTCTCCCCTATTGCACGCATGTTGGCCACCCTGGCTACATGGGCCTGATTACTCCTTCGCCGACTCCGGTTGGCGTCATTGCAGATTTTCTCTGCTCAGCTCTTAATCAGAATATTGGAGCTTATACGATTGGCCCGGCGGCAGTCGCGATGGAGCGCCGGACGGTTCGCTGGCTCACCGACCTTGTCGGTTACGGCCAGGAAGCGGGCGGAAATCTTACCAGCGGCGGTATGATGGCGAATTTCATTGGGCTGAAGCTGGCGCGGGACTGGGCTTCCCGGGATCGGGCACAGCAGGACGGACTTCAGGAACGCTGGGCTGTGTACGCGTCGGAAGAACGCCACGTCTCGGTTGATAAGGCGGTGGACGCCATAGGCTTGGGCCGGACGGCACTGCGTGCCTTGCCCACCGACTCCGAGTTTCGCGTGCGTTTGGATGCGCTCGAATCCGCAATTGCCGAAGATCGCAGGCGCGGCGTACGACCGATGTGTATCGTTGGCATTTTCGGAACCACGAACACGGGCGCGGTCGATCCGATCCGCGAATTGCGGATTATAGCCGATCGGGAGGGGATGTGGCTCCACGCGGATGCTGCATACGGCGGCGGCATGCTTTTGTCGAACGAGTCGCCCATGTGCAATCGCGGGCTGGAACTCGCGGACTCGATCACCATCGATCCTCACAAGTGGTTCTACGCGCCTCTGGACGCAGGGGCGGTGCTGGTGAAGGATGAGCGACGGCTGACAGCCTCATTCGGAATGAAGCCGTCATATCTCGCCGATGAGCTCGATCATGCGAGAGAACGCTATCAGTACTACGTGCACGGCTTTGAGCAGTCGCGGCGGTTCCGTGGCCTCAAAGTCTGGATGAGCTTCAAACGCTATGGGGCCCGGCAGATTGGCGAGTGGATTGATAACAATGTGCGCCAGGCAAGGCATCTTTATTCTATGGTTGTCAGCCATCCCGCTTTTGAGGCGGCGAGTAAACCGCCCATGTCGGCGATCTGTATTCGCTATCGCGGCGCCAACCTGGACGGAGAAAGATCCAAGCAATTGCACGCGCATGTCGTCAGGAGAATCGAGCAGAGCGGAAAATTCTGGATCTCGACGACCGAACTCAAGGGGAAGACTTGGTTCCGCATTAACCCCGTAAATTTCCGTACTCGCATCGAGCATATGGAGCAGCTGCTGAGGCTACTTGAAAAAGAATGTCGCTCCTTTCTCCAGACTGCCCGGTTCGCAACCGACGAGTCGCCCGCCACGGGGACCAGCCAGGGCTAAGGACTTTCGAGATCCCATTCGTTACCACGCAGACCAGGGCGAGAGGCCATAACCGCACTGAAGGCGGGTAATCCAGGAATGCACTATTCAGGCAGTCGGCTCGCTACTAAGATGTTGCTGACCGGCGAAGGCAATCCAGCGACCATGGAGTCGGAGAGAACCCTAGGCGCCTTTAACCTTCGCGGTCAGCAAGTTAAGGCTATGACGGCCTCGGCCCATGCGTAATGGCCCCGCCGTGCCTGCCCGGGGCACAGAAGTGCTCTTTCCCGAACTACGCGCAAGCTACATTGGCGCAATTGATCAAGGAACCACCAGCACTGGTTTCATCGTATTCGACCGATCGGGACGCGTCGTATCCGCTGCTCAAAGAGAGCACGGGCAGATTTATCCCCAGCCTGGATGGTCGAAGATAATGGAGGAGTCTACTTCGTTCCCGCATTCTCTGGCCTTTACGCGCCGTATTGGAAAAGCAATGCTCCTGGGATCATAGCGGGACTCACTCGCTACGCTAATAAGGGCCACTTGGCGCGGGCTGTGCTCGAAGCCACTGCTTTTCAGGCGCGTGATGTCCTTGAGGCCATGGAGAAGGATTCAAGTATCAAGCTGGACGCATTGCGCGCCGACGGAGGCATGGTTGATTCAAGCCGACATCCTGAACCTTCCGATTGTCCGCCCGATCCCGCGAGACGCGACAACCGCGCTGGGGGCGGCCTACGCGGCAGGACTGGCGGGTGGATACTTCAAGGATGTGGCGGATCTCCGCGCCAACTGGGCGGTCGAGCATACCTGGCGGCCTGAGATGTCTGATGAAGAGCGGGAAAGGATACATAAGCTCTGGAAACGAGCAGTCACAAAATCCTTCGACGGGATGGATTAGAGCGCCCCCGCTCGTGATTGCTGGTATCTCGATGTCGTCATCCTGAGCCGCGAAGCGGGCGAATGAATCTCGCGTGCACAACGAGTAGGCACTGACGAACTAATCGCTTCGCCGCGAAATGGCGAGAATGATTCCGATAAACTCTTTGCGCTCGCGCTAAAATCGCCGTGCAGGCCGCACCTAAAGGAAACTATGACCCAGCTCCTTAGCAAATATTCACCTCATGTCTACGCTGTGACGCGGGTGGTTGTCGGGTTTCTGTTTGCCTGCCATGGTGCGCAAAAACTGTTTGGAGTTCTGGGAAGTGTCCAAGAAGAACTTGGCGGCATGGGAATGATGGCCGGCCTGATTGAATTCTTCGCTGGAATCTTGATCGCGCTAGGACTCCTGACCAGGCTGGTCGCCCTGATTGCCAGCGGCGAGATGGCGTTCGCTTACTTCAAAGTGCATGCCCCGATTGGCTTCTGGCCCATTTTGAACGGCGGCGAGTGGGCGGTGTTGTATTGCTTCTTCTTCCTTTATGTGGCCACAAACGGCCCGGGGGACTTTGCGGTGGATTCGCTTGTTGACAAATACAGGAAAACACTCTATTCGGGGAAGATCGGTTAGGCCTTCTGCCCTTCCCGGAAGCCGAATATAAGAACAATTTCCTGCCGCGAACGGTTGTTGCTCGGGCTTGCAGGCTCTGTTTTCCCCAGGCACAATTCCAGCCCAAGGCTGCCACGTTTTTTTTCTTCGTCTTGTTGAAACGCCTACCAATCCTCCACAACTGAGCAAAAAGGCAGGCGAAAAGCTTCAGGATGAGCACATGGCCAACATCCGCAAGCTGTATGACGAACACAAACTGGTGATCGCCGGGCCCTTCCTAGATGACACGTCGCTGCGCGGGATCTTTAGTCTTGCAAGCGGAATCGATGGCGCAGGCACAAGAGTGGGCGAGCAGCGATCCTGCTATTAAAGCCGGCCGTCTGGCTGCGGAGATACCTGGGCCATGGCTCGTCGATCCGGCAGCCATTCAGCACCCCGCGCAACTCAGAGGATGGAACAGTACACACTGGTTTCTGATGGAGCGCGCCGAAAGATGGGATCCGAGTGCAGAAGAGTTCAGGGGACTATGAAGCTACATCCTGCTTTGGTTGGAAAGATGACTGAAGCAGCGATGGCCAGTGCCCGGCCGTTTCCGCTCGACGATCAGGGAGAGCTACGGGGGAGTCATGGTTCTCCGCGCGGACGCTGAGCAAGCTGCCAAGCTGATGCAAGACGATCCTGCGGTCAAAGCCGGTCTGCTCAAAACAGAAATCGACCCATGGATCACGGGAAAAGGAGTATTGGAGCTGGGCCGCCCACAGCAATAGCCGGCCCTCCCTGGGTTGCTTGTAGGTCCCAAATTCCATTTGCTTCCTGGGGCTGATAGGAGGAGAATGTGCAACACTTGGGCTCTCTGGTTGAGCGGCTGCCAGGCTGTTCAGGCTGGTGGGTGGGGAAACCATGGATGCTTCGTCCCACGATGTCCTTCTTGTAGGTGGCGGAGGCGCAGGACTGCGCGCCGCCATCGCCGCCGCCGAGGTCAATCCCAAGCTCAGCATCGCCGTCGTCTCCAAGGTGTACCCGATGCGCAGCCACACCGTTTCCGCCGAAGGCGGTGCCGCGGGAGTTGTCAAGGGCGATGACAGCCTCGATGAGCATGCCTATGACACGATTTCTGGTGGCGATTGGCTATGCGATCAGGACGCAGTGGAAGCTTTCGTCAAAGAAGCCCCGCAGGAACTCTTGCAGCTGGAGCGATGGGGATGTCCGTGGAGCCGCGAGCCTGATGGACATATTGCGGTGCGTGCTTTCGGCGGCATGAAGAGGAGACGCACGTGGTTTGCTGCCGACAAAACCGGTTTCCACATGTTGCACACCCTGTTTCAGACCACCCTGAAATTTGATCCCATCACGCGCTACGACGAATGGTTTGTCACCAAGCTGCTAGTCGACGACGGGCGGGTAGATGGCGTGGTCGCAATCGAGTTGATGTCGGGGAAGATTCAGGCCATCACTGCAAAAGCAGTAATTCTGTGTACCGGTGGCTGCGGACGCGTGTTTCCGTTCACCACGAATGCCAACATCAAGAATGGTGACGGCATGGCGCTGGCGTATCGTGCCGGAGCTTCACTGAAGGACATGGAGTTCGTGCAATATCATCCCACCGGCCTTCCTTTCACCGGCATCCTGATCACCGAAGCGGCACGCGCTGAGGGTGGATACCTGCTGAATAAGGATGGCTATCGATACCTCCAGGACTACAACTTAGGCAAGCCTCAGCCCAACCCGGTGATGCGCTCGATGGAACTGGGTCCGCGTGATCGGCTGTCACAGGCGTTCGTGATGGAAGACCAAAAAGGACGGACTCTCGCGACGCCTTATGGTTCGGTTGTTCACCTCGATCTGCGGCATCTGGGAGAGAAGATCATCAACAGCAAGTTGCCGTTCGTGCGGGAACTGTGCCTGAAGTATCAAAACCTTGACCCGGTCAAAGAATTGATTCCAGTTCGGCCGGTCGTGCATTACATGATGGGTGGAGTGAGTACCGATATGAATGGCGCCACGCCGCTGGCGGGCCTATACGCCGCGGGCGAAGTGGCCTGCGTAAGCATCAACGGAGCGAATCGTCTCGGTTCCAATTCTCTGTCTGAGTGCCTGGTTTTCGGAGCGCGCGCGGGTAAGGCCGCGGCATTGTACGCGGCCGAACAGAAAGCTGCCGACGACAAAGCAATGGCACAAGCCAATGACGAGCGCAAGAGACTAGAAGCGCAGTTCCTGCACAAGCAGGGTGGGCGGGAGCGTGTTGCCACGATTCGCGAACAAATGCAGAAGACCATCGAGAAGAGCGCAGGAATCTATCGCGAGGAAACCTCGCTCGCGGAAGGTGCGAACAAATTGTTCGAGTTGCAGGAGCGATACCAAGATATCGTTCTCGATGATCGCAGCCGCACTTTCAACACGGAACTGGAAGGGGCTTTGGAACTCGGGTTCATGCTGGACGTAGCGGAGTCGATTGTGCAGTGTGCGCTGCACCGGACTGAGTCGCGCGGGGCCCATCAACGCACCGATTTCCCGGCGCGCGATGACGAGAACTTCTTAGCACACTCGCTGGTATTTCGGAAACCGGATGGATCGTCACGAGTGGAGTATCTCCCGGTGAAGGTCACCCGCTGGGCACCGGGCGAGCGAGTCTACGGCGAGCAGGCTCGCGAGTCACCCCAACAGATACCGCAAGCAGTTCCGGCAGGGCGGGCCGGCTAGCTATGGCTGACAAGATCGTTCTTGAGATTCCGCGCTATTCACCGGAGCGCGACGTCAAGCCGCACTTCGAAGAGTTCGAGGTACCTGTTCACAAAGAATGGGTAGTGCTCGACGCGCTGAATTACATCAAGGACCAGGTGGATGGGTCGCTGACCTATCGCTGGTCGTGCCGGATGGGGATCTGCGGCAGTTGCGGCATGATGGTCGACGGCGAGCCCAAACTGAGTTGCGCCACATTTCTATCGTCCTACTCGCGAAACGGAAACAAACTTCGGGTAGAGCCGCTGCGTTACTTTCCGATTATCCGGGATCTGGTGACCGAATTGAGCGATTTTCTAGTTAAGCTCAAGGCGGTCAAACCATGGCTGATCCGGCAGGAAGAGCCGCCGCTGAGCGAGGGCGAATTCCTGCAGACTCCGGAACAACTGGAGCAGTACAAGCAGTACAGCATGTGCATCAATTGCACGCTGTGTTATGCCGCCTGCCCGGTGGTCGGCCTTGACCCGGTGTTCGTGGGGCCAGCGGCGATAGCCCTGGCACAGCGGTACAACCAGGATTCGCGCGATCAAGGTGCCGGCGACCGGATGGCCGTTCTGGCGCATCCGGAAGGGATTTGGGGCTGCACGTTCGTAGGAGAGTGTACGCGAGTTTGTCCCAAGCATGTGGACCCTGCGGGCGCGATTCAGCAATACAAGTTGAAGGCAGCGCTCGATTGGGTGAAGTCATTCGTCACCCCACTAGGCCGCAAGAACACGGATGTTCGCCGTGAAGCAGCCAACGACTAAAGTGCTCCCGCTGTACCAGGAATTCCATCCCCGATGGTATCGACCACGGGTGTCGGTGTATTGGTGGCTCGGCCAGTGGCAGTATCTGAAGTTCATCCTGCGGGAGATCAGCAGCGTGTTCGTAGCGGTATTCGTAGTTATCACTCTGCTTCAATTGCGGGCGCTCCGCGCGGGGCCAGAGGCGTATGCGCGCTTCCAGCACTGGCTGCAAAGTCCGATTGCACTCGCAATCAATGGGATCAGCTTATTCTTTGTTCTGTTTCACACGATCACCTGGTTTAACCTGGCGCCGCGAGCTATGGCCGTTCGTTTTCGTGGAAAGCGGCTTCCCGAAATCCTGATTGCCGCCCCTAATTATGTAGTGTGGGCACTTGTCTCAGCGGGAGTAACGTGGCTGGTTCTGAGGTAAGGATGGCGAAACAATCTAGCGAGGCTGTATTGTGGTCGCTGTTCAGCGCGGGGGGTGTAGTTGCCGCATTGCTGATCCCGGTGCATCTTTTTCTCTTTGCCATAGCCTTTCCGATGGGCTGGCTGCGGCCACCCGGCTACGAGCATTTGATGCTGCTGCTTCGCTTGCCATGGGTGCGAATTTACCTCTTCTTGATGTGCTCCCTGTCGTTGTTTCACTGGGCGCATCGGTTCCGCTACACGCTCTACGACGGTCTGCAGGTGAAACACTTGAACGAGCTGATTTTCACCTTGTGTTACGGCGGAGCGGTGGCGGGAACAGTATTCGCGGGATATTTGCTAGGGAATTGGTCGGGACCGTAGTCTTTTGTGGGGAGGAATTATGGAATTGAAACTGAAAACGATTTCCCAGAGTGGCATTTCCGAAGCCCTTTCCAAGGCCACCTTATATCGCTACCTGAACGAACCCGAGGAGGCCGAGTCTATTTGCCATGACATCCTGGCGATCGAACCGGACCACCAACTAGCATTGCGCACGCTTGGTTTGGCAATCACGGATCAGTTCATTGGACAGTCGTGGGACCGTTTTGGCGAAGCTGAGGGCGCCTTTGGCCGGCTCACCGATCCGTACGAGCGCGACTACTACATGGGCTTGCTTCATGAGCGCCGCGCCAAAGCCCAGATGCGCGCCGGGCGTCCTGCTAAGGTTCTGGTGGGGTTGTTTAAGGAAGCGATGCACCATTTTGAAGAGGCAGAGAAGATTCATCCACCCGAAAACGACGATGCGGTCCTTCGCTGGAATCGCTGCGTGCGATTGCTGGAGGAACTGCCACACACAGAAGAAGACGACAGCGCCGTTACATTTGAAGATCACGACGCAGTCCCGATTCAAGCGGTTCGTCGCGCCCGCGCAGCCAAGTAAGCGATAGGGGGCCTGCGAGAACTGACCAGTGGTGCACACACACGGTGCTTGGGGTAGGAGGGCTATTCCAACATTGGTGAGCAGCACGGTGTTCGCACCGGCTTGGGTTCCATCAATTCCACGCGTGTCCAATTCGGATCGTAGAGATTCAGTTGCCACTTTCCGTCGCGGCCGATGTGCGGTTCTTTCGGCTTGTATCCTCTCTCGAGGACAGTCTCATAGCCGGCTTTTACGCTGGGCACACCCAAGGCGAGGTGATGCATCACCCCGAGCTCCTGCGGGCCGGGATTGTGCACGTTGAGCATGTACTCCAGCCAGTCCGTTCCTTCCGGCACTCGCATGTCTACCCAATCGGTGGCGTTATCCTTCATGCCGCCGTGCCAAGTCTCCCGGAAGCCGAGGATGTCTTTGTAGAATCGATCTGCGGCCGACCGGTCTTTGACGACAACCCCGACGTGAATGATGCGTTGCGAAATGCGGCCCTCAGGCAGGAACTTCCCGAAATTACGGCTGTGCAACGAGCCCGGTCTGAGCTCGACGAACTCCACGGCATGCCCGTCCGGATCTGTGACCTCAAATCCCCAATTGCCATCCTGCATGGGTTCCAGCTTCCCGGGTACTTTCACGCCGTTGCTGGCCAGGTAAGCGCGCAATTGCTCTACGTCCGTTGTCTCGAAGGCGATATGCGACAGGCGATCCATTTTCGGATCGGTGAGCTCGGGGAATAGCTCGATATACTGATGGTCGTTCACCTTGAAGTAGGTCAAGAGAAGACCGTCACCCGCGGTTGCCGGCTTGTTAAGGCTGAACGGCTCCTGGAATCCGAGCACTCCGGTATAGAACTTTCGCGCCGTGTCCAGACTGCCGGTTCTCAACCCGATATGCGCCACGCCGACGATGGCGGGTCGCCTGGGTGATGATTCGTGTTTCTCCTCATGCACGACCGCGACTGGGCGAACCAGATTCGAAAGCAACAAGACCGCTATGAATAGGCGCAGGTTCACGAATCACATTCTACGCCGCCTCGGAAACCGCAAGCTCCCTTTCGTTCGCATTCTCCAACACGGCACTTCGTGTGCGGGCCACGAGCATGTAGATCGAGGGCACGACGAACAGGGTGAACGCCGTGCCGATAATCATCCCGCTTACTAGCATGATGCCGATGCTGTTGCGGGCTCCTGCTCCGGGGCCTTTTGCCAAGACAAGGGGAAAGTGGCCGATCACAGTAGCCGCGGTGGTCATCAGGATCGGGCGCAGGCGAGTGCCAGCCGCCTCGATCACTGCCTCTAGCTTCTCCATGCCTGCTTCTTGCAGATGATTGGCGAACTCCACAATAAGGATGCCGTTTTTCGACACCAATCCCACCAGGGTGATTAACCCTACCTGGCTGTAGATATTGAGCGTCGTCAGGCCGAGGAACGAGAACAGGAGCGCTCCAGAAATGGCCAGTGGCACCGAGCCTGCGAGGATGATGAACGGATCGCGGAAACTCTCGAACTGGGCTGCCAAAACCAGGTAAATCAGAATTCCCGAGAGCAAGAACGTGCTGAGAAATTTGCTGCCCTCGGTCCGAAGCTGCCGCGACTCGCCGGCGTAGTCGATGGTGAATCCCTGCGGGAGGATGGTCTTAGCCTCGTCCTCCAGCATACGCAACGCCTGGTCGAGTGGTATGCCAGGGGGGATCACGCCCTGGATGCGCACGGCATTGAGCTGCTGAAATTTCTTTAGCTCTCGCGGCTCGGTTGTGGTGCGCAGGCTGGCAAAGGTGGATAGCGGCACCAGCTTGTTCTGCGAACCCGTAACATAGATCTCGGAGAGCTGGTCAGGCGTCAGCCGTTCGGCGCGCTTGATCTGCGGAATAACCTTGTAACTCCGCCCCTGAATGCTGAAACGGTTCACATAATTTCCGCCCAGCATGGTGGAGAGATCTTGGCCCGCCTGGCTCAGGTCGACCCCTTGTGCCCGGAGTTTGTCGCGGTCGAAAACGACCTCGGCTTGCGGCTGGTCGAATTTCAGGTCGGAGTCGGCGTAGATGAACAGGCCACTCTTAAACGCCTTCCCGACAAGCTGCTTGGCTAACTCGGCCAATTGCTGCGGCTCAGCCGCGGAGGCAACCACGAAATCGACTGGGAAGTCTCCCCCGCCCGGCAGGGGAGGCGGCGTCAGCGGGATCACGCGGATCCCCGGAATTCTCGACAGCGGTCCGGCGGACTCGAGCAGCAACTGTTGCGCGGTCTTCTTCCGCTCGCTCCAGGGCTTCGTTACCATGCCGCCGAAACCGCCCGTGGGAGTCGTAATCTGGAAAATGCTTTGGCTCTCCGGGAACGAATGGTAGACGTCGTAGACCTCGTTGGTGAACAGCTTCGTCTGATCAATCGTGGAATTAGGAGAGGCTTGGATGACTCCGAAGACCACGCCCTGATCCTCGGCCGGCGCCAGTTCCCGCTGAGAGAACATGTAAAAAGGAACCATTAGCAGAATGACGATGCCCCAGAGGACCAGAACCACCGGCCGGTAGCGAAGAGTGCCGGCCAGAGTATTCAGATATGTCCGGCGCACACTTTCGAAACGGCGATTGATCCAGCCTGCGAAGCCCTGTTCGGTGTCTCCGGCGCGCAGCAACTTCGATCCCATCATGGGAGAAAGCGTCAGCGCCACGATGCCGGACACAATCACGGCTCCGGCCAGAGTGAACGCGAATTCGCGGAACAGCGCGCCGGTCAAGCCGCCCTGGATACCCACGGGCGTATATACCGCGGCCAGCGTGATTGTCATCGCGATGATCGGACCGACCAATTCGCGCGCCGCATCGAGAGCCGCGCGCAGCGGCGCCTTGCCACCCTGAAGATGGCGCTCGACGTTCTCGACCATGACAATCGCGTCGTCGACTACGAGACCGACAGAGAGCACGACGGCGAGCAGCGTCAACAAATTGATGGTAAAGCCCGCGACCAGCATCAGGAACACGGCTCCCACCAGTGAAATCGGAATGGCGACGACCGGGATAAGCACAGAGCGCATCGAGCCGAGAAACAGGAAGATTACGACTACAACGATCAGAAGAGTCTCGGTCAGGGTTCTGAGCACTTCGTTGATGGCATCTTGGATGTACTCGGTCGAGTCATACGGAATGCCGACTTTCATCCCCGCGGGCAATTGAGCCCGGATTCCGGGTATGGCCTGGCGAACGTTCTTGATCACCTCCAGCGAGTTGGCGGTAGGAAGCACCCACACTCCCATGAACGTCGCCGTCTCCCCATTGAAGCGTACGTCCTGCTCGTAGTTCTGGGCGCCCAGCACGACGTCGGCGATGTCACCGAGGCGAACGACCACGCCATTTTCTTGCTTGACGACAAGCTGACGGAACTCTTCCGGCGTGCGCAGATCGGTGTTGGCGACCAGGTTCACCGAAACCATCGAACCTTTGGTACTGCCGAGCGCCGAAAGGTAGTTGTTCCTGGCCAAGGCATCTCGCACGGCGGAAGGAGAGATGCCATGCGCGGCCATCTCCTCCGGCTTAAGCCAGATTCGCATGGCAAAGGTGCGGTCGCCGAGAATGTCGGCGCGCTGAACCCCGCTGATGGCGCTAAGTTTGGGCTGTACCACCCGCGTCAGATAATCGGTGATCTGGTTCTGATCGAGATCGCTGGACGAGAAGCCCAGATACATGGCGGCAAACTGATTGTCCGCAGTCTCGAGCTCGATAACCGGCGCCTCAGCCTCAGGCGGCAGGTCATTGCGAACCTGCGCCACCTTGGCCTGGATTTGGGTGAGCGCAGCATTGGTGTCGTAGTTGAGCTTCAGGTGTACGGTTATCGTGCTCACACCCTGCGCGCTCGACGACTCCATGTAGTCGATGCCGTCGGCGCTGGCAATCACCCGCTCCAGCGGCGTGGTAATGAACCCACGCACCAAATCCGCGTTGGCGCCGACGTACGTCGTCGAGACCTGCACCACGGCAATGTCGCTGCGCGGGTACTGACGCACGCTCAGAGAGCGTATGGACTGCAGACCGGCAATCAGGATCACCAGGCTGACCACGACCGCCAGGACCGGCCGCTTAATGAACAGATCGGTGAACTTCATTTAGCTATCCTCGGGCTTGGGAGCCGGGTTGTTCCCGGGCTTAACCTTATTGTCGACTTGAACCGCCGCGCCATTGCGCAGCTTGAACACGCCCGAGGTCACCACTTCGTCGCCGGGGTTTACGCCCGAGATCACCGCGACCTGGTCGCCACGCGAGCCTTGAACTTTCACGAACTGCTGACGCACCCCGCGATAGCTTTGTCCTTTCTGGTCCTTGAGGCCGGTAACAATAAAGACCGAGTCTCCGTAAGGCGCGTAGCTGATAGCGGACGCAGGTAACGTGATTGCCGGGCGGCCTGCGCCTAACGCCAGATCCACCTGGACGAACATGCCGGGGCGCAATTTTCCCTCCGGATTCGAGAGGGTCCCCTGCACCTGAAAGTTCCGGGTTCCTTCGTCGATGACAGAATCGATAGCCGTAACTCGGCCCGTGAATGCCTGGCCAGGAAGCTGTTCTGCACTCACGCGCAGGGTGCGGCCGCTCCGTGCCTGCCCCGCGACCTGTTGCGGCACGCCAAAATTCACATAAATAGGATTGAGCGATTGCAGGGAAACAACGGGTCCGCCTCCGGGAAGATACTGTCCGAGATTGATCTTGCGAATACCCAGGATTCCTGAGAAGGGCGCACGAATCGTCTTTCGTTCGATCGTGGCGCGCACCTCCGCCACGTTGGCTTCGGTTTGCCGTTGCTCGGCCGTAGCCCGGTCGTAGTCCATCCGGGAAATGACGCCCTCGTTCGCCAGTTGCTGCATGCGGGTGAAATTGAGGCGGGCGAGGTCGCGCTGCGCCTCGAGGGCCGCCAGTTGAGCACGCTCCTGCCGAGTGTCCAGTTCTACCAGTACGTCGCCTGCATGCACCGACTTGCCCGAATCAAAATTGATGCGCGCCACCGTGCCCGGAAGATCGGCGCTTACCGTAACGCCCTGAACAGCCTCCATCGTGCCGATCACATTCATCGTTGCCGGCCACTGTTCTTGCTCCGCGACAATGGTGGTCACCGACTCGGGAGGCGGCTGAAACGACGCCGCGTGCACCGCCGACTGAATTTGCCTGAATTTTATGAAGCCCAGGGTCGTGAGGAGGATTACGATCACGGCCAGCATCAGGAGCATTCTTTTCGCCATAAGTTCCCCTTAGGTCGAAAACAACTCATCCATCTCTGTTGTGGGATACGAAACTCCAGCTTTGGAGGGCTCTGCTTCAGGGCCCTTACCCCTAAGATGTTTAATCATCTGATTTCCGAGCTGGGCGGAAGGATTCGAAGTTTTGCGTTTCTCTATCACAAAACAGCCGTCGCCTGTGTGGGCAGGGGCGAACTGCCCCGCCCGTCCCGATGCGTTTCACCTTATTACCGCCAGGGATGAAGGCAAGGGCCCAAGCCGACCTCGAAAGAGTCAGAACACCGTTCATTTGACTGCTGGAATCTCGCACTTAGCGTCGGCGTTTTTCAATTTTGATCGCAAGCTGGGCAGGGATTTGCGTTCTGAAAGAGACGGTCCCGAGTCAGCAAGGGTATTTTCGTACCAGTCCAGCGCGGAGATTGGTTCTCGCCCGCAGACGACAGACTCTAGCGATCGGGGGCGTTGCGGTTCCTTGGGTCCTGTCTGTAGGGTCCGCGGCTGGAATGATTGGAAACCCGTTTGACACAACAGAGATTCTGCTTTTACTGGTGTCTAATCTTGATGGATAATACCTGTTTCTAGAATAGGCGCCTCGCGGAAGCAAGAGCCGGTTTGTGTCCAAGCAGCGGACGTAATCGCATGCGATCATTTCGGAATGAAGTAGCCGAGCCGCTGGCAAGACCGGCGGTGTCCCCAGAGGTCGCTCCTGAGCCGATCGGCCCTCCTCTGGCAACGCCGCCCCCGCGACCGCAAAAATGGCTGGTCGCGGTCGCGATTGTGCTCGTGCTTGCCGCTGTCCTGGGCTTCGTTCTGCGCAAGACGACTGCGCCTCGAACGTATTCAAGGGTGGCCTCTCCAATCGGAAACAACATCGGCCCGGGCCTGCGGTTGAAAGGAATAACCGAGGCTATCCAGGCCCGGGCCATTCTCGCGCCCATGCTTTCAGGACAGCAAGTGGGCATTCTCACGATTACGAAACTGCTGCCGGCGGGAGCCCGCGTGAGGCGAGGCGACGTGCTGGTCGAGTTTGATCGTCAGGCACAAATCCGCGATGCCCTCGATAAGCAGGCCGAATACAACAAGCTTGTCGACCAGGTTTCGCAAGAGCAGGCCAAGGAAAACGCAGCCCACGCCAAGGACGAGACCGAACTCGAGCAAGCCGGCAGTGATTTGAGCAAGGCGCAACTGGAAATCCAGAAGGCCGATATTCTTTCCCGCATCGACGTTGAAAAGGCACAAGAGAATCTCGAACAGGCGAAGGCTGCCCTCCAGCAGCTTCGAGAGACCTTCGAGCTGAAAAGGAAGGCGGCGAGCGCGGCCATTCAGATCCTTGAGATCCAGCGTGATCGCACGCGCCAAACCATGCGTCACGCGCAGAAGAATGCGGAATTGATGCAGGTGCACTCGCCGATTGACGGAGTCGTGGTCCTGAACACGATTTGGAAGCAAGGGAAAATGGGAGAGGTGCAGGAAGGGGATCAGGTGCGTCCCGGAGTGCCTTTCATGCAGGTGGTGGATCCCTCCAGGATGGAAGTGCTCGTCCAGGTAAACCAGGAAGATTTCCTGTCCTTGAAGATTGGACGGTCTGCAACCGTGCGCCTCGATGCCTACCCGGAAATGGTATTTGCCGGCAAACTCGAGCAGATTTCGCCCATCGCCAGGAACGGAAGCTTTTCCGCCAAGGTGCGCACCTTTACTGCGATTTTTTCCATCGAAGGCAGCGACCCCCGCTTGATGCCGGACCTTTCCGCTGCCGTCGATGTGGACGGCGGGGATCACAGCCGTACTTCGAGCTGATCACAATGATTGCGAAATTACGACGGCTATGGGCGGAACGACGGAAGAGGTCCACCGTTACTTTGCTCGTACTGGCCAGTGCGGGAACGATAGGCGCTGTGCACCTGACCAGCCGTCCGCCTTCGATTGCTAGCGCCGAAGTGAAACTCGGCGAGTTTGTCGATTCGCTCCAGTTCCGAGGCGAGGTTAAGGCGCTGAGATCGCTTTCCATTACTGCTCCCGCCGAAGCCGGGGATCTCCAGATCGTCAAGATCGCAACTGACGGCGCACAAGTCAAGAAAGGCGACGTCATTGTCGAGTTCGACAAGACGAAGACCGAGCAGGATCTGGCGCAGAACCAATCTGCCCTGAAGTCCGCTCAGGCGGAGATCGAACAAGCCCGTGCGCAAGCTCGTTTGACGGAAGAAGAAAACGTAACCGCCGTCATGAAGGCTCGCTATGACGTATCGGCGGCAGAACTGGAAGCGAGCAAGCAGGAGATTGTCTCCAAGATCGAAGGAGAAGAGGCGAAGCTGAAGCTGGCAGACGCCCGGCAAAAAGTGCGGGAAGCTGAAGAGAAGCAGAAATCTGACCGAGCGGCCGCCAAGGCAACGCTTGAAAGCAAAACCGAGGCGAGCCGCAAAGCTCTCTATGACGTCGAGCGGGCTGAACGCAGCCTTGGGCAGATGACCCTGCGAGCATCCCGGGACGGCATGATTTCCCTGGTTCAGCTCTGGAGGCCGGAAGGGCAGGCCGCATTTAGGCCCGGAGACCGGGCCTGGCCGGGCTCGCTCCTGGCCGAATTGCCCGATCTCTCCTCGCTTCGCGTGTACGCCCGGGTGGATGAGACAGAGCGCAGCCGCGTGCAGGTCGGCCAGTTAGTCACTGTCCAGTTGGACGCTATTCCGGACCGGCAATTCACCGGGCATATCCACGAGATCAGCACCATCGCCACGGCCGACTTTTCAGGAGGCTGGCCCTTTCCCCGGAATTTTAAGCTGGAAATTACACTTGACCAGTCCGACAGCCGCTTGCGTCCCGGCATGACGTCGCAGTTGACCATTATTGTCGATCGTGTGCCAAATGCAGTGACCATCCCCGCACAGGCCTTATTTCAAAGATCGGGGCGTTCGGTGGCTTACGTCCTCAGCGGAACGAAATTCGAAGAACGAGTCATTCAGGTGAGCCGCCGGAGCGCCGACCGGGTGCTGGTTGCCAAGGGGCTTCGGCTGGGCGATAAGATTGCCCTGAAAGATCCAACCGTAAAGGAGTAATCAGTTTCCGTGCAGCGTTGGCCAACGATTTTAGGCGTCTCTGTCATCCTGCTCGCCATTGCCTTGCTTGGCGTGGTGATGGCATCCAGCCGGACGAAATCGGCTGGGGGTGAGGCCGACATTCCGGTTGCTACCGTGAAAGTCGGCGACCTCGACCTGAAGGTTCATACGACCGGAGAGCTACGCGCCAGCCACTCGATGATGTTAAGCGCGCCGCAAGTTGGCGGTGGTGCGCTCCAGATTACGCATCTGCTGCGTACGGGCACGCCGGTGAAGAAGGGCCAGATCGTGTTGGAGTTCGATCCCAGCGAGCAGCAGTATAAGCTCGAACAAAGCCGGTCGGAGCTCGAACAAGCCGAGCAGGAGATCACAAAAGCCAAGTCCGATGCCGCGGTGCAGGCTGCGCAGGATAAGGTTGCGCTCCTGAAAGCCCGTTTCGATGTCCGGCGCGCTGAATTGGAAGTTAACAAGAACGAACTCTTAAGCAGTATCGATGCCAAGAAAAACGACCTCGCTCTGGACGAGGCAAAAAGAGCCTTGGCGCAACTTGAGCAGGACATTAAATCTCATACGGCGTCCGGGCAGGCGACCATCGAGTTGGCGCAGGAGAAGAGTAACAAGTCGCGCTTAGAAATGAAGCAGGCACAGCAGAACATAGACAAAATGCATGTTGCCGCCCCCATGGACGGCGTCCTCGCCATTGAGAAGAATGTTGACTCCACCGGCGGCATGTTCTGGGGAGGAATGTCATTGCCGGATTATCGCGAAGGGGACCAGGTCCGCCCTGGCAATAACATCGCCAGGGTCATTGATCCGTCTGATATGGAAATGCTCGCGAAAGCCAATGAGCGTGAAAGAGGCAACATCAGAGCCGGGCAAAGCGCCGAGATTCAGTTCGACGCACTACCAGGGCAAGTTTTTCACGGTACGGTGAAAACCGTGGCGGGCATGGCTATGAAGAATTTCTGGGAAGACGCGACGGCGGGCAGCTTTGAAGTCACCATTCAACTGCCGAACTCCGATTCCCGACTGCGCGCCGGGCTTACTGCAGAGGTCGTTGTCGCGGGCGATGAAAAAAAGAAGATCGCCTACATTCCACGCCAGGCAGTTTTTCTTAAAGATGGAAAACGAGTGGCGTACGTCAAGAATGGCAGCTCGTTTGAAGCCCGCGAAGTAAAAATCCAGGCCGAAAGCGAAAGTCGCGCCGCCATCGAGGGCCTGAAGCCCGGAACCGACGTCGCTCTGCTGGATCCTGCCGCACCCAAAACACAAGCCGAGGCGGCCGCTGCCGGACCAAGCTTGGGCGGAGGCGGTAAATGAGCTCGGCTACTAGCCTGTCTGTCGGCCGGATGGTTTCGATCTCCCAGAGGTGGGTTCCAGACATTCGGCTGGGCCTGCAGAATCTCATGCTTCACCGGCTGCGCTCCCTTTTGACGATGTTGGGTATGATTTTCGGGGTGGCCGCCGTGGTTTCCATGCTTTCTATTGGAGCTGGAGCCCGCCAGAGAGTCATGGCCGTAATCGAGCAGATGGGCGTTCGCAACCTGATTGTCGAGGCCAAGGAAACCAACGATTGGCAAGCTCATCAGAAGGTGCGAAAAATTTCACCGGGCTTGACCTTTCAGGACTACCGGATCATTTTGGACAATCTGGGTGACCTGGCTGCATCCACGCCCCGCAAACGTCTCGTCCCGACCAAGACTATTCCTAAAGCGCAACAGGATGTGCCGACCATCTACGGTGTCAATCCCTGGTACGTAAACATTGCCGGACTTCATATCACCGACGGGCGATTTTTTGACCAGGGGGAGGAGGATCGCGCGGCTCCGATTTGCGTGCTGGGCGCCGGCGCCAAAACCAGCTTGCTGGGTGCGGCAAATGCCGTGGGGCAGTTCGTCAAACTCGACGAGCAGTGGTTTCGTGTGATTGGGGTCGTTGGCCCAAAATTGAGTTCCCAGACAGATATCAGCGGCATCCCCTCCCAGGACCTGAACAACATCGTCTATATACCTCTGAACTCGGCCATGTTTCGGCTCGAAAACACCTATAGCTGGTTGCGTGACGAGATTGACGGCCTGTACCTGAACCTTCGCGATAGCGCAGAAGTCGTGCGGGCTTCCCAGGTGGTACGGGCAATTCTGGACTCGACTCACCACAGCGCCGGCGATTTCAGCATCATCGTGCCGGCCGAACTCCTGGCTGAGCAAAGGCGAACCGAGCGGCTATTCAACGCCGTGATGGTGGCGATTGCCTCTATTTCACTCCTCGTGGGCGGAATCGGAATTATGAACATCATGCTGGCCAGCATCCTGGAGCGGACGCGCGAGATCGGCGTTCGCCGCGCCGTTGGTGCCCGTCAATCCGATATCGTGCGCCAGTTCGTAGTGGAAGCGGTCATGATATCCGTGGTGGGTGGGACATTCGGAATTGTCTTCGGGTTCGCAATGTCGCGCCTCATCGCGTGGCTTGCGGGATGGTCCACGATTGTGACTGCCGCCTCCATTCTGCTGGCGTTTGTCGTTTCCATTTCCGTAGGGCTGATCTTCGGTATCTACCCGGCCGTTAAAGCTGCACGTCTCGATCCCGTCGAAGCGATTCGGTACGAGTAAAAAGCCGCTGGTGAGCGTGATCCATCTTAGGCACGAGTAACTGCCTGTTCTGGAGGATACTTTATGAGGCTGCGTTTCATTCTGTGCCTGGCTCTCTTATTCACGGATGCTGGCTTCCTCGAGGCGCAATCGTTGCTCCAGAAGGAGACATTCCGTGGGTTGACGAACCGAGACGTAGTATCCGAGACGCTTCCAGGTCCGAAGTATATGCGCGATCACGTGGTCGACGGGAAACTCAGGCTTAACCTCCAGGATGCAATCGCACTGACGCTGGCCAACAACAGCAATGTCCGTCTCCAGCAGCTGAGCCTGGAGACCACGAAATATGGGATATTGCGCGCGCATCAGCCCTTTGATCCCGTGGTGCAAGCTGGGTTTAACACCTTGCGCTCGACTTCGCCGACGTTCACCAACCTTGCCGGTGCCCCGACGCTGAGCGCGTTGAATCAGGTCACACAGATCAACTATTCCCAGACATTTGAGAACGGGACTGCCTTCCAGGCAGGCTTTAGTGCGACCAAACTGTCGTCCAACAGCACTTTCAACTCTTTCAATCCATCCATTGCCTCCAGTCTCAATTTCCAATTCGCGCAGCCCTTATTACGCAATCGATGGTTGTTCGCCAACCAGGCGCCCCTGGTTATCGCTCGTCGCAACGTCCGCCAATCGCTGGCCAACTTTGAAGCCCAAGTGAGCGACGATATCTTGCGCGCAGTTTCTCAATACTGGAATGTTGTCGAGGCTAGGGGAAACCTGGAAGTCGCGCGGAAATCGCAGGACGCTGCGGATGCCAGTTACAAGCGCGACAAGAGAGCGCTGGAACTCGGCGCCTTGCCGCCACTGGATATCTATCGTTCCGAATCCCAGGTGGCAGCGCGCCGGGTGCAGGTCATTCAGGCTGAATACGCTCTGAAGCAGGCAGAAGATACCTTCCGCTTTACCGTCGGCGCAGACCTGGACCCATACTTCCGCGCCATCGATCTGGGCCTCACCGAAACTCCCGAAAGCGAGGGCGAGCTCCTAACTATCGACGCGGCGGCTGCTCTTGAGATGGCCTTGGACACCCGCCCGGAGTTCGATGCTGTACGCCAGTCGCTCGCGAACGATCACACCAACATTCGCCTCGCTCACAACAATCTCCTGCCGGACTTGCGCTTGGGCGGAACATACTCCAGCAACGGCCTGGGAGGAAACCAGATCGATTCCGTCACTCCGGCGCAGGTGACGCCGGGCGGCCTCGGCGACTCTCTGAATCAGGTCTTTGGCTTCGGATTTCCCAGCTATGGATTCTCTCTGACCCTCAATCTGCCCATTAAGAATCGCGGCGCTCAGGCTGACCTGGGAACAGGGCTGGTCGCGCGCCGCCGCGACTTGTATAACGAACGCCTGCTGCGCGAGCAGATAACGCTTGAGGTGGCAAACGCCGTACACCAGCTTGAGCAGGCCAAGCTCAGTCTTGCCGCCAGCAAGGAGTCTTTGGATCTGGCACAAAAGAATCTTGCAGCCGAGCAGCGCAAGTACGAATTGGGCTCGGAAACCATTTTCTTTGTGCTCGAAGCACAAACCGAACTCGCCCAGGCTGAGTCGGGTCTATTGCAAGCCGAGATCGGTTATCGGCTGGCAGTCGCGGCGGTTGACCACGCCACCGGCAATTTGCTTGCGCAGTACCACGTCAAGACCGCTGACTTAATGCGTTAAGAAGTCCGCTTCGGTTTTTGTGCCTGGCTGGCATGAGAGATACGAGTGACCGTTTGGCAGATTGCGCTCAGTCATTTCCTATGATAGATGTTCACAAACTAGTGCCATGAGCGACGAAAAGCAAAATCCGGAACGCAACTTCCGGGCACGAATAGCCAGCTTCATTCAGGCGGACCAGCCTTCCCGGTGCAAGCAGCTTACAGAAGAAGAGGCGCAAACCCTCAAAGCTGCGTCGGGACGACTCGACCAGTTGTTGGCCCGCATAGCGGAAGAGGAACGTGCCCGAAGCCCGCAGCTCAAGCAGGAAGAGGTCCGAGCTCTCACCGATGCCGCCGGACGGCTCGATCGCCTGCTACGGACGTCGCGACCGGAAAAAGGAAAGGATTCGTGATCTGTGGAAATCCGTGGTGGCGTTTCTCCCTAACTAAGCTCCTTGTCGTCGCGAGCGAGCGCGCCTTTTGCGCGAATCGAGGGATCTGGTGTTCCTGGCTGTCGAAAAACAAATTCCTCGCTCCCCCGGAATGACAACCATTGAGGTACCTGCCATTGTTATTGCACTGTTAACGTGACGGTGACTTGCTTCGTTATCGGAGGGGTTCCAGAAGACGTCGCCGTCGCCGTTATGGTGACTACGCTAGAACCAAGAGGCGTCCCGACAGTCGGAGTACTCCCGCCACCGCCTGGCGGGCTGGCTCCGGCCCCGCAGCCCGTCGACCAGATGGTGGACAGCGTTAATAAGCAGATCAGTCCCAAGAGACGTGCGCTGCCCGCTATCCGCTTTCCATTTCTCCTCATCAACACGATCCCCATGAAACCGGGTAGCAAGAAGGCGTAGAGCAATTCAGAACGGCCGAACAGGTGTTCCAGGCGAGCGGAAGCGGTGGTCTGAATCGTGAGCGTCGTGTTGGCCAGCGCTCCGCTCGTAGTGACGGTGGCTGGACTAAAACTGCAAGTCGCCTGCAGTGGCAGCCCCGAGCAGGCGAAGGTGACGGTTGGGCTGAAGCTGCCCGCTGGCGCGGGAGTCACCGCCAGGGTCACCTGACCGCTCTGTCCGCGCTTTACCGTGAGACTGAGTGCGCTGGGCGTGACTGTGTAATCAACCACGGTCAAGGCGACCGGTGCCGACGTAGAGCTGCCAGAATTCGTATCTCCACTGTAGGAGGCCGTGACTGTATAGGGGCCGGGACCGAGAGAACTAGTCGTTAGACTCGCGACACCGTTCGAGAGCGGTACTACACCCAAGATGGTCGAGCCATTCTTAAAGGTTACGCTGCCCGTTGGCGTCGTGCTGCCCGAAGTTGGAGAGACCCTCGCGGTGAAGGTCACAGCCGATCCTGCGATGGCTTGCGTCGAGGATACGGCGAGTTTGGTCGTAGTGGAAATGTTGGCCACCTGAAAAGTGGCGGTAACCAACTGATTAGCAGTCATGGAAAGCGAACAGGCACCAGTGCCCGGGCAGGCGGCGCCACTCCACCCTGCAAACGTCGAGCCCGCGGCGGGGGTTGCCGTCAAAGTGACGGTGGTCCCACTAGTAAAACTCGCACTGCACGTGGTCGTCGGGCAGTTGATTCCCGACGGATTGCTGGTAATCGAACCC
>Ga0209804_1000533_pt1 | contig 29973 bp, 26 predicted proteins | sample GraSoiAngelo_139_FD_185896 | JGI IMG/M metagenome (GOLD analysis project Ga0209804, IMG submission 185896) | Grasslands soil microbial communities from the Angelo Coastal Reserve, California, USA - 14_0929_12_20cm (SPAdes) (version 2) | ecosystem: Environmental > Terrestrial > Soil > Grasslands ... | reverse complement strand
TCTTCCGCGGCGAGCGGATCGACGGCCTCACCCCCGACCAGATCGCCCGGCTGGGGATCGCGCGCACCTACCAGAACATCCGGCTCTTCGGGAACATGACGGTGCTCCAAAACGCGCTCGTCGGCCAGCATATCCATCTGACCTCGACGTGGGTCGGCGCCGTCCTCAACACACCGCACACCCGGCAGGACGAGCGGAGAGGGCTGGAGGACGCCCGGCGGCTCCTCCGGTTCGTCGGCCTGGAGGGCAAGAGCGGGCTGCTGGCCCGGAACCTGCCGTACGGAGACCAGCGCCGCCTGGAGATCGTCCGGGGGCTGGCCATGCGGCCCGCGCTGCTCCTCCTCGATGAGCCGGCCGCGGGGATGAGCCCGCGGGAGAGCATCGACACGATGGCGTTTATCCGCCGCCTCCGCGACGATCTGGGGAGTACGATTCTGCTGATCGAGCACCAGATGCGGGTCGTGATGGGCATCTCCGACCGCGTGACGGTGCTGGACTACGGGGTGAAGATCGCCGAGGGGACCCCGGCGGAGATTCAGAACGATCCGCGGGTGATTGAAGCCTATCTGGGCACGCGCCGGGCGGCCGCGGGAGGCGGCTGAGCGCGCCGTCATGGCCCTCCTCCACCTCCAGGACCTCCACGTCTATTACGGCTCGATTCACGCCCTTCGCGGCCTGTCGATCGAGGTCGACGCGGGGAAGATCGTGACGTTGATCGGGGCCAACGGCGCGGGGAAGAGCACGACCCTCAATACCATCAGCGGCCTCCTGCGGCCCCGCCGGGGCAGCGTTCGGCTGGAGGGCGAGGATCTCACGGGCGTGCCGCCGCACGAGATCGTGTTCAAGGGCGTGGTCCAGGTTCCGGAAGGCCGGCGGATCTTCGGGCGCCTCACGGTCGTGGAAAACTTGGAAATGGGCGCATACACGCTGGCCGCCCGGAAGGCCATCGAGGAGGGGATAGACCGATCCTTCGCGCTGTTTCCCCGGCTCAAGGAACGGCGGATGCAGATCGCCGGGACGCTCTCCGGCGGCGAGCAGCAGATGCTCGCGATCGGGCGCGCGCTGATGGCCCGGCCCCGGGTGCTCTTGATGGACGAGCCGTCGATGGGGCTCGCGCCGATCCTGGTGGAGCAGATCTTCGACGCCATTCAGGACATCAACCGGCAGGGCACCTCCATCCTGCTCGTCGAGCAGAACGCCTATCTGGCGCTCACCATCGCCCACCGGGGGTACGTGCTGCAGACGGGGAGCATCGTGCTGGCCGGCCCGGCCGCCGACCTGCAGGCCAACGCCGAGGTGAAGAGGGCCTATCTCGGTGGCGCATGACCTGGTTCGGACCTCCTTCCCCCCCGGACACGGACGTGAGCGCGGCGCCGCGTGCGGAGCGCCGCGGGACCGCCGTGTGGATCGGGGCGCTGGTCGGCCTCGCGGTCATCTGGGGAGCCTCGGTCCCGCTGACCAAGCTTGGGCTGCGAGACTTCCCCCCGCTCACGCTCACCGCGCTCCGGTATCTCGTCGCGGCCCCGTTCTTTGCCGCGGTCCTGCTCGGCCGCGCCCTCCCGCCTCCGCGCGCGGTGGCCGCCGCCGGAGCGCTCGGCCTGCTGGGCATCGGTGTGGGGCAGGTGTCCCAGACGCTGGGCGTCCGCGAGATCTCCGCATCGGTCGCGACCGTCATCTCGGCGACGATCCCGATTCTCGTGGTCGTCTTCGCGGTGGTCCGGCTGCGCCGGCCGGTTCGACGGCGGCAGGGCCTCGGGTTGATCACGGCATTTGCCGGGGTCGCGCTGGTGGCGGCGGGCGACCCGCACGCCCTCCTCGCGGGGTTCAACACCCCCGGGGGCAGAGGCGACGCCCTGATGCTCCTGTCGGCCGTGGCGGTCGCGCTGTATTATGTGTTCAGTGTGGAACTGATGGCGAAGTACTCCGTGATCACGGTGACGGCGCTGACCTCGCTGGCGGGCGCCTGCGGGGTGGTGCCGGCCGCGGTGTGGGAGCTGCAGCATTCGGCGGCCGTACAGCTCAGTCTGCGGGGGATCCTGGTGGCGCTCTACCTCGGCGTGCTCGTCACCGTGGTGGGACTGTGGATCTGGTTTCATGCCCTGAACCGGCTGCCCGTGAGCGTGGCGGCCGCGCTGCAGTATCTGCAGCCGCTGGTCGGCGTCGGGGCCTCCGCGCTGCTGTTCGGGGATCGTCTCGGCGTGTGGTTCCTGGTGGGGACCGGGCTCGTGCTGGGCGGCATTGCCGGGAGCACGGCCCCGGATCTGCCTTCCCTCCGGAAGGCGCTGGTGCCTCAGCCGAGGGCATAGGCCGGCGAATCTCAAGCGGATGAAGGGACGGGAGGGTGGCATGGACCGGGAGATGGATCGGGTGCCGGTGGCGAGCGCTCGGGCGGGCAGTCCGATGACGCGGGTGACGGGAGGACAGGCGCTGGTCCGGTGCCTGAAGGCCCAGGGAATCGATGTGGTGTTCGGCCTGCCCGGGGTTCAGCTCGACTGGCTCTTCGACGCGCTGTACCAGGAGCGCGGCGCCATCACCGTCTATCACACCCGACACGAGCAGGCCGTCTCCTACATGGCCGACGGTTACGCGCGCACGACCGGCCGGATCGGGACCTGCCTCATGGTTCCAGGTCCGGGGGTGCTGAACGCGATGGCCGGGCTGTCGACCGCCTACGCGTGCTCGTCGCCGGTCCTCTGCGTCACCGGGCAGATCCCGTCCCACCTCATCGGGGCGGGCCGCGGGCTCCTGCACGAGATCAAGGATCAGCTGACGGCGCTGCGCTCGGTGACGAAGTGGGCGGCCCGCGCGTCGACCCCCGAGGAGATCCCCGGGATCGCGCGCGAAGCGTTTCGACAGCTGCAGACGGGACACGTCCGTCCCGTCGCCGTCGAGATCCCCCTGGACACGCTGCAGGCGTCCGCCGAGGTGGCGCCGATCGACCGCGTTCCCGGCGAGCGCCAGGCGGGCGATCCGGAGGCGATCGAGCGGGCGGCCAGGGCGCTCGGACACGCGGAGCGGCCGATCATCTTTGCCGGCGGCGGCGTGATCCGGTCGGCCGCCTGGGAGGCGCTCCAGCAGCTCGCCGAGACTCTGCAGGCCCCCGTCGTGATGTCGAGCAACGGGACCGGGGCGCTGTCCAGCCGGCACTATCTCGCCCAGACCATGGTCGCGGGGCCGGACCTGCTGCCGGCCGCCGACGTGGCGCTGATCGTCGGGACGCGCTTTCTCCAGCCGGCGAGCGCCACCTGGGCCCCCCGCCAGGGACAGACCCTGATCCAGCTGGACATCGACCCCGAGGAGATCGGGCGCAACTGTCCGGCGCAGATTGGGATCGTCGCGGATGCGGGGTGGGGGCTGGCGGAGCTCGCCGCCCGGGTCTCGCGGCACAACCGGAAGCGGGCGTCGCGGCGCGACGAGCTCACGGCGCTCCAGCAGCGCGTCCACGAGCGCCTCTTCGCGGTCCAACCCCAGGCCGCGTATGCGATGGCCATCCGGGAGGCGCTCCCGGACGACGGCATCCTGGTCAGCGAGAGCACCCAGGTCGGCTACTGGGCGCAGTTCGGGGGGTTCCCGGTCTATCACCCCCGGACGCTGCTGACGTCCGGCTACCAGGGGACGCTGGGGTACGGCTTCGCGACGGCGCTGGGCGCGCAGGTCGGCGCGCCCGGGAGGAAGGTCGTCTCGATCAACGGAGACGGGGGGTTCATGTACAACGTGCAGGAGCTCGCGACGATGGTGCTGCACCGGATCAACGTCGTGGCCGTCGTCTTCAACGACAATGCCTTCGGCAATGTCCGCCGCATCCAGCAGCAGTCCTTCGGCGGCCGGCTGATCGCCTCGAATCTCCACAACCCCGACTTCGTGAAGCTGGCCGAGTCGTTCGGCATGGACGGTCGGCGGGTGGAGCGCCCCGAGACGCTGCGGACGGCCGTGGGGGAGGCGCTCAGCCGCGACCGCCCGGCGCTGATCGAGGTGTCGGTGGGCGAGATGCCGAGCGCGTGGGAGGTGGTGCGGCCGGGCCACCGCGGGTAGCCGCGGGCCCGGGCGCGGCGGGCAGCGTGAACGTGAACGTGCTGCCCGCGTTCACGCGGCTCGTCACGGTGATGCGCCCGCCGTGGGCCTCGACGATGTGCTTGGCGATGGCCAGGCCGAGCCCCGTCCCGCCCGGCCCCCGCGATCGGGAGCGCTCGACCCGGTAGAACCGGTCGAACACCCGCGGAAGATCGTCCGGGGGAATGCCGCGGCCGGTGTCCGAGACCGAGACGGCCACCTCGGACGGCATGCCGCCGACGGACACTTCAACGGTCCCGCCCTCGGGCGTGAACTTGATGGCGTTGTCGAGCAGGTTGGTCAGGACCTGTACAATCCGGTCGCGGTCCGCCAGCGCCGTGCCCGCGGCGTACTCCGGGGACCCGTCCGGCGCCGCGCCGCGCAGGCGCAGGCTCACCAGGTGACGCTCGGCCTGGGGGCGCATCCGGCTCACCGCTTCGGCGGCGAGCCGGTCGAGCCGCACCGGCGCCGGCTCCATGGAGACCGCCCTCGACTCCAACCGGGAGAGGTCCATCAGATCGTCGACCAGCTTCATGAGGCGGGTGGCCTCGCTGTCGATGATCGTGAGGAAGCGGCGGCGGGCGTCTTCATCGGCCATGGCGCCCCCCAGGAGCGTTTCGGTAAATCCCTTGATCGAGGTCAAGGGTGTGCGCAGCTCGTGGGAGACGTTGGCGGTCAGTTCCCGGCGCAGGCGCTCGGTCCGCCGGACGTCGGTGACATCGCGGATCACGGCCACCGCGCCGGCGATCTCGCCGGCCGGCCCCCGAAGCGGCGTCGCGTGCAGGTCGAGGATCCGCTCTCGGTGTGGATCGGGGGTGTACTCCTCCACGACGTCCCGTCCTTCGCGGGCAGCCGTCTCGATGCCGCGGCAGCTGGGATGATCGCCCAGGACCTCGCGGAGCGTCGCCCGCGCAGGGACGTCCCGGGGCTCGCCGGGGAGGGCGGGGGGCAGGCCCAGGAGATCCTCCGCCGCGCGGTTGCGCAGCAGGATGGTTCCCTGGAGATCGACGGCGACGACCGCGTCGCTCATGCTCGAGATGATCGCCTCGATCTTGTTGCGTTCCTCGCTCACCGCCGCCAGCTTCTGGCGCAGCTGGTCCGCCATGGCGTTGAACGTGCCGGCGAGCTGGCCGATCTCGTCCTCGCTGCGCACCGACGCGCGCGCGCCGAGGTCCCCGGCGGAGATGCGCCTGGCGGCCCGCGCCAGTTCGAGCACGGGGGCGGCCAGCGCCCGCGCCCTCCAGGCGCCCAGCAGCAGCGCGGCAGCCACGCCGGCGAGGAGCGCCTCGCCGAGGGCCTTCCAGACCTCTTCCAGCGCCTGGTCCACCCACAGGCGGGGGAGGCTGACCTGGACCACGCCGGTGACGGCGCCGCGCGAGGTCATCGGCGCGGCGGCGAAGATCCGCGTTTCGTGGCTGCCCGGATCGAGGCGGATCGCCGTCGCGGGCGTGCCCGCAAGCGCCGAGGCGATCTCGGGCGCGACCGCCCCCGCGGCCACCCCGGCCCAGCGGCCGGTGGCCGGAGGCCGTCCCCAGACGTCCTTGACGCCCACGTAGACGCCATCCCTCCAGGAGGACCCGCTGGCGATATCGTCGAGGCGGTCGATGCTGGCGCCTTCGGCCTGATACACCGCGAGCACGAGCGCGATGGACTTCGCTTCGTTCAGCACGCTCCGCCGATAAGCGTCGAGGTAGACGCGCGTGATCGGGGGGATGAGCACGGCCGCGGCGACGGCGAGGGAGAAGAGGACGAGGACCAGGTAACTCCCGGTGAGCTTCCAGCGCAGGCTGCGGGTCATCCCTGGTCCTTCTTGAGCTTGTAGCCAACCCCCCGCACCGTGGCGATGTACGTGGGACGGTTGGGGTCGTCTTCGATCTTCTCGCGGAGGCGGCTGATGTGCATGTCCACCGTTCGCGTGCTGCCGAAGTAGTCGTAGCCCCAGATGTGCTCGAGCAGAAAGTCTCGGGTGAAGACCCGGTTCGGGTGCCCCATCAGCAGGTGGAGCAGGTCGAACTCCTTCGTCGTCAGGTCGACCGGGCGGCCGGAGAGCCGCACCTCATGGGTCGTCGGGTCGAGCGCGAGGCCGCCGATCGCGAGCGGATCCGCGCCGGCCCGCCCCGCCCCGCGGGCCGTCCGTCGCAGGATCGCGCGCACGCGGGCGACGAGCTCTCGAGGGCTGAACGGCTTCGTCACGTAGTCATCCGCGCCCAGCTCCAATCCCACCACGCGCTCCTGCTCCCCGTCCTTGGCGGTGAGCATGAGGATGGGCACCGGCGAGGCTTTGCGGATCTGGCGGCACACTTCCAGCCCGTCGATGTAGGGGAGCATCAGATCCAGGATCACGAGGTCCGGGGTCTCCGTCCGCGCCTTCTCGAGGGCTTCGTGCCCGTCGTGGGCGACGGCCACGTCGAATCCCTCCTGGACCAGGTTGTACCGCACCAACTCGACAATGTGCGGCTCATCGTCCACGACCAGGATGCGGCCGCCCGCCTGCGGCTCCGTCTTCTGTACGGTTGCGGTCATTGACCCCCTCCTGCGTCCCTGTCCATCTAATAGTACCATCCTCGGGGTGGTGTGTTGGCCGTCTGTCACGGCCCGGTGACGAAACGGTAACATCGTTGGGGGAGGTCTGCCCGCGCGCTGTGTCGAAGCCAGGGGGCAAACGGGAGTACGCTCAACGCTGCCGCTTCGGCCCTGGCCTATCCCAGGCGCCCCGGATGGATGCGTTTGCGGGAGGACGCCGCCTCGTGGAGCAATTCACGTTTCCGCCTCCGCCCAACTCACAGGCCCCCGAATGGCCGGGCACCCCGCTTGGTGCGAGCAACACCATTACACGGACCAAGACCCGCACCGCCATCCACGATAAGAACATCGACCGCGTCCCGGGGCGGCGGGATGAACTGGTGGCCGTGGCCGTGGAATACATCACCCGCCGCGGCGTCAAGGAGGCGCTGACGCTCCAGGACGTGATCATCCACGGCGTGCGCGTCCGCGCGATCACCAACTCCCCGCATCTGCACGCGCAGTGGGTGCTCAACTGGTTTAGTCCCGAGGAGTGGCAGAAGGTCACCGGCCACGCGCCCCCCGGACAGCCGCAGGTGACCGTCTACGCGCTGGGCGGAGTTGGCGACCAGCCGGAGGCCGCCTACTACAGCCGCGGGACGAATACGATCGTCTTCTTCAACACCTCGTACTATGGGCAGCTCAAGTCGTGGGTTCTCGGCGCCGTCGGACGGGTCCTGGCCGAAGAGTGGGGGATCCACAGCATTCACGGCGCCTGCGTGGAGAAAGACGGGCAGGGGGTGCTGTACATCGCCCCGACGGGGACCGGCAAGAGCACATCGTCCTACGGTCTCCAGGCCACCTATCCCAACACGCGGTTTCACTCCGACGACTGGGTGTACGTCCGCTACACCTGCGCCGCGAGGGATGGGCGCCGGATCGCTCCGTTCGAGGTGACGCCGGGCCACGGAGAGCCCGTCCGCGGGTACCGGGTGTTCCGCTGGCTGGAGGATCACCGCGGCGAGTCCGGGCAGGCGCGCGGGCTCGACCTCGAGAACCGCGAGACGACGGTCCCCCTGAGCGCGCTCGATCTGGCGCAGCCGGTCCAGGCGTACGCCTACACGAGCGAGAAGATCTTCTACCTCCGCACCAACCTGGTCAGCAGCTTCCCGCTGGCCGCCTACGAGATGCTGCGGTCTCGATTGGAGAACGTCCCGGACGTCTCCGGCAAGTTCATCGATGATCGCGCGGCCGAGCTGGACGCGCTGGCCGACGATGTCCGCCGCGACCCGGGCCCGGCCGGCGACTACTTCCAGGGGATGAGCCGGGAGCAGGTTCGGGCGATTCTTGCGCGGCTGGTCGCGTTCGACAACGGACGGGCGATGCTCGACATCACGCACATCCTTCCGTCCGACCGGGTGGTCATGAATCCCATGGCGCCGACGCAGCTGGGGAGCGTCATTCTATTGAAACGGGATCGGCGCGACCGGACGGTGCTGGAATCCCTATCGCTCGAGAAGTTCATCGGCCGTCTGTTGCGGGGTGAAACGCCGGACGGCAAGAAGGAGACGGCCTACAACGCCTACCGGGCGGTCGACGACGAGGCCGAGCGCAGGTTCATCGACCGGCTCGAGGCGGAGGCCGCCCAGGTCGGGGGGAACATCGAGGTCCTCTACCCCGCCCTTCGGCATCACCCGGAGGTGCCCGAGACCCTGGCCGAAGAGATCGAGTTGTTCCGGGTCTTGTACCGGGCCTGCCGGTGCTACGATTTGAACACCATCCTCGCGACCGATCCCAAGGTGCGCGGCCTCAAGGAGGCCGTCGCCGCCACGATGGGCTTGATCGCCCACGCGCTCGCCGTCCGCCAGGGCGACGTCCGGCTGACCATCGACGATTACCGCCGCGCGCTGACCGGCGTCGTCTCCACCTGAGCGGTGCGGGGGGTGCCGATGGAAGCAAATCGACGCGAGGAGTGGAGCAAAGGGAAGCCGCGGGCGTACGCGCAGGAGCACCGAGATCAGTTTCTCGACGCGCTTCGCGAGTTCGTCCGCATCCCGAGCATCAGCACGCTGCCGCAGCACCACGGCGACTTGACGCGCGCGGCCGAGTGGGCGGTCCGCCGCCTCAGCGACATCGGGCTCGCCGCCCGGATCATGCCGAGCGAGACCCACCCGGCGGTCTACGCGGAATGGACGGGCGCTCCGGGGCGTCCCACCCTCCTCTGCTACGGACACTACGACGTCCAGCCTCCCGATCCGCTCGACCTGTGGACCTCGCCCCCGTTCGAGCCCGCGCAGCGCGGGGACAACCTCTACGGGCGCGGCGCCTCCGACGACAAGGGACAGCTGCTGATCCAGGTCTTCGCCGTCGAGTCGCTCCTGAACGCCGCCGGCCGGCTGCCGCTCAACGTGAAGTTCTTCATCGAGGGCGAGGAAGAGATCGGCAGCCCGCGGATGATTCCCTTTATCAAGAAGCACCGGCAGCAGCTGCGGGCGGACGTCTCGCTGATCTGCGACGGGTCCTTTTTCGCCCCCGAGCGGCCGGCGCTGGTCACCGCGCTCCGCGGAATGGTCTACACCGAGGTGGAGCTCCACGGCGCCAACCGCGACCTGCACTCGGGCATCTTCGGCGGGGCCGCCCCCAACCCCCTCGAGGGATTGGCGCGGATCATCGCGGGCCTCAAGGACCGCAAGTCCCGCGTGACGATCCCCCGGTACTATGCTCCGGTGCAGCCGCCGAGCGAGGCGGAGCGGAGCTCCTGGACCCAACTGGGGTTCCGTGAAGAGACGTACCTCGAGGACCTGGGGGTCGAGGTCGCGCCGGGCGAAGAGGGGTACGGCATTCTCGAGCGCCGCTGGGCGCGGCCCACGCTGGAGATCCACGGAATCGCCGGCGGGTATACGGGCCCGGGGGCCAAGACCGTCATCCCCGCGCGGGCGACCGCGAAGATCAGCATGCGGCTGGTCACGGACCAGCGGCCGCAGGCGGTGCTGCGCGCCTTCACCCGGAAGGTGCAGCGCCTCACCCCGCCGGGGTTCCGCGTCGAGGTCCGGCAGCTCGGCTCGGGGGCTCCGCTCGCGCTCTCCCCGGACGCACCGGCGCTCCGGCACGCGGCCCGCGCGCTCCAGGAGGTCTTCGGGCGGCCGCCGGTCTTCATGCGCGAGGGCGGCACCGTCCCCGTCGCGGCGGAGTTCATGAACGTCCTCCAGGCGCCGCCGGTGCTCATGGGCTTCGGCCTGCCCGACGACAACCTGCACTCGCCGAACGAGAAGTTCCACCTGCCGAACTTCTACCGCGGGATCGAGACGGCCATCCGGTTCATGGAACTGCTCGGAGAGGGTTAATCAACTGTTGCTTGGTTTGGACGTAGAAGGAACGGCGACCGGGTAGATGCGCGTCGGCACGATGCGGGCGCTGGTCAAGCCCGCAGCCGGTCCCGGCCTCGAGATCCGCTCGGTGCCGATCCCCAAGCCCGGCCCCGGCCAGGTCCTCGTCCATGTGCGGGCCGGCGGCATCTGCGGCACCGACCTCCACATCTGGAGATGGGATCCCTGGGCGGCGTCCCGCCTCCATCCGCCGGTGATCATCGGCCACGAATTTTGCGGCACCGTGGCCGAGATCGGGCCGGGCGCGCACGGCGTGGCGCCCGGCGACTTCGTGTCCGGCGAATGCCACGTCAACTGCGGCCGCTGCGCGGCCTGCCGCCGGGGTGAGCCGCACATCTGCGAGCGTCTCCAGATCATCGGCGTGGACCGCGACGGGGCGTTCACCGACTTCGTGGTCCTGCCCGCGCAGAACGCGCGGAAGATGCCTCCGGCGATCCCGGTCGAGGTCGCGGCGGTGATGGATCCCCTGGGCAACGCGGTGCACACCGCCCTTTCGACCGACCTCGCGGGACGCGCGGTGCTCGTCATGGGCTGCGGCCCCATCGGCCTGTGCGCCATTTTGGTGGCGCGGCGGGCGGGCGCGGCGCAGATCATCGCGGTGGATGTGAACCGCTACCGCCTGGCGCTGGCCGAGCGGCTCGGGACCGACCTGGTGCTGGACGCGCGGACCGAGGACGTGCCCCGGGTGGTCCGCGGCCGCACCGATGGGTCGGGCGCGGACGTGCTGCTGGAGTTCTCCGGCAACGCGCAGGGCATCCACACCGGGCTCGCCGCCCTCCGCAACGGGGGAATGGCCGCGCTGCTCGGCCTTCCCTCACGGCCCGTGGAGCTCGATCTCTCCAACGAGGTGATCTTCAAGGGCGCGCGCCTGCAGGGGATCTTCGGCCGGCGGATGTGGGAAACGTGGGATCAGGCGACGGCGCTGCTCGCGTCCGGCATGGACATCCGGCCGGTGATCACCCACCGGCTGCCTATGGCGCGGTTCGCGGAGGCGTTTGCCCTGATGGAGTCCGGGGAGTGCGGAAAGGTGATCCTGACCGTGCAGGACGGCGCCTGAGGCTCGCCCGGAGATCCGGGGCCGTTCCCCCGTCACTCGCCTATCGCGCCGGCTGCGCGCTCACCACGACCGGCCCGCTCGGCACCAGGCTTCCGCCTGACGGCTCGCGCGTGACCTCGATCTCGTCGGGCAGCACGGCCAGTTCCGACCCCACGACGATCAGCCGGCCGTCGCCGCCCGCATCGGGACGGACGGTCCCGAGCGATGTCCACCGCTCGCCGTGGCGGACCCAGGCCTGGTAGGTCTGGCCTGCCGGCGCCGGCGGGAACCGGTCGAGGGTGAGCACGGCGATGGTCATGCCGGTCTGGCCCCGGTACACGGCATGGACCTCGGCCGGCACGCCCGGCGCTGCGGTCAGCCGGATGGCCACGGTCTCGCTCGACGTGAGAAGCGCGAGCGCGCGCCCGTCCAGAGAGCGCTCTCGCTGGTCGACGACGTAGCGCACCCCAAGCCCGCCCAGGCCGATCGCCGCGACCACCAGGGCCGCCGCCACCGGCGAGAGGCTGACCCGCAGCCTCTGGAGGCCGGCCCGGATGCGCGTCTTGGTCGTGCCGAGCGGGACGTGGATCTTCGCCGCCACCTGCTCATGGGTCAGGTCTTCGAAGAAGGCGAGGTTCAGCGCCTCCCGCTGCGCCGGCGGGAGGGCGTTCAGGGCCTCGCGGACGGCCGCCCGTTCCTCTTCGAGCCCGGCTGCCTCATCGGGATGGGGAGCGGGATCCGGGAGCCCCGCCGTGAGCAGACCCTCCGGGTCCGACTCGATCCTCGGCTGCCTGCTCTTGCTCCGCAGTTCATTCAGAATCCGATAGTGGGCGATCTGAAATACCCATGGACGAAAGGCGCCCCGCTCGGGGGCGAAGGTGCCGGCTTTGCGCCAGACCGAGAGGAAGACGTCCTGGACGATCTCCTCCGCGGCGGCGCGATCCAGTGTGTGTGAGGCCAGGGAGAAGATCCGCGACGCGTAGCGGCTGTAGAGCGGCCCGAGCGCCTCCTGCCCTCCGGCGGCCAAGCGCTGCATCAACTCCTCGTCGCTCGCCTCCCGGGCATCCCGGCCGGCGCCCTCAGTGGGCTCGGGGCCGGACCGCTCCCCGCGCGTCTTTCGCCAGCCCCATCGCGGGCGCTCGCTCGACATCGTCAGTTTCCGGCCACCGTGGTGATGCGCATGACTGCTCACCTCCTTATACACCACGGGGGCCGGTTTGGATTGGATTTGGATAACACCCCACGCCCGCAATCCATGCTTGGGGTTTCGGTGTACTAGGCGATGAACGGTTCACAGATGGACATCATCGACGAAAGGAGGGAGGACAATGAGCAAGATCCTGGCACTGCTGGTGTTGGGCGCATCAATCGCCGTCACCGGAGCGACCGCGTTCGCCGAGTCTGACGCGGTGGAGCCGATGCTGACGAACACCCAGGCGCCGCAGATCATCACTCCGAGCGGCCCTGTCTACCAGGGCACGCTTGCGGGCGACAGCGGTCCGTCGTTCAACGAGCTGCGCTGGCATGAGCAAGAGGGGAGCCGATAGCCCCCGGATGACGCTGCCGGTCGCCTGCCTCGCGCAGGCGGCTGGCGGCGCAGCTCAACTGCCCGAGGGCGCGCGCAGGCACGCGTGGCGAAAGGAAGCGGCAGATATGCATCTCATGCGAAGGGTGAGTCCGTGGCTTGTGGCACTGCTGCTCTATCTGCTGGTCTCTCCGGATGGATCGGTGTATGGACCGTTCGACGGGTACGCTGGCTGCTGGACGTACCGCGGGGACCGGGGACTCAGCGGGCCGTGCCTGAGTGCCTGGCCATGAAGCGGGGGTGACTTCGCCAGAGAGGAACGGCGCCCGACGCTGACGGGCGAAGGCCGATACCCGATCAACAGCGATTACTTAAGCAAACTCCGCACGGACCCTCCCGCCGCACAACTGCACGACCCGGTCAAAAGCGAACCTGCACGATCCACACAGGGGACACAGGCACCGCGGTATCTCCCGCATCGTATCCCGCCGGCCGGCCTTGAGGCGACGTCGTGGAGCCGGGGCCGGAGGCCGAATCCTGGGGCTTCCCCTCGTCCCGGTGGATCTCGAGGGCCGGTCCGTAACCGGCGCCACCCTCCGCAAAGCTCGTAGACGGCACAAGAGTCAGAACCAGTCCCAATGTCACCAGCGCCAGCGCATGTCGCATCTTTTTTCCTCCGTTGGTGAGCGGCGATGAAGCCGTTGTCATATCACTCGTTAATACACGCGCGGCACGCCGCCGGATGCCCGGATTCCACCGTATTGCGAAGTCTTTACATTTTCTCCGCGCCGCGCAATCTGCCGGTCGGGCGCTGGTGTATTTGCGAGTGAAATGGCGCAAGAGAGAGGAGATCGGTCGTCATGAACATCTGGAGTCAGCGTCCAATCGTCCGAGGGCCCGCGGCTCTGCTCGCGAGCCTCGTCCCTGTCGTGCTCTTCGCGGTGGCCTGGGCCCCGGCCGGACAGGCCGCGCCGGCCGCCCAACTCGCCCTGACATCGGCCAGGGCCGCACCAAAGGCGTATATCGCGCTTCATGATGAAGGCGTCCTCGCGGTGCTCGACACCGGCGCGAACACCGTCCTCGGCTATATCCCGGTCCCATTGGGTGCGCACGGCGTGGCGATGACGCCCGACGGACGCAAAGTGTATGTGGGCAGCGACCAGTTCTCAACTGTGAGCGTCATCGACACAGCCACGGACGCGATCGTCACGCAGATCGAGGTGGGGACAAGTCCACACGGCCTGTCGATCTCATCGGACGGACGGCAGCTCGTCGTGTCCGTCCGGGGCGAGGACGACGTGGTCATCGTCGACACCACCACCGACCGGATCACCGGCCGGGTGTCCATTGCCGGGCCCGACAGGAGCGCGATCAGCCCTGATGGTCGCATCGCGTATGTCGGCTCGACGTCGCCGGGTGATAGCGCCTTGGCGATCGTTGACCTCACGAGACCCGCGCAAATCGGCAGGGTCCTGCTGAGCCGCGCTCCGCGCGCGCTCGCCTTCAGCCCCGATGGGAAACGCTTATATTTTACGCTCGATGGCTCGGACGCCCTGCATGTGCTCGACACTGGACGCAACAGGATCGAGGCCTCGATACCTGCCGGCGCGGCGCCCCATGGCCTTGTATCGGCCGGGACCGCCTATGGGGAACTCGTCCTGAGCCAGCCGCGGAACGAATTGGAGATTCTCGACCCCATACGAAACACCGTCAGCGGGACCGTGCCGGTAGGGAAGTTACCCCGCGGAATCGCCACCAGCGCCGATGAACGGACGGCGTACGTGACCAACGAAGGGTCCGGCGACGTGTCGGTTGTTGATCTCGTCCTCCGCAAGGTGACGGCCACCATCACCATCGATACGCTGGGTGGCGCCCCGGGAGAGATCGTCGTGCAGCCGCGTGTGATCGCGCCCTTGCTCCACTCCAGGATGCCCCTGCCCCACGCAGGCACCTGAGCCGGGCCCGCGGAGGGCGCCGCCACGGAGGAGACCCCGATCCGGCGGGGCGAACTGATCCGGCAGATCACGCCCCGTCCGGGAGAGGCGGCCCATGAGCGATCCGCTGGCGTTCCTCGATGACGAGATCGCAGAGCTCCGCGAACGCGGGCTGTTCCGCTGGCCGCGGGAGCTGCAGGGCGAGCAGGCTCCGGTGTGCATGTACGACGGCCGGCGCGTCATCAACCTCTGCTCGAACAACTACCTCGGGCTGGCGTCCGACCCCCGGCTCAAGGAGGCCGCGCGGCGGGCGATCGACGAGTACGGGGTCGGCTCGGGCGCGGTGCGGACCATCGCGGGCAACATGACCATCCACCAGGCGCTGGAGCGGCGCCTGGCGGCGTTCAAGCGCGCCGAGGCGGCGCTGCTCTTCCAGTCCGGCTTCACCGCGAACGCCGGCACCGTCGCCGCGCTCCTCGGCAAGGAAGACGTCGTCGTCAGCGACGAGCTGAACCACGCCAGTATCATCGACGGCTGCCGGCTCAGCGGCGCGGAGCGAAAGGTCTTTCCGCACAAGGACATCGCCGCGGCGCGGCGGTGCCTGGAGACGTCCCGCACTGCGCGGCGCGTGCTCGTGATCACCGACGGCGTGTTCAGCATGGACGGCGATCTCGCGCGGCTCGCCGACCTGGCGGCGCTCGCGCGCGAGTTCGGCGCGATCATGATGGTGGACGATGCCCACGCCAGCGGGGTGGTGGGCGCGGGCGGCCGGGGGACCGTCGAGCACTTCCACCTGCACGGCATGGTGGACATCCAGGTCGGCACGCTCAGCAAGGCGTGGGCGTGTCTCGGCGGCTACGTCGCCGGCAGCCGGCGGCTCGTGGAGTACCTGATGAACCGGGCCCGGCCGCTGCTGTTCAGCACGTCGCATCCGCCCTCGGTCGCCGCGACCGCGATCGCGGCGCTCGACCTCATCGAAGCGGAGCCGGGGCTGATCGACCGGTTGTGGGAGAACACCCGCTTCTTCAAGGCCGGCCTGCGAGACCTGGGGTACGACACGGGGTTGAGCGAGACGCCGATCACGCCGGTCATGATCGGGGACGAGGCGCAGGCGATGCGGTTCTCCGACCGCCTCTTCGAGGAAGGCGTGTTCGCGCTCGGCATCGCCTACCCCACGGTCCCGCGCGGGAAGGCGCGCGTGCGGACGATCGTGACGGCTGGGCACACGCGGGACGATCTCTCCCGGGCCCTGGACGTCTTAGGACGGGTCGGCCGTGGGTTGGGGCTGATCCACTAGGCCGATCGAACAGGGTAAGCCGCGGGCGGCCGCCGGGATGGATGCTATACTAAAGAGATCATGCCCGAGTTTCTCACCCCAGTGACGCCGGCGGAAGCCCACGCCCGCTTCGCCCGAGTCTATACCCCACGGCCCCGGGGCACCGAGCGGGTGTCGCTCCGCGACGCCCACCGCCGGGTCCTGGCCCGCGATATCGTCGCCACGGAAGACCTGCCCGAGTTCGACAAAGCCACGGTGGACGGGTACGCGGTGCGCGCCGCGGACACCGCGGATGCCTCCGAGCGCCGCCCCGCTTCCCTGACGATCGCCGGCGAGGTGCAGATGGGCTCGGCGCCGTCTTTCGCGGTCGGCGCGGGCGAGGCGGCCCGGATGCCGACGGGAGGCATGGTGCCGCGGGGGGCCGACGCCATCATCATGCTGGAGCAGGTCGAGGCCCACGGCGGCACGGCCATTCAGGCGAAGCGCCGGGTCGCTCCCGGCGAGAACGTGCTCCGCCGGGCGGAGGATGTGAAGCGCGGGGAGGCCGTCCTCCGCCGGGGCGCGCGTCTCCGGCCGCAGGACGTGGGGCTGCTCGCCGGCATCGGCGTCGTCGACGTCGAGGTGTACCTCCGCCCCCGCGTGGCGGTGCTCGCCACCGGCGACGAGATCATCCCGCCCGATCGCCGCCCCGGCCCCGGCGAGGTGCGCGACATCAATACCTACACGCTCTCGGCGCGCGTTGAGCAGGAGGGAGGGACCGCTGAGGTGTACGGGATCATCCCGGACGACCGGGAGGTGCTCCTGCAGACCCTGCGGTCGGCCCGCGCGGCCACGGACCTCGTGCTCGTCAGCGGGGGAAGTTCGGTCGGAGCGAAGGACGCGGTGGCCTGGGCGATCAACACGATGGGGGCCCCGGGGGTCGTGGTGCACGGGGTGCGCATCAAGCCGGGGAAGCCGACGATCCTGGGGCTCGTCGACGGCACGCCGGTCATCGGGCTGCCCGGGCATACCGTCAGCGGCCTGGTGATCTTCGACGTGTTTGTCCGCGACCTGCTCCGCGGGCTCGCGGGGCGGACGGCGCCGCGTGAGTTCGGCAGGATCGTTCGGGCCCGGCTGGGCCGCCGCGTGCCGCCGGCGGGCGGCCGGGAGGACCACGTCCGCGTGTCCCTGGAAGAGCGGGACGGCGGGGTGTGGGCGGTGCCGCAGCTCGGGAAGTCCGGGGTCATCACGACGATGACCCGGGCCGACGGCGTGGTCGTGGTGCCCCTCGGACAGGATGGTCTCGAGGAGGGCGCCGAGGTGGACGTCGAGTTGTTCGAGCCGTAGCCGCGGTGCTCACCGGGAGGGATGCGCGATGTTCGTTCCCCTGACTCCGCTCGACTACAAGCGGCGGGCGGTGCGGAATTTCGGCGACAAGATCGGCGTCATCGACGGGGAGCGGCGCTTTACCTACCGGGAGTTCGGCGAGCGCGCCGATCGTCTCGCCGGCGCCCTCCGCGCCCTCGACGTGGCGCCGGGCGACCGGGTGGCGTTCATCACCTACAACACCCACCACCTGCTCGAAGCCTACTACGGGGTCCTGCAGGCCGGCTGCGTGCTGACCCCGATCAACATCCGCCTGAGCCCCGACGAAATCGCCTACGTGCTGGAGCATTCCGGGGCGGCGGTGCTCTGCTACCATCGTGACTTCCAGGATCTCGTCGACCGCGTGCGCCCCCGCGTCCCTCGGCTCCGGCACCTGGTGATCATTGAGGGAGAGGACCCCGAGGCCCATGCCTACGAGACGCTGCTGGCCCGGGCCAGCCCCGAACCGGGGCCGGAGATCTTTGCGGTGGACGAAAACGCGATCTGCGAACTGTTCTACACCAGCGGCACGACCGGGCGGCCGAAGGGGGTGGCGCTCACCCACCGCAGTCTGGCGCTGCACGCGTTGTACTTCAGCATCATGATGCGGATGTCGGACGCGGACCGGGTCCTGCACGTCGTGCCCCTGTTCCACGTCAACGGGTGGGGGACCCCGCAGTACCTGACGGCGGTCGGGGGGACGCACGTGATGCTGCGCAAGGTCGTCGCCCTGGACATCCTCCGGCTCGTCGAGCGCGAGCGCATCACGGTCCTGCTGGGGGTCCCGTCGATCTACAACATGCTGGTCAACGAGCCGACGATCGGGACCTTCGACCTCACGAGCCTGCGCCGGGCCATCAGCGGGGGCGCCCCGGCCTCCCCGAGCCTCATCCGGGTGATGGAGGAGAAACTGGGGTGCCTGTGCATGGTCGGCTACGGGCTGACCGAGACCGCGCCGCTCCTCTCGAAAGCGCTCCCCAAGGCCCACCTCGGCGGGACGGCCGACGACGACCTGCGGCGCCGCTCTACGACCGGATTCGAGATCGTCGGGGTCGACATGCGGGTGGTCGACGGCGAGGGACGCGAGGTGCCGCCCGACGGCGCGACCGTGGGTGAGATCGTGGCGAGGAGCAACGTCGTGATGGAGGGTTATTACCGGGACCCCGAAGGGACTGCCGAGGCCATCCGCGGCGGCTGGTTCCACACCGGGGATATGGCGGTCGTCGATACCGAGGGCTACGTGACGATCGTCGACCGCAAGAAAGACATCATCATCAGCGGCGGGGAGAACATCTCCTCCATCGAGGTCGAGAAGGTCATCGCCGCCCATCCCGCGGTCTTCGAGTGCACCGTGATCGCGGTGCCGGACGAACGGTGGGGGGAGACTCCCAAGGCGCTCATCGTGCTCAAGCCGGGGCAGCGGGCGAGCGCCGAAGAGATCGTGGTCCACTGCCGGCGGCACCTGGCGGGGTTCAAGCTGCCGAGTTCGGTCGAGTTTCGGGAGAGCCTCCCCAAGACCGGGACCGGCAAGATCATGAAGCACGAACTGCGGGAGCCCTACTGGCGCGGGTACGAGAAGCGTGTCCACTGATCGGCGGGGGACATCCGCCGGGGCCGGCGCGCGGGCGCGGCCCCAGCGCCGGCCCCGGCGCTCCGGCCCGCTGCTGACCCACCTGGACCGGCACGGCCGCGCGCGGATGGTGGATGTCGGCGGCAAGCGCGAGACCGTGCGGGAGGCCGTGGCCCGTGGCGAGGTCGTGATGGAGCCCGCCACGCTCAGGCTCGTCACCGAGCGGTCGGCCCGCAAGGGCGACGTCCTGCAGGTCGCCCAGGTGGCCGCGATCGCCGCGGCCAAGCGGACGTGGGAGCTGATCCCGCTCTGTCACCCGATCCCGCTGACCGGGATCGCCGTCGACCTCAGCGCCGATCCCCGCACGTCGCGGGTGCGGATCGAGGCGCGGGTGCGGACGGTCGGCCGCACCGGGGCGGAGATGGAGGCGCTCGTGGCCGTCGCCGCGGCCGGGCTGACGGTCTACGACATGCTGAAGGCCGCCGAGCGGGGGATGCGCATCGAGAATCTCCGGCTCATGCGCAAGTCCGGAGGCAAGTCCGGGATGTACGTGCGGCCCGAGCCCGCGGGCCGGCGCGGCAGCGGAGTGCGGGGTCGGGCAGGGGAGCGGCGCCGGCGGTGAGCGAGGACAAACGTCTGCGGGGCGTGCGCTGCGCCATCCTGACGGCCAGCGAGCGCGTCAGCCGCGGCCAGGGCAAGAACGAGAGCGGGCTGTATCTCGCCCAGCTGCTCGCCGCCGAGGGGGGCGAGGTCGTCGCGCACGTGGTGGTGCCCGACGACCTCGAGATGATCGCCAAGACGCTGTCCGACATGGCCGACACGCTGCGGGTCAACCTGGTGCTGACTACCGGGGGGAGCGGGGTGGCGCCCAAGGACGTGACCCCGGAGGCGACCCTGCGCGTGATCGAGCGGCAGGTGCCCGGCATTCCCGAGGCGGCGCGGCTGGCCACGGCACCGTCATCGCCGCTGTCGATGCTCTCGCGCGCGGTCGCCGGCATCCGCGGCCGCACGTTGATCGTGAATCTCCCCGGCAGCCCCCGGGGCGTCCGCGAATGGATGGTGGTGATCGTGCCGGTGCTCCGCCACGCGGTCGATCTCTTGCGCGATACGCAAATGGAGTGGGGCCGGGAGCACAAGCCGTAGGCGGCGTCGCGGGTGTACGAAACCCGGCGGCGGCAGTCCGGCTATGGTGCGGGTGTGGCTTGGGCGATGACCTCGTCGGGGGCGCTGCTGGTGCTCAGGTGTGGATTCGGGAAGCGGACCAGGCGCTCCGGATACTGTCCCCTGGCGTGGAACGCATCGAGCGCGCCCGGTGTGGTCGAGATCACGGTCCTGAAGTAGGACTGGGTCCCCGCGACGGCCTCGGGGAACGCGGCGCCAAAGTCCATGGGGCCGTCTTTCGGTTGCGCTGCGAGCGCCTGTGTGAGGAAGTAGGTAAAGGATCCTCCCCGAATGAGGTGGTGGCCCTCACGCACCCCCCACCAGTTCATCTCCTCGCCGCCGACGGCGGCGAGCGCGACCCCCGGGATCCCGCGGACGGCGGCGGTGAGGCGCTCCGCGTGACATGTTTCGACAATCAGCACCCGCCGGGAGGTCGGGAGGCGCTTCCAGAGACCGGGAAGCGCCGCGTCCCAACTCAGATCGCGATCGAAGAACCGGTACTCGCCGGCGACATACAGGAGGGCGGTGTCCCCGGTGTGGACGCGGGCGGCCAGCCATCCGGCCGCATGCCGCAGGAGCCTGGGATCGAGGTTGTCGCGGACGAGGAGGATGTGGTCGGACGGCCATCCTCGGTGGAGGAGGAGCGTCAGCATGCGCGTCGAGTTGATGTACGCGACCGGGAGGTCGGAGTAGCGGCCGTCGAACGCGTTGTGCTCGATGAGAACGGCCCAACCCGTAGGCGGAGCCGCGGCCGCGCTCGCACACGGGTACCCCGCGAGCACGACGGCAAGGAGAAGAACCCCCCCGGCAACCCCCCACCTCATTCCAGCGTGTGTTTCTGGCGCCACCCTGGCAATCCCTCCTATCGTTCGGAGGCCTCCAGGGTGTGCCGTTCTTCCGCTTCAGCCTCCCCCCCGGGGGCCGTGCAGGCGTGTCGTGGTAGCCTTGACACCCTTACACTGTATTAAGTACACTCGGGCGGGCCTGACTAGACCTCGTCGCCCGCCCTTATCATGCCTCTCCTTCTGATTGCCCACCTGACCAAGTCCTACGGGGCGACCTCTGTCCTGACCGATGCTTCCATGGCCCTCGAGCCGGGGGAAAAGGTGGCCCTGATCGGCCGGAATGGCGTCGGAAAGACGACGCTGCTGCGGCTTCTGGCGGGGCTGGAGGCCCCGGACCAGGGGGCCCGCACCGTCTCCTCGGGGGCGGTGATCGGCTATCTTCCGCAAGATCCGGCCGTCGACGAGTCCCGCACGCTCTGGGATGAGGCCGTGGCGCCCTTTGCCGCGCTCGCGGCGATGGAACGGCGTCTGGCCGACCTGGAGGCCGCGCTCGCCGCGCCCGAGGTGCACGGCGACGACAGCCGGCTCTCGGGCGCGCTCGAGGAGTACGGCCGCGTCCGCGACCAGTTCGAGGCCCAGGGAGGGTTCACATTCGAGGCCGAGGTCCGGCGGGTGCTCAGCGGATTGGAGTTCCGGGAAGAGCAGTTCCACCAGCCGCTCGCCTCGATGAGCGGCGGGCAGCGGTCCCGGGCCGCCCTGGCGCGGATTCTCCTCTCGGCCCCCGATCTGCTCCTGCTCGACGAGCCGACGAACCACCTCGACCTCGACGGTCAGGAGTGGCTGGAGGCCTTTCTCCAGCAGTTCTCCGGGGCCATGGTGCTGGTCAGCCATGACCGGTTCCTGCTCGACGCCGTCACCACCCGGACGCTGGAACTCGAGGACGGGCGGCTGGAGGAGTACCCCGGCAACTATTCCTACTACGTCACCGAGCGCGCCGGGCGCCGGGCGCGCCAGCAGGAGGCCTTCGTCCGCCAGCAGGAGGAGATCGAGGGCCTCAAGGCTTACATCCGCAAGTATCACGCGGGCCAGAAAAGCCGCCAGGCGAAGTCGCGGGAGAAGCGGCTCGCCAAGATCCAGCCCATCGCGGCGCCCCGCACCCAGCGAACCGCGGCGATCCGTCTGGAGGCGCCGCGCCGCAACCCTCAGATCGTCCTCCGGCTCAAGGACGTGGCCAAGCGATTTGGCGATCTGGAGGTGCTGCGCGGGGTGACGCTGGAGGTCGAACGGGGCGAGAAGATCGGCCTGATCGGTCCCAACGGAGCGGGGAAGACGACGCTCCTCCGGATCATTGCCGGCGTTGAGGCCCCGACGTCGGGTCAGGTGGAGCCCGCGCCGGGGATGCGGATCGGCTATTTCGCCCAACACTCCGAGGAGACGCTGGACCTTGGGCGGACGGTGCTGGACGAGGTGCTGGGCGACCGGCCGGTCACTCCGGCGCAGGTGCGGACGCTGCTCGGGCGGTTCCTGTTCTCCGGAGACGACGTCTACAAGAAGATCGCTGAACTGAGCGGCGGCGCGCGGCGCCGGGTGGCCCTCGCCAAACTCGTGCTCGATCGGCCCGACGTGCTGCTCCTCGACGAGCCAACCACGCACCTGGACCTCGCGACGCTGGAGACGCTGGAAGGAGCGCTCGGCGCGTTCCCCGGAGCCATCCTCTTAGTCTCCCACGATCGCTACTTCCTCGATCGGGTGGGTGGAAGGCTGCTTATCATTGAGGACGGCGGCGTGCGGTCCTACTCGGGGCCGTATCACCAATATCGGGAGGCGTTTGCGGGCAGGCCACCCGCGGTCCCCGCCGGCTCGGTCCACAGCGGCCCAGCCGCTCCGCCTGCCGCAGACCACGCGGCCGGGGAGGGGCTGCGTCCCGCCCCCGGGGGGCCGGCCCGTCCTTCCCCTGCCGCCCGTTCGCGCGGTTCCTCGCGCGGAACAGCCTCCGCACGAGGAGCGGCTTCGCCACGCCGCGCGGCTCCTGGACGCGATTCGGTCCAGACCGCCGATGAGATCATGGCCCAGATCGCGACCTTGGAACGCGAGTTGGGGGACCTGAGCCGCCTAATGGGCGATCCGGAGTTGTATCGCGATGCCGCGCGCGCCCGGGAGACTGTCCAGCGGTACGAAACGGTGACGGCCACATTGGAATCCCTCTACGCGGCCCTGGAGAAGGGAGGAGGGGCCCCGGATGCGTGATGGCAGCGGGTGCTTCGCCTGCGGCCAGGAAAATCCCATCGGGCTCCGGCTCCGGTTCATCACGGAGGGCGACGGCGTCCGCGCGGAGTTCACGGCCGGCCCGCAGTACCAGGGGTACGAGGGTGTCCTGCACGGCGGGATCGTCGCCGCGGCCCTCGACGACGCGATGGCCCAACTCTTCCATCTGAGGGGACAGGAGACCCTGACCGCGAAGCTGGAGATCCGCTTTCGCCAGGAGGCGCCGGTGGGGCGGCCCCTGGTGGTGAGCGCGCGTCTTGTGGGCCAGCGGATGAGGTTGTTCACGGCCGAGGCGGTCCTCGCGCTCCCCGACGGCACGCGGCTCGCGGAAGCCAAAGGGACGTTCGTCAGAGGGACCTGAGGATCATGCCGGAGACTGCGCAGAACGGGGACGTGAAAGCGATCGCGGCCAACCGCCGCGCCCGGCACGAGTACTGGATCGAGGAGACCCACGAAGCCGGGATCGCGCTCACCGGCACCGAGGTGAAGTCGCTGCGCGAGGGCCGCGCCAACCTCACGGACGCCTTCGCCCGGGTGGACCGGGGCGAGGTCTGGCTGCACCACCTGCACATCAGTCCGTACGCGCAGGGGAACATCCACAACCACGATCCCCTCAGGACGCGCAAGCTCCTCCTGCACCGCCGCGAGATCATGAGGCTGAGGGCGAAAACCGACCAGAAAGGCTACACGCTCGTCCCGCTCCGGCTGTACTTCCGGCGGGGGGTGGCCAAGGTCGAACTGGCCGTCGCGCGGGGGCGCCATCTCTACGACAAGCGCGAACGGATCGCCGAGCGTGACGCCGAGCGCCGGATCGCGAGAAACCTGGGGGCGCGGACTCCCAGACGCCGTCGCTCCTAGGCCTTCCCCTGTCGGGTCCCGTTCGGCCCCGTGGTATAATTAAGGGTGCACATGGACCGGAGACGTGTTGTGTCCCGGGCCACGGCGTACGACATGGGGGCGACAGGTCTCGACTGAGCAGGCAGAAGCAGGGTGGCGCGCCGAGGTGGTCCAGGACCTCGTTAAACAACTGGACGGCGATTACACGCCGATACACAGCTCGCTTACGCTGCTTAACTAAGTAGCGTCGTTCGCCTCGCTTCGCTGGCGCGCGGGGGTCGAACGTCATCAGCCAGCTGCTCCGGCGCTCTTCGCTCCGGGAGAGCCGGCTAAGACCTAGAGAGCTAGCGGGATCGGAATCCGGCCTGCGGGAGTCCGGCCCCGCGAATCCAAACCGCAGGATACGCGCGTAGATGCCTTGCCCTCGCGGCTTCAGGACGCGGGTTCGATTCCCGCCGCCTCCACCATCGCAAAGTTTCTTGCGTTGCCTAGCGTCCTCCGGCGAAGGCAACTCATGGATGTCGAAAGGATACCCACGCTCCCGACGCCACTTGGCAATTCGCCACACCTTTTCCTCGTACGAGAGGGGTGTGCGAATTTCCGGGACTGAGGTGTGGCCAAACACACGAGGCGCAACGACCCCGGAGACGGAGGTCGGTAACACCACTCCCCTTCGGGATATGATTGAGGAGGGTTTGACATTATCTCCAGCATTTCGATTCGTAGTGGTGATCCGACGGCGTTCGCCCATCGACGAGGTTCCAAAAAAACCTGCGACGGGCGCTGATTTGGTTGGCTCGGGGCGAGGTGAACTAGAGGCGTAGACCCCGTGTACTTCTTCCTCCCCGGCACCATTGCGGCGAGCGACGTTCACATAGGCGTCCGCGCAGGATCTACAGCCGTCTGCCAACTTCCTGGCGGCCACGTGGAGCGCATCTACACGCACGCGCGCCGGGTCCTTCGGTCTCATGTTCATTCCCTCCACCTCCTTGCTGTGGTTTACTCCTTAGGAGAGTTCCCAAACCCAGGTGTCGTTCGCCAGCCGGCCTGGACCCGATGCCCCTCCGAACAATAGTAGAGAATTCCTGGGAGGGTCAGGGACCAGAGAGGCACCTGCTCTGGGCGCTGGACTCGGTGTTTGGATTACTTCTGACCATGTGGTGCCGAGTGTCCATGTGTCGCCAAGATATGATGGAGATGGAGGGATGTCGAACGAGAAACCGCCAAAGAGAAGCACTCCGCCGCCCGCTGCCGCCATGCTGGCATCCAAGCGCCACGGCGGCAACGGTCCGACCGAAATCTCTGACCAGTTCATGCCGTCCCAGGCCCAGGTTGCCAGCGGCTCAGGGACCCCCATCGGGCTTCTTTTTCCGCCGAAGAGAATGAGCCGGCCCATGGTGGAATTGTAGGCGAGACTGGTGCCATAGCGGGCGAGCGGACTGGAGCTAGGTGAGAGCTGAATCCAGGAGCCCCCATTCCACATCCAGGTATCGTTGAACGGCGAGTTTAAATTTACCGGGGAAGCGCCACCGAACAGTATTAGTCCGCCCGAAACGGGGTCAAATGCCATACTCGCACTCTCCCGCGCGCGGGGCCGGGCCCCTCCCGGGGCCTGAGTCCACGTCACGCCATTCCACAGCCACGTGTCCCCTAAGAGGCGGCCCTCGGTTCCCAGCCCACCGAAGAGCACCACGGTATCAGTGGGCGGATGGTAAGCGCAGCTCGCCCCCGTTCTCGCAGGCGGGCTAACAGAGGGGGTTAGGCGGTTCCAGGCGAGACCGTTCCACGCCCACGTGCCCGAATCGGCCCAGTCGCCGCCGAAGAGCACTGGCATCTTGCGGCCAGCATCATACGCCACGGCTGCGCCGATGCGCGGACTGGGGGTTGAGCCTGGAAAGACCTGGCGCCAGCTACCCGTGCCGGGTGAGGCGGCTCCGAGGATCTCGAGTGGTGCAAGCCCTCCGACTGCCGCAGCGAGGCTTCCCAAACCGATGAGTGATGATTTAAGGATTTGTCGGCGGCTGACCCGATCGGTGGAAAGAACTGGTTTTGGAATTGGTTTGGATCCCACTTAGATCCCCTCCCTAATCGACGTCTTGAGGGCTGCCCGCCGGTTGACCGAGCGACTGAGGAAGCGAACCTTTCTGGTTCGGAGAACCATTTCACACCACCCCCGATTCTTACGGCGCATCCTGTGCATATGTATTGGTCATTCCCACGAATCGGTGCGCCCGCACCGTGCAACTCCTGGAGTCAACGCTGATCGCAGTCGATATCTGCCAGGCATCAGTTCCACGCCATGTACTCTCCCATGGGGAAGGCTACTCCAGAATTCACGGCAGATCTGCCAAACGGGCGACACCCCTACTGTCAAGTGAGCGACATTCATCTCGGCAGGGGTGCACCGAGTGATCACCTGTATTTAGCTGAGGATCCGGAGACACCCAGGGTCTCCCGGCGCATCTTCTAAGTTCAGGCCACTTGCGGAGGCACCTCCTCTCTGGGGAGCGCCGCGACGCCATCGAGGAACGCCTGATAGGGCGTCCGGCCTTGTGTCCGATAGCCCTGGTGCGGTCGCTCCCGATTGTAAACTCGAGGTACCGATCCAGATCCGCCTGCAACTGCGCCACGCTCTCGTACGTCGCCTTGCGGAACGTGACCGCGAAGAACTCCTCCTGGACCGTCCGATGGAACCCCTCGCAGAAGCCATTGCTCTCCGGCGAGCCAGGCTCGATGCGCCGGTGCTCGATCTGATTGATCGCCAGGTACAACTCGTACGGGTGCTGCACGGCGAGCCCGCAGAACTCGCGCCCGTTGTCGGTCAGCACGCGGTCGACGTTTACGCTGTGCTCCTCATAGACCGGCAGCACCCGATCATGTAGCACGTCGACAGCGGTCATCGGGACTTTGGAGAGGTAGAGCTTCCCGAAGGCCTGGGAGTTGTGCGCATCGATGACCGACTGCATGTAGATCCGGCCGCCGCCTTTGATTGTGCCGACGTAGTAGGTGTCCTGGCAGAGCAGATAGCCGGGCCGCGGCGCCTCGAGGTGCTGCCCGGGGTCCGCCTGCCGACCTTGCCACCGCCGCAGAAGGCGGAGCTGGCTCTCCGTGAGGACCCCGCCGGCGATCGCGACCTTGTGCTCTAACCAGAGCAGGCGCTGGTAGCGCAGACCGAGCCCATGCCGCTGCCAGACGTAGCGGACGGCCGAGGGTGTCACGCCGACCCCGATGAGGCGCAGGTGCTGCGCGATCCGCGGGTAACTGGCCGTAGGGTAACGCTCCGTCATCGCCAGGGTCTGCTCCTCCAGCTCGGGCGGGGTCTGATTGGGCATCCGGGGCTTCCGGCGGGGACGAGGAGCCAGGCCGTCGGCGCCGTACTTCTCAAAGGCGTCTTTGATCTCGTAGAAGTGGCTGCGGGAGATGCCGGCCCTCTTGCAGGCCAGACTGATGTTCTGGAGCTCTTCGGCCAGAGCGAGCATTCCCAGCCGGGCTTTGATAAGCTTGTCGCGGGTGCTCATGGTACCCTCCTCCAACGTAAACGTGGTCGCGGCGACTCACCTCTGCGCCGGGAGAACCCTGGGCACCCTGCGATTTTCTAACGGCTGACTGTCCGGAGATCCCCAACCAAGTCCAGATCAGCGGATCGAGATATGATAGCGGCAAGACTCCGCTATCCCTTTCGAGCCGAGTTCGCAGAGCGCTTCATTCACTGCCTGCCGGCTCGCGCCAACAAGAATAGCCAAATCCTCCTGGGTCATCGGCAGCGTCGGGTTCTGACCGGTGCCCTCGAGCTGGGTTGCTAATCGCCCCAGAATCAGAATTCGGACCGCCTTCCCGTACCTCGTCGTCAGTCAGCGGATCCAGTAGGGCCAGGGTATTGAGCGACGTCCGGGCGGTGTAGTAGGGGCCGGCCGATATCGCCCGCGAGTAGGCTCTGGTACACGGAAGCCACGGGAACAACCTGGGCCGACGTCGCCATGTGAACATGGGCCCTCGCGCCAGCCTCACCCGAGGTCTTGCAGCGCGCTCCGACTCAAGCTGCTTCCAGGGTAGATGTACAGTGCGGGCACCGGACTGCCATCAAGGGGACGATCGAGAGGCAGTACGGGCACGGTTTGCTGGTCGGCGTCACCTCCGGCCGGCGCTGTAGTTTGTTGATCTGCCGGACCAAGAGGAACATCACGAACGCCACGATCACGAAGTCGATGACGGTGAGGAGGAAGATGCCATAGTTGATCGTGGGGGCGGCGGCGGCCTTGGCCGCGGCCACGGACGGGTACGGGCCTCCCCGGAGGGGAATGAACAGGTTCGCGAAGTCCAGGCCTCCGATGAGCAGGCCGATCGGCGGCATCAGCACATCGCTGACCAACGAAGAAATGATCCTTCCAAACGCGGCGCCGAGCACGATGCCAATCGCCAGGTCGAGAAGGCTTCCCCGCACGGCGAACTCTTTGAACTCCTTCAGCATCCGCTTCTCCTCCCTTGCGACAAGCTAGTCGCGCGTTTTCGCCTCAAGTCACGATTCGGGAGCTGGAGGTGTTGTATCAGCCCGTGGAGATCTTCCACGGCGATCTCCGCTGTCGCCGGCGAACTCGTGGACGAGGACGAGCGGGCCACCGCTCCCATGAATCTCGTAGTGGAGCCTCACACCGTTGATGCGGGCTTCTGGCATCCCATCCCCCGACCTCCCGATTCCGTCCATGGGGAAATTGGCCCCGGCCGGATTGTCCCCCTGCCCGGATCACGGGCGTCTGAACCACCGGGCCGGCGGGCCAGCATAGTTGAGACGGGGAAGTGCACCCCGCGCCCCGAGCACCTTAGGTTCGTCCCGCCGATTTCCAGCTTGGGTAGCAGGAAAATCACAAGCGCATCCCGATCGATGCTGCCGGCCGTGCGCTGACGAGGGAGGCGTGTGATGCGGCGTGCCGCCTGCTACGCGGGGTGCAGTCTAGTGCCGGAACTGGCGGATGTGTCTACGTGTTCGGACGACTTTGGAGTCGTTGGGAATGATGCTGATGGATCCATCCGTTTCCAGGACAGCCAGTTGGACTTCGGCGATGCCAGCGATCCCATGCTCGCGCATGGCCATCTCCACTTCCGATCCCTGCAGCCCCTCCTTCTGAAGGTTGGGCACGATAAACTGCCCATTCTCCACCAAAACGGTGGGAGTACCCCCAACGAGCCCTCCCCACCACTTGCTTCTCAGACGGAGGACGCCGACGAGTTTGTTCGCACCGAAGATCACGAACGCGGACAGGAGCCCCGCTGGGAGGGATGTATCCGGACCGACCATTGCGTTCTGCACGGCATTCGCGACGAGCAGGATCACCACCAGATCGAACACAGTCATCTGACCGAGTTCTCGTTTGCCCATCAGCCGCAGTCCGACCAGGATGGCCAGGTAGACAACGAGGCTGCGGAGGATGATCGTCCATGGAGGTGTTTCAAACCCTAACATGCCACGACCGCCTCCTCGATATCCTCGAAGGGTTCAGACGGAGCCGCCACCTCGATCATAGCGCTGAAGCAGGGGATGCGTAATTGGGGGATCCCAGTCGCTGCTCTATTGGGGGCGTGTCTTTCGCCTAAAATGCGAAACTGAGGAACGCATGTTGTTCAGTTGGCTCTGGATTGGCCAATGGGCTCCGCGGCACGGCGGCGACTCCCGAATCCGGTCTCGCCGCCATGCCGGAAGCCGACAGGGACGCGATGGGTCCCATCTACGTACTTCTGACCGTGGCAGCGGTCTTCGTGGCCTGCGTCACTTCGGCGCCGGCCAGGACCTGGATGTCACCGCCCCCGACTAGGGCTCCGGCGAGGAGCCCGACAGGACTCAGAACAATGGTGCCGGCAACGCTGGCGCCCGCCGCGCCGTCCCTATCCTTGACGATGTCTGACGAGATGATCACATCAGTCAAGTTCACTGGCCTGCGATCCGCAATGGCATGCCTGCGCGCCCGCGCTGGGGGAGACTATGCCACTCGGGGGTTTCGCCGCCCGGTGAATAGGCGCATCAGCCAGAGCACGCCCACAGCCCCCACAAAGGCGACGATGATGGACCCGATGTTCACACCCGTGGCGCCGGGGTACCCAAAGGCGTTGAAGACCCAGCCACCCACGATGGCGCCGACGACCCCGAGCACCAGATCTCCGAGGAGACCTGCGGGCCCCGCACCCGGAATCGCCATCCTCGCCAGCCAGCCCGCTATGATCCCGACGACAATCCACGCTAGAATGCTCATCTCACGATCTCCTTTCTTGTTCAGATGGGTTGTGATCTGTGTGGTCTATGACCGAAGTTC
>Ga0209804_1000532_pt1 | contig 30015 bp, 27 predicted proteins | sample GraSoiAngelo_139_FD_185896 | JGI IMG/M metagenome (GOLD analysis project Ga0209804, IMG submission 185896) | Grasslands soil microbial communities from the Angelo Coastal Reserve, California, USA - 14_0929_12_20cm (SPAdes) (version 2) | ecosystem: Environmental > Terrestrial > Soil > Grasslands ... | reverse complement strand
ACGTCCTGGATGGGTTCCGCGGCCGCGCCGCTCATGGCCCAGCTCACCTCTTCGGCGCTTCCATACTATACGCGTGCGTTCGGCATCTTCGATTCGAATCCTTTCGCGCGCACGGCCTCCATGAACCCCCCGGGCAGCGCGACGACCACCGCAATGAAGAGGAGCCCGAATACCAGCAGGTGCAGCTCCCCCAGCCGGAGGGCCAGCGCCTCCCGCAGCGACAGGAAGAACACCGCGCCGATCAGGGGACCCCACACCGTGCCGACCCCCCCCAGGTAGGTGATCAGCAGCGGGTCAAATGTCCACAGCGGGCTGAAGGCGAAGCTCGGGTAGAAGCTGACGTGGTAGTACGCGAACTCCCCGCCCACCAGTCCCGCAAAGCAGCCGCTGAGGACGAACGCGCCGAGCTTGTGCCGGAAGGCGTTCACGCCGATGGCCTCGGCCACCCCTTCGTCTTCACGGACGGCGGCGATGCCGTAGCCGATCCGGGACCGGGCCAGCCACCATACCGCCGCGGTGATGCCCGCCGCAAGGACGAGCGAGAGGTAGTAGCGCGGGACCAGCGTGTAGGTCGCAAGCGCCTGAGCCGGCAGCACGGAGACTTGCGGAAGCGCGTTCCCCACCGTGATCCGGAGAATCTCGGCCACGGCCAAGGTGCCGATCGCAAAGTAGGGCCCCCGCAGGCGCAGGGAAGGGACTCCCACGAGAACGCCCATCCCGGCCGACGCCAGGGTCCCGAGGAGCAGCGCCGCTCCGAAGGGGAGGCCCCCGAGCCACAGCCTCCGTGTCACCAGCGCGCCGAGGCCGAAGAACGCGGCGTGCCCGAGATTCACCTGACCCCCAAACCCGCCCAGCAGGTTCCAGCTCTGCGCCAGGGCGGCGTACAGCAGCACGAGAAACGCCCAGTTCAGGATCGCCTGATTGGCGCTCACCACCGGGAGCAGCGACAGCAGCGCGATCGCGCTCACGAAGACCAGAGGAGCCGCCGGCGCGGTCCCGCCCACGCGCGCCTCGGTTACGCCGCGGGCCCGGACCCGAACAGCCCCTGCGGCCGCAGAAGGAGCACGAGGAGGAACAGGACCAGGCCCATCACTTCCCGGTACGCGTTGCCCAGGACGAACCCGCTCATCGACTCGGCCACGCCCAGGAAGAGCCCGGCCACGAACGTCCCGAAGATGCTTCCCAGCCCGCCCAGCACCACGACGATCAAGGCCTTGAGCGTCCAGCTCAACCCGATGGCCGGACTGACCGCGTCCGTCAGGCCGACCAGGGTGCCCGCGACGCCGGCCAGCGCGCTCCCCAGGCCAAAGGACGCGAGGAAGATCCTGGGGACCGGGATCCCCACGAGCGAGGCCGCTTCGACATCCTCCGCGGTGGCGCGGAGCGCCTTGCCCGGAAGGGTCCGGTGGAGAAACAGGTGGAGCCCGCCCAGGACCAGGAACGCCGCCCCCAGCGCACCGGCGCGCAGCAACGGCACCACGACGCCGCCGATGGGGACGACCGCGCCGGCGTAGGCCGTGGTGATGGCCCGCTCATCCGCCGTCCACGCCAGGATCGCCAGCGTCTGCACGACCAGGGTCAGGCCGAAGCCGATGAGGATCGAGTTCTTGAGCTTCGTCTCATCCGACGCATAGATGAGCCGGCGGAACAACACCTGATACAGGACCACGCCGGCCCCAAACAGCGCCAGCGCGCTCGGGAGGACCGCGATGAACGGGTCGACGCCCCAGAGGGTGAACAGCCAGAAGCCGGTATAGCCGCCCAGCATGATCAGCTCGCCGTGAGCCACGTTCAGCATCTTGAGCACGCCAAAGACGAGCGAGAGCCCAACGGCGGCGAGCCCGTACAGCCCGCCGATCAGCAGCCCGAAGACCGCGTTCTGCGCGAAAATCATCACGTGGGTCTCTCGATCCGCCCACAGGGGCGCGCGGTCACGCGCGCCCGAGATAGACCTGGACCACCTCGGCCTCGGCGAGTGCCTCCGCGGGCGCCCCCTCCGCGATCTTTCTCCCGGAATTGAGGACCACCACGCGATCGCATAGGACCCGGATGGCGCGGACGTTGTGCTCGACGACGACCAGCGTGATCCCCCAGCCCCGGATCCGGCGGAACAACCAGAGGGCGGCATCCACCTCGACCGGGTTCAACCCCGCCGCGGGTTCGTCGAGCAGCAGCAGCCGCGGGGAGGTGGCCAGGGCGCGGGCGATCTCCAGCCGCTTCCGGTCGGCGAGCGCCAGCGTCACGGCGGGGGATTCCCCCCGCTCACCGATGCCGACCAGGGCGAGGAGCCTCAGCGCGTCCGCGCGGGCGTGGGACAGCGACGGCGACCGCGCTCGTCCGTAGAGGCAGGCCACGAGCACGTTCTCGAGGACGCTGAGATTCGGGAGCGTGCGGACGAGTTGGAACGTCCGGGCGATGCCGAGCGACGTCCGGAAGCTCGGAGACCGATCCGTCATCGGCCGGCCGGCGAAGGTGATGCGGCCGGCGTCCGGAGGGCACGTCCCCGCGATGAGGTTGAAGACGGTGGTCTTCCCCGACCCGTTGGGGCCGAGCAGCCCCAGGATCTCCCCTTCCTGCACCCTAAACGACAGGTCGTCCACGGCGCGCAGGCCGCCGAACGCCTTGGAGAGGCCCCGGACCTCGAGCAGCGGCGCGCGGGGCGGGCTAGCGGCCACGCCAGGGCGGCACGGGATACAGCAGCCGCGCGGCCCCGAGGGCCTTGGGCCACACCAGTTCCTGCTTCCCCTCCTGCCACTGCACGAAGACCGTCGGGACGATCCCGGTTCCGTCCGGGCGGAACCGCACCGGGCCGACCACGGTCGGCATGTTCGTCGCCGCCATGGCGTCGCGGATGGCGCGCGGATCCAGGCGCCCCGCCCGCTCGATCGCGTTCGCCACGATCTGCACGCAGGCATACGCGGGACCGACGATCACATCGGCGGGCCGGCCGAAGCGCTGTTCATGCTTCGCGTTGAGCTCCTCGACTCCCGGGAACTGGACGGCGTGGTGCCACCCGGGAGCCAGCAGCACGCCGTCCCCATCCCTGCCCAGGGCCCGGGTCCAGCTCACGGCGTCCGCCGCGCGAATCATCAGGAGGACTTTCGGGTTGAAATCGAGTTCCTTCATCTGCCGGATCAGGGTGATCCCGTCCGGAGGGGTCGGGACGGAAAAGACGGCGTCCGCGCCTTCGTTCTTCGCTCGGAGGATGATGTCCGAGAGGTCGCGGGCGAGCGGGGTGTAGTCGGCCCTCAGCACGACCTGGTACCCGTTCTCGCGGGACCGGGCCGTCCAGAGGTCGCCCAGCTCACGGCCCCAATCGGTCCGCTCCTGGAAGATCGCCATGCGCCGCGGACGCTCCCCGGCGGGAATGCCGGCGTTCAAGAACCGGTACGTCTCACTGGCGAGCTCCGGGGATTTCGGAAAGGGCGAGAAGAGATACCGGAATCCGTGCTCGTGGATCGTGTGGAGCGCGAACGCCACGCCGCAGTACGGGATCCGGTTCTTCTCCGCCACCGCGGCGGCGGCGGCGTGCAGGTCGCTGCCGAACCCGCCGAGCAGTGTGACCACGCCCTCGGAGGCGAGGGCCTCGAACCGGCTCACGGTCTTGGTGGGGTCGGACTCGTCGTCCAGGATCGTCGCCTCCAGCGGGACGCGCCGGCCCCCCACCTGCACCCCGCCCCGACCGTTGATGTCCTGCAGCGCAAACTCATAGCCGACCTTGACCTGCGCTCCGCCGCTCGCGTACCGGCCGGTCAGCGGCACGACCGCGCCGAGCCTGATGGTGGACGGCGGGGCCCAGGCGCCGCCCGCGAGCGGCAGGCCGGCGGTGAGCCAGATCACCGTGATGGCGACAGCGACCGTTCGCATCCCCCCGCACCTCCCGGTGGCTGTTCGCGCCCACCGCAGTGTCCGTTCCTTTTGACAGGATGCGGGAATCCCCTCCCGGGAAAGGAGGAACCCATTCCGGCATCCGCGTAACCACTGCCAACGAGGCGTTCACGGTGTCCCGAGAGGGATCCTGGGTGAGGGGGGCGGCATGCGCAGGAGGGAGTTCGTAGCATCATCGCTGGGCCTGGCAGCCGGAGGCGCCGTTGAGAGGCTCGCGGGGGGTGTCCGGAGCGCGCGGGCACTGGCCCTCCAGACCGATCGCGCCGCCCCGCTCGGGAAGTGGATCCATCTGACCCCGTTCCCAGAGGCGCTCGAAGAAGTGGGCGGGGCCGCGGCAAACGGGAAGCTCTACGTGTTCGGCGGCCTCATCCCGATCTGGAAGCCCGCGGGGGTGGTGTACGAGTACGACCCGGCCGCGAACGCCTGGACGAAGCGCGCGCCGATGCCCCACCCGCTCCACCACCCGGCGATCGCGACGCTCGGGGGCAAGGTGTACCTGTTCGGCGGGTTCGTGCTGCCGGACTCGGGCCCGCCGGGGTGGGTCCCGATCAACGACGCCTGGGAGTACGATCCCGCGGCGGATCGCTGGCGCGCCCTCGCCCCGCTGCCGACGACGCGGGGGGCCGCCGCGGCGGCGGACGCCGGCGGAAAGTTCTACGTCATCGGCGGCGCGGCCCAGCTCCCCCCCTACGGCAATTTGCCGATCCGGCCGATCCAGCCGCACCGCTCCCTCGACACGGTCGAAGAGTACGATCCCGCCGCGAACACGTGGCGGCCGCGCGCCCCGATGCCGACGGCCCGCAACCACATGGGGGCGGGGACGGTGAGCGGGAAGGTCTATGTGATCGGCGGACGCCTCACGGGCGCCTTCAGCATCGCCATGCCGGGGAACACCGACGTGGTCCAGGAATTCGACCCGGCGGCGAACTCCTGGGCGACCCGAGCCCCGATGCCGACCGCGCGCAGCGGGGGCGGCACGGCGGTGCTCGACGGCCGCATCTACGTGGGCGGCGGCGAACTCCAAACCTACCAGTTCCTCGCGGCCTTTCGCGCCTTCGAGGCGTACGATCCGGCCGCCGACACCTGGGCGCAGCTGCCCTACATGCCGTCCCCGAGGCACTCCTTCGCGATGGCCGCCCTGGGAAACCGGATCCATGCCGTCAGCGGCGACGTGCAGTCGGCGATCGTCCCGCCGCCCAAGGGCGTGAGCCTTCAAACCGATGCCCATGACGCCTTTGAGGTGACGCCCTAACCAACGGCGGTTCTGCTCAGGCAAGGGAGGGGGAGACCATGATGGAGTCCGCTCCGCACTCGGATGAGGTGATGCCCGGCGGGCGCACCCTGAGCCGGCGGACCGTGCTTGGGGCCGGGCTCGGCATCGTGGGCCAGGCGCTCCTCGGCGCGGATACCGGAAGGCGCCCGGCGGAGGCCGCCGCCCCCGCGGATGAAGCCGGCCTGTACGCCGAGGCGAAAAAAGAAGGCAAGGTGGTCTGGTGGACGGCCCACTATCAGCTCAATGCGGCCGAGGCCGTCCGCGACGCGTTTGTGGCCAGGTACCCCGGCATCGAGGTCCAGTTCATTCGCCAGACCGCCCAGGTCATCTATCAGCGCCTGACCCAAAACCTCAAGGCGGGCGTGCGCGAACTCGACGTCTTCGCCAGCACCGATGAGGCGCACTATACGGCGCTGAAGCGGCAGGGCGTCCTCGCCGCCTACCGTCCGCTCGGTCTCGGCAACCTGCCCCAAGCCTTTCAGAACGTCGACCCCGACGGCACCTATCATGTGGGGGCGTTGGGCTTTGTCATCATCAATTACAACACCACGCTGACGATTCCGCCGCAGAAGTGGACCGACCTGCTCGATCCGCGGTGGAAGGATCAGATCACGGTCGGCCATCCCGGATTCTCCGGGTACGTCGGCAACTGGGTGGTCGCGATGTGGGACAAGTTCGGGTGGGACTACTTCGCGAAACTGGCCAAAAACAACCCCAAGATCGGCCGATCCATCAACGACACCGTTACGGACATCGTCAGCGGCGAACGCCTGGTGGGGGCCGGCTCGGATGGGACCTCTCTGGACAGCAGGTCTCGCGGCAACCCGGTCAACATCCAGTTTCCGGCCGACGACGCCATCCTGATCGTCTCCCCGGTGGCGGTGCTGAAGGACGCGCCCCATCCGAACGCCGCCCGCCTCCTGGAGAGCTTCTACTATACGAAAGAGTACTCGCTGGCCATGAGCAAGACATCCAACTACACGCTGCGCGCCGACGTGCCGGCGCCGAGCGGCGTCCCCATCGACCGGGTGAAATGGTACCGGAACAAGGTGGAGCGCCTCGAGAAGGGCGTCCCGGACGCCATCGCCAAATGGCGGGAGACGTTCGGGGTCTAGCAGGAGCCCAGCGCCGATGTCGGCCGCGGCTCCGCTCCTGATCGCCCGGCGACGGCCGGACCTCAGCCTGGGCGTCTGGACGGTCGCGGCGGCCATCCTGCTCTTCATGGTGGTGGTGCCGCTGGCGTGGATCCTCGTCGCCAGCGTGCACGCTGATCAGGACAACCGGCTCACCCCGGCCAACTACGTCGAGGCGTTCACGAAGTCGATCTATCTCGAGCCGGTCCGGAACTCGCTGATCCTCGCCGCGCTCGTGGCGGTCATCGCCGTCGTGTTCGGGACGGTGCTGGCCTGGGCGGTCAGCCGCACCGACATGCCGGGCCGCACCCTGATCCGGATGCTCACGTTCGCCTCCTTCGTGACGCCGTCGTTCCTCGGCGCCACCGCCTGGATCTTCCTCGCCGCGCCCCATTCCGGCTGGCTGAACCGGGCGTGGGTGGCGCTGACCGGCGCGCCCCGCGGGTTCTTGAACATCTACTCGCTCGCCGGGGCCGTCTGCGTCATCGCGCTGTACAGCTATCCCTACGCCTTCGCCTTCGTCTCCAGCGCGCTCGAGCTCGTGCCCTCCGAGATGGAGCGCTCGGCCGAGCTGCTCGGAGCGAACTGGCTGCGGACGACCTGGCGCATCACCCTGCCCCTCGTCCGTCCGGCGATCATTGCCGGCGCCCTGATGTCGTTTCTCGAGGCGATCGCGGAGTTCGGGACACCGGCCTTTCTCCTGATCCCTGCGCGCCAGCAGGTCATCACCACCCAGCTCTACCTGTTCTTCCAGTTCCCGTCCCGCCCCAACCTGGCGGCCGCGTACGCGCTGCCGCTCCTGGCCGTCACGGTGAGCCTCTTCCTCCTGCAGCAGCGCCTCCTGCGGCGGGGCCGCTTCACCACGGTGAGCGGCAAGGGGGGCGTCCGGGTGCCGTTCCGGCTGGGGCCCTGGCGCTGGCCGGTGTTCGCGATCTGCATTACGCCGCCGATCTTCTCGCTCATCCTGCCGTACGCGGCGCTCTTGGCCACCTCTCTCTCCCACGCCTGGGGGAGAGGGCCGGTGCCAGGAAACCTGACCTTCGCCTGGTACCATTGGGCGCTGGTCGAAAACCAGGGCGCGCGCCGGGCCATTGCCCACAGCGTGTCCTACGCCGCGGCCGCGGCCACGATCGCCACGGTCCTCGCCGTCTGCTCCGCCTACGCGGTCGGCCGGCGCCTCCTCCCCGGGGCCCGGATCCTGGGCTACCTGGCGATGGCGCCGTTCGTGGTGCCGGGGATCGTTCTGGCCATCGGCTTCTTCGCCGCGTACGCCCGGCCCCCGCTCGTCCTCTACGGAACGGCCTGGATGCTGATCGTCGCGTTCGCCACCCGCTTCCTGCCGATCGCGTATGCCGGCAGCGAGTCGGCCCTCCGCAGCCTCGATCTCGAACTGGAGAACGCCGCGCGGACGCTGGGCTCGGGGCGGCTGCGCACGTTTGGGAGAATCACGATCCCGCTGCTGCGGCGCAGCATCCTCGCCAACTGGCTGATGGTCTTCATCCCGTCGCTGCGGGAGTTGAGCTCCGCGGTCTTCCTCTTCACCCCGGCCACCGCGGTCATCACCAATGTGATCTTCGACCTCTCCGATGAGGGCAACTTCGAGCCCCTCTCGGCGCTCGGCATCATCATGATGGCCCTCACCTTCGGCCTGGTCGCCGTGGCCTACCGCCTCTTCGGCGGGGGCGTCTTTGGCCAGCGGCAGCGCGCCTGAGGCCGCCGTGGCGGAGATCCGGCTGGCCGGGCTGGAGAAGCGGTACGGCGCGGTCGCCGCGCTCCGCGGCATCACCCTCACGGTGAAGGACGGCGAGCTCGTCGCGCTGCTCGGGCCGTCCGGCTGCGGCAAGACGACGACGCTGCAGATCCTGGCGGGCTTCCTCATCCCGGACGGGGGAGAGGTCTGGGCCGGCGATCGCCTGATCTCTTCCCCCCGGGGCGCGGTCCCGCCGGAGCGCCGCCGGATGTCCCTGGTCTTCCAGAGCTACGCCCTGTGGCCCCACATGACGGTCTCCCAGAATGTCGGGTTTGGCCTGGAGATGCGCCGGCTGGCGCGCGAGGAGATCGTGGACCGGGTGCGGCGGATCCTCGGGGTGGCCGGCCTCGGCGGCTACGAGCAGCGCTACCCCCACGAGCTCTCGGGGGGCCAGCAGCAGCGGGTGGCCCTGGCGCGCGCGCTGGTCGTCCGGCCCGACACGCTCCTGCTCGACGAGCCGCTGTCCAACCTCGATGCCGCCCTGCGCGAGCAGATGCGCTTCGAAATCCGCCGGATCCAGAAAGACACCGGGATCACGACGGTCTACGTGACACACGACCAGGCGGAAGCGATGGTCATCGCCGACCGCATCGCGGTGGTGAATGCGGGGCAGATCGAGCAGGTCGGGACCCCGCAGGAGATCTACGAGACGCCGCAGTCCCGCTTTGTCGCCTCCTTCATCGGCGGGGCGAACTGCCTGCCCGCCCGCGTGCTCGAGCCGGGACGCGTCCGGTGCGGCGACCTGGAGTTTCGCACCGCGGACGACGGCCGGTTTCGTCCAGGGGACGACGTGGTGCTCTGCATCCGCCCGCACGCCGTGCGCGTGCGCGGAGCTGCCGGCGGCGATGCGGCCCGCGACAACGCCGCCCTCGGGCGGCTGGTGCAGCACGCGTACCTGGGCGACCTGCAGGATCTCCGCATCATGCTGGGAAACCTGCCGATCCGGGCGCTCACCTCGGGCCGTGCGCGCTACCGGCCCGACGATCAGCTGCTGGTGGAACTGCCGGCGGAGGCGTGCCGGCTCGTCCGGAGTTGACGGCCGGGGATCCTGACCGGTAACGTCACGAGTCCGCGAAATGCGCCTCGCGGACGCCGCGCAACTATCACGCCGGGGGCGACACCGCGCCCGGCAGAGGAGGGGCAGATGCCCGCATTGCCTGCGCTGTTCCCGGTGAAGCACGTCGACCAGGTCGCGCTCGTGGTCCGCGACCTCGACCAGGCCATGCGGCGGTACTGGGAGCAGCTGGGGGTCGGCCCCTGGCGGGTCTATACCTACGGGCCGCCGCTGGTCCGCGACATGACCTACCGCGGCCGGAGGCAGGACTACCGGATGCGGCTCGCCCTGGCCCATGCCGGCCAGACCATGGTGGAACTGATCCAGCCGCTCGCGGGGCCGAACCTCTACGACGAGCATCTGAAGCGCAAGGGGGAGGGACTGCACCACATCGGCGTCTTCGTCCCGTCCTTCGATGAGGCGGTCGCGGAGGTGAAGCAGCGCGGCTATGCTGTCTTGCAAAGCGGCCGCGGGTACGGCCGGCTGGGCGACGGCGGGTTCGCGTACCTGGACACCGAGCGCGAGCTCGGGCTCATCCTGGAATTGATCGAGATCCCGAAGGAGCGGATCCCGCCAGAAGCCGAATTCCCGCCGCGCTCGGGCTGAGGTGGCTGAGATGGACTTCGGCGTCGCCCTTCCGCAAACCGGGATCCACGCGTCGCCCGAGGCGATCGTCCAGGCGGCGCAGACCGCCGAGCGCCTCGGCTACCGCACCGTCTGGGTGCTGGAACGGCTGCTGCGGCCGCTCCACCCGCGCGGCGCGGGGGGCGTCCCCGGGCGGCCGATGCCCGAGTCGTACGCCGTTGCCTACGATCCGATCGAGACGCTGACGTACGTGGCCGCCAGGACCGATCGCATCCGGCTGGGGACGAGCATCATGGTGGCGCCGTTCCACGTGCCGGTGCTGCTGGCGAAACGGATGGCGACGCTCGACCGGTTCAGCGGCGGCCGCGCCGTCGCCGGGCTGGGCCTGGGGTGGGCGGAGGAGGAATTCGAAACGGCCGGCGTGCCGGCCCGGGGGCGCGGCGCGAGGCTGCCCGAGTTCATCGCGGCGATGCGGGCGGCCTGGGGGCCGGACCCAGTCTGCTTCGAGGGCCGGCACTACCGGATCCCGGCGTCGCAGATCAATCCGAAGCCGGTGCAGCCGGGTGGGCCGCGCGTGATCATCGCGGCGCGGGAACCGGCGGCCGTCGAGCGGGCCGCCAGGATCGGCGACGGCCTCACCGCCATCCCGACGGACTGGGGCGAGTTCGAGCGGATCGTGGCCGGTTTCCGGGCCGCCGCCCGGACGGCGGGCCGTGATCCCGGGGCCCTGCCGGTCATTGTGCGGACCAACACGACGGTGACCGAGGCGGAGGCGCGCGAGCCCCGCGGGCCGCTCACCGGATCGCAGGAGCAGGTGGTCGAGGACCTCCGGCGGCTCGAGCGCCTCGGCGTGGCCGAGGTGTTCTTCGACATGAACCGCTTCGGGCTCGCGATCGACGAGCAGTTCCGGATCCTCGAACGGCTCCGCGGCGCGCTGCGCGGCAAATGAGCGGGAGGGGCCAGATGTCGATCGAGCGGGTCCGCCGGCATATCGACGAGCACCGCGAAGAGGCGCTGGACATGCTCAAGGACCTGGTTCGCCAGCCGAGCATCAGCGCGCAGGACAAGGGGGTCAAGGATTGCGCGCAGGTCCTGGCGGGCCTGCTCCGGCGCCTCGGGATTGCCGCCGAGATCCTTCCGACCGCCACGCAGCCGATCGTCTTCGGGGAGATCGTGCGCGACCCGGCGGCGTACACGCTCCTCTGCTACGGGCACTACGACGTCCAGCCCCCCGAGCCGCTCGACCTGTGGCAGACGCCGCCGTTCGAGCCGGCCGTGCGCGACGGACGGCTGTACGGACGCGGGACCGGTGACAACAAAGGGCAGCTCATCGCCCACGCGCTGGCCGCCCACGCCTGGGTGGAAGCGGGGGGCGGCCCGCCGATCAACCTCAAGTTCGTGTTCGAAGGAGAGGAGGAGTCCGGCTCGCCGAGCCTGGCGGGATTCATCCGGGCGCACAAGAGCAGGCTGGCGGCCGATCTCGTCTACATCTCCGACGGCGGCCTGCACCCATCGGGGGCGCCCACCATCTCCCTCGGCAACCGCGGGATCTTGGGCCTGACGCTGGTCGCGAGAGGCGCGGACCGGGATAACCACTCGGGCAACAAAGGGGGCGTCGCCCCGAATCCGGTGTGGATGCTCGTGCACCTGCTGTCTTCTATGGTCGATCCCACCGGCCGGGTCCAGATCGAGGGATTCTACGACCACGTCCGGCCGATCGGCGCGGTGGAGCAGCGGCTGCTCGCGACGATGGACTACGACCCCAAGGCGTTCGCCGCGACGATGGGCCTCGAGACCCTCCCGATGGACGGCCCGACCTACTGGAAGCGCATCATGCTGGAGCCGTACTGCAACATCAACGGCTTCCTGAGCGGCTACGTCGGGCCGGGCTCGAAGACGATCATCCCGTCCACCGCGGAATGCCGGCTCGACATCCGCCTCGTGGTCGACCAGACGACCGCGGACATTCTGACGAAGGTGCGACGGCACGTGGCGAAGGTGGACCCGCGGGTCCAGGTGCTCGCGCGGGGCTTCGGCACGATGGAGGCCAGCCGGACCGCGCCCGAGCATCCGGCGGTCGGCGTCGTCGCGGACGCGATCCGCCGCTGCCGCGGCGTCGCCCCCACCATCAATCTCGCCAGCGGCGGCAGCCTGCCGAACGCGGTCTGGCCGGGCGTCCTCGGCGTGGACCACATCGGGGTGCCGTACGCCAACGCCGACGAGAACAACCACAGCCCCAACGAGAACCTCAGCCTGGACCGATTCTACGACGGGATCCGTGTGAGCGCCGAGGTGTTCCAGGCGCTGGGCGACGCGGCGGCCCGGGGAGCGATTCCGCGGCGCGCGGCGCGTTGATGGCGGGCCGCCGCCCCGGCCGTGCCGCCGTTGGGGCCGGGTGGGCGGTGTTCGTCATCGCCAACACTCAGCGCATCGATGTTGTTCCGTTCTTCAACGATCTGCGCCCCTATTACCACACGGACTACGCCGGCGTCGGGGCCCTGCTCTCCGCGTACCTGCTCGGGTACCTCCTGGCCCAGGTGCCGATGGGCCTGGCGGCGGACAACCTTCCCACCCGCCGAGTGACGCTCGCGGGCCTCGCGCTGATCGCGGCGACCTCCGGCGTGTTTGCGCTGGTCCGGCAGTACTGGCCGGCGATGCTGCTGCGGTTCCTGATGGGCGCAAGCGGCGCGGCGCTGTACTCCTCCACCGTGAAGCTCCTCCTCGGGATCGCGCCGAGCCGGGGCGCGGCGATGGGCGTGCTGCAGTCGGGCGCGGGGACGGGCATGATCGTGGGCCTCTTCGGACTTCCGTTGTTCGCCCAGGTGGTGGGGATCCGGCCGGCATTCCTGGCGGTCGCGGCCGCGTCAGCGGCGGTCTTCGGGTACGGCGCCGCGTGCCTGCCCGGCGGAACGGTCTCCCGCGCCGTCGGGGGAACCATCGGGCACCAGATCGGGACCATCGTCCGCGATCGGTACTTCGTCTACCTCGCCTCGTGCACGTTCCTGGGGTTGTTCAGCGCATACGGGATCACCGCGTGGCTTCCGACGTACCTGCGCAACGAGTTCCGTTTCACCAGCGCCGCCGCCGGGGCGATCGCGTCGCTGATCAACGTCGCCCTGGCCGCGGCGGCGCCCGTGACCGGCGCGCTCTCCGACCGGCTCGGCCTCCGCGGCCCGGTGATCGTCGGCGGCTTCGGCGCGCTGGCGCTCGCGTTCGCGCTCCTCCTGGGGATCCACAGCGCCGCGGCCGTGGGGTGCGCCGCAGCGATCGCCGGCGTGGGTCTGGCGCTAACCCTGCCGATCCTGACGACGATGACGACGGAGATCTTCGGCGTCGCTCGCGCGGGCGTCGCCGTGTCGTTGAACCTGGCCGTGGGCCAGGTGGCGTCCACGATCTCGGGGGTGCTGTTCGGGATCGTGCTCGATGCGACGGGGAGTTTTCGCCTGGTCTGGAGTATCGCCACCGCGCTCGCCGCGGCCGGCCTGGTTCCGGCGGTGCTGCTGCGCGCCAGGGAGCGTGCCGCGCCAGCCGGGCGGTCTGCCGGCGACCCCCGCGGGTAGGCGTCTACTCCGTGGCAGAGTTCGGGCGGAGACCGCCGAAGCGATCTCCGCCCGGTGAAGCGTCCCGGCCTTCCTGCGAGTTATTGTGCGAAGACGGCGATCCCGTCCGGGACCGGCACGAAGATGTGATTGTTCCCCGGGTCCACGGCGACGGAGTGCGCGTTCTTGCCCGAGGGAATGTTCGCGATCCACTTGTTGGTGCCGGCGTCGATGACCCCCACGACCGGGGTCGGCTTTCCGTCCTTCATGCCGTTGGAGGTCATGCTTCTCGAGGCGGTGTAGTAGCGGTTGTCCCCAGGGTTGTACCAGACCTCGTCGGAGCCACCGACCTCGGTGATCTTCGCGACGATGTGCCCGTCGGTGCCATCGAGGATGATGGTCTGCGCGTGGGCGCCGTCATCGATCGCGTCCCCGCTGCAGCCCACGGCCAGGTGGTGTTGGGGGCCGATGGCGAGCCCGGCGGGTTTGCACTCGGGGACCGGGTAGGTCGCCACGACCTTCATCGTCTTGGGGTCGATCTTGTCGACGGCGCCGCCCGGATTCTCCTTCGAGGACACGACGTTCTGATAGAACATGCCGCTCTCCGGATCGTACGCGGGCTGCTCCAGGCCGCCGGCGCTCGTGTACGTAATCTTCCCCACGACCTTCCGGCTCGTCGTAGAGATGAATGTGATGAACGGCGGCTCGTCCGCGTTGTTTGCGATCACGATGAGGTGGTCTTGCGGATCGTACGCCAGCTCATCGGCGCGGTTCTTCCCGCCGTTTGAGATCGAGGACACGATCGCGCCTGAGTGCAAGTTCACGGCCTTGATCAAGCCCGGCGCATCGCCGACCCACGCCACACTGTCGCCCGGGATCACCAGGACCCCATCGGGGCCGGAGGTGTCCGGTTTGCCGGTAAACCCCGCGAACTTGGCCTTGGCGAGCTGGGCCACCAGTTTGTTGGTCGTCGTGTCGATGACGTCGACCGCGTTGTTGGTGCGGTCGGCAAGATAATACCTATGGCTCGCCGGGTCCACCCAGCTGATGTCGTAGCTGAAGGCGCCCTTCTGCGGAGGCACACCTGGCACCTTGATCAGCGCGATCTGATGGTAGGACTGGGCGAGCGCTCCTGTGAAGGGCGACGCGGACAAAGACAGGACAAGCGTCCCGATCAGGGCGAACAGCACTTTCAATCTCACATTACCACCCCCCTGTACAGTCTTCTCCCCGGCTTACGCAGACGATCTTCCGTACGTTCTCCACCCCCTTCGGCTGGCGCCCGGCGCGTCCCTGCCTTCTGCGGGGGGTCCCCCTCGCGGGCTGGCGCGTTGAGCCTCCCGGTCCGCAGGTTCGGCGGTCCCGGCATCCGGCCCCATCAGCGCTCGGCGACCGGATCCAGGGCATCCCGCAGGCCGTCGCCGACGAAGTTGAGGCTGAGCAGGGTCGCCGCCAGCGCCAGCCCGGGCGCGATCACCAGCCGCGGGTACGACTCGATGGAATCGATGCCTTCGGCGATCATCGTCCCCCAGCTCGGCACGGGGGGCTGCACCCCGAGGCCGAGAAAGCTGAGCCCCGCCTCGGCGATAATGAACGTCGGAATGAGCACGGTGGCCATGACGATGATCGGCGCGGCGATGTTGGGCAGCAGGTGGGCCCCCATGACGTGGCCGTCGGCGGCCCCCAGGCTCTGCGCGGCGAGCACGAACTCGCGGTGCCGCAGCGTCAGCACCTGTCCGCGGACGACGCGGGCGACGTCCAGCCAGCCCACAAGGGCGAGCGCCATGACGATCGCCGCGACGCCCGACGTGTCGTGATTGAGCGCGTGCAGCCAGACCAGCGGGCCGTGGCGGATGGTCGGCAGGAACGCCGTGAAGAAGGTCTGGAGCAGGACGACGAGGAGCAGGTAGGGGATCGCGTACACGATGTCCACCAGGCGCATCAGCAGCAGATCGAGCGTCCCTCCAAAATACGCCGCCACCAGCCCGACCGGCACCCCGACGGCCAGGACGAGGACGGCGGCCGCGAGCCCGACGCTCATCGAGACCCGGGCGCCGTACATGAGCCGGCTGAACTCGTCCCGGCCGAGCGCGTCGGTCCCCGCCCAATGCGCGCGACCGGCGGCCTGGTAGGTGGCAAACAGGTCCTGCCGGTCGTACCGGTACGGGGCGGAGACGGGCGCGCTGATCGCCGCGAGCACGACCGCCGCGAGAAAGGCCGCGCCGACCACGGCCATCCGGTGCTGCGCAAATCTCTGACGGGCGCGGCTCCCCGCGCTGCGCGGCGCGCGGCGGCGGGGCGCCGCCGCGGCGGGCCGCGGGGCTTCCAGCGGGGAGGATTCAGCCATAGCGGACCTGCGGGTCCAGGGCCGCGTAGGTGAGATCCACAAGAATGTTCATGGTGATGATCACCACGCCGAACAGGAGCGCCAGCGCCAGCAGCACCGGATAATCGCGCCCGGTCGTGGCGGTCACGAAGTACCGGCCGATCCCCGGCACCCGGGTGATCGTTTCGACGAAGAACGAGCCGGTGACGACGTCGGCCACGAGGATGCCGGAGACGGTGGCGATCGGCACCAGCGCGTTGCGGAGCCCGTGCCGGAGCACAACCCCGCGGCCCGAGAGCCCTTTCGCCCGAGCGGTCCGGATGTAGTCCTGGCCGAGCACCTCGAGCAGCGACGTGCGCAGGTAGCGGGCGAGCGTCGTGGCCGGGCGAAAGCCGATGGCGACCGCGGGGATGACCACGCGGGGATCCAGCAACCCCCCCCACCCCCCCGTGGGCAGCCAGTGCAGGACGACGGCGACCACGGTGACGAGGATCGTCGCCATCACATAATTCGGAATGGAGATGCCCAGGACCACGATCCCCATCGCCACGTAGTCGACCGGCGTGTTGCGGTAGACGGCGGCCAGCGTCCCCAGCGGCATCCCCAGCGCGATCGCGAACAGCATCGCCACGGCGCCCAACTGGATGGAGACCGGAAAGAAATCCGCGATGATCTCCGCGACGTCGCGTGAGGTATTCACGTAGGAGGGGCCGAGGGATCCGTGCGCGGCATCCTGCAGGTACAGGAGATACTGATGCCAGAGCGGTTCGTTCAGGTGGAACTTCAGCCTGATGTTTTCGATCACCTGCGGCGCGAGCGGCTTCTCCGCGTTGTCCCAGGGCCCGCCCGGCGTCGCATGGACCAGGAAGAAGGCCACCGTGTAAACAATGGCCATGGTGGGGAACGCGAGCAGCAGACGCCGGACGAGATAGGATCCCACGCGCGCGCGCCGGGATCGTCAGGGGCGCTGCGCGGTCGACCGCGCAGCGCCCCGAGAGCCCTTAGTGATCGAGGATCTTCACCCGGCCGAAGGTCCCGGACCAGGCGGCGGCGGCCGGAGGCAGGCGGAGCCCCTGCACCCACGGCTTCACCGCGATGATCACCCCGAGATGGTAGAGGGGAATGGCGGGCAGGTCCGTGTTCAGGATCTTCTCCGCCGACTCGTACAACTGCCTGCGCTTCGCCGGATCCGCCTCCCCCGCCCCCTTGCGGATCAGCGAGTCGAATTCGGCGTTATGCCAGCGCGTGTGGAAGAAATCCTGGTCGGAGTCGAAGAGGATGTTCGCCCAGTTGGCCGGGTCCTCGAAATCGGACCCCCACCGATCGATGTAGGCGTCGTACGGCTGCTTGGCCCAGGAGTTGAACGCGGCGTTGTACTCCTTGCGCTCCATGCGCTGGAGGGTGATGTTGATTTTCAGCGTATCCCGCCAGATCTGCTGCAGGGCCTGAGCGACGAGATCGAACGTGACGAGCTTGGGCCACGCCACCTTGACCTCCGGGAAGCCTTTGCCGTCCGGGTAGCCGGCCTCGGCCAGCAGCTGCCGCGCCCGGTCCGGCCCGCCGCTGAGGGGCGGCGTCGCCAGGTAGCCGATCGTCCCCGGGGGCGTAATCGTCTGCGCGGGATCGTAGATCCCGCGCAGGACCTCGCTCGCCACCCGCTGGTGAGGGATCGTCAGATAGAGGGCCTGCCGGACCTTCGCCTTGCTCAGCGGCGAGTTGGTGTTGGTGGTATCGCAGAACATCATCGCCGTCCCGGACCAGCGGTACTTCTGCAGCTGCTTGCTCAGCGCGGGATCTTTCCGCACCCGCTCGATGTCGCCCGGCTGGATCTGATCGGTGGCGTCGAGCTCGTTGTTCTCGAACGCCGGCAGGCTGGTGCGGAACGGGTCATCGGTCAGCGTGAAGACGACCCGCTGCAGCGTCGGCTTGGCGCCCCAGTACCGGGGATTGGCCACGATCACGAGTTCCCGGTCGTGCTCCCACTTTTCCAGCCTGAACATCCCGTTGCCCACGTGGTTGCCGGCCTCGACCCACTTCTTGCCGTACTTCTCGACCTGCCAGCGCGGGACCGGCATGTAATTCCAGGTCGACACGAGCCGGAGGAAGTACGCGGCCGGCTCGGTCAGGGTCGCCCGCAGGGTCAGCGCGTCCGTCGCTTTGACGGCGACGGTGTCGCGATCTTTGGTCGTCCCCTTGTTGAAGTCGAGCGCGCCCTTGATCGGATAGAATGCGGAGGCGTAGTCGCTCGCGGTGTCCGGATCCACGACCCGCTTCCACGCATACTCATAGTCCGCCGCGGTCACGGGATGCCCATCGGACCACTGCATCCCCGACCTGAGATGAAAGGTATAAGTCAATCCGTCTCCGGAGACCTCCCACGCCCGGGCGGCCAGGGGCAGGACGGATCCCGAGTCGTTAAAGGTGATCAAGGGATCGAAGAGGGCCATCGACACGAGGATCTCCGGGCGCGACTCGATGGTGGCAGGGTCGAAGTGGAGCGGCTCGAAGTCGGGGAAACGGAGCACCTGCTTCGCCGCGGGCGCCAGAGCCCCGGCGGCGGGCTGGGGCTCGGAAAGGATCGACCCCGCCGCTACGGCGCCGCCGAAAAGCGCCGTCAGCCTGACGAACTGCCGCCGTGTCACCAGGCCGCGCTCAAAGTACCCGCGCCAGGGAAACGCAATCTCATCGGTCATGAGTCCCCCCTCCAATCTTCCCCGAGACCGATCTCCTCGGTCCCGAACTGTGCCGCCGCTGTTTCGGCGGGCTGCGCGGAAACTCCTGTCCCTGGCCGATCTCCGGGCAACGCGCCGGCGCGTCACCGCTTCACCGCCCCGAACGTCAGGCCGGTCACGATGTGCCGCTGCACGATCAGCGTGAGGACGATCACCGGCAGCGTGATCATCACCGCCGCGGCGGCCAGCGGCCCCCAGTTGATCTCCTCGAAGCCGATCATGTTGAAGACCGCGATCGGCAGGGTCCGGGTGTTCCGCCCGGCCAGGATCACCGAGAACAGGAAGTTGTTCCAGGAGAAGATGAAGCTGAGGATGGCGGCGGCCACAATCCCCGGCCGGACCAGGGGGAGCGCCACCCGCCGGAACGCGCCGTAGTACGAGCAGCCGTCGATGCGCGCCGCGTCCTCGAGTTCCACCGGGATGTCCTCGAAAAACCCGATCATCACCCAGATGATCAGCGGCAGGCCGACCACCAGGTGGGCGAGGATGAGCGCCTGGTACGTGTCCACCATGTGCAGGCGCCGGAAGAGGATGTACCAGGGAATCAGGTAACTGATCCCGGGCACGATCCGGGCCACGAGGACGGTGAGGGCCAGAGCGCTCTGGCGCCAGCGCGCGATGCTGAACGCCGCCGGCAGCCCCACCGCCAGGCCGAGGAGGGTGCTGCCCGCCGCGACCACCAGGCTGTTTCCTATGTATAGGAGAAACGGGTTCCGGGCGAAGACCTCCGCATAGTTCTTGAACGTCAGGGCGAACCGAAAGAAGTGGGGCGGATACCCGGCCGCCTCGACCTGCGTCTTCAGGGAGAGCGTCACCATCCAGAAGAAGACAAAGACCGTCGGCACCATCACGGCGGCCACCAGCGCGTAGTACCCGGCCGCCCGGATCGCTCGCGCCGCGGCGCGGCGCCGCCTGGCGGCCGGGGCGGCGCGGAACCCCGCGCGGCCGGCGCCCGCTACCATTCGGTCCTCCGAACCTTCATCAAGATCAGCGCGGCGCCCATGACGATGGCGAACAGCGCGACCGCCACGGCGGACGCGTATCCCATGTTGAAGTACGCGAAGGCCTGGTTGAACAGGTAGAGGTTGATGGTCTCGGTGGCGTTTGCGGGCCCCCCCTGGGTCATCACGAAGATGATGTCGAACGTCTTGATCGCATCGATGCCGCGGAAGAGGATGGCGACGATGATGATCGGGCGCAGGAGGGGCAAGGTGATGTGCCAAAGGGTCCCGAGTCCGGTGGCCCCGTCGATCACCGCCGATTCGTAGGGCTCTTTCGGCAGCGCCGCCAGCCCCGCGAGCGCGATCAGCATGATCAGCGGGGTCCACTCCCACACGTCCACGAGGGCCAGCGCGTAGAGCGCCGTCCGGCTGCTGTAGGTCCACGTGAACGGCCCGAACCCGACCCGGGTGACCAAATAGTTCATCACCCCCAGCGTAGGGTGGTACATCATCACGAAGATCAGGGCGACCGCCGTCGGCGTCGCGACCATCGGCAGGATCGAGAGCGTCCGGATGAGACCCCGTCCCCAGAACTCGCGGTTGAAGAGCAGGGCCATCGCCACGCCGAGGACCGTCTCCGCCGCCACGACCAGCGCCGCGAAGTACAGGGTCCGAAAGAACGCCTCCCGGAACCTCGCGTCGGCGGTGAGGATCTGCGCGTAGTTGGCGATGCCGATGAAGTGCGGCGGGGTCAGGCTCGACGCGAACCATTCCTGCAGGCTCATCCACCCGGTGTACAGCACCGGGTAAACGATGATCAGCGCCACCACGACGACCGCGGGGGCGGGGAAGATGAGGGGGGCGTGCCGCTGCGCCAGCCGCGAGAGACGGTCCCCGAGCCCAACGGACAGCGCCATCGGCGGAGGGCCCGGCTCTCCGGAGGGCGCCGCTAGCGTTCGGTCTTGTCCAGGAGGTCCTGGAACTGCTTGTCGGCCTCGGCGATCACCGCGGCCGGCTGAGCGCCTTCGATGGCTTTCTGGATGGCCACGCCGATGATATCCCGGTACTGGGTGACGTCAACGATCTCGGGGAGCCCCGGCCGGCCGATCTTCAGGCTGTCCTGGTAGGCCTGGTACCAGGCGATCGGCATCCTCGGCCGGGCCTTGATCTCGGGAAGCCCCCAGGTCGAGGCGCGGCCGACCCCGACGCCGCCCAGAAGTTCCCGGTTGCAGCTCTGCTTGCTGGTGGCCCACTCGGAGAACAGGTAGGCGGCTTCCTTGTGACGGCTCTGCGCGCTCACCGCCATGGCGTTCGTGAAGGTCGGCGCGAAGTGCCCGGCCGGACCCGCCGGCAGCGCGGCATAGCCCACCTTGCCGGCGATCTTCGACTTGGTGGGGTCCTCGAACTGGTTGGCAAAGTTCACGCCATCGATGTACATGGCCACCTGCCCCTGCATGAACGCGGCGCTGCACTCGTACCAGTTGAAGTTGACCACGCCGGGAGGGGCGAATCGCCGCAGCATGCCCGCGTACCACTCCATGCTCTTGACCCACGCGGGCGTGTTCATCGCGGATTTCCGGTCCCGGGTGAGGTACTCGCCGCCCATGGCATAGAGCACAAAGGCCCAGGGCGTGGCGTTGGCGTTCTTGAGGCCGCGCATGACGAACCCGTACGTGGCCGGCGGGTTGTGCAGGGCCTTGGCCCGCTCCTCCAACTCCTCCATGGTGCGGGGCGGCCCCCACCCCTTCTGATCGAAGATGTCCTTCCGGTAGAAGAACACGAAGGGGTCGACGAAGGTGGGGAGCGCGCTGATCGTCTGATCCGGCTGCGTCACCGCCTGCTTGGCCCCGGCCGTCACATCGTTCCAGGCATAATCCTCCGCGGTCAGGGTCTTGTCTTGCAGGTAGGAGTTCAGGGGCTGGAACCAGCCCGACTTCCAGAACCGCCGCTTCTCCACGTGCATGCTGGCGTGCCAGGCATCGATCCCTCCCGAGCCGGACGTCATCTCCACGACGAGCTTCTCGCGGCCCTGGACCTCGGGGATGACCTCGGACTGGAGCTTCATCCCGGTGAGCGACTCGAACTCGGGGAAGTACTTCGTGATCTGGTCGACCCAGGGGTGCTTGTAGAAGAGCAGGAACAACGTCGTCCCTTTGTAGCGCTGCCAGTCGGCCTCCGCTTGGGCCGGCGAGGCCCCAAACGGGCCGGCCGCCGCTCCGGCGGCCGCGGCGGCTCCCAGCCGGAGCGCCTCCCGCCGGGTCATGGCGCGGGAGCCGCCCCTCCCCTTCCGCTGCGCAACCATGTCCGCTCCTCCTCGGCGAGGCGTGGCCTGCGTCTTATCCGGCAAGAGTTGAAACTCCTTGTGGCGAAGGCTCGTATTGTTGAAGAACGTTATCATGGGGGAGGGACGATATGCGGAGCATCACAGCCAGCGTTCTTGCCGTTGCGTGCGTGCTCGTGTTTTCAGCGCCGTGGACCGGCGCGGCGAAGATGCTGACCGGAGATATCAAGAAGGAGCTCCAGACCGCGACCTTTCATGCCAGCGAGTTGGCGCAGCGGGGCAACTCGGTCGCAGCTTCGAAGCTCCACTTGCAGCACGTGATCAACTGCCTGGTGGGGGACACCGGCTCGAACTTCAAGCTGGACGCCGGGTACCCGTGCCAGGGACAGGGCAACGGGATCATCCCCGACCTCAAGGCCGCGGCGGCCATGAACTATCCGGGCGCCGCCAAGGCGCTCAAGGAGGCCACGCTTTCCCTGGATCTCGCCGTGCAGGCGCTGGCGAAGACCGATGTCAACGAGGTTCAGCCGTGGGCGAAGGTGGTGGCCGACCACCTGAAGGCCGCGCTGGCAGCCCTGGGATCCTGACGGCCTGCACACTCTGAACGACGCCGGATCCTTGTCGGAGCCGTCCTATCTGCTCCTGCGCGCCAGCGGCAGGAGTGACAGCGCGAGCCCGAGCCCGACGACGCCCGCGAGGGCAAAGACGCCTCCCCAGCCCACGCCGAGGTCGATGAGCCATCCGGCCGCAAGGGGCGCCGCGGCCGTCGCCCCAAACCCCAGGAACGCCTGAACGGCCTGGGCCGAGCCGATGCGGTCCCGGGGGGCGAGCTCGGTGACCGCGGTGGAGTAGATGGCCGAGTCGGCGGAGACGAGCACGCCGTAGACGCACCCGGCGGCCAACAACAACGCCCACGGGGCCGTGCCCAGCAGGCCGAACCAGAGCGAGCAGAAGCCGCTCGCGAGCGCGATCCCCAGCGCCGCGCGCGAGCGGCCGAGGGAATCCGAAAGCCATCCCCCCAACCACACCCCCGGCGTGCCGAGTCCGGCCATGAGCGCCGCCCATTGGCTCCCGGCGGATGCCGCGGCGGTGGGGGAGAATCCCCGCGCCGCCAGCACGCTCGTGACAAAGGCGGCCAGCCACCCGCGGGAGACGTAGAGTTCCCAGGAGTGCCCGCTGTAGGCCAGGATCGTCCTGAGCACCGGGCCGTCGCGGAGCACGGAGAGGTCGAGGTGGGCTCGGGTGCCGGAGACGGGCGCGGTGCTCCGGGTGGCGAGGATCGTTAGCGGCACGGTGGCGGCCGACACCAGCCCGAGCGCCAGCGCGGCGCCCCGCCAGCCCAAGCCCGGAAGGAGCACCCCGCTCAGCCAGAACGATGCCGCCGTCCCGAGGTAGAACGCCGACACGTAGGCGCCGACGGCGTATCCCCGTCGCGGCGGAGCGGTAGCCGCCGCCACCACGCGGACCCCGGGCAGATAGATGCCGGCGAGCCCCAACCCGGCCAGCAGCCTCAGCCCTGCCGCGCTCCAGACACCGTGCGCCAGCAACGGAAAGAGCACGAACGCCGTCGAGGACGCCGCCGCGCAACCGGCCATCACCCTGCCGGCCGGGACGCGGTCGGTGAGCGGGAGCAGGACCAGCACCGCGATCAGATACCCGACCTGGTACGCCGCGAAGACCCAGGCGATGGCGAGGGCGCTGGCATGCCACTCTGCGCGCAGGAGCAGCAGGGTGGCCGCGACGACGTTTGAGGGGAGAAGCGCGAGTGACAGGACCAGGCCGAGGAAGAAGGTGGTGTTCACCGACCGGTCCTTGGGACTGTGATCGTCTCGGCCTGCGATGGGACCTCGCTGCCGCTACACGCGCTCGCGCGGCGCCGCGGCGGCTCCGGCTGCAGCCCCGGGCACGACTTCGAAGCGGCGCAGCGCCTCCCACGAAACCTCCACGCCGTGCCCGGAGGCGGCGGGAGGCATGATGCGTCCCTGCTCGGCCTGGATCGGGGACCTGAGGAGGCCGAGCTCGGTGAGGCTCCCCCCATCGACGTCTTCGAGGACCGTCGCATTGGTGACGGCGCAGTGCAGATGGCAGGAAATCTCCACGACCAGGTGCGCGGAGACGGGGAGGTGATGCGCCTGGGCCAGGTGGGCGATCTTCAGCCATTCGGTGACGCCTCCAACCCGCGCCACATCCGGCTGGACGATATCGACCGCCGACCGGCGCAGGTATTCGGCGAACTGGTATCTGGAGTGCACGTTCTCCCCGAGCGCGACCGGCGTTCGCACCTGGGCCTTGACCCAGGCATTCCCCGGGACATCGTCCGCGAGCACCGGCTCCTCGATCCAGTGGAGGCCGAACGGCTCCAGCATCCCGACGCGCTGAACGGCCTCGGCGGCCGTCCACTTCTGATTGGCGTCCACCATCAGCCGCGCTCCCGGGCCGATCTTGGCGCGCACCGCCCGGACCCGCTCCACGTCCCGTTCCGGATCATCGTCGCCGACTTTGATCTTGAACGCCTGGTAGCCGCGGCGCTGCCAGCGCTCCACCTGCGCCAGAAGCTCGGGCAGCGACAGATGCAGGTTGACCCCGCTGCCGTAGGCGGGCGCCGGGGCGCGCGCGCCGCCCAGCACGGCGCACAGCGGCTGCCCGGCGGCCTTGGCGCGGAGATCCCACAGGGCGATATCCAGCGAGGCCAGCGCCAGGCGCGCGATCCCGCCCCCGACGTCGTGGGTCTCGCGCCACAGCCGTTCCCAGATCTGCTCGACGGGCGCGGGATCCCTGCCCACCAGCCCGGGCAATAGATAATCGGAGAGCAGCGCCGCGACCGCCGTGCCGCCGGCGCCGACCGTGTAGGACCAGCCGACGCCGTCCAGACTGGAGTCGGCCGCGATGCGCGTGACGATCAGCTCGTGGTGCGTGATCCGGTGGGTCGCGCTCCCCCAGGGGGCCGGGAGCGGCACCCGGTAGCAGCGGGCCTCGGCCGATGCGATCTTCATCGCTTACTGGTCCGAAAGGGTGTCGCGGCGCAGTCCTCCCTGGAGGATCACGCCGACCTGCTGCAGGCAGGCGATGTCCGCCAGCGGGTTGCCGTCCACGCTGATCACGTCGGCCAGCTTGCCGGGCTCGAGGCTGCCGGCCTCGCTCCCCATCCCGATGGCCTCCGCCGCCCGCCGGGTGCCCGCCAGGATCGCGTCGTGCGGGTCCGCGCCCCACTCCACGACCTTGGCGATCTCCCACCACATCAGCCCGTGCATCGAATCGGTCCCGAGCGCCCACTTCACCCCGCTCTCGAGCACCGCCTGAAAGGTCTGCCGGGACCGCTCCCGCGATTCCTTGAGCTTCGCCATGATGGACGGCACGCCGCCATCGCCCTTTTCGATGCCGTCGGGGTGCCCGCTCACGGCGTTGTTGGTCACCAGCCATGTCCCCCGCTCCCGCATCGCCGCGAAATCCTCGAACTCGCACAGCTTGCCGTGCTCGATCGTGTCCACCCCGGCGTCGACGCAAATTCGGACGCCCGGCCCGCCGTGGGCGTGGACGGCCACGGGCTTGTTGCTGCGGTGCGCCTCCTCCACGACCACCTGGACTTCGTGGGGAGAATAAGCGTACCACCGGGCGGCGGTGCCTTTGCTGGAGGTGCCGCCGGTCATGAACAGCTTGATCAGGTCGGCCCCCATCGCCAGGTTCTCCCGGATGTGCCGCCGGATCTCATCCTCGCCGTCGGAAAACGTGAGGGCGGCGCCGTGCCCGTTGCGGGCGGTGATCGGCCGCGTCGCCACGAGGAGCCGCGGGCCCGGGAGCCGCCCCTCGGCGATGGCGGCGCGCAGCTCGATGTCGATGAAGTGCTCCTCCCCCACCACGCGCATCGTGGTCACGCCCGACCGGAGGTCCGCCCGGAGATTCTGCACCGCCCGCAGCAGTTGGGGCGCCGGCGCCTGCCGGAGCTGGCCGATCTGGTCTCCCAGCCCGGGGACGATGGACGCGTGGGAGTGCGCGTCGACCAGAGCGGGCAGCAGCGTCTGCGCGCCGCAGTCGAGGATCTCGGTCCCCTCGGGGATGGAGATCTCCCCCTGTCGGCCGACCGCCGCGATGCGCTCGCCCTCCACCAGCACGACCCCGCGCTCGATCGGACGGCGGCCGGTGCCGTCGATGACGAGGTGCGACTTGATCGCAAGACGCGCAGGCTTCACGGTATCATCCCTCCCGGTCGCTCCGCTCCCTCTCTGGGGAGGCCGATTCTGAGGTGTGCTCGATCTCCATGAGGAGGGCGCCGTTCAGGACGATCCGGGCGCTGATCTTCGCCGCCCGCTTGAGCGTATTGAGCACATAGCAATGCCGCTCCGCTTCTTCGACCAGCGCCCGGATGCGCTCGGGCGCCTCGGGGCTCTGGATGCGGGTCTCGTAGCGGATCTCATCGAAGCCGCGATTGGGCACCCCCGGAACGCGGCCCCCGCGGCGGTCAAAGTATCCGCGGATGGCGAACTCCAACGCATCGATGCGGAGGTCCCTGAGCGCCGCCACACGGGCGTACTGGACCTCCTCTCAGAACCCCAGCGAGGCCAGGAAGTAATATAGGGGCGCGGGGCCCGCTCCCCCGCCGGCGCGGTCCTTGGGCTCGTCGCAGATCACCGTGTGTCCCTCGAGTTCCGCCTCGGACCGGCAGTTTTCCACGAGCCTGGTGCCGGCCCGGATCACCCCTCGGGTAGACAGCGGATCGGCGGTGGCGAATTCCTCGTAGGTCTTGCGCACGTACTCCTTCAGTTCGCGGGACAGCGGCACCGGCGTCATCGCGTTCCCCCCTCGACTCATTGCTGGTCCGAGCTTCGATCGGCCTACCTTTGCTCCACTCCTCGCATCGGTCGGCCTTTTCGCCGGGGCGGCGGCCCGTCCCTGTGAGGAGGCGGCGGGCGCGCGCAGAGAGAAGAGTGGCGTATGGCGGACCGCACGCTCCGGATCGGGGTGCTCGGCGCCGGGGCCTGGGCGCGCGGCGCCCACATCCCGGGCTGGCTGCGCGATCCCCGGTGCAAGGTTGTGGCGGTGTGCGATGTCGACCCGGCCAAGGCGCGGGACGCCGCCCGGCACTTCGACATCCCCGAGCCGGCGGACGACTGGAAGGCCGTGGTGTCGCGGCCCGATCTCGATGTCATCGATGTGGTCACCCCCTCCCACACCCACCACGAGCTGGCCGTCGCGGCCCTCGAGGCCGGCAAGCACGTCCTCTGCGAGAAGCCCGTGGCCTATGACTTCCGCGACACGTGGCGCGCCGCCGCGCTCGCCGGGCGCAAGGGGCTCCAGACAAAACTGGGCTTTACCTTCCGCTACAGCCCGGGCGTCGGGTACGCCAAATCGCTCATCGACGAAGGGTTCGTCGGCACGCCGTTCATCTTCAACGGGTACGAGCAAAACTCGCAGTGGCTCGATCCCCAGATCCCGCTCCGCCAGGTGGATCCTCACGCCGACCCGTCGGTGCTCCACGTGTCCTCCCTGGAAGGGTACGGCGCGCCGATCATCGACATCGGACACTGGTGGGTCGGGGCTGCCTACGCGCGCGTCGTCGGCACCATGCGCAACTTCATCCCGGACCGGATGGTGCGCGATACGGGGCGGATGATGCGCATGAACATCGACGACGGCACGGTCTTCATCGGGGAGTACGCGAACGGCGCCATCGGATCCATTCAGACCAGCTACGTGACGATCGGCAACTACCCTGGGATCGAGGCCCGGATCTATGGGAGCAAGGGCGCGATCATCTGCCGTCTGGTCGAGGAAGGCGGGGTCGCCGAGACGATCAGGGTCGCCACCCCCTCGCAGGTGGAGTTTACCACGCTCGAGATCCCGCAGCGGTTCTATCCGGCCGGCGGCCATCCCCGCGAGTCCTGGCGCTCCCTGTTCTACGCCAACCTCATCAAGGACTTCATCGACGACATCCTCGGCGGCGGGGGCCGCAACCAGGGCAACTTCGAAGACGGCGCGCGGGTGCAGGAAGTCGTCAACGCGGTGGAGCGGTCCTTCCGAGAGCGCCGCTGGGTCGATCTCCCGCTCGAGCGCTAGACAGCCATGACGCGCGCCCCGGCGTTGGCGGCCGCGCTCGACGATTTCTTCGCCGCCTACTACCGCCTCAACCCGGTCAGCGCGACCTTCATCGGCATGCACGACCACGACGACCGGCTGCCCGACTACTCGGCGCGGGGGATGGACGACGCCGCCTCGCAGTGGGCGGCGCTCCGGCAGCGCGTCCGCGCCCTCCCGGCCGAGCCGCTCTCCGAGGCGGAAGCGCTGGATCGGGCGCTCCTCGACGGGGTCCTCGACGTCCTGGCGTGGGAGGACGCGTCCGCGCACTTCCATCGCGGGAACCCCTGCCTCTACACCGGGGAGGCGGTGTTTGGGATCATGGCCCTCTTCCTCCGCGACCTCCCCGCCCAGGCGGCGGCGCGGCGTATCGAGGCGGCGATCGCCCGGATGCGCGCGGTGCCCCGGCTGCTGGCCGAGGGGCAGGCCAACCTGCGCCGGGTCCCCCGCCCCTGGATCGAGCGCGCCGTTCGGGAGTGCATCGGGGCGCGCGCCTTTTTCGAGACCGGGGCCGAGATCCTGATCCACGATCACGCGATCAGGGACCCGCGCTTTCGCGACGCCGCGGGAGCGGCCGCCGCGGCCTTCGCCGGATTCCGGTCGCACCTCGAGGGCGCCCTTGCGCCGGACGCGCGCGAGGACTGCGGCTGCGGCGGGGAAGCGTTCGACCTGCTCCTGCGCCGCGGGCACTTCCTCGAGATCGACGCCGCGGCCGTGCGCGCGGCCGCCCAGGAAGAGATCGCCCGCTGTGAAGCCGCTCTTGCGGCGGGCGCGGAGGAGTTCGGGGCGCGCACCTGGCGCGAGGCGCTGGCGCAACTGACCGGCCGGCATCCTGCAGCGGAGCGCTACTATGCCCGCTACGGGGAGGTCTGGGAGGAGATGCGCCTGGCGGCGGTGGCGCATCGGCTCCTGACCTGGCCCGAGTATCCGATCCGATACGTCCCGCAGCCCGCCTGGGCCCGCGCGGCCGCGCCGTCCCTCTACTTCCTCGCCTACCGCTCCCCCGCGCCCTACGACCGTCTTCCCACCGTGGACTACCTGGTGCCGCCGGTCGACCCGGAGATGCCCCCGGACGAGCAGGCGCGCCGCCTGCGCGCGACCAACGACAGCGTCATCAAGCTCAACCACGTCATCCACCACGGAGGGATCGGCCACCACGTCCAGAACTGGCATGCGCAGAGGGCCGCCTCGCGGATCGGCCAGGTCGCGGCGGTCGACTGCGCGGGACGGATCGCGCTGTTTTGCGGCGGCACGATGGCCGAGGGGTGGGCCTGCTACGCGACCGATCTGATGGAGGAGATCGGCGTGCTCACCCCGCTGGAGCGGTACGCGCAGATCCACGCGCGCCTGAGGATGGCGGTGCGCGCGCTGGTGGACGTCGAATTGCACCACGGCGCGCTCACGGTCGACATGGCCGCGGCCGTCTACCAGGAGCGGGCCGGCCTCGCCCCTGAGGCGGCCCGAGCGGAGGCGGTGAAGAACAGTATGTTTCCGGGGACCGCCATGATGTACTCGGCGGGCAGGAGCTCCATCCACCGGCTGCGGCGCGATCTCGCGGCCGCTCACCCCGGGAGGTTCGACCTGCGCGGCTTTCACGATCGCTTGCTGGCCCACGGGTCGGTTCCGGTGGCGCTCATCGGAGCCGCCATGCGCACGGCCTACGCGCGCGTCTAAAACCGCACGTCCAGGATCGGGAGGACCGGCTCGAGCCGGCAGGCCAAAAGGGGGGACGAACATGGGCAGCAGCGGGCGTCACGGCGGCGGCGGAGAGGACGCGGAGCGATCACACCGCCATCCGAGGGTGAGGCGGATGGACCCGACGGGCCGGGTGACCCGCCGGGAGGTGATCGCGGCGGCCGGCGCCTGGATCGGGGCGGCGGGCCTCGCCGCGGGCGGGGTGCTGCGTCCCGCCGCGGCGGCGCCGGGCGGCGGCGGCACGCTGGTCTATGGGCTCGGGTTCGACCTGGACGACACGATGGATCCGCAGGTCACCGATTTTGACTCCACGATCCGCGTCACCCTGAACGTGTGCGAGCCGCTCGTCTGGGAACCCACCCCGGGGCATTTCGTGCCGGCGCTTGCCGAGTCGTGGGACGTGTCTCCCGACGCCAAAGTCTACACCTTCCGGTTGAGGAAGGGCGTCCGGTTCCACGACGGCACCCCGTTTGGGGCGGAGGCGGTCAAGTTCACGATGGATCGGGTGGTCGCCCCCGAGACCAAGGCGGGGCAGTCGCACGACCAGCTCGGGCCGTACGACCACACCGAGATCGTCGACGACTCCACGGTCAAGATCGTCATGAAGGATGGCTACGCCCCCCTGCTGACCAACCTGAACGGGTACCTGGGGATCGTCTCGCCGGCCGCGGTCAAGAAGATGGGGCTCGCGGACTTCGCCAGACACCCGGTGGGGACGGGCCCGTTCATGGTCAAGGAGTGGGTGCCCA
>Ga0209804_1000529_pt1 | contig 30186 bp, 34 predicted proteins | sample GraSoiAngelo_139_FD_185896 | JGI IMG/M metagenome (GOLD analysis project Ga0209804, IMG submission 185896) | Grasslands soil microbial communities from the Angelo Coastal Reserve, California, USA - 14_0929_12_20cm (SPAdes) (version 2) | ecosystem: Environmental > Terrestrial > Soil > Grasslands ... | reverse complement strand
AAGAAATAGGTTCTCCCGAACTGTCGCGCACAGTTACGGCGATCTCCGCGCGATTGCCGCGGAGCGTTGTTCCTTCGCCTCCACTGTCCTGGCAACGTGCGGGAATGATGAGAACACAGGGCAAAGCGGGAAGAAGAAGTCGCACGAGGCTGAGCGTCGAACGTGGATGAAAGTGACGCATGAGATCACCGGAGATTCGTTCGAAGGTTAGTTCGCGGAATGTGCGACGTCAAGAAAAGGTTTCGTGAATCAGCGATGACGCATACCTGTGGGTCATCAAATGGCAGCGCATGAGGTCCCGCTCGTGCCAGTTCAGCTCTCGCCCGGTCGGTTGCAAAGCATCGGCGTTCGGATGGCCCGGGTGGAGAGCAAGATTGTCGACGAAACGCACCTCTCCTGCCTGCAACTGCGGTTTTTCGGGCTACATACAGTCTTCGCGGATGCAACGTACCATACCTGAGTAAAGGACAGCCGCTTTTATGATTTACAGTCCGGACCTCGTAGCAACCGAGCGCGAATATCTGGTAGCCAAACAAAACCAGCAGCGCGTGGCAGGGAGCACGGTTCCCGGCGCGCCGGCTGTGGAAGGGTTGCCGATTATTCGGGATAATTCTTCTGCTACCGGCTGGGGCTATAAATACAACGTGACGGGTTGCTCGTTCCACCTCTTGCGGTGACGGATCACCCGGAAGAGCAAATAGGTGACAAGGATGATACACGCAAAGACCAGGGCTATAACCCAAGGATTGCTGAATGTCGAGTCTGTCGGCAATTCGGTCCATCCATGTTGTTTGGCGAGGGCGTGGATAATCTCCAGACCCAACGCTTTGGTGTTCTGCCCATTGGTCATCAAGACCGCGCCATCTCCCTTCTCATATGCGAAGAGAAAGGCTACGAATCCGGCATTCACTCCGGGGTGGGAAAAATAGCGATTGGGGCCATTTCCCGCGATAGACCCTAAAACGGAAGGCGGGGCCGCGCCTTTTAATCGCGGTCCCGATATTCTTCCGGAACGTTGTCCTCGGGGACTTCGTACGTTTCTACTTCCATCTCGTCCCTGTTTTTAGCGTCTTCCACGCCTTTGACCACTTCCGCTTCGTAGGCATTGCCTTCTTCCAGCAATTCTCCGACACTCTCCGAGGCGGCGCCCTCGACGCTGGAGAGTCCCTGAACGTCCCCGGCTTGTCTTCCCGAGCGAGCGCCCAGGTCGCGCGGTTCGAACGACACCATGTCTGCCCCCGCGGCTTTACTGCGGACTCTTTTCTTTTTTGAAGCTTTTTGGGGAGAAGGCTTGCGCCGAGCCAGCACCAACTTTGCAGGAGTCTTCTTCTTGGCCGCTGAACTAGGACGCGAGGTTTTCTTAGGCTTTTTCCTTTTTTTTGCGGTAGGCATGGGGCCTCCGTCGCTTGCCGCTTGTATTCTTACATTTCCCAGGGCAGGCAATCCAGCCCTCTCTGTCTAAATGAATCAATCGAAGGCCACTAAACCTTCAGTTCCACAAACTCGACTTCCTATGGTGAATGGTGCGTGTACCAGCTTCAAGCGCGCCACACAAACCGGTCACTAAAACCTGCGCGGTCCGGCACTCCCCGGATTGATGTATGGGACGTCATCGCGCTCGAACTTTCCGGGCTGGTGCGAATGGCCGCTCACGACGTGAAATCCGGCGGCCGCCGGATCCAAATCGAGACCACGCACATGGTGTGAGACATAGACCCTGATCCCGGCGAAGCTGGTGCGGCCGGTGTTGTAGATGAGTACCACATCCCCAGGCGCCATCTTCTCCCACCGGGATTCGTTCATTGGGCCAGCGACCGCGCCCCACACAATGAAATCTGAGCCGTGGTAAATCCGCTCCAAGTTCTCGATCTCTCGGGACGGCAGAAATCGCCTGACTTCCTCCAGGTTTCTCTTGGGCTGAATCGTGTCCTCGAAATGTCGATGTGCGGGGGGATTGCCTCCGCCGGCGACTACGAGAAACACTTTTCTTGAGTTTCCGTGGGGCATCGGCGACATCATACGGCTAGTCCTGCAAACTTCAAGAAAGAAAATGAGTCAAGAGTCAACACAAGACGCATCGCAGCGGTGATTGCGGAGGGCCGCCCGGATGCCAGCGAACCAGAGCTTGTCGGCTTTGGCGGTAGAGCGCTAAAGTCGATTTGCCGGGGCCGGCCAAATGCATATTGTCTTGAATGCTGGTAGGTCGGGAAACAAGAAACTTCGTTCATTGAGCCTTCCAAGGCTGGAGCCATGTGGAAATCGCACATTGACCGAGTCTGGCTATCCTTTGTTCTGGGTCCCTTTGTGTTGTTTTATATAGTCCGGGAACGTGCTTCGTATTTCTGAGCAGTTAGTCCGCCCGTTAGGATTTTCCGTCCCATTTCCGTCCAACTTAAGGGCAGAATAGGTGGCGCCTTTGGCTCGTAAGCGATCACCAGATGCGGCATTTAGAAGTTTTGGCCGATCTGCCTACGAACCAGAAGGTCGGGAGTTCGAATCTCTCAGGGCGCGCCACCTCCCAATTCTTTGGGTTCAGCACTTTGCGGACATATCCTTTCTTCGCTTAGAACCCCGAACCGAAATCTACGATCTAACTCCAGTTTTTTTTCCGTCTACCAACCGCGTTGTTTCATTTTCTCGACCGAACCATTTCCAATCGTTGAGCGTATCCACGAACAGCTGCCGATCGTACCGGCGATAGCGATCAGAAAGGTCTGAAGCGCAATATCCAGCTTCTATTCGGCTCTCCCTTGAGTTCTCACGGTCGTCGATTCTTCCGAATACCGTGACTTTTGGCCCACCGAAGTCGATTGCACAACCCTCGTAGAATTCAACTTCGCCGTCCTGCCGCACTAAGGTGAACGGAATCACGAGCGGATTCCTAAATCACTCGCGGCCTGTCGCCAAGCATCCATCATTTCTCGGTCGAGCGATCTGTCAGCAGACTCGCCGTTTGCGCCCATCGGCCACCCGTTTCGTCTCAATCCAGTGGTCTCACCAAACAGGGCTGGGCTGATGATATGGTGAAGCGGACGCGAACTCGCTCAGAAAGGTTCTAAGATCGTTCCCTTGAGCGTGCCACTGCTTTCCTTTTTTTACATTCAGAAACTTGTGGAGGCAGCCTTCGGAGGCTTTGAAGTACTCCACAGTTTCGGATTTCACCTTCCTGCTTAGGCAGCGCTCAGGAGGCCGGCGATGGTGCGGGATGTACTTGGCGCTCGATCTCGGAAACCTTTCCCGAACGCCTGGACACTTCTAGATCGTAGAAGTTCTGCAGATTGAGCCAAAACTCAGCGTTCGTATGGAAGTATCGCGCCAGACGCAGAGCAGTCTCGGCAGTGATCCGGCGGCGCTCATGAACAATTTCCCCTATGCGCGTCGCAGGCACATGCAGTTCGAGCGCGAGCTTGTTGACTGTCAGGCCAAGCGGCTTCATGAAATCCTCACGGAGGATTTCACCGGGATGCACAGGGGGCATAAGCGTTTCGGTCTTGTTCATCTTTAGCTCCTTGCTAGTGATAGTCGACGATTTCCACGTCGTAGCAATGGCATTCGCGCCAGACAAAGCAGATGCGCCATTGATCATTGATTCGGATCGAGTGTTGTCCTTTCCGATCTCCTCGCAGCGTCTCCAATTGGTTCCCCGGAGGCGAAGCCAGGACCCGCAATTCTGTCGCGGCGTGGAGTTGGAGCAATTTCCGCAGGGCAACGCGCTCGATGGCGCGAAAACGCTTGCTGTGATGATAGTAGAAAAGCTCCTCTGTTTCCTTCGAGCCAAAGCTCCGGATCACACGCCAAGGGTACCACGCAATACGTTGTACGTCAAGCGTTTACTGAACCTAGAGCCGCGATGGAAATCAGATGGTTGGAAGCAAGGCTGGGGTCGATGACCGCGAGCGCTGCGAACGGCTGCTCAGATCAGATTCGATCCGAATGGAGCAGACTGTGATCCGGCCACTCACAACCTCCCCTACGATTTTCACCCGATGTATACAACGTCCCGTGAGCGCGAACTCCATGGGCAGCTGCTTCGGGTAATATCTCGTTCAGCCAAGAGCTAGGCCATTTCGAGTATTGCGATGCGGTCGACGCGGAAGGTGGAAGTTGCACTCAGGCCAGCATCAACGACCCAGGAGGTGTAGATGTGGACGACCAGGGCTGTTTCGATGCCAGCTTCGCCGCTTCTTTTGGGCTCGTTCCGATCGGCGGTTGTTTCGGTGATGGCCGGGACTATGGGGATTTCAGTTGTGGAATCCGCCGAATCCGCTTAGTTGATTATTACCGGCCAAGTGCCGCGAGTTCCCAATAGGGAGCTCAGCCTGTGGCACGCTTAACACGAATTCGTTGAGAAAAGTTCTAAAATCGTCCCCTTGGGCGCGCCAGATCACTTAGGTCCCACTTGTTGCACTATCAATCCGGCCGCAGCGGCGGCTGCAATCTGCCGGTGGTCGGCGCTGATAAACGGCACACGTGCTTGTAAACGCTCGGCAAACGCCTGCGCTGACGCGATGTGGATTGCGTCCAGTGTTCGGACCGTATGACTCGCGACGATCTGTTCAGCACGCTCCAGAATCTCTGTTGACACGGCGAGCAAGTTCCATTGGGTACGGTCCTTAGCGAACTGCTGCAGTGCCGAGGGGAGGCGGGAGCTTTCGATCACATTTTCTGCTGCACCTCGGCGCAGGGCGCCGCGAATCTCGACGGGCAGAATGGCGGACGCGACCACCTCATGCTGGCGCAGCAGCCGCAGCACAGCAGCTCGACCAGTCTCCTGTACATAAACTTTCACAACTGCGCTGCTGTCGAAGTAAGCCCACACTAGAAGCGTTCCTCGCGGTCTGTGCTGATCGCCTCCGCTAAGGTCCTTCCTCCAGTAACCTTGAGCGGCCGAAAGCGCGACAGCTTCATCGGTCCTTTCTGCCGCGCCGGCCGGATTAAACCCTCTGTCACCATCGCCTGAAATGCCTTTTCCCGCCCACGATGCTCCAGTGGCTTCACGACGGCAATTGCTTCGCCGCGGTCAGTCAATACGACTTCTTGTCCAGCACGAACGGCCCTCACGAGCCTTGAGAACTCCTGGTTCGCTTCTCGCAATCCGAGTTTCATGTAGGTATGATACTACATTCACAAGCAAACGTCCACAGTGAAGATTTCCGGCCTCCCAGACGGGTGGTCAATTGATCCCCGTCGAGCTAAGATGGCGGCGACCGTTTCATTCTGTGGGGGATGGTCGTGCAAAAAGCCACGCTCGAAGGCCTCCAGCGGTTCCTCAATTCGATGGGCTTCCAGTCGCTCGAGCGCACCAAGCGTTCTTCCTCCCTCGGCAGCGTGCTCGAGCTTGACTGCGTCGAACCCGATCATCTCTACTTCGCGAGCGTGCGTGGCGAGCGGGTTTATGAAGTGCAGCTCGAGTTTGCGAACGGCAAGTGGGAGGCGGATTGCTCTTGTCCCGTCGGCGTGCGTTGCAAGCACATTGCCGCCGCGATGCTGGCATTAGAGGAGCTCGAGTCGGAGTCGGACAACAGCGGGCCCCCCGTCTGGGACAGAAAACGCATCGCCGCGCTTATGAAGAAGCGCTGGCAAAAGGCGCAGGCGGCCGCGGTAAAACCGCCGCCCTCGCCGCTGCTCAACAAAAATGTTGCCCATCTCGGACGCGACCTCCGGCCGCGCGAAGCGGCCTTCCTGCGTGCCGTGCAAAGCTCGTTCGCCAAAGGTGCTCGCCCGTTCACGGAAGCGGATCTGCGCGCCATGGCCGGACCTGGCACGGCGTTCAATTCTTTCAACTCCTGGAACGTCGTCGATCTCTGGCCCGCTTTTCCGGCCGACGATTTTTACTTCTGGCTTTTCGTGGCGCGGGAATTCCGGCGGCGCAACTGGAGCTACCCGCGATTCATGCAGGGCGTCACCGATTTCAGCCTCATCGAGCCGACCATGAAGACCTGGGAGCGCCAGAAGGAAATCGAGCGGTGGAAGAATTGCTTCCAGCGATTCGAGAGCTCCCGGCCGGATCCAGAACCAGGTGTTTTGCAATTGCGCTTGGCTGTCGGTGCCGAGGAAGCCCGGCTGCAATGGCGCAGTGCGCGCCTTTGCCCAATACCCGCCGCAAACCGTCGGTTATCAACTTACCTGACGCACGACAAAGTCAAGCGAGTCAACAACCTCCATTCTTTGTACTAGCCGTCCCGACCTTTCAGCTGTTAGCCGGACGCGCTCGACCATTCTTCCGAGGAAGGCCTTGGCGAAAGAGTGCAAGAGAGGATTTAGGAAACGGAGCATTGAAAACTGGATAACCAAAAAGCTAGAAAGGTGCGGTTAGCAGGGAGAGTTGGCATCATTCATGGTGATCAGAGAGAATTCAACATTTGTGAGGAAATCATGCGAGAGCTGAAGCTTATCGTGAGCAGTGTCCTCGCCATTGTCTTGTGCAGTTCTCACATCCGTGCCCAAGCTCGCAACCCGAAGTCTAAACCTGAGGCAGTCTCGGCTCAGGCAAGGGTTCATGTCGACCCGGAGAAGATTCGTGCCCATGTGAAGTTTCTTGCCAGCGACCTGCTGGAGGGACGCGCCACCGGCCAGCGCGGCGGAGACATGGCCGCTGAATACATTGCGACCCAGTTTGCGTTATACGGATTGAAACCAGCCGGGGACAAGGGGACCTATTTTCAGGAAGTGCCAATGGTCGGGGTCAAAACATCAGACGAGACGTCGCTCAACCTGGCATCTGGCTCAGAAACGATCAAGCTCAGGAATCTCGAGGATTTCGTTACCAGCAATGAAAGCCAAACGGAAACGGCATATATCGATGCCCCGATCGTGTTTGTCGGATACGGGATCAATGCGCCCGAATATAACTGGGACGACTACAAGGGAATCGACCTGAAAGGCAAGGCCGCACTTTTGTTCGTAAATGAACCGCAATCCGATGATCCAAAGTTTTTCAAAGGGAAAGCGCTGACGTATTACGGGAGATGGACATACAAGTTAGAAGAAACAGCCCGGCGCGGGGCGATAGCGACGCTCATCATTCACCGGACAGACCTGGCGAGTTACGGCTGGGAAGTTGTGCGCAATACTTGGGGCAAGGAGCGATCCTACCTAAGCAGAGATGCCACGCCGAAATTGCAAGCGGCATCATGGATACAAGCCGAGGTAGCGAAGAAACTCGTTGCCATGGCTGGGTTGGATCTGGACAAGCTCTTTGAGCAATCGCAATCGAAGGACTTTCAGCCGATTGAGTTACCGGTGCGGTTGCAAGCGCATGTCGTTAGTCAATTACGACCATTCGTTTCGAGAAACGTTCTGGCCGCACTGCCATCCCGGGGTCTAACCTCACACGAGGCAGTGCTTTACACGGCGCATTACGACCACCTCGGTATCGACCCTGATAGGAAAGGCCACAACATTTATAACGGGGCTGTTGATAACGCGACTGGTTGCGGAGTGCTATTAGAACTAGCGAGGGTATGGTCAGAGGCGCCTTCAGCCCCACGGATGATTTTGTTTGCCGCCGTCACCGCGGAAGAGCAGGGTTTGCTTGGCTCGGAATATCTGGGGAAGCATTCGCCCGTGGCGCCGGGGAAAATCTCGCTGTCCTTGAACTACGATGCGTTGGCGCCGATCGGCGACCCTGAGGAGGTGGAGCTAAGTGGGGCTGAGCGTACGACCTTTTATGCCGACATAGAAGCCGAAGCGAAGGCCTTCGGGCTAACGATTCGGCCGGATCCACACCCCGAAGCAGGTTACTACTACCGTTCCGATCATTTCAGCTTGGCGCGAGTAGGAATTCCCTCGTTTTCAATTTCAGAAGGATTGAAATTCAAAGGACACGATGAGGCCTGGGGCGAGTCGCAACAGCGCGAATACTTAGAACGCCGTTATCACCAGCCGAGCGATGAATACGCCCCGGAGATGGATTTCTCGGGCCATGCAAAGTTGGCGATGTTTGGGTATCAGCTCGGAGTACAGGCGGCTTCGCAGCCCAATTTGATCGCTTGGTTGCCGGGCGATGAGTTCGATGCAGAGCGCCAGCGGAGCCAGCTCATAATTCGCAAGCCCCCACGCAAGGGCATGACCCACAGGCTCAAGCGGTAACCTTGCCACATCTACAGCACGCCTGGGAGTCATGCGCGCCGCTGTCCTTCAGTTGTTATTACTTCGGCTGGGACTGCTTTTTTTCCTCTTGTTCTTTCATGGCAGCCGCGCGGCGGGCAAAGACCTTCTTGCGAACTTCTAGCTGCTGCTCCCGTGTGAGCACCTGGAATATCTGAGTGTGCTCATTGCGCAGGAAGCCCTGGAGGAACGCGTCCTTCTGCTCCGGACTTAACTTTTGGTCTTTGGCCACCACATTTAAACGCGACTTTGTGTCCTCGTGGATCTTGTCAATCTTCGCCTTCTGCTCATCCGTGAGAGTCAACCCGGCAAAATCATCCATCGGGCCGACCGCTTTCTTTCCGCGAACCGCGGGGGAGGCCTTGTGCGGCGGCTGCTCCGTTGCGGGCGGAACACTTTGCGCCGGCGTCAGCGCTGGTATCGCACCGAGAAACAAACATGCACGCCAACGCGCCAACCTTCTTGCAAATTTGGTTTTGTTCACGTGAACTCCTTCCAGAGCGAAGCGGTCGCCCTGATTGATTCTCAATGACTGTCCGGAATATTCTACCCGCACTTTCGCCCGAATGCTTATTGCGGCTTCGTAGCCGTGAGGAGAGAAATGGCAGCTGCCTTCAACTCATTAGCCGAGAACGCCCACATCTCTGCGTCCCAGGAATGGCCTCAGCCGTTGGTGCCATCATATACCTGTATGGCCTTATCACCCGCGAAATCTATCTCCCAACGCGCTTCACCGGGACGCTTCAACTCCAACACCAACGACAGCTGTAAATACTTCGGCAGCCGACCAGAAAATCTCACCGTAGCTGCATCCTGGAAGAACAATTTTACCTTCCTTAACCACCTTGGCGTTTTTCTCGCTTCAGCCGCCTCTTCCGAACTCTACGCGATGATCTTCGGGGCCAAACCAAACAACCACCGCTCCGACTAGAAGAACGATCAACGCGAAAAGCCCCATGGTGCGACCATAGCTCATGAAATGGGCCATCCGCGCCTCAAAATACGCACTGCCCGAAGCAATTAACACACCGAGTTGGTACGCCAGGCCGGGGAAAAATCCGCGCAGCGCATCGGGCGACAGTTCGTTGATGTGCGCCGGAATGACGCCCCAGGCGCCCTGCACCATGAATTGCATCAGGAATCCCCCCGCCACAATCAGTGGAAGATTCGGAGCGAACACCCACATTGGAATGAGCAAACAACCCAGGAGCAGAGCCGTCACCACTGCACGCCGCCGCCCCTTGTGGTCAGAAAAATATCCGAACGCTAATCCGCCGCAAATCGCACCGACCATGGAAAATGCCGTTAGGTCCGATGTTCGCCGCGGACTGAAACCATGCTGCTGTTGCAGGTACGTCGGATACATGTCCTGGGTGCCGTGCGAGATGAAATTCACCATCGCCATAAGTACAACGAGATACAAAAAGCGCTGCCCATTCGCAAAGATCGCTCGGCGATAATTCGACCAATCCGTGCGCGAACGATGCCAGGCTTCCGGCTCTTTCACTTTTGCCCGCACGAAAAGCGTGAGCAGCGCCGGCAATCCGCCGGCAAAAAACAGGGGTCGCCATCCCCAATGCGGATAGACAAGCCGGTACGCGCCCGCCGCCAGCAGGAATCCCAACGCGTAGCCCTCTTGCAACAATCCGGAAATCAACCCCCGCCATTTCGCGGGGATGGATTCCATGGTGAGCGAAGCTCCCACGCCCCACTCGCCTCCCATTCCGATGCCATAGAGCAAGCGCAAGATAAAAAAGACCCGATAGTTCGGAGCGAGTCCGGAGAGAACTTCAATCAGCGAGTAATACAGGATGTTGACAATCAGCGGAATGCGCCGCCCGTAGCGATCCGCCAGCAAACCGAAGAAAATCGCTCCAATCCATCGCGTGGCGAGGCTCGCAGTGATGGTCAGCGCCATCGCCGGGATGGTCTTGCCAAATTCCGCCGCGATGGGCGCCAAAACAAACGTCAGGACGAAAAAATCGAACGCGTCGAATGTCCAGCCGAGAAATCCGGCCAGGACTGCGTTGTGAGTGCCTTTGTCCGCCCGGGCCGGCTGGGCCGTCTCCGCCATCTCAATCCGCGCTCCACTCGTTCGCGCGCGGCATCAGCCGCGAGAGCAGCGCCGCACAAATTGCAGCGAGCACCAGCAGCACAAAACCAAACCCAATCTTCCCCAACAGCATCTTGCCCGAACCAAACAGCGCCAGATACACCATGCCGCAGCCCAGCGCCCACGATAGCAGGTTGCGTCCGAGGTCTCGCGTCGGTGGAACGTCCGGCGCCAAACGCGCCACTGGTTTCCATCCCGCAACATACGGCCGCACCTTTCGATAGAACTTTACCAGCACGTCTTCCCGCTCCGGCTGGGTCAGGAAAGTCACAACAACCCAAACCAACGACGTCACCACGGTTACAACTAATGTTTCCTTGGCGAAAAGTACCGCCTCCGAGCCTGAAAAAGGTTTCACCAAAGAAAGCGCTGTCGTTACGACAATGGCGGTGGCCATGGCTGAAATTTCGCTCCAGGCATTGATCCGCCACCAATACCAGCGCAGCAGGTACACGCCTCCCGTGCCGGCGCCGACCCTCAGAACAGTTTCCCAGCCTGAGACGATCGAGCCGAGTTGCGCAGAGACGTACGCCGACGCAACCACCAACAACCCGGTCGCCAGGCGCGAGGCAAAGACGTAATGTTCTTCCCTGCCATCGCGCTTCACAAAGCGACGATAAAAATCCGCGACCAGGTACGACGCGCCCCAGTTGAGTTGCGTGGCCACCGTGGACATAAACGCCGCCAGGAACCCCGCAAACACGACGCCGCGGAGCGCGTGCGGCAAGTGTTCCGCAACGATGCGCATGTACGCTGGTTCAGGCTGCGCGAGCCCGGGATACAAAACAATCACCGCCAAAGCCGCCAGTATCCACGGCCATGGACGAAGCGCATAGTGCGCGACGTTGAACCACAGTACCGACAGCAAACCGTTGCGTTCGTCGCGCGCGCTGAAAATGCGCTGCGCGATGTACCCGCCGCCGCCCGGCTCGGCGCCCGGATACCAAAACGCCCACCACTGCACGCCAAGAAACACCGCGAAAGTGATTACAGGAAGCGCCCACATCGCCTGGTAGGTGAACGGCCGGGAAAAATCCGGAAGGAACGCTGTGGGATCACTCGCCGTAGGTCCCGCTGCCGCACGCATCGCGTCGAGCTTGCCCAGCATGACGTGCATCCCGCCAATGGCGTCGAGCCCGTACCAGGCGATCACAATCACGATAGCCATCTTGAGCACAAATTGAAAAAGGTCCGTCCACAACACGCCCCACAGCCCGCCAAGAGTGACGTACAACCCAGTAAATGGAATCAGGAAGAAGACGCAAATCCACAACGCCGTCCTTTCGTTGGTCCCCAAACTGGCAGCCACGATCGCGGTCATCGCTTTGGTGACCCAGCCAAGAATCAGGCAGTTCATCAACAAGCCAAGGTACAGCGCGCGAAAGCCGCGCAAAAACGCCGCCGGTTTTCCGGCATAGCGCATTTCCGCAAACTGCACATCCGTCAGCAGGCCAGAGCGGCGCCACAAACGCGCAAACAGAAACACGGTCATCATGCCCGAGGGCAAAAAGCTCCACCAAAACCAATTCCCCGCGATGCCGTTTCGATAGACCAAGCCGGTAACCACCAGCGGCGTGTCCGCGGCAAACGTCGTCGCCACCATGGATGTTCCCGCGAGCCACCACGAAACGTTGCGGCCCGAGACGAAATAATCTTCCGTGCTTTTTCCGGAGCGGCCTCGGAAATACAGCCCAAGAATCAGCGTGATGATCAGGTAGCCAACGACGGCAGCCCAATCGGCAGCGGCAAATGTCAAGGCGTATCCTTTCTTCTCTGTGGTGGCGCGTCTTTAGACCCGTTCTTTAGTTCCACAATCTACTGACCAGGTTGTTTGCCCCGGACCGCAAAAGGCCCCTTCCATCCTTATCCCGTGCGCAGAACTATATAGCAGTTTTTGGGCCGAGCCTAGCGAAGGTCGCGTCCTCGCGCGCATCGAGTTTTTGTCTCTCACGTCTGCTTCCGTCCTGCCTCGATTCACTCCCCGGCTGGGCTCCAGCTGGCGCAGATTTGGGTTGACATCTTACCCAAGCGTGCCTACACTCAGGTCAAATGTCTACCCAAGAAGCGCCACCACGAACCAAAGACCGCCTCGAACTCCTTCAAGGCACGCTCGACCTGCTCATTCTGCGCACGCTCCTTTTCGGGCCGCAGCACGGCCAGGGCATCGCGCGCGCCATCCAACAAACGTCCGACGAGGAACTGCTGGTAGAACACGGCGCGCTTTATCCTGCGCTCCAACGGCTGGAGGACCGCGGCTGGATCTGCGCGAAGTGGGGAACCTCCTCCAACAACCGTAAGGCGCGCTTTTACTCGCTCACCTCCGCCGGCCGCAAGCAACTCGGAAAAGAAACCACCAAGTGGAGGCGGCTGACGGCCGCGATCGGGCGCATTCTGGAGTCCGCGGGGAGTTAGGCCATGTTCAGGCGCAAGCGCAAGGCGAGCGACTTCAGCGACGAAATTGTCCTACTCTAGCCGGTACCGAAATCTTCCAAAGCAATCATTGAGAAATCGGTGCGCGCGCTGCGCGGCCTGGGAATACGCCGTCAACGAGTTTCCCGTCTGTGACGACCGAAACTCCATTCACCAAGACGAATTGAATCCCCTCGGAGTATTGCAGCGGCTCTTCGTAAGTCGCCTTATCGACCACGCGATTCGGATCGAATACCGTGATGTCCGCATCCGCTCCCACGCGAATTCTTCCTTTATCCTTGAACCCGGGCGCGCGCTTCTCCAATCTCTGCGCTGGCATCAGCGTCATCTTCCTCAGCCCGGTCATCAAATCCAGCGCTTTTTCTTCGCGCACGTAGTGCCCCAGCACGCGCGAGAACGTGCCTTGCCCCCGGGGATGGACTTTGGCTCCCGTGATCGGCATGCCATCGCTCGCAATCATCACCATGGGATTCGCCACCGCCGCGCGCGCCGCTTCTTCCGGAATGGAGTGAATCACAACAATGCCGCCTGCCTTGCGGTACTTTTCGAACGTTTCCGCGGTGAGCCGCTCGCCTGTCTCCGCCCACTGCACATCCTTGAATGTGATTCCCATGCTTTCCTGCCAACCCGGATCGAAAATCGCCGATTGCAGCGCCGTGCTCCCCGCCGTGTAGGGATAGCATTCCGTGGTGACGTCAAGGCCTTGCTTCTTCGCTCCGGCAACCATCTCGATCAGTTGCGGCGTGTTCTTCAGCCCCATGCTGGTGATGTGGACGACATGCAGAGGCGCGCTAGTTGCCGCAGCGGCCGCAATCACTTCCTCGATTCCCGCAAGCCCCGTCATTGGTTCTTTAATTCCAGCATAGCGCAAATGGACATGCACCGACGCTCCGTACTTGGCGGCGATGCGGAACATTTCCACGATTTCCGCGTGCGACGCGGCGGCGGTGTAATTCACGCCCATTCCCTCAGCCAGAGCGCCGCGCCAAAATCCTTTTTCCATCAGATCCGCCATGCTGGAAAGCTCTTCTGCCGTTGCCTCACGGTGCGCGGCGTCTCCGGTCGGCAGAAACGTACCGGGATCGTGCATCACTTTCATGCGCACGGGGATGTGCCCGATGCTCACGCCAAAATTGATCAGCGACTTCCCTTCCCGCGCGCTGTACCACTTGTCGACGTCGTCCGTTCCTGCCTCAAGTTCAAGCGAAGTCGTCACTCCATCGTGCGCCTGAAACTGGTAATTCCGCGGCTCTTGTCCATGCTCGTGTAAATCAATAAATCCCGGCGCGACAACCAGTCCTTTCGCATCAATCGTCTGCTTCCCCTTCAATGCGCCGCTGCTGATCGCTCGGATTTTTCCGCCGCTGATTCCCACATTGCCCACGGCATCCAAACCCGATTCCGGATCCATAACCCGTCCGTTTGCGATCACCACGTCATACGACGCCTCTTGCGCGAGAACAAATCTCGCCGCGCCAATTCCAAAAGAAAGCAGCAAAGCGCCCATGAATCCGCATACGACTTTGCCCCTGGCCTTTGCTTCCTGCTTGTTCATGGTCCAAACCATCCTTTGCGCACGTGTCTTTTGCGCCGCCAAGTTTCTTCATCTCCCGCAGGCCTGTCAAATGATTTCCGAGCCGCGGTAGGCGAGCTATCGCGCAGGCGTGCTACGGTCGGAAGTAGTTATTCGGCTTGGACTTAGCGCGCATTCAGCATGGTGCCGCGCTGCGATTGTACTGTGTCCGACAAAGATTGAGGTGATTAAGGTATTACTTGAAGTCCCTAACTCGTTGAACTGAGATGAGGATGCGTACCAAGAAAAACCCGGGTCGCTGGGGGGAGCGACCCGGGTGGGGGTACTGCCGAGGGGGGCCGGAGGAAACTCGTTATTTTGTGACGGCAGGTTTATCCCGCCGCCTGTCTTAGTGCACGTGGTTCACGGCCAGCATGCAAATCTGGCGTAACTCTTCGTAAGTGAAATAGGTCTCTTCTTCTTCGCCTGAAACTTCTTTGTGGCCAAAACCGGATTCGCTGGAAATCCGGCTCAGCTCCTGTTCCGACAGCCCTAGCAGGACCGCCGCCCGCCGCCGGGTCACGTATTTCAGCTCTTGTGTCTTCATGTCTGCGCCCCTTACGATGGCAGAAGGACCATGCGGTCCTCCTCCACTGCCAGGATCATGGTCTTGTAAATGTCTACGTCCCAGCCTTCCCCAATGCGCATGCGCACCGTGTCGCTTCCATCCTTCAGCAGCTTCCCTCGCAGCGGCACTTTGATGTCGCCCAATGCCACCTGAAGAACGACCGGCTGCCCAATCCAAGCCTTGAACGCGCTTTCCATTCTCTCTACCCCGCAGAACTTCAGCGTGACAAGGAGAGAATCGCGCGGAGAATTGCGGCTCACAATGGTACAGAGAGGGTACGGAACTAGTAAGTTCGTACTGTTTCACGCCGGCTATCCAGGCTTAGAAAGGACCACCACCAAAGTACATTCGTACTGTGTCCGCAGGACGGCCGGGCCATAGCCCGAAACGATTGCGCCTTGCATCCTTCTCCCCATGAAGCCGCAGCACCATTCTGCGCAGGAGAAGATGCACTCGCGGACAGGGACACCGTCCCAGCGGCCAGGCATCGGACTGGCCCTGGGTGGGGGCTTTGCGCGGGGATTTGCGCACCTTGGCGTCTTGAAAGTCTTGCAACAACGCCAAATCCGAGTGTCCCACATCGCGGGCAGCAGCGTGGGCAGCATCCTCGGCGCGGCTTATGCGAGCGGCGCGCCGCTCGAGCGCATTATCGAGATCTGCCGGGCGGTGCGCTTCCGCGACATCGCGCGGTGGCGCGTGTCGCGGTTGGGTCTTGCGAGCAACCAGCGCCTCGGCGCGCTCGTCGAGCGCATGTTCGGTTCGCGCCAATTCGAAGATCTGCAGATTCCTCTTGCCGTAGTGGCTACAGATTTGTCTTCCGGCGAGCCAGTAGTCTTCACCCAAGGAAACCTGGTGGACCCGATTCGGGCAAGCTGCGCCTTCCCCGGCCTGTTCGAACCGGTGGAGATTGGCACGCGGTGTCTTGCGGATGGCGGCCTTGTGGCGCCTGTTCCAACGCACGCCGCACGCCAGCTCGGCGCGCGAACCGTGATTGCGGTTTCCGTTGGCATGCAAGATGGCCATCGCGGAGCGCCGACAAATATTTTTCAGGTGGTCACGCGCGCAGTTGGCGCGGCGCAAAAGCACCAGCTCGAATTATGGGAGCGCCACGCGGATCTTGTCCTTCGCCCAGATGTTCAGTTTTTGGCTTGGGACGATTTTGCGCGCGCCGATGAAGCGATTGAGGCGGGAGCCGCAGCAACCCTCCGTGCGCTGCCTCGCGTTGAAGGATTGCTCGAACAAAAGGCGGACGCGGAACTTCCGCTGGAAGCGCGGCGGGTGCTCAGAAAGAGAAGTCACCCGTGGCTGACGGAGGTGCAGGCATGATTCGCTTTGGCGTCTTGCTGGCGGTCGTTGGCAGCTTGATCTTCTTGTGGCACGAATGTGGGCAGGATGCCGGCGTTTTCTGCTACCGTATAGGACGCAGTGCTGTGACGGGGTTGCGCACGCGCGGACTTGTGCCAGTTCCCTCACGGGCAACATTTCATTTTTCCGCTGCGAGGAACGGTTCTGAGTGCTTGAGGCCATCCGTCATTTCTTCCACGGACTTTTTGACCCCAACGGACTCCGTGAATTAATCCGCGCGGGCGGCGCCCCGCTCATCTGCACAATCGTTTTTGTCGAAACGGGCTTTTTTGTCGGCTTTTTCCTCCCCGGAGATTCCCTGCTCGTCACTGCGGGCATTCTTTCCGCCGGCGGCGTAGTTCCGCTGAAGTTCCTGCTTCTGCCGGTGATGGCCTGCGCTATCATAGGCGACCAGATTGGCTACTGGATCGGGCGCTCGGCGGGAGCGGCACTCCACCGGCGCGAAGATTCTTTTTTCTTTCGGCGCAGCCATTTGCAGCGGGCGCATGATTTCTACGAGAAGTACGGCGGCCGCGCCGTTGTTCTCGCGCGGTTTGTTCCCATCATTCGCACGTTTTGTCCGCCGGTTGCGGGCGCGGCGCGGATGCCGTACTGGCGCTACGTTGCGTTCGACATTTTCGGCGGCATTTTTTGGGTGGGAACCATGATCCTGGGAAGCTATTTCCTCGGTCATTTGATCCCTAACATCGCGCAGCGCATCCACTACGTAATTGCTGTTGTAATTCTCCTTTCGATTTCGCCAGCGATCATCAGCATCCTGCGCGCGCGGCGTCAACTCCACGAAATAAACGCCAATCGTTCTGCCTCGCTGCCCGAGGCCGAGAAAGAATAAGTCGTGCCAGCAGCCAAGTTGCGGGCCATCCTTTTTGATATTGGCGGCGTGCTGATTCGCGTGGATGTGGCCCGCGCGATGAGCGGCCTCGCCGAGGGACTGGCTCTCTCCCCGGAAGAGGTCTGGTCGGTTTTGCAAAAGGACCCGCGCTGGAAGGATTGGCAGGAGGGCCGCATCTCGCCGCGGGACTGGCATTTGCATGTGTCCAAGCGTCTCGGCAGCAACCTCCCTTTCGAGCGGTTCGTGGAAGTTTGGAACCGCGCCCTGGATCCTACTCCCATTCACGACAACGGATTGCTGGAGCAGCTGGCGAAGAGATATCGCCTGGCGGTCCTGTCCAACACGGACCCGCTGCATGTTGCTCATATGGAAGGGACTTTTCCGTTTTTTGGGCTCTTCCCTGTCCGCATCTACTCCTGCCAGGTGGGCGCGAGCAAGCCGAATCCGCTGCTCTACAAGGAAGCCTTGGAGGCGTGCAAGGTTCGGGCACAGGAGGCCGTTTATGTGGACGATGTCGCTGAGTATGCGCAGGCGGCCGAAAGGCTTGGCATGCGCGGCACTGTGTTTCAGTCGCCGCAACAGCTTTACGCCGAGTTGCGGACGCTTGGCGTTGAGTTCAAGTAATACTTTAACTTCCCGACGGCAGCCCCCCGGGGGGGTTGTTTTCGCAGGAATATATTGAAAAATATTTAATCTATAAGTAACTGTGAATACGCAAAAACTGGAGGTACAATCGAGGTCACAGAGGACGCAGAGAACAGTGATGCTCGGGAGCAAGAGCGAGGAGGTTGTTGAAGGCCGTTCATATTCATAGTCGCAAACCGGGCAGAGAAATATCCGCCCCGACGGGCCAATGGTGTGTACCACAGAGTTAATTATAAATCAACGGTATATTAAGCGGCAATGTTTTGCGTGGGATAGGCTGGTAGTCTAAACGAATTCAAAACCCGCACCCGGAAAGTGGGAACCTCCGAGAACCACGAACCGCTCGGAGGCTGGAGTGCACCGAACGGAGGACCGTATTTGCGTATTGCGCGATAGTCGGACAAAGGCCTATTCTTGAAATATATGTGGGGTAAAACCCTACATGGCGGCGAAAAGCAGGTAAATACCTTAGGAAAGTATTGGAGCGTAGGTGTCGTGAGCGGCGCGTCTGTCCCTTTAGGTGCCCCCTCCAGCCCAACCAGGTTTAGACGGAGCGGAGGAGTTCCTTCGGAGGGCTTTTTTCGCGAGCTTGCGGCGCGGGCCCAGTCGCCGGCCCGCGCCGCTTCACGGTTAGTATTGGGGTTACTGAAGTTCTGGGACGCAAAAAATATGCTGTTTGCGTGTTTTCACGTAATCTTTGCAAGGTATAGTACTACGCTAGTGGTAGACTTCTCAGGCAAGCTTCTATCCATCTATGAGTTACCGCATTTTTAGGCTTCGCTTCTTTGGATGGAGGCATGCATGAGTTTCTTTCAAAGCCGGTGCACCCGGCAAGTGCCCCTAGGGGCGAGGAGAGAAAGTAAACTTATGTCAGAAGATCAAATGATACTGGATGAGAAGAGCGGTTCTTCCTGGCAGCTTCCCGCGATGGTGGTTCTCGGGTTGATTGCATTAGGTGGATTGGCTTTCGGCTGGAGTGCGTCGTCGAAGCTGGATAGCACCCAGCAAGCAGTGGCAGCACAATTGAAAACAACCCAGCAGCAGGTTCAACAGGATATGTCCTCTTTGAAGGACCGTTTGGCGCAGGATGAAAAGGCGAATACGGACTTTCAAGGCGACCTGAAGGTGGTCACCGATAAGCTGAAGATCACGCAGGGGCAGCTCAAGAAGGCCCGGGCGGAAGCCGAGAAGCTGGCCGACGAAACCAATCAGAAGGTTACGGCGCTCGATACTTCCGTGCATTCCGAACTAGCCACGAAGGCATCAACCGATGACGTCAAGACAGTGGATACGAAGGTTGTAGGCGTGCGTACCGACCTAGATACTACCCGCGAAGACCTGAAGATGGCCAAGAGCGAGATGGGAACGCTGATCGCCCGCAACCACGACGAAATTGACCAGCTGCGCCGTATGGGCGAGCGGGATTACACCGAGTTTACAATTACCGGCAAGAACCGGCCACAGAAGGTCGCCAATGTGACGGTTGAACTGAAGGGCGTGAACGAGAAGCGGAACCAGTTCAACCTGGCTATGGTGGTGGAAGACAAGCGCTTCGAGAAGAAGAACCGCGCGGCCAACGAGCCGATTTTCTTCTATACCACGGGCACCCACATTCCCGAGGAGATCGTCATCAACAAGATCGGGAAAGACACCATCAGCGGCTACGTGAGCGTCCCGAAAGTGAATTCGCAGGGGGCGCCAGCCGCGACGAAGTCTGGCAACTAACATAAGAGGAGAACCCTGGCTATCTGAGCCGGGTGTAATCAAGGCGGGCAGAAGCTTTTGCCCGCCTTTTCTTTTTCGTTCAAGACGCTAAGCGCAATCCAATTCCGCTACAATGAACTTTCCAGTAGATTCCAGTAGCGGAGATACGTTTGCGGCAAACCTCCAGCGTTCTTTACGTTGCGGTCGACACGCTTCTTCCCGAGCGAGGAAAAAGCGCGGCAGGCTTTGCCGAATTCACGGCCGCGCTGGACCATGAGGGAATACCGTCGGTTTGGCTGACAAGCCGCTCGCGGCTCCAGTTCGATGAGCCGCGCCGAAAACTGGGCCATGCCCACCCATTCATTGCAGAAGACGGCTGCGGCGTCTATCTACCCGAAGATTATTTTCACTTACGTCCGGATTCCGCTGGCTCCCACTCTGCAAAGGCCTCGACGCTGCGCCTGGGCCGGTTTACCTGCATTCCCATTGCAAAGCCATTGCCAGCGGCGGCGGAGGAGCTAGAGGCCCTTTCCCAAGAGACTGGAGTCCCCATTGTCACTTTGCGCTCGCTTTCTGGCCGCGAACTAGTTCAAAACACCGGGCTGCCTCCGCGTGAAGCAGAATCGGTGCGGCAACGCGATTTTGATGAGCTATTCTTCCTTGCCGGCGCCTCGCAAGCGCAAACCGAGCGATTCCTGGCGGATGGCCGGAAGCGGGGAATCGAGTTTCGGCAGCACGGAATGCTCTGGTCAGCCGCTATGGGCGCGAGCACCCAGCGTTGTGTGGCGGCGCTCTCAAGATTGTATGACCGCGCGCTTCGGTACCATGCTCCTTCCGTGGCGATCGCAACGGAGGACGTTGCTCCCAAGCTGTTTCCTTTCTGCGACCGGAGCATTTTGCTGGCAGGACGAGCTGCCGAAGCTCCAACGGACGGGCGAGGATACCCGCGATCACAACAATTCCCATTGAAATCGCCTGGCATTTGGGAGCAAGTGCTGGAGAGCGTCGCGCCGAATCTGCACAGGTGAGAAAAAGAGTTGCACAAGAGAGAGTAAGTTTGCACAGGTGCTTTTTTGACGCCAAGAAAAGAAAAATCCATCATTAACGAGCAAATGATTTGTTTTCTGTGTGATGGGTAGACGTGAGGGGGATCTGAAACGTGGCGCTTCGATTGCTCGGCCTCTTTATGAAGAGGCGGCGAGTCCCCCCCACCTGCCATAGGGAAACGTGAGACGAGTACTGGGAGTATCCCCCCATGGGATGGATTCGCCGTGTTTTTCGAAGCGAGATTCGTGAGTCTCACGTGGGGCTTGCCCTTATCTTCTGCCTTCTCATCATGAGCGTGATGTCCATTGCGCTTTTGTGGCAGGCGCAAATTATTGCCAACCAACGCGATACCATCCGGTTGCTCGAACAGCTGAAGGTCGGGAACTGAGCAAACTGCCGGGAATTGGACCTCGCCGGACCTGCATAGTCTGTGTACATCCGAAACGTGAATTCTGGTTGTCGTTCAGAAGCCGCGAATTTCTATGTGCTTGCGCCCGCGGAGACTTTTTCGTTACCAAATGGAGCCGTAAAGGCATGGGGATATAAGGCTCCGGACGAAATTTTGTGATAAGCTCCAGCTCTCGATGGGATCCGCAAAAACCAAGCGGTTCTGTCGGGACGCCGAGGGACGCTCGGTCAGCCTGTGTCCGTATTCAATCACAAGTTGACGACTCCCCATGCCCAAGCGGCGGGGGATTCTTCGGAGCAACTATGCAGCCTAAGCCGCACATCTCACGACGATGTTTCCTGCTTCGCAGGCGCGTGCCTGGACTCGCGTCCAGGTCTTGTTGTAAGAAGGAGACCAGGGAATGAAGCGTGTTTTGAATCTTCTGTTGCTCGCGGGAGCGCTGATTTTGTATCCAGCCCACAGCGCGAACGCCAAGCAGTCAACCACTGAAACAACCGCCGATTCACAGAAGAAAGCGACGAATCAGGCGTCTTCAAAGGACCGCCATCATCACCGGCGAACGAACACGGCGCAACGCCATCGCCACCACAAGACCACATCGAAGCAGTGATCCTCAATTCCATTCGATCGGCATAGGGGGGGTGGTCACCCACTCGCCCCTGCCACATTACCGCGTCCGCATCCAGCGATTCGGTGGGTTGAGCTAGCCACGAACAGCGAGCTCGGGAAGTCCGAGCGAAGCAGAGTAAGCGTTGGACAGAGGGTGCTCTTGATGGATAGGGGCTTCGCTGCCATTCGCCAGCTCGCCCGAACACTGCCTGCCTCGCATCCAGTTCTTGTTCATCGGCTCGCGGCTTTGTTCCACGCTTCTTTCAGGCCTTACCTCGCGGCGAGGCCCTTGCGCTTCGCTATCACCACCTCCATCCGGTTGTGAAGAGGACTTGCACCTCCAAGCTATCGGACATGCTCGGCGTACCGAAACAAGAAGGGGAGCCTGACGGCTCCCCTTCTTGTTAATCACTGTGTCGCTTCGGAAAGCGCGCAAGCAGCACGCGTCTTTCTCGAGCGACTCGCACCGCAAAAGTGGTGCGCCCAGTTTTGGTGCAGCTCTAAGCCCGGTGGAGTCATATTCCCCTCCGGAGCCCGACAAGCTCACGCCACGCTTGTACTCCTGGAAATCGCTTGACGCAAGAGAAAAATTGGCGAACCGTCACAATTGACAGGTTGTCTCACCGGTCTTAATGAAGGATCTAATCAAAAGGTTTTTGGCTATTTTATGAAAAGAGTCTCGCGCAGCTGGTCGCGACCGATGAAGGATTTCATGGTGCGGTAACGGCCGAAGAGATCCTGAATTTCCCTGTTCTGATAAACGCGCTGCGCCGGGCAAACGACAGCGGTCGGCACCATTTGCAGAGTACTCGAATCCAGGACGCGATAGCGCTGGAAACCTTCCGGCTTCTTGCTGTGGAACATGGCAAAGACCACGCCGCCAGGACGCAATAACTCCGTCAGGCTCGCTACCACTTGTTTGACCAAGGCCTGCTCCATGTAATCCAGCAGATCCCAAAGGAGCACGGCATCGAAGGAGCTGCGGGGATATTGCAAATTCTCCTTGAGGAAGCGCGCGGCCCTGGCGCTAGGAGTCATCTCGGGCGTTTCGCCAGCCGCAAAGTCCTGTTTCAAACGCGCCTCTTCCTGGCTCAGAAATTCTTTCCAAGAGCGAAGGATGTCTTCGGCAGAAACGCGGAACCCCCGCTCAATGAAGAAGCTCAGAGTGATTTGCCAGGCAGGCCCCAGGTCCAGCAGTGTGCCCCGCTCCAAACCATCCAAATTCCACAAGAGTTCCTTCAAACCGTTGGAGAGACGGTTGGATTCCTCTTGAACAGGAGCGCGAGCGGCACCGGCCGCGGGAGAACCAGCGCCAGGAGTATGTGCGCGACCGGCCAAATGAATCGGGCCCGTGACCTCACGCCGGACTCCCTCTGAGGAGCCGATGCCAATTCCAAGTTTATTGAGAAAGCTCATCGTAATTTAGTCCGCAGCTGTTTCGGAACCGAAGGCGGGCTGTGCCGAGGGCTTGGTGGTGGTGGCCGCGGCCGCAGCTGCGGCGGCGGTTTTAGTCTCAGCGGACCTGCTCATCTCGACTTTGCCTGCCTCTACTTTCCCTCGCAGCGTGGCTCCGTCTTCGATGGCCAGGCGGCCGGTCTGCACTTCGCCGTTAATCTCGCCGGTGCTTCCGATTTGCAACTTATCTCGCGCGATGACTTTTCCCTCGACTTTTCCCCGCACAACGATTTCACGCGCAACCAGGTCCGCTTTCACGTTTCCGTTAGGACCAACCGTCAAGCAAGAGTCGGCGGTGAGATTCAGCTTGCCTTCCACGTAGCCATCCACAAAAAGGTCTTCGGTTCCAGTGACCTCGCCCTTGATTCTGATTCCCTGGCTGATACTGGCAGAGGCGCGCGGAGAATCTGAAAATGAATTTGAAGAATCAGAGCCCAGTGGCCTTGCAAACCCCGAAGCGGCGGCGGAATTTTCGGCAACGCCTAGAATCTTTGCATCATCTTTCTTCCACATCAGACACCTCGACATCGAAAATTGGATTTTCGAAGCCGCTCATCGCAGGGCTGGTTGGGAAGCTGCGACTCAGAAGAGTCACCATATTACAGTACGCAGAGGCTGTAAACAAGAAAGGCAGACAGCAAATATAGGGCGTTTCCTGAATAGCTATACCAAGGATTGTGGAGTTAGTGCTCTCCCCTCCACAATCCCTTGAGATGCGGGACGTTTCGCTTGTCCCGAGTGTAACTCCCAGATCGTTTCGAGCAAAGCAGCAATCTCTCGCATAAAGACCTTGGTTGACTTGCGTTTCTGCCACCAATTCTGCGGATCAAAGTCGCCGTCGCGAGCGCTGGCAATGCGCACTTCAATGCCCTGTGGAAAAACCCGGCGGAAGATATAGCGGGCGCGCCGAGTGTGGTAATTCGAGGTGACCACAATGGCTGCTCGCCATTTCTTGGTTTTAGCGAGCTTTGCCAACGCTTCGGCCTCATCCCGTGTGCTATCGGCGTCCTCTGCAAAGCGCAAAATCCTGTCTTTGGGCACGCCGCGCTCGATCAAGTCGTGTTCCATCAATTCGTCGATGCCTGCGCTCGGCCTCAACCTTCTACCGCACGCCACGACAAGCGGCGCCTTCCCTTCCCTGAACAATTCTGCCGCGCGCGTGGCGCGGTCCGCATAAAAATTATCGTCGCTCAAAACAATCAGAGCATCCGATTTTTCGAGAGGATCCTCGATAACCCAGGACTCGGCCATAAAACGGAAGATGGGGTGGCGTACAAAATACAGAGCCAGAAAGAAAATTCCGAGGAACAGTAGAACAATCAGCTTAACCAGGATGCCGCCCTTTTCGTTCCGATTGGGGCGGGAGGGCGTCATGAATTCGGGTCCAGGGAGCGTAAGTTGGATGCCGCTTGTTCCGGCAATTCGGCATTGAAGTAGACTTCTTTGATGCTGTAGGACTTGCTGCGCTTTTCGAGGATGGGCAGGATTTCGATGTGCCAGTGGTAGTCATCTGCCAGCGTTTTCCAGTAGCCTGCCAATTCGCCCTTCTTGTTCATCGTGCTCGGCGAAGTGTGGACCACGAGGTGATAGGCGGGCGCAACTTTTTCCAGGCGGCGCAAGACTCTTCCGAGGAGCGCCGCTAATTGACGGCGGTTGGAGCCGGGCCGCGGTTGTTCGAAGGTGTGATTGTGACGCCGATGCAGCAGCCAGATTTCATAAGGCACGCGCGAGGCGTAGGGACACAACGCGTAGTAGTCCCCCTGCACATCCACGATGCGCTTTCCTTGCTTCTCTTCCTGGCGCACCATGTCGCAGAAGATGCATCGTTCTTTGTCCTTGAACCATTCGTGAGAGGAATTCAGTTCGTATTTAATGCGGCGTGGCACAAAAATGGTGGCGGTTACCTGGGAATGGGCGTGGGGCCACTCTTCTCCGGCAAGCGCGCCCTGATTTTTGAACACGCTCACGTATTTGAAGCGCGCATCTCTCTTTAGGTCGGCAATGCGCGAAGCCCATACCCAGAGCACGCGCTCGATTTCTTCATCGCTGAACTGAGACAAGCGCCGATCGTGTTGAGGAGTTTCGACAACAACTTCGTGGGCACCGAGGGCACCCATCTTGTCGTACATTCCCTCAGCTAATCTTCCCGGGTCGCCTTCGACGTGATACAGCGGTTCAGGGTGTGGAATCACTCGGACCTGCCGAGGCCCCGCGGCAGGCCAGGTCATGATGGCGGGAATTTTCTCGATCTCTGCAGGCTCCAAGGGGCACAGCTCTGGAATCTCCGCAACGGCTTCTCTTTGTCCCAGGATGACCCAGCTCTGAGTGATGGGATCTTTGCGAAGTTCCATGCAATAAACTTTAACGTGTATAACGCGCGGGTGTGGGTCCTTGCTCCAAACGGTGACGGTCCCAGATGGCTCCTTCGCGAGTGTAGTAAGCCATTTCGAAATCCTGAGTCAATTCCAAGGCATCGGTGGGGCAGGCATCCTCGCACAAACCGCAGAACATGCAGCGCGAGGTGTCATAGGTAAAGTGCGTAAGCACTTTACGGCGGGTTGCATCGTCCCTCGACCATCCCACGACGATGAGGTTTTCCGGGCAAGCCAGGGCGCACAGATTGCAGCCAATGCACAGCGTTTCACCGGTTTCGGGGTTGTTGTTCAGACGGGGCGCGCCGCGGTAACGCTCGGCCACCATCGGCCGCTCAAGGGGGTATTGCTCGGTAACGATTTCCTTGGGATGCTGCATCCGGAAGGTCACCGCAAGCCCTTTGATAAAATCGATTTGAAACAGGCGTTCGAGGAGTTCCCTCATGGTTGTAGTTTGTTTCGCCTGCCAGGAATTGTCAAGCCATCCCCTCAGCCAACTTGATGCATTTTCCCGAATACAGTAACTCCCGCAACTTTATAACGAATTCGTAGGCTGAGCTTTTACCGGAACGAACCCATTCCATTTTCAGGATATCTCGCCCAAATGTTACACGATTTGCCGGATTGTTTGCTTTTGCCATGAGAGAGAGAGTTGGGTCGTCAGTCTTCGGTAGACACGGACCTGAGGTCAGCTTCTCGGCCCGGGTCGGAGGACGCAATGCTAGCGTACGGTGGAGCAACGCGACGAAAACGAAGACACCGATGGGCGTTCGCCCGACAACGACCAAGAAACTCCCTTTCTACAAGCGTACTTCTTCCACTCCGGATCGTTCCCTCCTCATGTACCTTACCCCGCAGCCATCCCGGCTGTGAGCTTAGTCCACCGTAGGGAGTAAGGGGCCGCCGGTTCACCCAGCGACACTTCCGGTCGGCCGTTTTCCAGATCCAACAAACAAATGCAGCGAAAAAACGCGGTTAGCAAGCGGCGAGCTGAAGGGCAGTATTTCGCAATGAGACTCGCTTGCTTTGCTGAAAACTAAAGCTACTAAGAAAAGCGAGGGTAAAACTATGCTGAATAGCATCGCCCCCAAGTTATGGAAGTCTTTTGATTATGCGCTTTGCAAAAGCGCCGGAGCAGCATTCCACTTTGTCCAGTTCTTCAATGGCTTTTTCCCTGCCACTCCGTCGTTCACGCCCAAGTGGTCCGATAAGCCCCTGTTGAAGTCATGGGAAAAGACCAAGCCGACACTGGGCTTTCCGCGGCAAACGGACTCGCTCTGCCCCGACTGTGTGAAAGAAACCAGGCAAGCGATCCTCGACGGTCAAAAAGACTGGCGCGACCTGATGAATGAGAAGGTCGGCGAGATCAAGGCAGAAATCGTCGAACGGGACGGACAAATCTGGATGGTGAAGGACTGTCCGCAACACGGGCATTACGAAGACATGATGGCCGTCGACGCAAACTTCCTGAGATGGGTCGAATCGCAATTCCCAGGCCGCGATATTCCCGCACACAACGATGAGGACATCCACAAGCACGGCTCGAGTTCGGTACGGCACGGCCGCGGGTCGGTGCTCACGGTGGACCTCACCAACCGGTGCAACATGATGTGCGATCCCTGCTTCATGGACGCTAACCAAGTAGGCTACGTCCACGAATTGTCTTGGGACGAGATCAAGGAGATTCTCGACAATGCGCTGAAGGTCAAGCCGCGCCGCCAGATGTCCGTCCAGTTTTCCGGTGGTGAGCCGACTTTGAGCCCGCACTTCATTGATGCGGTCGCATACGCCAAGAAACTCGGATACAACAGCGCGCAGGCGGCGACGAACGGCATCGAGTTCGCGAAGAGCAAAGAGTTCTGCCGGAAGGCATTCGACGCAGGCCTCCGCTATGCCTATCTTCAGTTTGACGGCATAGGCAACGACGCGAACAGCCACCGTCAGGTGGGCAACCTGTTCGATGTGAAGCTGCGGGCGATCGAAAACATGCACGAAGCGGGAATCGACATCGTTCCCGTGGTCACAATCGTCAACGGCGTGAACAACGACCAGGTGGGAGCCGTGGTCAAGTTCGCCATGGAGAACCCGAAGAAAATCTCTTTCGTCAGCTTCCAGCCGGTCTCCTTCACGGGACGCGACGAAGACATCACTCCGGAACGCCGCTTGAAGCAACGCTACACGCTCTCGCATCTCGCGAACGACGTTAGCCAGCAAGTGGGCAAGATCGAGCCGACGCGCGATTGGTTTCCCATTTCGACGGTCAGCACGTTCTCTGATTTTGCCGACCTGATCCACGGTCCACAGTCGCAATGGGGCACGCTCTCCTGCGGCTGCCACCCCAACTGCGGCGTAGGAACGGCGCTCATGATCAACCGGGAGACCAAGGAGTGGGCGCCGGTTCCGCACTTCCTGAACGTTCCGGGGCTAATCGCCGACATAAGAAAGGTTACGGACGCGGCGCGCAACAAACATATGTCCGTGTTCATGATGGCCTTGGCGGTTCTGAAAAACTACAACCCCTTCAAAGCCCCTCCTTCGCTAACACTGAAGGACATCTTCCGGGAGTTTGACATGACCATGGGCATATCCAGCGCGAACAGGGCAAGAAAGATCTATGGAAGCGTGGGAGCTGATCGTACTTTGGAGGACGTGGCCAAGCGCAGACGCAATCCATGGAACCTGCTGTTCGTGGCGGGAATGTGGTTCCAGGACTTGTTCAACTACGACTTCCGGCGCACGGAGATGTGCATCATCCCCTACGCTACACAGCAGGGTGAAATCAGTTTCTGCGCGTACAACACGGGGGTGGGCTGGCGCAAAATCATCGAGAACATGCACAAGAACGCGACCGTGGCGCAGTGGTATAAGGAACATGGCCGGCATCAGATCTATGCGAAGGGCAAGAACGTGGATCTGGACAGTTACGAGCACTCGCTGAAAGTTGACCCCGTAGATGCAGCCCGCGTGCGGCCGAAAGTGGATGACGGCGTCCCCAAGACGGCGTCCGAGGAAGACCGGATGCGGCGTCGAAAAGCCATGGAAGAAGCCGCGAAGGTTCGAAAGATCTACGAAGAACTGGTTCTGAAGCGGCCTCCGGAGCAGTTGGTACAGATCAGCGGCGGGCCGTTGGGAGCACCAGCACCCAATCCTAAGAACCGACCGCCTCAGGAAGTCGACGGGACTTCGCAACCGCTTGAAGTTCCCGCCGGGGCCCCTGCGGGCGATTGAGCAGCCTGGCTGCTTCAGTCCTGCCATACAACTCGCAAACCTAGCCAGCCCAGCCGCTTCCTTCTCATTCGCCGTTCCCAGCCCCGCGGCGAAGTTCATTTGTTTGTCTGGAGCCCTTGCGGCTCCTTTTAGGAGTTTGTGTTATGAATGTCGCGGAGACGAATGCTTCGGCCCTTGCAGTCGCGAGGATGAGAAAAATAAAAAATGCACTGACGGCAATCTTGTGCGGAGCAGTGCCTGCTGCGCTCCTGGGAAAGCTGTTTCCCACTTCCCCGGTCCATTGGCTTTTCGGTTTCGTGGCAGGGCTTGTTTGGGCAAATGCGTTTGAGTATTTCTACCATCGCTATTTGCTGCATTTCCCGAGAAACTACTTAGGACGGATGCACCAATTGCATCATGCTTCGATCGGAACGCCCCTCGAACTTGAACACTTGAACCTTGGCGGGACGCCGCCGCTTGTCCTTGCCGCTTTTGTGCTCAATGGCCTGGTCATTACATTCCTGGCGGAGGTCCTGCTCAAATTACGGATCAGCCCAGGAGTCTTTATTGCCTTCACCGTGTACGTCATTGCCATCGAGGAGGTCCATTGGCGCATCCACATGGGGGGATGGCTTCCGTCCTGGCTGCGCTTTGGCCGCGAACATCATTTGATTCATCACGACCGTCCGGCAGGACGCTACAACGTGTTTCTCCCGCTGTTCGATTGGCTTCTAGGCACTGCCAAGGATTGATGGTTGAGCACTTTACAATCGGTTGAAAAGCCGGACAGTCAAGTCTGGCCGCGATGCCGGATTTTCCGGTAAGTGCTATAGGTTAACTTTTTTATTCAGCGTCGCGTGTTATTCTCACAGCGATGACGCAATCAGATATTGCCTTCATGCAAGAGGCCCTCAACGAGGCTCGCTCCGCGGCGGCTGCCGACGAAGTTCCCATCGGCGCGGTGTTGGTGCATCAAGGCAAAATCATCGCGCGCTCCGGAAACCGCACCATCCGTGATTGCGATCCAACGGCCCACGCGGAAATAGTGGTGCTTCGCCAGGGGGCACGGGTGCTCAAGAATTACCGGCTGGCGGGCGCGACTCTTTACGTTACCATCGAACCGTGCAGCATGTGCGCGGGCGCGATGATTCAGGCGCGCATCCCACGCCTAGTCTACGGCGCGAATGACCCGAACGGCGGCGCGGTGCACACCAACTTCCAAATTCTGTCCGACCCGCGGCTCAACCATCAGGTGGAAGTCACTCTTGGTGTTCTCGCCGAAGAATGCGCTGCGGCGATTCAGTCGTTCTTTGCAGAAAGGCGCTAGCCGAGCTGAAACACGCGCCTCGGCAATGGATTGCCGAAAAATCGCGGGCTCTGCTAGGATGGAACTTGCAACCACTGCGGAGAGGTGACTGAGTGGTTTAAAGTACTCGCCTCGAAAGCGAGCGTGCGGGAAACCGTACCGTGGGTTCGAATCCCACCCTCTCCGCCATACCAATTTCCACCTTTGTTTTACGTCAATATTGACAACTTGCTACCGCTGTGCTACCGTTTTTCATCATTAATTTGGGATGGTGTCCAGCATGGCCAGCGTCTACGCAAGGTTCAAAGGCCCCCAGGGATGGGAGTATCAAAGGGTTGGAAAAGGCCGCCCGCCGAAGGGCGCGAAGTTCCATATTCGCTTCACAGACGCACAAGGCAAGCGGTGCTGGAGTCAACCCTTCGATACTCCGCAGCAAGCCCAG
>Ga0209804_1000526_pt1 | contig 30232 bp, 27 predicted proteins | sample GraSoiAngelo_139_FD_185896 | JGI IMG/M metagenome (GOLD analysis project Ga0209804, IMG submission 185896) | Grasslands soil microbial communities from the Angelo Coastal Reserve, California, USA - 14_0929_12_20cm (SPAdes) (version 2) | ecosystem: Environmental > Terrestrial > Soil > Grasslands ... | reverse complement strand
GGACGCGGCCGCCCTCGGCCCGTCCCCGGAGGAATTCTACTATTGGACGGCGCCGGCGCTCGGTGGACGCATCGCCGCGGTCTACAATGACGGCATGGCCGAGAAAGAAGATCGTGACGAGACTGCTGATCTCATAGGAGGGGCGAACGTGTCACTGGGATGGGGAATCATCGGGACCGGCGGCTTTGCCGGCAGCGCGACGGCGCCGGCGATCAAGGCGCTCGGCAGCGAGGGGTCGCTGGTCGCGGTGGTCAGCCGCGACCGGGGGCGCGCCGAGGCGTTCGCGCGGCAGCACGGCGCCAAGCGGGCGTACACTGCGTACGCGGAGCTGCTGCGGGACCCCGAGGTCAACATCATCTACATCTCGACGCCGAACGCGCAGCACGCCGAACAGGCCCTCGCGGCGGCGCGTGCCGGCCGGCACGTGCTCTGTGAAAAGCCGCTGGCGCTGACCGTGGGGGACGCGCGGCGCGTGGTCGAGGCCTTCGAGGCGGCAGGGCTCAAACTTGGGACGCATTTCCAGACGCGCCATCACACGGCGTTTGCCGAAGTCAAGCGGCTGCTCGACCGGCGCGCGATCGGCGACGTCATCCTGGTCCAGGTCGAAGCCAGTTCCGGGGCGGGGCCGCTTCGGAGTTGGCGCGCCGATCCGGCGCTCGCCGGGCTCGGGTCGATCAACAACATCGCCGTCCATCCGTACGATCTCCTGCGCTATCTGCTCGGCTCCGAGGTTCGGGAGGTGATGGCCATGACCGACGTGGGCCGCTCAGCGGAGCTGGAGCGCATGGTGCTGGCGCTGCTGCGCTTCCAGAACGGGACGATGGCGTACGTCAACGCGAACCAGAAGATCGCCCAGTACCAGCCCGACATCGACCTCTATGGGACCGAAGGCCGCATCGTCGGCATCGACTGCACGCGGCCGTTCCGGGATGGGGAGCTCCGGGTCGTCACCCAGGCCGGTGAGCAGATTACCAAGCATTCCAGCCGGGATGCGGTCGTGCGGTCGGTCGCCGCGTTCAACGACGCGGTCCGCCACGACCGCGAGCCGAATCCGTCGGGGCTCGACGGACTGCGGAACGCGCAGTTGACGGAGGCGGTGGTCCGGTCGGCGCGTGAAGGCCGGCTGGTCGAGGTCGCCTATTGAGCAGCGGTAGATCGCGGCGCCGATCGCCGGGGAGCGTCCACCGGGGGGCGGGCCGGATTCGCCGATCCTATGCCCGGCGCTGCGGTTTCCACGACTCGAACCTGAGCTCCCACTGGCGCAGCGCCCACATCAGAACGATCGCCGCGCTCGCCAGGATCACGATGCCCACGAAGACGCGGTCGGTCTGGAACGTCTCGCCCGCCACCGCGATCTCGTAGCCGATCCCGGCCGTCGCCGCGTACAGCTCGCCGACGACGATCCCGACCAGCGCCTGGCCCAGGCCCAGGCGGAGGCCGGCGATGAGGAACGGCACCGCGCCCGGCAGGACGATTGTGGTGAAGATCTGCCGGTCGCGCGCGCCGAAGGATCGCGCGGTGCGGATGAGCGACTCGTCGGCGGCGCGGACGCCGGCCTCGGTGCTGATGAGGACCTGGAAGACCGCCACCAGGAACACCACGGCGACCTTGGACCAGATGCCGATGCCGAGCCAGATGATGAACAGCGGCACCAGGGCGATGCGCGGCGTCGAGTAGAGCGCGGACACAAACGGTTGCAGGGCCGCGGCCACGTCGCGGTACCAGCCCATGGCGACGCCGACCAGGATCCCCACGACCACCGCCAGGCCGTACCCGATGAGAAACTCCGTGCCGCTGACCCGGATGTCCTTGCCCAGCACGCCTTCGTGCAGCATGCGGATGAACGTGGCGACGATGCGGGTGGGGGAGCTGGTGAAGAGGGGATTGACCTGCCCCAGCCGCACCACGCCCTCCCAGGCGACGACAAACAACACGACCGCCGTGGTCCCGATGGCCCGGGCGCGGGCCGTCGGGGAAAGCCTGACGCGCCGCGGCCGGGGGGCCGGCGCTTCGAGGCGCTCCCCCCCTGCGGGGAGCGCGTTTTCCTCAAGCATGGCCCGCGCTCCCCAGGGTCGTCCGGACCTCTTCCTCGATCAGGCCCCAGACGTGGTCCTCGAGCGCCAGGAACTCCGGCGTGCGCTTGACGCGCAGCTCGCGCGGGCGCGGAAAGTCGACCGGGAGGATGCTTTTGACCCGCCCCGGCCGGGCCGAGTACACCACCACCCGGTCTGCCAGGTAGATCGCCTCGTTGATCTGATGGGTGATGAAGACCGCCGTCCTGCGGGTTTCCTGCCAGATGCGCATCAATTCGGCCTGCATGAACTCGCGGGTCTGCGCGTCCAGCGAGGCGAACGGTTCGTCGAGGAGGATCACCTCCGCGTCCATCACGAGGGCCCGCGCCAGGTTGACGCGCTGCTGCATGCCGCCCGAGAGCTCCGAGGGGTGGTAGCGCTCGAATCCATCCAGGCCGACCAGGGAGATCATCTGACGGGCCCGGGCGATCGCCTCCGGCAGCGGCGTGCCTTGAAGCTCGAGTCCGTAGGTCACGTTGCGCAGCACCGTGCGCCAGGGCAGCAGCGACGGACTCTGAAAGACCACCGCGCGGTCGCGGCCCGGGCCCACGACCGGCCTGCCGTCCACGAGGATCCGTCCTTCGGTCAGGGGCAGCAGCCCGTCGAGGCAGTACAGGAACGTCGTCTTGCCGCAGCCGCTGGGACCCACGATGGCGAGAAACTCGCCGGACTGGACGCCGACCGAGCACCGGTCCAGCGCCAGCGTCGTGACCCCCGTGCGCGGGTTCTCGTACCGGACGGTGACGTTGATGGCTTCGAGCTTCGGCCCCACGATTCGCCCCCCCGGGCGCACGGATATTTCAATATACACTCGGCCTCGCTCCGGCTCCTGCAGGCGGGCAATCGATCACATCGGTGTCTCAGGGGGGGTTGTCCCGTCAACGACGAGAGGGTGTTTGCCGGTGCCATTGAATGCTCGTGACGCTCATTTGACAACGCCGTTACCGAAAACCGACAGGCCGGTGACACTCGAGTGTTAGCGTTCTCGCAGGCCCTGTAGACGTGAGCGTGGGGGCCAAAGTCTGCGTCGGAGCACCGTCGAGAGCGTGGGGGAGGAGGACTCCAAGATGGGGGAGGCTATGGCATCGAAACAGTCTGAGCACTCAACCACTCGCCGATCCTTGCTCAGGGGGCTTGCGGTAGGGGCAGGGGCCATCGGCGCGGGGCGCCTGCTGGCCGGTGGCTCGCCGGCGTTCGCTGAAGGAGCAACCGGCAGGCTCACAGACGGAGACGCCGCCATTCTCCGGTTCCTCGCGGCGGCAGAAATCCTCGAGACCGATGCGTGGCAACAGTACAACGAACTCGGCGGCGTCCAAGACAGCGAAGTCCCCGGAGGGCGCGGGAGTGCGGAATATACTGCCGCCCTTGAAGTGCTGGATTCGGATATGCCCCAGTACATCCACGACAATACCGAGGACGAGTTTACCCACTTCACTTTCATCAACGCGTACTTGGTCTCGAGGGGCGCGGAACCCGTCAATTTGAACCGGTTCCGCACGTTGCCGAGCAGTCGGGCGAAGGGCGCCCAGAACATCGGACGGCTCACCAACCTCATGGAGCTCACGGTGGACACCAGCTGGTGGACACGGTACCGAAGTCGCGCCAAGAACCCCGATTTTGGTGACACCTTCCCTCAGGCCGTCCCGGGGTTGAGCAAAGGACGGTTCCCGGGCATCCCCAGGTCCGATGCCGATCTGGCCCCGAAGGATCACCTTCAGGCGATCGCCAACACGGCGGGGTTCCATTTTGCGTTTATCGAGCAAGGCGGCACGAGCCTGTACCCATCGCTGGCGCAGCGGGTGACCGATCCGGAAGTGTTGCGCATCTTGCTCAGCATCGGCCCCACCGAGACCATGCACTTCCAGACATGGCAAGACAAAGCCGGGAATGCGCCTCCGCTCACCGATCCCACGAATGGGTTGGTGTTCCCGAACCTCAATGCTCCTCCGTTTGGCGGGGAAGACTTCCAGACCAACTTGATTATGCCCGAGCCGACCATCTTCCTGAACCGCACGTTCCCGGTCTGTTCGATCATTCGCCCCACCAATACAGAAGGCGCGGCCACCAGCGCGCTCGTCGCCTTGACGAACAACGGCCTGTTCATCGGCCAGTCGTCCGAGTTCTTTGCCTTCCTCAGCCAGCTGGCGGAGGAAGCAGATGCGGCTGCCAAAAAGCGGGAGAGGTGAGCGCGGGCCTTACATCAGGCTTCCAGCCACTCGACCAGCGCGCGCGTGACGTGCTGCGGCCGCTCGAGCGGGGACAGATGGCCGCACTCGGGGATGGTGACCAGGCGCGCTCCGGCGATGCCGTTCGCCATCTCCGCCGCTCGATCGGGCGGCGTCGCCTCGTCGCCGTCGCCGACCAGAACCAGCGCCGGGCAGCGGATCCCGGCGAGGCCCGGCCGCGAGTCCGGACGCGTCATGATCGCCGTCTGCTGGCGCGCGAACGCCTCGGGACCGGTTTCCTCTGCCATGCGCTGCACGACCCGCCGAAGGGCCTCGTCGCCGCGGCGGGCACGATGGACCCACACGGGGAACAACTGATCGAGCACTTCCCGGAACCGGCCGCTTTGGGCGAGCGCAATCTGGGCGCGGCGGCGGTCGCTCGCCTCAGGCGTGTCCGGCCGCGCCGACGTGTCGAGGAGGGCCAGCCGCGCCACCCGCTCGGGCGAGGCGCGCATGATTTCGAATGCGACGTAGCCGCCCATCGAGAGTCCGGCCAGGGCAAACCGCGGCGGCGCCGCGGCCAGGATGCGGCGCGCCATCCCTGCCACGCTGTCATCGCGGGTGTGGTCCGCGATGAAGAGGGGGCCGAAGCGCCAGAGCTCCGGAAGCTGCTCGACGTAGAGGCGCGGCGTACAGAGAAGGCCGGGAATGAGCACGATGGCCAGCGGTTCCGGCGGCACCGAGCCTACCTCGGCGGCTGCGCTACGCGCTGGGCGATTGGGCCGGCCGCCGCGGCGGTCCGATGGGCCCCCGGCTCTTTGGTGATGCCGAAGTCGATCAGCTGACGAACGGGCACAGCCGATTTGAGCGCGGCGAAGCCTTCGTTGACCTGGGCGAGCTTCAACCGGCCGGAGATCAGGTGATCGAGCTTCAGCCTCCCCTGGCGCCACAGGGACAGCAGGCGGGGCATGTCGACCCGGAACCGGTTCCCGCCCATCGAGGTCCCCTGCAGTTTGCGATCGCGCAGGAAATCGTAGCCGTGCAATTCGATCTTCACGCCGAACGGGACCATGCCGATGATCGTCGCCGTGCCGCCCGGCCGCAGCATCGCGAACGCCTGCTCGGCCGTCGCCTTGGTGCCGAGGGCCTCGAAGGCGTAGTGCACCCCGCCCCCGGTCATGTCCTTGACCGCCTGAACCGGGTCGACGGTCCTGGCGTTCACCGTGTCGGTGGCCCCGACCGAGCGCGCGACCTCGAGCTTGGCGGGGACGACGTCGATGGCGATGATGCGCTCGGCGCCGGCGAGGGCCGCGCCGTTGACCGCAGACAGCCCAACGCCGCCGCAGCCGATCACCGCGACCGTCGAGCCCGGCTCCACCTTGGCCGCGTTGAACACGGCGCCGACCCCGGTGACCACGCCGCAGCCGACGAGCGCGGCGCGGTCGAGCGGGATCTCGGGGTCGATCTTGACCACCGCATGCTCGTGCACCAGCATCTGCTCGGCGAAGGAGGACAGGTTGAGGAACTGATGCATCACCTCGCCTCCCTTCCACGACAGGCGCCGCGAGACACCCGGCAGCATCTTGACGTCCGTATTCTCGCACAGATTGGGGTGACCGGTGACGCACTGCGAGCAGGTGCCGCAGAATACCGAGAGGCATGTGATGACGTGATCGCCGGGCGCGACATAGGTCACATCATTTCCGACCGCTTCCACCACGGCCGAGGATTCATGACCGAGCACACACGGGGTCGGATGCGAATAGAGGCCCTCGATAAAATGCAGGTCGCTGTGACACAGCCCGGCAAAGGCGGTGCGCAGCAGCACCTCGTGCGCACGGGGCCTGGCGAGCGCGACCTCCTCGATCGTCAGGGGCTGGTTCGGAGCGTGCAGGACGGCGGCTTTCATCGATTCCACCTCCTCGGTCCAGGCTTCTACTACTACGGCGGCGCGATCCGTCCTCTATCACACGGCAGGGGAGGCGGCACGGCAGGAGGCCACCATGCCGGCGCGAAAGCCCCCGGCGGGAGCACCATGACATTCGTCACATGTCCTGAGGAGGGGGATCGGCCATGCGCGCGTCGCTGAGCAGGCGCCAATTCCTGACGATCTCGGCGGGATCGGGGCTGGCGGGATTGGTCGAGGCGCGCGCGTCCGTCCTGGCGCAGGGGCTCACCCCGCTCAACGTCGGGATGTCGTTCACCAACCTGGATGCGGCGTCGGCCTGGGTCGCGAAGGACAAGGGCTTGTTCGAGCGCTACGGGCTCACCGTCACGATCATCAACATCCAGGGCGGCGCGAAAACGGTCGCCGCCATGGCAGGCGGGGACGTGCCGATCGCCTTCATCGCCGCCGCCGACATCATCAACGCGCGGTCCAAGGGCCTCCCGCTCCAGATGGTCGGCGGGCTGATCAACAAGTTTCCCTACGACTTCGTGGTGGCGAAGGACATCACGAGCCCCGCGCAGCTCCGGGGCGGCAAAGGGGCGATCAGCGGCTTTGGCGGATCGTCCGACTTCGCCACCCGTTATGCGCTCGCCACCCTGGGGGTCGACCCGTCCGGGGTGACGCTCCTCCAGACCGGGGACGAAACTTCGCGCCTGGCGGCGCTGCAGACCGGGCAGATCCAGTTCACGGTGCTGACGGCCGGGCTCGACCTGGTGGCCTTCGACATGGGCTACAAGCCATTCCTCCGGCTGTACACGCTGGACCAGCCCTACCAGCACACGGGGATCGCGGTCAACACTGCGTGGGCGAAGTCGCATCCGGGCGTCGTGGACGCCTTCATGAAGGCCATCATCTCGGCGAGTGCCTACATCAAGAACCCGCTCAACATCGCCGCGGCGCTGGCGTTGATCCACACGCATCTGCCGATCGACGAGAACCACCTCAGGGCAGCCTTCCAGCTCTACCGCGATCGGTTCTATTCGGTCTACCCCATGGTCACGGGCGCGGGAATCGAGTTCATCCTGCGCCAGCGGAAGATGGAGCAGCCCGCGACCGACTTCTACGACAACAGCTACGTGCAGGCGCTGCAAAGCGTCAACTTCGCGGAGACGGCCGGCAGGTCGCCCTGAGGCGGGGTCACCTCGCGTACAACTGCTGCATGAAGCCGCTGGCCGCCAGCTGATCGACGAACGAGGTGTCGAGCATCGAGCCGACCTCGATGCCGTCCTTGAGCAGGCCGGCGCTCACGGACTCCTTCACGATCTCGGCGAGGCCCGCTCTGGTCGGCGCGGGGGTGCGGGCGAAGACGTTGACGAAGGCTTCGTACGCCGCGTCGACGACCACCGGGTTCGTGTTCTTGAGATACCTGGCCATGACTTCCTCCGAAAAGGCCCGATCGGTCTTGATGCGGTGCACGGCCTCCGTCATCGCGCGTACCACCCGGGCGATCAGGCCGCCGTGCGATCGGATGTACTCGCGCGTGGTCACCAGGCCTGCCGCCTGGTACGGGACGCCGAGGTCGCTGACGCGGGCGAGGAGGTGCGCCCCCGCCTGCTGAGCCAGCACGTCGTTGGGCGGATCGACGACGATCCCCTGAACGAGTCCCTTCTCGACGGCGGCAATCTGTGCCGAAACCGACCCGACGCCGGTGATCTTCACGTCCGCGTCGGGCCGGAGTCCCCAATGGGACAAGGCTTCGCGGAGCATGAAGTCGTCCGAGGAACCCACCTTGCTGACGGCCACGGTCTTACCTTTGAGCTGGTCCGGGGTCTGGACGTCCGGAGTCGTCATCACCACGAACACCGGCTGATTGACGAACCCCATCACCATGACGAGGTGGGCGCCCTGCGCGTCCGCGGCGACGACCGCCGGTCCGGCCATCTGCACGAACTCGACGCGGCCGCTCACGAGCGCCGCGGCCGCAGTCGGGCTGCCGGCCAGGTACACCAAGTCGACGTCGACGCCGTTGCGATCGAAGTAGCCGCCCTCCTTGGCCACCCAGGCCACGGCCTGCGAGCCGGTCACCGCCACCCAGAGGATGGTCACCCGGGGGAGCGCGGACCACGCGCTCGGGGCCGGAGCCAGGCATGCGGCGGCCGCGAGCAGCGCTCCGGCCAGGCGGTGGCCGATACGGTGCGGGGTTCGGGGGAGGCTCAGAGGGCGGCCCTCACCTCCGGGCCTTCCCGGCCGCCTGCGGGCCTCCCGTGAACTCCGGCGCGTTCTCCAGATACACGACAGCGTCGTACCCGAGCAGCTTGAACAGCCGGTTCTGGGCCGAAAGCAGCATCAGGCCGGTCTTCGCGTCGGCGTTGACGTGCTGGTGCACTGTGTTGTGCGGGACATACAGCAGGTCTCCCGCTCCAAATTCCCAGCGGCTCGGCTCCTTGGCGATCCTGGCCATGTAGCGCTCGCCGATCTCGGCCTCCACGTCCCAGTGCAGGCTGTAGCCGCGCCCCGAAACCACGTAGAACATCTCGTCGGCCATGTGCCAGTGCCTGCCCGACCGGCCTCCTCCCGGGATTTCCTGCTGGTACACGTCCGTGCTGAAGACCCGGACGTCGGTCCGCTGGGGAGAGGTGAGCACCCGCACCCGGCCGTCCTGCGTGGTCTCCCAGCGGGTGTCGGACGGCTTGACCACCTTCTTGCGCTCTCCCACGCCGGATGTCCACAGGCGGGACCAATCTTCAGGCGGGCCGAACCGCGCGCCGTCCTCGACGGGGCCGCCGCGGCCCTGCTGAATCAGGCCGAGGAACATCCACGTGGCCTTCGCCTTCATCACGAGCGCCAGAGCCTTGTTGTTGGGGTCGGCGTTGAAGTGCCGGTGCACCGAATCGTTGTGCACGACGACGAGGTCGTCCTTCTCCCAGTCATACCGCCGGCCGTCGTGGATCTCGTACCCGCGGCCTTCGAGGATGTAGAAGGTCGCCTCGTTCTGGTGGCCGTGCCCGTGGTTGGATCCACCCGGCGCCAGCTCCACGAAATGGGCCTGGACGCTCTGGGTCAGGAAGGGGTCGTCGCCCGGTCCCAGGATCCACCAGGTGCGCGACTGGTCGGAGTCGCCGGAATGGGCGACGCGCGCGTCGTCGACCACCGTGCCGGCGGGACGCACCCGGGGGGCCGCCCGCTGCCGCCGCCGGAACTCCGAGAGGCCGTACTGCTCCGACGTGATCCCCCGGAGAAACACGCGCCCTTCGATATCGCCCACCCGCTCCACCTCCCGGCCAGAGCCTGCCGCGATCATCCCGGTTCGCGTCCGCCGCCGCCGCCCCCTCCACCGGTTCAAAGGAATGAAATTTGAGCGCCCCGAAGAGTGCCTCGTCCGATGCGGCCAACGGAGACGCGCAAGCCTCAGCCGCGCCGCCTGATCGTGGCGCTGTCGGGATCCACGGGCCCCCACTACGGGGTGCGCCTCCTCGAAGTGCTGCGCGCGCAGACCGACATCGAGACCCATCTCATCCTCACCGCGGCCGCCCGCCAGACCATCGAGGTCGAGATGGGGAAGGACCCCAACGCCGTCGCCGCCCTGGCCCACACGGTGCACGACGAGAAGAATATCGCGAGCGCGATCGCGAGCGGAACCTTTGTGACCGAGGGGATGGTCGTCGCGCCGTGCTCGATCAAGACGCTGTCGGCGATCGCCAACAGCTTCAGCGACACCCTGACGATCCGCGCCGCGGATGTCTGCCTCAAGGAGCGCCGCCGCCTCGTGCTCGTGGTCCGGGAGACGCCCCTGCACGCGGGTCACCTCCGGCTCATGCTCCGGGCCACCGAGGCCGGCGCGGTGATCCTCCCGCCGGTGCCGGGATTCTACCATCTCCCGAAGACGATCCCTGAGATCATCGATCACACCGTCGTGAAGATCCTCGACTTGTTCGGCATCCACCTGGACCTGATCCGCCGCTGGGATGGGCTCTCTTGAAGGGTGTGCGGGGTGGCGGGCGGCGGCGTCCCGCCGCGCGGCCGGGCGCGGCCGCCCGCAGGCGAACCTCCGAGGACTCGCGCGACGAGGTCGAGCGGCGGAAGGCCGAGCACCTCAGGCTGGCGACGAGCCAGGAGGCCGGCGGCCGCCGGGGACCCGGGTGGCCTGACATCCATCTGCTGCACCAGGCCCTCCCGGTCGCAGACCTGCCGGCGATCGACCTGAGCGCGGAGTTCCTGGGCCACCGCCTGGGAGCGCCGCTGGCGATCGCCGCGATGACGGGAGGGCACGAGGGAGCGGGCGACGTCAATGCCCGCCTGGCGCGGGCGGCGGAGCGGTTCGGCCTGGCAATGGGGCTGGGGAGCCAGCGCGCGGCGCTGCGCAACCCCAGGCTCGCCCGGACCTATGCCGTGGCGCGGGAGGCGGCTCCGCATGCCTTCCTCATTGCCAACGTCGGGGCCGCCCAACTGACGGCCCAGGACAGCGGTCCGCCCCTGACCGGGTCGCAGCTCTCGAGCGCCGTGGCCATGGTCGGCGCCAATGCCCTGGCCATTCACCTCAATTTTCTTGAAGAGACCGTGCAGCCGGAGGGCGACCGGCTGGTGACTGGGCTGCGCCGCGCCCTTGCCGCCGCGGTCGCGTCGCTCGCCGTACCTGCGATCGCCAAAGAGACCGGTGCGGGGATCTCCCACACGGCCGCCCTCGAACTGCGCGGGCTCGGATTTCGGGCGCTGGATGTGGGGGGCGCGGGCGGGACCAGTTTTGCCGCGATCGAGACGGCGCGCGCCGAAGCCCAGGGCGACCTTCGGAGGGCCGAGCTCGGGCGCGTGTATCAGGACTGGGGAATTCCGACGGCGGTCTCGATCGTCGCGGCCGGTGTGGCCGGGCTCCCGATCATCGCCACCGGGGGTGTGCGGACGGGTTTGGACGCGGCCAAGGCGATCGCCCTCGGGGCGTCGCTGGTGGCGGTGGGCCGTCCCCTGCTGGCGGCCGCGTTGGAGGGAGACGCGGCGGTCGAAGCCTGGATCACCCAGTTCCTGGAGGAGCTTCGGGTGGCCATCTTTCTCAGCGGCGGGAGACGCGCGGCCGACCTCCGGTCGGCGCCCCGCGTCGTGTCGGGCGAGACCCGGCGCTGGATCGAGGATATCGGCTGCGAAGCCGGGCTCGCGCCGGCGCCCCGTCCGGGCGGCGGCCTGTGACAGGGGCCCGCGCGGGCGCCCGTTCGAAGCGGCGTTGGGATCCGCGAAAGGAGCGGTGGAGATGAGCAGGACCGGCGTACGCGGTGCGGCGGGTCGCAGGGTCGCGCCCCCATTCCGGGGAGTGCTGTGCGGTCTGGCGCTCGCCGCCGTGCTGGGGACGCCGGGACGCCCGGCCGCCGGCGCCGGGGCCGCAAAGATCAGCCTGGTCTACGCTCAGGCGAGCGCCGCCTTTACCCCGGTCTTCGCGGCGCAGGACCAGGGGTTCTTCGCCAAGGAGGGTCTGGACGTCGGCTTCACGCAGGTCACTGGGAGTACCGCCGTCGCCACCCTGGCGTCGGGGGAGTCGCAGGCCCTCTTCATCGGCGCCACGGAGGTCGCGGACTTCGACGCCGCGGGGGGAGACCTCGTGATGGTCGCGGCCGGCTCGAACTACCCCGTCTTCTCCCTGTACGTGAACAAGAGCGTCTCTTCGATCCAGAGCCTTGCCGGCCGGAAGATCGCCGTGACCAGGACCGGGACATCGACCGACACCGCGGCGCGGATCATCCTGGAGCACTTCGGGCTCACCGGCAAGGTGGAGATCGTGACCGCGGGCGGGACGCTGGCGGGGATCATGGCCGCTATGAGCGCGGGCATCGTCGCGGGCGGGATCATCTCTCCGCCCACCACCGCTCAGGCGGCGGGGGCCGGATTCACAGAACTCGTGAACGGCGTTCGCCTGGGGATCCCGATGACCCAGAGCGCGCTCACCTTCAGGAAAACGTATCTGGCCCAGAACCGCGAGACCGCCCTCAAGGTGTTGAGGGCTTATCTCGCCGCGTGGGCGTACATCCGGACTCCGGCGAACGAGGCGGGGACGGAGGCTTCCATCGCCCGGTACACCCGGGCGACCCCCGAGCAGGCCGCCGTGGCGTACCGGGCGTTCTTCCCGGTGTGGCAGGACAAGATTCCTCGGGTGGATCCGAGAGGGGTGAGGAACGCGATCCGGTTCGGCGCCAACCCGCAGGTCCGAAGGATGACGCCGGCATCCCTGCTCGACGACTCCCTGATGCAAGAACTGGTCCGGTCCGGGTACGTGAAGTCCCTCTATGCCGAATAGGCCATCGGGCGCGCGGGGAGGTCAGGTATGGACGGCACCGATCTGTGCTTCACGCCGGCGACGGAACTGAGGCGGCTGATCCGCGCGCGACAGCTCTCGCCGGTCGAGCTGACCGACGCCGTCCTCAGCCGGATCGAGCGGCTGAACCCGGTGCTCAACGCGTTCCTGACGGTGACGGCCGACGCGGCGCGGCGGGAGGCCAAGGCGGCGGAGGCCCGCGCCCGCGGGGACGGGGCGGCCGGACCGCTCGACGGCGTCCCGTATTCCATCAAGGATCTCGAACCGACGGCCGGCGTCCGCACGACCTATGGATCGAAGTTCTTCGAGCACAATGTCCCGGCCGAGGACGGCCTGGTGGCCTCGCGCCTCCGGGCGTCCGGGGGCATTCTTCTCGGAAAGACGAACACGCCGCACTTCGGTCACCGGGACATGTGCGACAACCTGCTCGGCCCGCCGTGCCGGAATCCCTGGAAGCTCGATCGCACCTCGGGAGGATCCTCGGGGGGCGCCGGGTCCGCGATCGCCGCCGGGCTCGGGCCGCTGGCGCACGGGTCGGACGGCGCGGGCTCGATCCGCATCCCGTCGGCCCTCTGCGGCGTGGTCGGCTTCAAACCGTCCTTCGGCCGGGTCCCCTACCACCCCAACGCCGACTACTGGTCGGCCCGGTCGCACAACGGTCCGATGGCGCGGACCGTCCGCGATGCGGCGCTGCTCCTGAACGTCATGGCCGGGCCGGATCCCCGCGACCCGCTCACCATCGAGGCCCCGCCGGAGGACTACCTGGCGGCGTGCGACGGCGGCATCACGGGGCTCAGGGTGGCGTGGAGCCCCGACCTCGGCTACGCGGCGAACGTCGTGCATCCTGAGGTGAAGGCGATCGCCGAGCGCTCGGCCAGGCGCTTTGCCGAGCTGGGCTGCCGGCTCGAAGAACCGAAGATCCGGTGGCCGGATCCGCGGGCGTTCCACAAGATCATCTGGGAGGTGGGCGTGACATCGCGGTACGGCGACCGCGGGATCGAGCGGCCGGACTGGGTCGAGCCCTCGCTCATGCAGATGTTCCTCAACGCCGGCCGGCTCAGCGCCATCGACTACGGGAAGGCGCTCGTGGCCCGCAGCACCTTTTACCAGGCCGTGCGCGAGTTCTTCGAGACCTACGACCTCCTGCTCACGCCCCAGATGCCGGTGACCGCCTGGTCCGTTGAGGCCGGTCCCAACGCGGGGCCGAGCGACGCCGAAGGGCGGCCGATGCCGTTTTTGGACCGGGTCCCCTTCATGTACCCCTTCAATTTGACGGGCTATCCGGCGGCGAACGTGCCCTGCGGCTTCACGGCCGAGGGCCTGCCGGTCGGCCTCCAAATCGCCGGCCGCTGGCATGCCGACGCGCTCGTGCTGCGGGCGGCGGCGGCGTTCGAGGAGGCCCAGCCATGGGCCCAGCGCCGTCCCCCCGTCGGGTGACGAGGAGAATTCCTCAGCCGAGGCCGTCGTTATGCCAGGCAGCTCGCGGCGGTCCTCGGTGGCCGCCGATCGCGAAGATCGCCGGGTGGCTGACGGATCGCCGCCGACAGGGGGAAGCGGTGCCGCATGTCAGGAGTTGAGCGGCTCCTTCGGGGCCGTCTGCACTACGGCTGGATCGTCGCCGGCGTCACCTTCCTCACCCTGCTCGCCTCCGCCGGGATCCGAGCGACTCCGGGCGTGCTGATCATCCCGCTCGAGAAAGAGTTCGGCTGGACTCGGGCGACGGTGTCGTTTGCGGTCTCGATCAACATCCTGCTGTACGGGCTGTTCGGCCCCTTTGCCGCGGCGCTGATGGACCGGGTCGGCGTGCGCCGGGTGATGATGGTCTCGCTCGGACTGGTGACCGCCGGCGTCGGCCTGACCACGGTCATGCGCGCGTCGTGGCAGCTCGTGCTTCTCTGGGGTGTCGTGGTTGGGCTCGGCACCGGCACGATGGCGCTCGTCCTCGGCGCCTACATTGCCAACCGCTGGTTCGCGGAACGCCGGGGGATCGTGATGGGATTGCTCACCGCGAGCACGGCGACGGGCCAGCTGCTGTTTTTACCCTTTCTCGCCTCGCTCGTGGTCACGTCCGGATGGCGCTCGGCCGTGCTGGTCGTCGCCGGCGTGGCGCTCCTGATGGTCCCCCTCGTGTACATCTTCATGCGCAACGACCCCAGGGACGTCGGGCTTCGCCCGTTTGGAGCGACGGCCGACGTGGCGCCGGTGTCGTCGGGCGTCAACCCCGCGGCCGCCGCGCTGGCGGCCCTCCGCGAGGGTTTCCGGTCGCGAGACTTCTGGCTCCTTGCCGGCAGCTTCTACATCTGCGGCGCCAGCACCAACGGGCTGATCGGGACGCACCTCATCCCGGCCTCGATGGAGCACGGGATCCCGGAGGTGACCGCCGCCAGCCTCCTGGCCGCGATGGGGGTGTTCGACCTGATCGGGACCACCGTCTCCGGCTGGCTCTCGGACCGGTGGGACAACCGGTATCTCCTGTGCTGGTATTACGGACTGCGGGGCCTGTCGCTGCTCTTCCTGCCGTACGCGCTGGGGACTCAGTTCTTGGGGCTCGCGGCGTTCGCGGTTTTCTACGGCCTCGACTGGGTCGCCACCGTTCCACCGACCGTCCGCCTGACCGCCGACATCTTCGGCCGGCAGAGGGTGGGTGTCATGTTCGGATGGATCAGCGCCAGTCATCAGCTCGGCGCCGCGACCGCCGCATTCGGCGCGGGCGCCGTGCGGTCGTGGATGGGCAGCTACCAGGTGGCGTTCATGACGTCGGGACTGCTGTGCTTGATTGCCTCCGGCCTGGTGATCCGGATCGGCCAGGCCTCGAGGGGTGGGCTCGGCCGGGCGCGCCCGGCCGAGGCGGGAGCGTCGGTCTAATCGAGCCGGCGGTCGCGTCGTCACCCCCGGCGTGGTCGCTCAGGGGCGACCGCGAGGGGCGCCGGACTGCCTCGGCACAATCGATCCGCCGTCGGCTTCTGCTGGCCCTGCTGACCGTGGGCGCGGCGGTCCTGTGGGTCGCCGGTCGCCCCATCGGCGCGCTGGCACACGCGAACCTGGTGCGCTCCGATCCACCTGATCTCTGCTCGCCCCAAACCCGGCCCAGGCTGCTTCCCGGCGACCCCCGCTGCGCGTCCGGGGCCGTGCTGCCGCACGCTCCGGCCGGCGTGCGCCTGCTGTTCAACGAGCCGGTCGTTCTGGTCGGCCGCGGCGTGCACGTCCTGGCCCCGAGCGGGCGGCGCGTCGAGCGGGGGCCGGCGCGGGTCTCCGGCGCCGAGGTCACTGTCGGCGTCGATGCCGCCGGAGAAGGCACGTATCGCGTGATCTGGCGGGTGATCGCTCAGGACACCCACCCGTCGCAAGGCGCGTTCGCGTTCAGCGTCGGCCGGGCCGGCGTTCCTCCGGGGAGCGCAGCCTCCACGGGCGCGCCCGGGGTGGGGCCGATCACGGGGTTGATCCTTCAGGCGTACGCCCGCGCATTGCACCTCGCCGGGTATGCGTTGAGCTTCGGCGTGCTCGCCTTCCGGAAGATGGTCCTGGAGCCGCTGGCCCTCACGGGCGACGAGACCGAGCGCCGGGTTTGGCGGCTGGCCGGCGCCGGGGTGGTGGCGCTGCTCGCGGCCGAACCCCTCGCCCTGCTGGCGCAGACCGTCTCCCTCAGCGCGGGCACGGGCCAGCCGTTGGACCCGGAGGTCCTGGGCGGCGCGCTCGACTCGAGCTTTGGCCGCGTGCTGGCGCAGCGGCTTGGAGCGGCTCTGCTCCTTTGGGTGCTCGTTGGAGCGGCATCGGCCGGTCCCGCCCGGGCGGCCGCTGCGGCGTTGATCCTTGGCCTTGCGCTTGCCTTCGTGGACGGAGAGGCCGCGCACGCGGTGGGCGCGCGACCATCCTGGCTGGGGCTCGGCCTGAACACCCTGCACGAGGCGGCGATGGGGGCGTGGGTCGGGGGGCTTGTTGGCCTGCTGAGCGTGTGGCGGGTCCCGACGGTCGCCGTCCGCCGCGTCGAGATCGCGGCCCGGACCGGCCGCCTGGCCGCCTGGTCCGCCGTGGCGCTGGTGGCGACCGGCGCGGGCATGGCGGCGCAGCACCTGCGCGGCCCCGCGGACCTCGTCGCGACGGCCTACGGTGAGACGCTGGCCGCGAAGCTCATATTGTTCCTGGCCGCCTTGGGGCTGGCCTGGGGTGCCGCGCGGGTCGCGATCGACCGCCGCCCGCGGGCGTGGATCCGGGAGGCCGCCGTGCTGCTCACCGTGCTTGTGCTGGCGGGTCTCCTGGCCTCGCTGCCGCCGCCGGTGTGACGAGGCGCCGCCACAGCCGACTCTTCACCCGTGATTCCCCTTAGCTGCCTCCACGGGATGTGCCCTTTCGACGCTCCGCGGCTTCACGAATCCTTGCGAGGATGGAGGTCCATCCCTTGGCGACTCCTTCTCGATGCTCGGGGGTGATCTGCCCGATCGCGCGGTGTGCGAACGTGAGACGCGTCTTGGGGCCTTCCGCCGTCAGCCGGTACTGCACGTGCGAAATGGCCGGGTACGACATGAACAGCGGCCCGGAGATTTCCAGGAGCGTGGGCGGCTTGATGACCTGCACGTGCCCCCACAGATGGCCTGTGTTGTTTCCCAAATCCCGATACCAGCGGCCGCCCGGCCATCCCTCGAGTGTCATGGGCAGCGGCGATCCCGGCCCCCCTTCATTGCGAGGGCCGATCTGCTCCAGCAGCGTCTCGAACACCACATCGATCGGCGCTGCGATGTCTTCCTCCTTCGTCACCTCGAGCGTGGTCACCGCCTGTTCCGATGTGCCCGTCACCATCGTCCATCCTCCTTTTTTGGAGATCGTTTGGTCTCGCGGGTCGATCGTTCCGCCATCTTGCGCTCGGCCTGCTCCTTGATCCGATCGAGCTGGTGGGTCCAGAAGCGTTCGTACGTCTTCACCCAGTCGTGCACCGGCTTCAGCTCCTTCGCGTTCAGGCGATACAGACGACGCCGGCCGTGCCTGCCGACCGATACGATCCCAACCTTGCGAAGCACACCGAGGTGCTTCGATACCGCCGGCTGCGGTATCCGGAGTCTCTCGACCACCTCCCCCACCGCGTGCGCCCGGCCGTCCACGAGCACACTGATGATCGCGCGCCGCCGAGGCTCGGCAATCGCGTTGAAGGCGTCCGTCGTTGTCGCTGCCCGCGCCATCGTTCCTATTATATTCCTATATGGGAATGTGTCAAGAAATATTTTGACGGCTCGGAGCGTCCCCCAGTATGGACAGGCTGAGCGGGGACCGCGACGAACCCATTCTAAGGCCGCGCGCGCGGGGAGGGACCTGTGTCGTGAACGGCGTTCGACTGCCCGAGGGCCTCGTGGCGATTGTGAAACACGACTGTCCCACCTGTGAGCTGGTCGTCCCGGTGCTGACCCAGCTGGCGGCGGCGGGATTGCCCCTGACCATCTACTCGCAGGACGATCCGGCGTTCCCGCCCGGGCTTCCCGTCGTCGACGACACCGAACTCGAGGTCTCCTACCAGCTCAACGTCGAGACGGTGCCGACCCTGCTCCGCGTGGCCGGCGGCGCGGTGGTCCAGCGCACCGAAGGATGGCGCCGGGACAAGTGGGAGGATCTGACGGCATTGACGGGCCTCGGCAGTGCACTGCCGGATTACCGGCCCGGCTGCGGCTCCCGGACCCTGGAGCCGGGCATCGCCGAGGCGCTGGCGGCCCGGTCGAGCGCGACCCGGCTGCAGTCCAGGCGCGTCGCCATCGGCGCGCTCGAGGACCCGGTCGAGGCCTGCTTCGAGCGCGGCTGGAGCGATGGGTTGCCGGTCGTGCCGCCGACGCCCGAGCGCGTCCTCAGAATGCTCGAAGGAACCCGCCGCGCCCCCGGCGATGTCGTGGCGGTCGTTCCCCCCGACTACGCTGAGTGCACCGTGGAGAAGCTGGCCATCAACGCGGTGATGGCCGGATGCCGTCCCGAGTATCTCCCGGTGATCCTCGCCGCGGTCGAGGCCGCCTGCACCGACGAGTTCAACATCCACGGGATCCTGGCCACCACCTACTTCGTCGGCCCGGTCGTGATCGTGAACGGCCCGATCGCCGGGGCGATCGGCATGAACTCCGGGGTGAACGCGCTCGGCCAGGGCAATCGCGCGAACGCCGCCATCGGGCGGGCCCTTCAGCTGGTCATCCGCAACGTGGGCGGAGGCCGGCCCGGAGGGGTGGACCGGGCCACGCTCGGCAATCCGGGGAAGTACACGTTCTGCTTTGCCGAAGACGAGGAGCGGTCGCCCTGGGAACCCCTGGCCGTCGAACGGGGGCTCAGACCCGGCGCCTCGGCCGTGACGCTGTTTGCCGGTGAGGGGTCCCGGGGGGTGTTCGATCAGCTGTCGCGGTCCCCCGAGTCCCTGGCTCGCTCCCTGGCCGGTTGCCTGCGGACGGTGGCCCATCCCAAACTGGTCCGAGATTATGACGCGCTTGTCGTGGTGTCCCCGGAGCATGCCCGCGTCTTTCGCGAGGCCGGCTGGTCGAAGGCGCGGCTGCGGGAGGAACTCGTGCGCCTGCTCACCCTGCCGGGGGCGGAGATCGTGCGGGGGGCCGGCGGATGCGCGGAAGGGATGCCTGAAGCGTTCGCTCGGGGCTCGTGGCCGAAGTTTCTGCCCGAAGGGCTGCTGTTCGTGCACGCCGGCGGATCCGCCGGCCTGTTCTCGGCGATCATCGGCAGCTGGAAGAACGGGGCGGCGGGGAGCCGTCCGGTGACCCGGGAGGTGATTGTGTGACCGATCAGATCCTGCTCGATCCGACGAACGAACGCGCTCCGCAGCCTCGCGCGCTGGCGCCTCGGCCGGCGCGCCTGGCAGGGGTGACCGTGGGCCTGCTCGACATCTCCAAGCCTCGCGGGGATGTCTTCCTCGATCGCCTGGCCGCCCATCTCACAGGGCGGGGGGTACGGGTGGAGCGGTTTCGCAAGCCAACCTTTGCGAAAGTCGCTCCGGCCGATCTGCGCTATGAGATCAGCGTCAAGTGCGATGTGGTGATCGAGGCCCTCGCCGACTGAGGGTCCTGCACGTCGTGCAGTGTGCACGACATCGTCGATCTCGAGGCCCGCGGGGTCCCCGGCGTCCTGGTCGCGTCAAGTGAGTTTGTTGAGGCTGCGGAGGCGCAGGCGCGGGCGCTCGGCGCGGATCCGGCCCGCGTCTTTGTGGCCCACCCGATTCAGGACCGGACCGATGCGGAGATCCAGGCTCTGGCCGACCAGGCCCTCGCGGGCGTGCTTCGAGGCCTGACGGAAGGTCCGGACTAACGCAACTGCCCCCCGGGACGCCGGGAGGCAGGATGCGGGCGAATCTGGGTCTGCGCTTAGCGGCCGGGGCCTGCCTGAGACGCGCCGGCGGCGCCCCGAGCGCTCACTCCCGCCTGCGTTTTCTTGCTCTCGTTCTTTATCGCGCGGACGCCTTTCCGTCCATCGTGGTAGCTGCGGTACACCTGGACGCCGAAGTAGACGGTGGCGAGGACCAGGACGAAGAGGGCCCAGACGAGGGCGAGTTGCCGGTTGGTCAGCTCCGCGGTCAAGAGCGACATGAGAAAGGCCATCGAAGCCCCGAAGGTGATCCCGAAGAAGACCAGGTGCATCGCGAACGCCGTGGAGGCCTGCCCGATCTGCTCCAGCTCCCGCTCGCTCACGTTGTACATCTCGATAATACGCGGGACCGGGACGATCGTGACCCGTTGGTTCATCGGACCCTCGGAGTCAATCTCTTGGTACGGTGATTGATCGATGCGAGTATCTACCGGCATGGACATATCCTCCCCGGCTGTAATGTGATAGCGACTGCCACGACGGTGGAGTCCGCTCATCTCTTGCATCTTATTCCCTTCCCACCCGGACTCCAGACGCGGAATTTCCATGCCCCGGGGTCTTGCGAGCCCCTCCCCGGGTCATGCCAAGGTATACTGCTCTTCTCCGCGCAAACCCGCCGGCCCTCCTGAGGGGCAGACTCACGAGGGGAGCTTGGACGGACGGGCGGTCTCCATGAGCCGCCAGAGCTTCTCGGCGGTGAGTGGCAGGTCGACGTTCCGGACACCCAGCGGGGCGAGGGCGTCCATGACGGCGTTGGCAACCGCGGGCGGCGCGCCGACAGTTCCGGCCTCGGCAACCCCCTTGGCCCCGAGCGGATTATATGGAGAGCGCGTCTCGGTAAACTCGGCGGTTACCTTGGGCGCGTGGATCGCATGGAGGAGCGCGTAGTCCGAAAAGGTGCCGGTGAGCAATTGCCCGGCGTCATCGTACGCGGCCTCCTCCACGAGCGCCTGACCGAGCCCCTGGACGATCGCCCCAATCACCTGACCCTCGGCGAGGAGAGGGTTGATGATGCGGCCTGCGTCGTCCACAGCCGCAAACTCGAGGAACCGCACCTCTCCGGTCTCGCGCTCGATTTCGACGACGGCGGCGTAGGCCCCGAAGGGGTACACCATGTCCGGCAGCGAGAAGATCCCGGACGCCTCGAGCCCCGCCTCCATCCCCGCGGGCAGGCGCTCCGGCCGGTGCGCGGCAGCCGCGACCTCCCCAAAGGTCAGCGCCCGGCCCGGCGCGCCACGCACGTACAGGCGGCCGTCCTCCCACCGGATATCGCCCTCGGCCGCCTCCAGGAGATGCGCGGCGATCGCCCGCATCCTGACTTTGATCTTTTCGATTTCCCCCACTACGGCCGAGCCGCCGACCGCCACCGAGCGGCTGCCAAAGGTCCCAATGCCTTTGGCCAGGCGCGCGGTATCGCCCTGCTCGACCGTCACCGCTTCCAGCGGCACCTGGAAGGCCTCCGCGGCGATCTGCCCAAAGGTGGTATCGTGCCCCTGTCCGTGCGCGGTCGATCCGGTGCGTACGATGACGCGGCCGTCAGGGGTCACGGAGACGGCCGCGCTTTCCCATAACTGGCCCCCCGCGGGCTCGACGTACACGGCGATCCCGATGCCCACGAGCCGCCCGCTTGCCCGCGCCCGGCGCTGTTCCTCCCGCCACCGCCCATAGCCCACGATCTCGCAGGCTTTGTCCAGAGCCGAGGCGTAGTCGCCGGAGTCGTACACCGAGCCGACCGCGGAGTGGTAGGGAAACCGGTCGGACGGGATCAGGTTGCGCCGGCGCACCGCTACGGGGTCAAGCCCCAACTCGGCCGCGACGAGGTCGACCATGCGCTCGATGATGTAAGCGGCTTCAGGCCGTCCGGCGCCGCGGTAGGGAGCGGTGGGGACCTTGTTCGTGGCGACCCCGACCGCGTCCACCCGGGCCGCCGGAATGTCGTACACGCCCGTCATGAGCTCGGCCACGCGGGACACGGGACCAGGGGTCGATGGGTGGAGGTAGGCGCCCACGTCTGCGATCACGGTCGCCCGCAGCCCTGTGAGCCGGCCATCCGCCTCGACGGCCACCTCCACGTCGGCGTCGGCCCCACGCCCCTGTGTCGACGCGATGAAGTTCTCACGGCGGACCTCGATCCACTTGACCGGCCTTCCGCGCTCGACGGCCAGCCACGCGGCGACCGCCGCCTCGGCCCCCAGGATTCCTTTGCTGCCGAATGCGCCGCCGACGTCGGGCACCACGACCCGGATCCGGTCTTCGCTCCGGCCGAGCGCGCGGCTCAGCTGCGTGCGGGGCCTGTAGGGGTCCTGGGCGGAGCACCACAGCGTGAGCAGGTCCGCGCCCCGGTCGTAGGCGGCGACGGCGCCCCGGGGCTCCATGGGGGCGGGCACGACCCGGGGAATGTGGAACCGTCCCTTGACCACATGCGCGGCCGCCTTGAACGACGCATCAACGTCCCCGCGCCCTCGGGTCATCCTCACGAGCACGTTGTTCCCCAGCGCTTCGTGGAGAAGCACGTTGCCGGCAAAGGCCGCCCGCGCGTCGGACACGACCGGAAGGGGCTCGTAGTCCACCTCGACGAGCGCCGCCGCATCGACCGCCGCCGCGGGGCTCTCGGCGAGCACGGCCGCCACCGGCTCCCCAACGTACCGGACCGTCCCCGCGGCCAGGATGGGGTGGGGGACTGCGGCGACCTGGGCGTCTTTCAGCGGATTGGGGGGCACGGCGTGGACCCGGCCGGCCAGATCCTCCGCGGTGACGACGGCGACGACGCCGGGCGCTCGGCGGGCAGCGTCCACATCGACCTTCCGCAGGCGGGCATGCCCGTGTGTGCTGCGTACAATCACGAGGAACGCCATCCCGGGCAGCACGATGTCATCGACGTACTGCGCCTGGCCGCGGAGGAACCGGGGATCCTCCCGGCGCTTGATGGAGCGGCCGATCCAGTGGAAGGTGGGGACGCTCATTGGGCTCTCCTTCTCCCGGCGCGCGGCCTATCGAGCCTCTACCCCGACGGCCTGCGACAGCGACTGAAACCCATCCCGGGCCAGCAGGATGCGCAGCCGCCCCGCGATGCGGCGGGGGGTGCAGGGGCCTCCATAGACGAAGCCGGTGTACAGTTCAACCAGCGCCGCGCCGGCCTTGATCTTCTCGTAGGCATCCTCCGCAGTGAAGATTCCCCCCACGCCGATGATCGGGATTCTCCCGCGGGTGAGCCGCCACAAGGTCCGGATCACCTGGGTGGCGAGATCCCGCAGCGGCCGCCCGCTCACGCCCCCGGCCTCGTTCCGGGCGGCGCTCTGCAGTCCGTCCCGCCGGACGGTGGTATTCGCGGCCACGAGCCCGTGGGCCCTGCCGTCCAGGGAGGAGACGATCGCTTCCAGGTCCCCCTCGGTGAGATCGGGAGCGACCTTCACGAAGAGCGGCTTTTCCCCGAGCGCGCGGTTCCGCGCCGCCAGGCGATCGAGCAAGGGCACGGCCGCCTCTCGCATCTGGAGATTTCTCAGCCCGGGAGTGTTCGGCGAGGAGAGGTTGATGACCAGGAAATCCGCAAACGCATGCAGCCGGTCGAGGGAGGAGGCGTAGTCCTCCGGGGCCGCTTCGTTGTCCACGGCCCGGCTCCGGCCGATATTGACCGCCAGAGGAATCGGATAGCGCCTCTTCCTCATGCCTGCGAGCCGCGCCGCCACCGCCTCCGCGCCGGGGGAGTTGAACCCGAGGCGGTTGATCAGCGCCTCGTCTTCGGGGAGGCGGAACAGACGCGGCTGTGGGTTGCCCGGTTGGGGCAGCGCGGTGACGGTGCCGACCTCCACGAATCCAAACCCGAGCGCCGGCCAGGCCCACAGCCCCCGCCCCGCTTTGTCGAACCCGCCGGCGAGGCCGACGGGTGAGGGAAACCTGATCCCGCAGACGGTGGTCTCCAGGAGGGGGTCCCGCCCGGGCCCCGGCAAGCGCGACCACACCGGGCCGACAGCTCCGAGCAGCGTCAGGACCAACTCGTGGCTCGTCTCGGGATCGACCCTGAAGAGGAGCGGCCGGATCACCGTGCGGTATATCATCGCGCCATCTCGTGGTCAAGGGGTTCTATCGTCATGGCCGAAACCCTATCTACCCGGCCGGCGTATCGGTTGTGATAAGGAGAGGAACATGAGCGAACGTGACACGGCTGGCATCCCTGTCCCCCCGCCGCTCGTCTATCTGGTTCCGCTGGCAGTCAGCTACGTGTTCAGCCGGCTGTACCCGGTCCGGCTCTTGCCGCCGGTGGTGGCCGATCTGGCCGGTGGACTCCTCCTGGCACTCTGGCTGGCCGTTAGCATTCCCGCGATCCTCACCTTCCGGCGAGCGCGAACGAGTATCAATCCGATGGTCCCTTCCACCGCGCTCATCGTGACCGGACCGTTCCGCTTTACCCGAAACCCGCTGTACCTGGGACTTGCCTTTGGCTACTCCGGGGTGTCCATTCTCACTCAGGCATGGTGGGGTTTCGTGTTGCTCCCCTTGGTCCTGGTCGTGATGCAGCGCACGGTCATTGAACGCGAGGAACGGTATTTGGAGCGAAAGTTTGGCCAGGACTATATCCGATACAAGCAACGCGTTCGGCGCTGGCTCTGAACGTCTTCGCCTGCTGAGGTCATAGTCAATTCGCGACACCGACGTCCTCATCGTTGGCGCGGGCCCGACCGGCCTGGTGTTGGCCCTGTGGCTGACGCGGCGGGGTGTGCGCGTGAGGATCGTGGACAAGAAGGCGGAGCCGGAGACGACGTCGCGCGCAGTTGCCGTGCAGGCACGCACCCTTGAGCTGTACGGCCAGATCGGCCTCGCCGACGCGGTCGTCGAGCGTGGACGGAAGCTCGTCGCCGCGAACCTCTGGGTGGCCGGCAAGCGCAAGGCTCGCATTTTCTTCGGCGACATGGGCGCAGGCCTCAGTCCATTTCCTTACGCGCTGGTCTTTCCCCAGGATGAGCACGAGCGTCTGCTGATCGACCGCCTGGCCGAACTCGGCGTCGAGGTCGAGCACCGGGTGGAACTCCTGGGTTTCGAGGAGGCGACCGGTCGTGTGCTCGCCCGCCTGAAGCGGCCCGATGGAGTCCCGGAGGCGTGTGAGGCCGCCTACATTGCCGGGTGCGACGGCGCGCATTCCACCGTGCGGGAAACGCTGGGGATTGGTTTTCCGGGCGGCACGTACGCCCACCTCTTCTATGTCGCCGACGTGGAAGCGGACGGAGCGGCGATGAACGGCGAGGTGCACGTCGCCCTGGACACGACGGATTTTCTCGCCGTCTTTCCGTTGAAGGCCGGGGAGCGCGCGCGGCTCGTCGGCACGATCGGCGAGGAATCCGAACACCAGCACGAGACCCTGTCGTGGAACGACGTGAGCAAGCGCGTGATTGAGTGGATGCCGATCGACGTCGAACGCGTGAACTGGTTCTCGACGTACCGCGTGCACCATCGGGTCGCCGATCGTTTCCGCGGTGGGTGTGCGTTCCTGCTCGGCGACGCCGCGCACATCCACAGCCCCGTGGGTGGACAGGGCATGAACACCGGCATCGGAGACGCGGTGAACCTCGCCTGGAAGCTCGCCGCCGTCCTGCACGGGCAGGCGGATGCATCGCTCCTCGACAGCTACGAGCCGGAGCGAATCGCCTTCGCCCGGCGCCTGGTCGCGACGACCGATCAGGTGTTTACGGGCGCGACGAACAACGGGGCCCTCGCCAGACAAGTGCGGCTGGACATCGTGCCGCTCTTGATGCCGCTCCTCTTCAAGCTCGCGACGGTGCGGCGCTTCGTGTTTCGCACGGTTTCGCAGACGGCGGTGAACTACCGGGGAAGCAGTTTGAGCGAGGGCCGCGCCGGGGCGGTTCACGGCGGCGACCGTCTGCCGTGGGTGAGGGCGGACGTGAACGGCGTCGGGGAGGACAACTTCACGCCGCTGACGTCGCTGAACTGGCAGGTCCACGTGTACGGCCGCGCCACGTCCGAGGTCCAGGCCGTCTGTGACAGGCGAACATTGCCGCTGCATGTCTTTGCATGGCGCCCGGAGATGGGTCGAGCCGGCCTGCGGCGCAATGCCGTCTATCTCGTGCGGCCCGACGGGTACGTGGCCCTGGCCGACCCCGTGGGCAGCGCCGGGGCGGTCACGTCCTATCTCGACGCGCGCAATCTCACTCCGACGAGGTAGAAGCTCAGGTTAGGCCGAGTTCGGGGTGCGGCGCCCGTTTTGAGGATGAGGACGGCGTCTTTTGCGCGAATGTGGCTTGGCGGGGCCGGGTGTGAGCCCAAATGAGCGGGCGCACGACACAGGGGTGAGGCTGCATGGCCGTCGATCTCGTCGTCAAGAACGGCACGATCGTGACCCCGCTGTCCAGCCTGCGGGGGCACGTCCTCATCAAAGACGGCAGGGTGCTCGACGTGATGGTGCGGGACGATCTTCCCTCCGCGCGAGAGGTCATCGACGCGGCCGGCCTCCACGTCCTGCCCGGCCTGATCGACCCGCACGTCCACTTCCGCGAGCCCGGGCTCACGTATAAAGAGGACTTCGAGACCGGCTCGCAGGCGGCGGCCGCCGGCGGCATCACCACGGTGCTCGAGATGCCGAACACCGTCCCGCCGACCTCGAACATCGAGGGGTTCCAGGCCAAGGTGGCCTGCGCGCAGGGCCGCTCCTACGTCGACTACGGAATCTACGCGGTGATCGTCGAGGGCAATCTGGACCAGATCGTCCCGCTGGCCGAGGCGGGGGTGGCCGGCTACAAGATCTTTCTCGGGGAAACGGTGGGCAACATCCCGGCTCCCCAGGACGGTGAGATCATCGACGCCTGGCGGATCATGGCGGAGACCGGGCTGCGCTGCGGGGTGCACGCCGAGGACAACGGCATCATCCTCTACCTCCGGAAGAAGCTGCAGGCGCAGGGGCGCACTGATCCCCTGGCCCACCTCGAATCCCGGCCGGCCGTGGCGGAGGCGGAGGCGATCTCCCGCGCGATCCTGTTCGCCCGCGAGGCGCGGAGCCGGCTGATGATCCTCCACATGAGCAGCGCCGAGGGGGTGGCGCTCGTCCGGCGCGGGAAGGACAGCGGCGTCGATGTGGCTGCGGAAACCGCCCCCCACTACCTGATCCTGGAAGGGGAAGACATGGTCCGGCGGGGCCTCGGATCGATCATGAAGATGAACCCGCCGGTCCGCTCCAAAGAGCACGGCGAAGCACTGTGGCGGGGCCTGCTCGACGGAACGGTCGATGTCGTCGCCACCGACCACTCCCCGCATACTCCCGAGGAGAAGATGGCGGACACCCCCATGGGGGACATCTGGAAGGCGATCGCCGGTATGCCCGGGGTGGAGACCAGCGTCTCCCTCATGCTGACCCAGGTCAATGCCGGCCGGATGACCTTGAACCAGTACGTCAAGGCGCAGGCGGAGGGCCCCGCCCGGGCGTGGACCCTCTGGCCGCGGAAGGGCAACCTCGGCCGGGGCGCGGACGGGGACCTGACCATTGTGGACATGAACAAAGAGGGGACGATCGACCAGAGCACGCTGCACAGCAAGAGCAAGGTGACTCCGTTCCACGGGTTCCGGGTAAAAGGGATGCCCGTCTACACGATCGTCCGCGGCCACATGGTGATGAAGAACGGCGAGCTGTTCGGAAACCCCGTCGGCCAACTGCTGCGGCCCTGACCGGCCGCTCTACCCCTCCGCGATCAACAGCGCCAGCGGCAGCTGGCTGCCGAGCCGCTCGTGCCCGTTGTCGGTGATGATGAAGGTGTGGCCCAGGAACAGCCCGAGGAGGCCGTCCGGGGTGATCGGGTTGGGCTCCAGCATCAGCGTCATCCCAGGCTTGATGACCGCGTCCTCCGGGTCGGCATGCACGGCTTCGACCGAGACATCCGGCGCGTGGCTCACCAGGTCCAGGCCGTGCAGGATGGTCGGGCGCGACTGATAGCCGTTCTTCCGGAAAAACTGGGCCCGCTCCCGGACCGTCTCGAACGTGTTGCCCGGGCGGAGCTCGGCCGCGAGGAGGTTGAACCCCGGCAGCACTACCTCGTCGAACATCCGGCGCACCTGATCGGTGGGCGCCCCGACGCAGATCGGGACCCCGGCCTGGGCCGTGTACCCCTCATAGCCTGCCGCGATTTCATTGAGGATCAGGTCTCCCCGCAGTAGCCGGCGCGCCGAGGGCCGCGGGTTGCCGAAGATCATCCGAGGGCTGTCCATCGGCGTCGACCCGATGATCAGGAAATCGATCTCTCCCCCGCGCTCGAGGATCGCGTGCGCCGCCGCGGCTTTCAGGGCGTACTCCGGCACCCCCGGGCGCGCGGCTTCGACCATGGCCTGGAGCGCCGCCGCGCAGAGATCGCCGGCCCGGCGGACCCGCTCCAGTTCGGCCGGGCTCTTGACGACGAGAAACTCGTGGAAGAAATCCCCCACCAGGACGGCCTGCGCTCTGGGGAGGGCTTCGGTCAGCGTGCGGTACTGGTTGAGCGGGAGGTAGTCGCCGTACCGGGGATCGATCACACTGATGCCCAGCCGCCCCTGGTCCAGCCCGAGCTCCCGGATCCGCTCGACCAGGACCTCGGCGAACTGCCCCCGCCCGGCGGGGCGGACGTCCTTCACCGACACCACCCGCCGCGTCGCCTCGAGATGCGTGCCGCCCATGCCGTAGACCATGGTGGGGTCCCCCTCGCGGGGGACCAGGAGATACAGGGAGAGGGCGTGCCACTCGCGGTGGTTCGTCAGCCAGAACAGCCCGCCTCCGTAGCTCCAGTGGTTCGGGCCGCCGCAGACGATCAGCGCATCGAGCCCCAGCCGCGCCATCTTGGCGCGCGTGCGCTCATAGCGGCGCCGGTACTCCTCCTCCGGAAACCGGTCGTAGATCGCGTCCTCGTAATAGGGCGTGCCGCGCATGGGGACGAACGATGCGCGCTGATCGAGCGAGCGCCGGATGGCCTCGAACTCGCCGTTGCTCACCACATGCCTCCTCGCCGGTCCGTGGGTCAGCGGGGTCGATCCAAGACGATTATTCCCTAATCGGCGCGTACAGGCTATGGGCTCAGCAGAGATGCTCCGCCATGAAATCGGCCACCAGCGGCCGGTACTTGTAGATGATGTTGTTGCAGACGTGGTTGCCCTCTGGGTAGCAGACCCACCGCTTCGGGCCGCCCGCCTGCTCGTAGGTGCGGTGGGCGTCTTCGGGCGGGATCAGGTTGTCCCGCTCGCCGTGGACGACCAGGAGCGGGCAGGTGATGTTGCGGGCCACCCCCGAGAGGGTCGCGCCCCGGGATTTTTCCCGCAGTTCGCCCGGGTCCCGCGCGCCCCAGATGTGCAGCCAGCGGGCGAGGTGAATCCCCTCGTGCAGCCGGCCCTCCTCGAGGCTGTGCAGTCCGCCGCAGGACGCCACCGCCCTGAGGCGCGGCTCGAACGCGGCGCAGCGGGGCGCCAGGTACCCGCCCAGGCTGACCCCGCAGATGCCCACCCGCGTCCCGTCGACATCCCGGCGCGACAGCAGGTAGTCGATCGCGCTCGACGCGGTGACCTCGAAGTCCACCCGCATCTTCATCTGATACCAGGTCTCGCCCTGGCCGGGGCCGTCCAGGGTCAGGGTCGCGAGTCCGCGCCTGAGGAAGAACGCTTCGAACGTGGCGTGCTCCTCCTTGGCGGAGTCCAGGCCGGAGAGAAAGAGCACGACCGGCGGACGGGCCGGGCCGCGGGGTTTCCGGAGATACGCCGGGATCCGGATCGTCTCCAGCGGAAACTCGACGCGTGCGCCGGGAGGATCCAGGAAGGGCAGGGCGTTGCGGTAGCAGTCGACGCGCTTTTGGTGCCCCGCGTCGTACTCGTCGAGGTTGTGGACCCAGCTGAAGACGGCGAAGTGATAGGCGAGCGCCGCCCGGTAATAGGCCTCACCGGCGGTCATCTCCCGGCCGTCCCGCGAGGCGTCCCGAGCCAGCTGCTCGTGCTCCCCGCCGAGCCTCATCCAGGCCGCGTACCACTCAGCCCAGGCCGCGAGGCCGGAGACCGTCCGCTGGTAGTCGTTGGGGTCGATCCCGTTCGCCAGAAACCGGGGCTGCCAGCTCTGGACGACGCGGCTGAGCGTGGGGTCCGCTACTGCCACCGCGGGTCGCCCGTCCACCGGCCCAGTTTGGTCATCGCCGCGGTGACGAAGCCCAGCTGCACCACCTGGTCGTAGGCCGGTTTGACGTCCGGCGTGATCGTGCCGTTCAGCACCTCTTGGTCCAGACCGGCCTCGACCACGTCCCGGCGCAGCCCCTCGTTCACCGGCCAGATTCCGCGCGCCGCCAGCGCGTCGTACGTGCGGGCCACGATGTCCGGGTCGAACTTCGTGAACTTGACGCCGATCTCGATCGTGCGGCCGCGGTTCTTGTAGATGAACCGGTTGGCCTCCACCAGCGCCGAGACGGCGTCCTGCAGCAGTTTGGGATCGTTGCGCATGACATCGCCGGTGGTCACGTAGGCGGCGTACCAGCCTTTGGGG
>Ga0209804_1000522_pt1 | contig 30323 bp, 28 predicted proteins | sample GraSoiAngelo_139_FD_185896 | JGI IMG/M metagenome (GOLD analysis project Ga0209804, IMG submission 185896) | Grasslands soil microbial communities from the Angelo Coastal Reserve, California, USA - 14_0929_12_20cm (SPAdes) (version 2) | ecosystem: Environmental > Terrestrial > Soil > Grasslands ... | reverse complement strand
GAGGTCCGGGTCTATCTCTGGACCCACAAGATCGACGGGCTCACCGAAAGCGATTTCGTGATGGCGGCGAAGATCGACCGCGCCTACGCCGCCCGGCCGCAGGCCTAGGCGACCGCCCGATCCGCGGTTCAGGCGCCGCGCGACGGGATCAGCGGCGCTTCGCCGGCCGGCGCGCCCGGGAGGCTCCGCCCCGGCTCCGTCCCCGGGACGGCACGGTGCGCGCCGCGCGCTTCCCCGCCGCCGGCCGCCGCGCCCCGTTGCCGAGTCGGACAACGGCAGAGGCGATCCGCCGGAACTCGTCGTCGCTGAGGAGGGCGTGCTTCCGGAGCGACGCCTTCTTCACGCGGGCAAGAATGGTATCCACCCTGGGATCATCGCCCGGGATCTCGACGCCGATCGCGCGAAGGCGGAAGGCGATGGAATCGCGGCCGTTCCCCTTGCCGATGACGACATCGGCCTCGGGCTGCCCCACCATCTCCCAATGAAATGGGAACAGTTCCACCGGCCGGTCGGCCTTGCACCGCGAGAGCCAGGAGCTGATGATGCCGGATTCCACCTTGAAGAGCATGTCCCCGACGATGGGGCGGTTGCTGGGGATCTCGAAGCGGGCGAGCTTCCGCACGAGCCGGCTGAGCTGGTACAGCTTGTCGTACCGGATCCCGAGATCGACGCCGTAGAGGACCCGCAGCGCCATCGCCACGTCCTCGAGCGCCGCGTTCCCGGCCCGCTCCCCGAGCGACGAGACCGTGACGTGGGCCACCTGCACACCCATCGTCAGCGCCGTGATCGTGTTGGCCGCCGCCAGGCCGAAATCGTCGTGGAAGTGGGCTTCCAAGGGCTTGGCGATCCGCGCCTGCACCTGCTGCGTGAAGCGGGCGATCGCGTGGGGGGAACAGCCGCCGAACGTGTCCACCAGGCCGAGGGCGTCCATGTGGCCTTCCCGCGCCACCTTCTCGATCAGGTCCAGGAACCAGCCGGGCTCCGCCCGCGTGCCGTCGATCGGGAAAAACACCGTGTAGAGGCCCTGGGCCTTCGCGTATCGCGTCGCCTCGATGCTCAGGTCGATAGCCTTCGAGAGGGGCCAGTCGTACGCGTACTGGATGATGTGCTGCGACGATGGGATTTCGATGACGATCCCATCCACCCCGCAGTCCACGGCCTGCTTGACGTCGCTGACCATGCACCGGCAGAAGGCAAAGATCTTCGGGCCGAGCCGGCGCCGCACGATCGTGCGGATCGCGTCCGCATCGTCGCGGCTGACCGACGGCATCCCCGCCTCGATCCGGTGCACCCCGACCTCGGCGAGCGCTTCGGCGATCCGGATCTTGTCGTCTTTGCTGAAGACCACCCCGGCCTGCTGCTCCCCGTCCCGCAGCGTGATGTCGTGCAGCTCGATCCGAGTCGAGAATCGCAGCGCAGACCTGACCTCCGGATCGTAGTTGTACGGGCTGACGAACCAGCGGTTGTCGTTCTTCCAAGGCTCCATGCCCACTCCTCCCCTCGACAGCCATTCATTCCGGGACACGCGGCGCGCTTCCTGCGGCGTTAGAAGCCGAACGGAAGCGCGAAGGTCGGCGGGGCGGCGTGGCGGTCTCGCCGCGGCGGCGCCGGACGCTTCCGGAACCAGCGCACCATCGAGACGAGCTGATCGGCGGCATGGTCGAACACGCGGCGGCCCTTTTCCTTCGTGGCCTGCTCCGGCTGGCCGATCACGCCCGTCGGCGTGTAGGTGGACGTCCACTCGATCAGCGAGGTGATCGAGCCCGCGGTCAGGTCGCTGAAGTGCCAGCGATCCTCGTCCGGAAGCTTGTGGTACTCGGCCAGGTTGTCCTTGATCTTGTCGGTCTGCACATGGGCGGGGTCGACGTGGAGGTACATGGAGGTCTCGAGCTCGCAGGCGTGGGCGCACCCGCCGGGGATCACGGACGTGCGCAGCTCGCGGTTCCAAAACTCTCCGATCAGCTGCCACCAGGAGAGCGTCGCGCACAGCGCGTCGGTCTGCATGATCGTCTGCCGCCCGGCCTGCTCGACCAGATGGGCGTTGGACCCGTGGCCGTTCAGGATGACGATCCGCTTGAAGCCGTGGTAAGCGACCGATCGCGTGATGTCCACGAGGTACTTGATGAAGGTGCTCGGCTCGATATTGATGGTCCCGGGGAAATCCTGGACGTGATGGGTATACCCGTACGGCACCGGCGGAAGCACCAGCAGATCCTCCGGGGACCGGCGGCCGGCCTCGTAGGCGACCGCGGAGGCCAGCTTGAAATCGGTGTCCAGCGGCAGATGCGGGCCGTGCTGCTCGGTGGCCCCGACCGGCAGCACGACCACCTTCTTCATGGCGGCGGCCGCGTTGATCTCCGGCCAGGTCAAGAGATCGTACCGGTACTGCTTGGCAACGCTCTCCGTGGACGGCTCAGGCATTCTGCGTCCCTCCCTGTCGATTGTGGACGTTGGTCACGCGAACTCCTCCCGCCGGCAGACCTGTCCGATCACCATAACGCAATCCCCCTGCTGCGTGGGCGCGAGCGCCCGACACGAGCACACGATCCCCGAGGTGTGGGCGGTGATATCGACCGGGACCCGGTCTGGACGCTCAACGAAGTGGAGGCGGCCGACGGCCTGTCCGGCCTCGATGGTCTGCCCGAGCGCGACCCGGGTCTCGAAGAGCCCGCTCTCGGGAGCCAGCAGGTAGTCGTCGCGATCGAGCGCCTTGAGGACGACCGGCTCCGGCAGCCCTAGGGCGGCCCGCGTTTCCGCCTTGCCCGCAAGCACCCCGGCGTGCCGGAGGAAGTTCCGGAGGCCGCGCGCCGCCAGCCCGTGGGTCTCAGCCGTCACGTGCCCCCCGCCGCCCAGCTCGGTCCCGACGACAATCTTCCCTTGGCGCTCGGCCTCGCCGACCAGCAGCCCGCCTCCGGCGATGTCGATGTAGACGAAGTGGAAATCGGTGTTCCAGGCCAGCATCGCATCCCACATCGCCGCCCGCTGGCCGCGGTTCTCGACGAGGTGGATCTCCGACCACGGCAGGCACAGCATCGACCGCCCGCCGCTGTGGAGATCGCAGACCGCAGCCGCAAGAGGGAACAGGACGCGAGTCACGTAATCGGCGAGCACCTCGTCGGGGGTCCCGGCCGGGGACCCGGGGAAACTGCGGTTGAGGTTCGCGCCGCTCGGCCAGAGCCGTGTATAGGCGCGCGAGGCCTCCGGGGATAGGCACGGGATGATGATCAGCCGGCCGCGCACGTCATCGGGCCGCGTCTCCCGAGCGAGGTTGAGGGCGGCCACCTGCCCCTCGGGCTCATCCCCGTGGACGCCCCCGGTGACGAGCACGGTTGGGCCGCGCCCGTTCGCGATCGACACCAGCGGCACGAACAGGTTCGACCACCCGCTCTCGTTGGTCGAGCGGGGAATCTGCAGGCGCCCGAACTGCTTGCCCGGCGCGTCGTAGTCGACCGTGGAGATCACCGGCGAGTCGGTCATGATGCGAGGGACCGGGCGTGCCTCCGCATGACGGCTCCGCCGGTGGGGTCTCCCAGCCTCAGGAAACTCAGCGCCGCCCCGGTGAGACCGGCATCCGATGGAGATCCTGGAGGGCGGCGACAGTCCCTTCCACCACGCGGCCTGCCGCGTCAGGCGCAAACGGCGAGGTCTCGACCTCGTATCCGCCCCGCGGGTACTCCTCCGGGACCGGGATGTATCCCAGCCAGCCACCCGTGTATCCACCGAACCAGGTGTACCGGAAGGGCGAGCGCGACTTGACGGCCAGCCCGATCTCCGCGAACGGCTCGCACGGGATCCCGGCGAAAACGGCGGGGCCGATCTGCAGCAGGTGCAGTTCGACCGGGAGTTCGGAGCGGCCGCCGAAGCTCCGGGCCCGCTCGCGGGTCATGGCGGCCCGCTTCGCGGCGAAGGTCGCGGCCTCGATCTCCGCCGCCGGAGCGCGCCGGTCCACCAGGTCCTGGCGGCGCCGCCGGGCGGCCTCCGCCTGGGCGTCCGCCTCGGCCAGGGCCGGCTGCGGGCGGAGCGGCAGGCGGAGCGATCGGGTCAGCACCCGCACCACCGGCTCGGCTTCCTCGATCGGCACGCCCGTCCACTTCCCGAGCGGCGCGCCGGATTCCCAGACCCGCTCGTGCCGGTACGCGCGCGGCGGGATCTGCAGGCCGAAGTACACGCGCGCGGCCTCGCACCCGATCAGCGCGCCCAGCCGGCGGATCACCCGGGGATCGTCCGTGAATCCGTCGGGCCCGGGCCCCACGTTGCCCGTCGCCCCCTGGGCGAACAGGCAGGCCGTCCTAGTGAGACGCTCCACGGTGCGCTTGAGATGGCCGGGCCAGTCCGCGCTGACGCGGCGGTTCGTCGGGCCCATCGTGGTCGGATGCATCGTATACCCGATGATCGCCGCCAGCGGGCCCCCGTCCAGGGCATCGATGCGGACGACGAGGAGATGAGGATCGATCACCCCGCCGGGGTTGGTACCCGTCACGACCCGCCCGCCCGGCGCCGTCTCCCGGCGGTTCACGGCCACGCGGCTCTCGCCGGCGCCGGCCCCGGCCCGCGCGGGCCTGAGATCCGCCAGGGCCATCCGGGCCGCGCCGGCCGCCAGATCCGGAAGCTGCCCGTAGTAGCGCTTGAGCGCGTCCGTGCCCTCTTCCATCCACGCCCAGGTGCTGGGGGGCGGTCCGGCGTGGTTGTGGGTCTCCTGGACCCGGACCATCTCGGGCGCGATCCGGAGGGCGCGCGCCACCGCCGAGCGGACCGCCTGCGCGTCTTCGGGCGTCACGGCGACGAGATCGAGGTCCACGATCACGGCCATCTCGCCGCCGCCGGCCACCACGAGCGCCGTGGCCCAGAGGTCGGTTTCGATGCCGTCCGCGTAGAGATGCGTCTGCGCTCCCCAGCCGGCGTGCGGGACGGTGAGCGGAGGAGTGATGGTGGCCCGTCCGACGCCGGCGCGAAACCCCGGGTCGCCCACGGCGGCGCTCAGGCGCCCGCCCGCAACAGCGCCTGCTGGGCGACGGCGATGCTCTCGCCGAGGATCCCGCACATCTCATCGATGTCCGGTGCGGTCACGACCAGCGGCGGCGCGAGCGCCGCGAACTCGTTGCCGCAGCGCAGGATCAGGCCGCGCTCCCGGGCGGCGCGCTCCACGACCTTGCCCGGGCGGGCGGTCCCGGGGAACCGCTCCCCCGTCCGGCGGTTCCTGACGAACTCCACGCCCTGGAGCAGCCCGGCGCCGCGCACATCGCCGACCAGCGGGAACCGTTCCGCCAGTTCGTTCAGGCGGCTCCGGAGCCGCTCGCCCTGCCGCCGCGCGTTGGCGACGATGCCCCGCTCGATAAGCTGCGTGATCGCCGCCACGCCCGCCGCGCACGCCACGGGGTTGCCGGCGTAGGTGTGCCCGTGGTGGAACTCCCGGTGCTCGTCCGCTTCGCCGTAGAAGGCGTCGGCGATCCGGTCGCGGATGAGGATGGCCGCCAGCGGGGCGTAGCCGCCGCTCATCCCCTTGCCGCAGCACGTGATGTCGGGCGGGGCGGCGAAATACTCGGACCCAAACATCGTCCCCAACCGGCCGAACCCGGTGATGATCTCGTCATAGATGAGCACGACGTTGTGGCGGGTGCAGACCTCCCGAAGGCGCGGCAGGTAATCGGGGGGCGGGACGATGAAACCCGCCGAGGAGATCGAGATCGGCTCCACGATCACCGCGGCAATCGTCTCGGGATCCTCGGCCTCGATCGTCCGCTCCACCAGGGTCACGCAGGTGCGCCCACATCCCGGATAGGTCTGATCGAAGGGGCAGCGGAAGCAGTAGGGCGGGTGCACGTGGATGAATCCGACCCCCAGCGGCTCGTAGACCGATTTGCGGTCCCGGCCGCCGCCGGCCGACAGCGCTCCCATCGTGCCGCCGTGGTACGAGCCGTAGCGACTGATGATCTTATACTTCCGCGGATGCCCGGTCTGCTGGTGGTACTGGCGGGCCAGCTTCATGGCGGACTCTGTGGCCTCGGAGCCGCCGCTGAGCAGCTTGACCGCCCCCACCCCCTCGGGCGCCAGACGCAGGAGCAGCTCGGTCAGCTCCAGCGCCGGCGGGGTGGTGCCGTGCAGCGGCGGGGCGAACGCGAGCTGCCGGGCCTGCGCCGCCATCGCCTCGATCACCGGCATGTTGCCGTGGCCGAGGCTGCACACGAACACGCCGGACAGGCCGTCGATGTACCGGCGCCCGGCGGTGTCCGTGAGCCGGATCCCCTCGCCGCCGACAAAGACCAGCGGATCCTTCGCAAATTCCCGCATCTGCATGAAGTCGAGAAAGAGGCGGGGGATCGTCTGCATGGCATCCATAGCTCATCTCCCTCCCTAGCGATCCACCCGGTACCGCTGGAGGATCTCGTCGTTCACCTCCAGGCCGAGGCCCGGCGTCTGCGGGATCCGGGCAATGCCGTTCGCCACCTGCACATCGGTGCGGATGAGGTCGCGGCGGAGCGGCGACGGGGCGACCGTGTACTCGACGAACGGGATGTCGGCCAGGGTCGCGGCAAAATGCAGCGAGGCCGCCACCAGGATGCCCGACTTCCAGGCGTGCGGCACGCAGAGCGCGTGACTGGCGACGGCGAGATCGGCAATCCGCCGGCACTGCGTGAATCCCCCGGCGCGGGCCAGGTCCGGCTGGATCACGTCCACGTGCCCGTCTTCCAGCAGGGCGCGGAAGGCCCCCGCGAGCGTCTCCTGCTCCCCCGTCGCGATCCGCATCCCGCGCGCCGCGGACGTCAGGCGCGCCCACCCGGGCAGGTCGTCGCTGGCCAGCGCCTCTTCCAGCCAGAACGGCCGGTACTCCTGAAAGGCGTCGACCCGGCGGATCGCCTCCCGGGCCGTCCACGGCGCTCCGGCATCGACGAGGAGCGCGGCATCGCCGATCGCCTCCCGGGCCGTCCGCACCAGGGCGACGTCCGTCGCCAGATCCGGCCCCATCGGCCCCCAGCCGAATTTGACCGCCCGGTAGCCTTCGGCGACGTGGCGCTGGGCGCGCTCGCGCATCAGGCCGAGGTCCTTCTCGAAGAGCATGCTGGCGTACAGCGAGATGGAGTCGCGCCGGGCGCCGCCGAGCAGCGTATGCACCGGGAGGCCGAGCGCCTTGCCTTTGATGTCCCAGAGCGCGATGTCGACCGCGCTGATCGCCTCGATCGTCACGCCGCCCCGGCCCATCCACAGCGTGCCCTCGTACATCTTGTCCCAGAGCCGCTCGGTGTGCAGGGGGTTCTCCCCGATGAGCATGCCGGCCAGCCCCTGGGACCGTGCCCACGACACCGGCGCGTCGACGAGCGCTTTGACGACCTCGGGAGAGGCATCGGCCTCCCCGAGGCCGGTGATCCCGGCGTCCGTGTGCACGCGGACGATCACGTCATCCTGGATACCGTCCGCCCTCGTCCCATCCAGGTCGGGAATGCGCAGAGGGATCGCTTCCACTTTCGTAATCTTCATGCCGGCTCCTTGGGCGTGGTGGGCGGGGGGGCGGCCGCCCTGGGTCGGGGGGCCGCCCGCCTCTGCATGGTGTCTACTTGACAGGCCAGTACCACATGTTCCGGAGACTGAGGCCGCCCTCTTCCAGGATCTTCGGGATCCCATCCCGCTTCCCCCGCAGTTCGTCGATGGCGCGGGAGATGGCGTTGTTGAGGTCGATGTCGTCCTTGCGGATCCCGTACCGGGCGTACCCATACTCCTCGAGCGCGGGAGCGTAGCCGGTGGCCAGCTCCATCGGCACGCCGGGGTGGTTCTTGATGAACAGGCCGACCTTGATGTCGTCTTCCATGGCGACGTCCATGCGCCCCGCGACCAGGTCGGCGAACTCCGCCTCGTTGGTCGAGTAGAGTTTGAGCTCCTTCAGGTCCTTGCGCCGCCCGAGGAGGTCGTGGTTGAAACTGCCGCGGACCGTCCCCACGACCTTGCCCGCCAGGTCGGCGGCCGTGTGGATGTTCTTGGGGTTCCCCTTGGGCACCGCGAGCGATGAGCCGTACCAGTACGCCGGGCTGGTGAAGTCGATGACCGCAAGCCGCTTCGGGTTCTCGTGGATGTTGTCGGCGGCGACGTCCCAGCGCTTCGCGATCAGCCCGGGGATCATGGCGTCGAACTGCACGATCTGCCAGGAGACCTTTTGGATCCCCAGCAGCTTGGTGATCATCCGGAAGATTCGGACGTCGAGCCCGTCCATCTCTTTGGTCTTCTCGTCCTGGTAGGTGAACGGGAAGTCGTTGGCGATGCCGATGACGATGCCCTCGCGGAGCACGCGCTTGAACGATCCGTCCCCGCCCGTGAAGGAGTTGATCCCCCCGATGCCTCCCACGCCGGCCAGGCCCGGAAGCGAAGTGGCCGCCAGGAACAGCGCGGCGAGAAGCACCCAGAGCATTCCCCGCGTCTTTGCCCGCATGCGCTCATCCTCCCTTCAGACTCCGATCGATCAGAACTGCCACGCCGTGCGCACCCGCGGCGCCTCACCCCCTCCCGTCTCCCTGCCCCCTCACCAATCGGCCACGGACCCGTCGTCGTAGAAGTACCGCATCAGGGGCTCCTGCGCCATGGGGTGCTTCGCCGCTTCGCGCTCGTTGATGTTGATGCCGAGCCCGGGCCGGAGCGGCGGCAGACATTCCCCATTTCTGCGCTCCAGCGGTTCGTCGACGATGTCATCGCGCCACGGCGCGTCCGCCCGCATCTGCTCCTGGATCAGGAAGTTGGGGGTGGAGAGGGCGAAGTGGAGACAGGCGGCCTGCGCCACCGGTCCCCCCGGGTTATGGGGGGCGATGGAGACGTAGTACGGCTCGGCCATGGCGGCGATCTTCTTGAGTTCGGACAGTCCGCCGCAGTGCCCAACATCGGGCTGGAGCACGGCACACGCCCGCTGCTCCAGCAGCGGGCGGAACTGGAACCGGGTGACCAGGCGCTCCCCCGTGGCCACGGGGCAGGGCTGCCGGCGCGCCACCTCCGCGATGGCTTCGACGTTCTCGGGCAGGCACGGCTCCTCGATAAACAAGGGCGAGTACGGGGCGACGGCCCGGCCGTACTGGATTCCCATCGCCGGAGTGGTGCGGCCGTGAAAGTCGAGCATGATGTCCACCTCGTCGCCGGCCTCTCGCCGCAGCGCCGCCATGAGCCGCTCGACGAGCTTCACCGGCTTGGGACCGTCGAGGTAGCCGGTACGGGGGACGCACACCGCCTTGATGGCTGTAAAGCCCTGCTCGATGGAGGTTCGGGCGTGCGCAGCGACCTCTTCGGCGGTGAACGATTCGTAGACCGCGGCGGTGCTGCCTCCGCCCAGGTGGTCGTACAGCCGCACCCGGTCGCGCACGGCCCCGCCGAGGAGCTGGTACACCGGCACTCCGCGCACCTTGCCGGCGATGTCCCACAACGCCTGGTCGACGCCGCTGGCGGCGCTCATCGCGACGATCCCGCCGCGGAAGAACCCCTGCCGGCTCGTCACCTGCCAGAGGTGCTCGATGCGGAGAGGATCCTCGCCGACGAGAAACGCCGCAAGATCCTGGAGGCACCCGGCCACGGCGCGGGTCTTCCACTCTGTCGTGCACTCCCCCCATCCCACGACGCCCGCGTCGGTCTCCACCTTGGCGAAGATCCAATTGCGCATGTTCGCGCCGACGATGACAGAAGTCACAGCGGTGATCTTCATCGGGCGGGGCTCGCCAACGATCCGTCCGGGTTGTCGCCCATCTCGGCGTTGCGCTCCAGAATCGACTGGAGGAACTGACGCGTGCGCTCGTTCCGGGGGGCGGAAAAGATCTGGTGCGGCGCACCCTCCTCGACGATCATCCCATCGGCCATGAAGATGACGCGGTCGCAGACGTCCTGCGCGAACCCCATCTCGTGGGTGACGACGATCATCGTCATGCCCTCCGCCGCCAGCTGCCGCATCACCCGCAGCACCTCGCCGATCAGCTCCGGGTCGAGCGCCGAGGTCACCTCGTCGAACAGCATCGCCTTCGGCTGCATGGCCAGCGCCCGCGCAATCGCCACCCGCTGCTGCTGGCCGCCGCTCAACTCGTGCGGGTAGGCGCCCACCTTCTCCGCCAGACCCACCTTCGCCATCAGCGCCAGCGCCCGCCGCCTGACCTCCTCTTTCGGCTCGCGGCGGACGTGGATGGGCGCCACCATGACGTTCTCCAAGGCCGTGAAGTGCGGGAACAGGTTGAACGATTGGAACACCATGCCCACCTGGGACCGCAGCGCCTCGATCCGGTGGTCGGAATCGATCACGGACTTCCCCTCCCGGGTGAACCGATAGACGGGCACGTCTTCGATGTAAATCGTCCCGCTGTCGATCCCCTCGAGGTGGTTGATGCAGCGCAGCAGCGTGGACTTGCCCGCGCCGGACGGCCCGATGATGCAGACGACTTCGCCCTTCCGGACCTCGAGCGAGACTCCTCGGAGCACCGGCAGGCGCCCGAACGATTTGTGCACGTGCTCCAGCCGAATCACTACACGGCCCCCTGGGGGGCGCCCCGCGTGGGTCCCCCAACCGGGGCCACCCGCCGCGGCCGGTAGCCGATCTTCATGCGGCGCTCCAGATACTGGACGCCGAGCGATCCCGGGTAGGAGATGGCGAGATAGAGGGCGCCGATGATGGTGAAGATGGCAAAATATTGGAAGTTCGTGGCCGCGATGATCTGTCCGGTGAACACCAGCTCCCTCACCGTGATGATGGACGCGAGCGCCGTATCCTTGAACAGGGAGATGAAATAGTTTCCGAGCGGCGGCACGATGATGCGGATCGCCTGCGGGAGGATGATCAGCCGCATCATCAGCGTGCGGGACATTCCCAGCGCCTGCGCCGCCTCGAGCTGGCCCTTCGCCACGGCCTGGATCCCGGCGCGGTAGACCTCCGACAGGTACGCGGCGTAGTTCACCGTGAGGCCGATCACGCCGGCGGTGAACGGCTCCAGTTTGATCCCGAACGCCGGAAGCACGAAGTAGATGTAGAAGAGCTGCAGGAGCGCGGGGGTGCCGCGGATCACCTCGATGTACACCGTCGACACCGTGCGGATCGCCCGAATGCGGGTCGTGCGCGCCAGCGCGACGACCAACCCAAGCACCAGGCTGAGCGCCATTACGCTGACGGTCAGCTCGACGCTGATCAGTGCCCCCCGCAGCAGGTCCGGCAGGTACTCTTTCGCGCCCTCAAAGTTGAAGAGCGTAAAGATCCCCCGCATGCTGTCCTCCTACCCGGCCGCCGGTGTCAGCACGGCCTTGATCAGATCGCCCGGATCGGTCACGAGCTGCCGGAACACCGCCGGACCCGCGTCGAGCGGATACCCGCGGGCCCATTCCACCGAGACGAGCCCCGCCCCCAGCAATTCCACGGCCCGGATGAAGTCGTCGTACGTGTACGCGTAGGAACCCCGGATCGCGATCTCACGGTTCACGATGTCGACCGCGGGGAGCGGGGTGATCTCCTCCCCCAGCCCGAGCAGGACGACCCGCCCTCCGCTGCGCGCGCTGGCCACGGCTGCCTGCCGCGTGGCTGAACTGCCGGCGGCCTCGATCGCCAGATCCACCCCTTCGCCGTCCGTCAGGGTCCTGATTCGACCGACCGTGTCCTCGGTTCGGGCGTCGATCGCCGCCGTCGCTCCCAGGCGGCGGGCGAGCGCCAGCCTGGCCGGCACGATGTCCACCGACACCAGCACCGCCGGCGCGAGCATGCGCGCCAGCTGGAGGGCCATCACCCCCTGGGTGCCGGCGCCGAAGATGGCGATCCGGCGCACCAGGCCGTCGGCGCTTCGGTTGAAGATGTGGACGGCGTTGGCCAGCGGCTCCGCGAAGCTGGCCGTCACTACCGGCATCCCGGGCGGCACCGGCACCACCGACGCCCGGGGCGCCGTCACGAAGTCCGCGTATCCCCCGGGGCGGTCGATCCCGATCACCTGTCGCGCCGCGCACAGGGAGGTGTCCCCCCGCCGGCACGCCGCGCACTGCCCGCAGGTGATGAACGGGTAGACGGTCACCGCGGTCCCGGGGTCGATGTCGCGGACCGCCTCCCCCACGGACTCCACGGTCCCGGCGATCTCGTGCCCCATCACGAGCGGCGGGACCCGCTTCCGGCTCTTCCCCAGGTATCCATGGAGGTCCGACCCGCAGACGCCCGACGCGCCCACCTTGATGACCACCTCGCCGGGGCGCGCCCGGGGGACCGCGGCTTCCTGCAGCTCCATCCGGTGAGGTCCAAGGTACACGAGGCTCCGCATCTGTGCCTACCCTCCGAGTTGATCGATGACGCCGTCCAGGATGCGCCGGCGCAAATCGCCGAGCGGCGCGAGCGGGGGCCGGATCTCGTCGGAGGCGATCACGCCCCGCCGCCGCAGGGCGTACTTGATCACGGCCGGATACTCGTCCGTGCCGATCATCACCTCGTTGATGAATGGGACGAGCGGCGCGAACAGGCGCGTGGACGCCGCCACCTCCCCGCCCCGCGTCACGTCGAACCAGGCCCGGCACCGGCCGGGAAGCACTTGGGGGACGGCAGTGATCGCGCCTTCGCACCCCCGCAGCACCTGCTGCTGCATCACCTCGTCCGACCCGGAGAGCAGGATCAGGCTGCCCTCGGCTTTTGCGGCGTCCACCTTGCCCAGGGTCGTATCCGTGATCTTCACGTGGCGGATGTTGGGACGGAGCGCTGCCAGGCGGGCATAATCCGCCACGGTGAGCACCGTCTTGGTCGCGTAGGGATTGTCGTAGATGATGACCTCGCGGTCGGTGAACCCCGAGACCTGGCGAAAGAACGCCGCGATCGTCTCGCCGGTGTGCCTGAAGTAGAAGGGCAGCGGCACGAGGTAGCCCGCCGCGCCGTGCTCGTCGCCGAACCGCACGAGGTCCCGGAGGCTGTCGAGGCTGGTCTCCGCGACCCCGACGATGAGGTGCAGCCGGCCCCGCACCGCCCGACCGAAGTGCTCGATGGTTTGGGTGCGCTCGGCGAGGGTCATGCTGGGACCTTCTCCGGTGCTCCCGGCAACGACGACACCCTGGAGGTGGGGTGCGCACGACTCCACGAGCCGCTCGATGCTCTCCGGATCCACCCGCCCATCGCGGAACGGCGTGATGACCGGTGGGAACAGGCCGCGAAACTCCATCGTCCCCTCCTCAGCGCGGGGCCGCGGGGATGAGGCGGCGGGGCGAGGGCGCTATGAATGACGTTTAGGACGCTCCCCACCTTACCCCGCGGGGAGCCCGTTTCCCTTCCCCCCGATTGATCGAGCGCAACGGATCGGGCTTTCACCCGCAGGGGCCGTCAGAGTCTATGCGGCGATCTTCCGGGGCACTCAATGAGTGCCAAGACGCGGCGGCTTCAACGGCGCCGCGAGGTGCTGCCGCATGGCAGTCAAATCGGTGGAGGTCCTGCTGGTCGAAGACAACCCTGGGCACGCGGAGATCACCGTCCGCGCGCTCAGGCGAGCGAATATTTCCAACATCGAGGTCGCCAAAGACGGGGCCGAAGCCGTTGAGTTTCTCCATTCCGACAACCACGGGACTCCGAAGATCATCCTATTGGATCTGGATCTCCCCAAAATCGATGGCCTCGAAGTGCTGCGCCGCATCAAGGAAGACCCGACCACGCAGCAGATCCCGGTGATCGTCCTGACCGCTTCGCGCGATAATCAAAAACTCCAGACGTGCTTCGACCTAGGGGTCAGCGGCTACATCGTCAAGCCCGTCGATCTCCAGCAGTTCGTCGACGCGATCCGCCTGCTGGACCTCCACTGGATCCTGAAGGGTCACGCCCCAAGCTGAGCCGGCTCCCGGCGTGTCGCTCCTCGTCTCGATCGGCCGTTTATCGGTCCCCGAGCAGCCCGAGCGCCCGCGCCACCCGCTCGGGCGTGACCGGCAGCTCCGTGATCCGCACGCCGACCGCGTCTTCGACGGCATTGACGACCGCCGCGGCCGGGGGGCCGATCGGCGGCTCGCCGATCCCCCGAGCGCCGAACGGGCCTTTCCCTTCACCCGATTCGATGATGATCGGTTCGACGTCCGGAACGTCGAGCGACGTCGGGATGAGGTAGGTGGCAAACAGCGTCGACAAATTGACGCCGTGATCGAGCACCACCTCCTCCATCAGGCCGTACCCTAACCCCATCACCGCGCCGCCCTGGATCTGTCCTTCGACGCTCTGCGGGTTGATGGCCCGCCCCACGTCATGGCAGGCCACGTGCCGCAGCACCGCGACGGCGCCGGTCTCCGTATCCACCTCGACCTCCACGGCGTGCGCGCCGAAGGTGAAATCGGGAAAAACCCGGCCCCCGCCCCGCTCGAGGTCGACCGGATCGCCGGCCGGGGCATGGTAGACGGCCAGGTGGCTTCGCGAGACCCCGAGGCGCGCGCACTCTCGCAGAATCTTGGGCAGACTCACGCGGCGGCCATCGTGGGTGACGGCGTCACCCGCGTCCAGCGCAAGGGCGGGCGCCTGCGTCTCGAGCATCTGGGCGGCGACGTCGACGATCTGCCGGCGCAGACCTTCGCAGGCCCGGAGCACGGCGTTGCCGGACATGTAGAGCTGGCGGGTCGCCGTCGTCGTCCCGGCGAGGGGCGTCAGCGCGCTGTCGGCGATATGGATCGAGACCCGGCCGGGATCCAGCCCCAGCACCTCCGCGGCGATCTGGCAGAGGGATGCGGCCTGGCCCCCGCCCACGTCGGGCGTCCCGGTGCGCACGACCAGGCTCCCGTCCATCTCGAACCCGACCCAGGCGCTCGCCCAATCGTGAAGCCAGACGATCCGGCCGTACGGCTGGATGTTGCAGGCGAGCCCCCGCCCGACGCGATGCGCGGGCGTGCTGGGCGCGCGGGGCGGACCGAGCGCCTCCCAGGCGCGGCGGGCGGCCTCGATCACGGCCACGTGGGTGTCCAGCGGCTGACCGATGGGAAGCTCGTCGCCCTTCGCGAGCGCGTTGCGGGCGCGCAGCTCGACCGGATCGATGCCCAGGCGGCGGGCCAGCCGGTCCATCTGGGATTCGTACCCCAGGACCATCTGCATCGCGCCGAACCCCCGCATGGCGCTCGTCGGCGGATTGTTCGTGTAGGCCACCCGGGCATCCACCGCGACGTGGGGCACGCGGTAGGGCCCGGCCGCCGTGACCGTGGCGTACATGAGCACGAGGGCGCTGAGATAGGCGTACGCCCCGGAATCCGCCAGGAGGTCCACCGCCTGCGCGACGAGCCGGCCGTCCCGCGCCGCCCCGGTGCGGTAGCGTAGAAGGAAAGGGTGCCGCTTCGGCCGCGCGAGCAGTGACTCCTGGCGCGACCAGATCATCTTCACCGGCCGCCGCGTCCGCCAGGCCAGGAGGCCGAGAAAGACCTCCACGGTGACGTCTTCCTTTCCCCCGAACCCGCCGCCGAGGTACGTCCCGATCACCCGGACCCTGTTCTGAGGAAGGCCGAGGACCTCGGCGACATCGCGATAGTGCTCGATCACCTGGGTGGAGACCCGGATCGTGAGCACGCCGTCGCTGTCGATCCAGGCGACTCCGGCTTCGGGCTCCAGATAGGCGTGGTCGATGAACTGGCAGCGGTACACCGACTCGATGACCACCTCGGCCTCGGCGAGCGCGCGGACGGGGTCGCCGCGCCGAACGGCCCACCGGGCCAGCAGGTTTCCGCCCTCGTGAACTTGATGAGCGCCGGCCGCCAGCGCCGCCTCCGGGTCGAAGACACCCGGCTGCGGGTCGTACTGGACCTCGATCAGCTCAACGGCGTGCAGGGCGAGCTCCCGAGTCTCCGCCGCCACCAGGGCCACGGCCTCACCCTGAAACCGGACGACCTCCTGGGCGAGCACCTGGATCCGGGCGCGCAGGGGCCCCACCTCGCTCGTCTGGCCCGGGACATCCGTCCACAACGTGTTGTGGGGGACGTCCTGCGCCAGCAGCACCGCCGCGACCCCCGGCAGCGCCCGGGCTTTTGCGGTGTCGATATGGCGGATCCGGGCGGATGGGTAGGGCGAGCGCGCCACGGCGGCGTGCAGCATGCCCGGCATCTGCCAGTCGGCGGCGTATAAGGTGCGGGCCTGCGCTTTGTCCCACGCGTCGTGTCGAGGCAGCGGACGGCCGACGACCCGGAGGCGCTCCCGAAGCGAGGGCGCGGCCGGCCTAGCCACCCCCGGCCCCCTGCTCCCCGGCGCCCCGCCCCGGGACGACGCTCGCGATCGCGTCGATGATCTTGGTGTAGCCCGTGCAGCGGCACAGGTTGCCCGCGAGGGCGCGGCGGATCTCGGCGCGCGAGGCCGCCGGGTGGTCGCGGAGAAAGGCGTACGCGGTCAGGATCATCCCGGGGATGCAGAAGCCGCACTGAATGCCGCCCTCGGTCACGAACGCCTCCTGCAGGGGGTGGAGCCGATCGCCGTCACCCAGGCCCCGCACGGTGGTGACCTGGCACCCGGCCGCGCGCGGCGCCAGCACGAGACAGCTGCTCACCGGCTCGCCGTCGAGGAGCACGGTGCAGGTCCCGCAGACTCCCTCGCCGCAGCCTTCCTTCACCTCCATCGCCCCGAGGTCGTCCCGCAGAATCTCCAGCAGCGTCCGGTGCGCGGACGTGCGAACCTCGCGCGGACGGCCGTTGAGGGTCAGGGCAACGGTGAGATCGGTCACGCGGCCCCCCTCCGCGCCGCCACCGCCGCCGCCCTGGCCAGCGCGCGCGCGGTCAGCACGCGGGCCAGATGCCGCCGGTAGGCGGCGGACGCATGGGCGTCCCCTTCCGGCTCGATCGCGCCGGCGTGCGCGGCGGCCCGGCGCAGCGTCTCGGGATCAGGACGCCGCCCCGCGAGCGCGGCCTCGGTCTCCGTGAGCCGCTGCGGGATCGACCCCACGCCGGCGAGGGACACGCGGGCGCGGGCCACGGTCCCGTCCGGCGCAAGCTCGACCACGGCCACCGCGGCGACGACGGCAAAATCGCCGGCGCGCCGGCTGAACTCCTCGACCGCGTAGCCGGTCCCTGGGCCGAGGACCGGGAGGCGCACCCCCACAATCAGCTCGCCCGGCCTCAGCGCGGTCACGAGCGCGCCGACGAAGAAGTCGCCTGCCGGGACGCCGCGGTCGCCCGCGGGCCCGCGCACGAGGACCAGCGCGTCGAGGGCCCGCGCGACCGCCGGCCACTCCGCCGCGGGATCGGCGTGGGCGAGGCTCCCGCCGATCGTGCCGAGCGTGCGCACCCGGACGTTGCCGATCAGCGCGGCCGCCTCCTGCAAGAGCGGGCAGTCCGCGAGCACGCCATCCCCACGCTCGAGCGCGCGGTGGCGGACCAGCGCGCCGACGAACAGCGCATCCCCCTCGCGGCGGATCGCGCGCAGCTCGTCCAGGCGGTGGAGGTCGACCAGCACCGCGGGGCGCGCGAGCCGGAGGGTCAGCAGCGGGACCAGGCTCTGGCCCCCGGCCAGCGGCTTGGCCTCCTCGCCGTGGTCGCGCAGCAGCGCCAGGGCTTCCGCGAGCGTCGCCGGGGCGCGATAGTCAAACGGGATGGTCATCGTCCGTACCGCCGGGCGGGCGCGCGCCGCGCTCAGACATCCCACCCGCCGTCCACGATCAGTTCATGCCCCGTGATCTGCCGGCTCTCGTCCGATGCGAGGAAGACGACGGCGTGGGCGACGTCGTCGTCCTTGGTGAAACGCCGCAGCGCCATCTCCCGGATGTACTCATCGTGCACCTCGGCGGGGGTCCAGCCGCGCACCCGGGCCTTCTCGTCGATGATCGTCGTCATCCGGCCGCCCTCCACCACGCCCGGACAGATCGCGTTCACGCGGACCCCGTGGGGGCCGACCTCGAGCGCGAGCGTCCGGGTGAGCCCCCGCACGGCCCACTTCGACGACGAGTAGGCCGCGCGGTTGCGGTACCCTCTGAGGCCCGAGGTCCCGGCGATGTTGATGATCTTGCCGTCCCGCTGCTCGATCATCGCCGGCACGACCGCCCGGCAGCAGAGGAAAACGCCCTTGAGGTTGACGTCGAGCACCCGGTCCCACTCCTCCGGCGCGATCATGTGCAGCGGGGTCTCGATCGGACCGATGACCCCGGCGGCGTTGACGAGGATGTCGATGCGCCCGAACTCCTCCCGCGCCCGCCGGGCCAGGGCGGCGACCGCGCGCTCGTCGGTCACATCCGTCGCCACGGCCAGATAGCGGCGGGACCGCTCGCGCCGATTGAGATCTCCGGCGAGCGCGGCCAGCGGTCCCGGCTCGCGGGCGGCCAGCACCAGATGCGCGCCCTCCGCCGCCAGCGCCGCCGAGATCGTCCCTCCCATGCCTTTCGCCGCCCCGGTCACGATCGCCACCCGATCCTCGAGCCTCACGCCGACCCCCTCCCCCCACGCGCCGTGGTATAGCCGTTCGCCAGATCGAGCTCGCGCAGATCGGACGGCCGCTCCTCGGGCGGCCCGTAGCCGCCGCCCCCGCAGCTCTCCACGACGACGAGATCGCCTCGAACCAGATCGCGGTTCTCCTTCCCGCGAACCGGGAAACGCTCGCCTCCCCGCTCCAGCGTTACCTGGAACGGAGCCCCCTCCTCGCCGCCGAAGGCGCCCCAGGGGGGCACCCGCATCCGCTCGATCATGGTGGTCAGCTCGCCCCGCTCGCCGAGCAGCCGGTAGGCCCGGCGGAGGCCCACCCCTCCGCGCCGGCGGCCCATGCCGGCGCTGTCGGGGCGCAGCTCGCAGCACTCCACCCGCAGCGGGTACTCGCTCTCGATCACCTCGACCGGCGTGTTCATCACGTTGCTCATGTGCACGCGGATCGCGTTCGCGCCGTCGCGCCCGGCGCTCCCGCCTTCGCCGCCCCCGTGCACCTCGTACAAGATGAACGGGCGGCCGTCGTCCTGCAGACCGCTCAGCATCATGAGTCCGGACGTCCCGGCCCCTCCGGCCACGATGCGATCGGGCAGCGCCGGAGCCAGGGCATGAAAGATCGCGTCGACCACGCGCTGCGAGGTTTCGTGGTTCCCCCCGACGCGCGGGGCGTCGGGGCCGGGGTCCAGCACCGACCCCTGGGGGACGCGGACGGCGAGCGCGCGGTAGCAGCCGTCGTTTGCGGGGATCTCCGGGCCGAGCAGCGCCCGCGCCGCGTAGAAGGCCGCGGAGGCGGTGACGAACCGCGTGGCGTTGAGCGGGCCCCGGGCCTCGGGCGCGGTCCCGGCAAAGTCGAAGGTCAGCGTGTCCCCGGCGGCCCGAACCGCCACGGCGATCCGCAGCGGGGCCTCGCCCGCGCCGTCATCGTCCAGCCAGTCCTCGCCGTGGTACTCGCCCGCCGGCACCTTCGCGATCTCCTGCCGCATCAACCGGTCGGACTCATCGAGGAACCGGTCAAAGCAGCGCAGCGTCACGTCGGGGCCGAAGCGGTCGCAGACGTCCTTGAGGCGGGACGCGGCCACCGCGTTCGCCGCGTACTGCGCCAGGATGTCGCCTTCCCGCGCCTCGCGGCCCCGCACGTTGCTGAGCACGAACTCCATCATCCCCGGGTTGGGGCGGCCGGCGAGGAAGAGCGGCACCGGCGGAATGCACAGGCCCTCGGCGTATCGGTCCCGCGCCGCGGCGACGTAGCTCCCGCGCCGCGCGCCGCCGACGTCCGGCCAGTGCGCGAGGTTGATGGCAAACGCCACCAGGCGCCCGCGGTGGAACACCGGCATGACCGCCTTGACGTCCGGCAGGTGGTTCCCCCCGACCTCGGGATGGTTGGTAAAGTAGACGTCGCCTTCGTGCAGCGCATCAGCCGGGATGCGGCGCAGGAACTCCTTGACCGTAAAGGCCATCACCCCGAGATGGATCGGGATGTCGCGCCCCTGAGCGATCAGCCGGCCCTGGGCGTCGGTGAGCGCGCACGAGAGGTCGCCGGCCTCCTTCAGGACGGGGGAGCGGGCCGAACGCATCAGGATCGCCCGCATCTCCTCGGCGATCGCGTAGACGGCGTGCCGCACCACCTCGAGGGTGACCGGGTCCATCGCCGGACGGCCGGCCGCGGAGCGATCGGTCACGGGGCGGCCTCGATCCACAGATGGCCCGAGGCGTCGCACCGCAGGCGCTGTCCCGGATAGGCGATAATCGTGGACCAGGCGTCCTCGACGATCGCGGGGCCCAGGATCTCCCGGTCCTCGGCGAGTTCGTCTCTGGGGTACGCGGGGGTCTCCACCCAGCCATGCCCGTAGTAGTAGGCGCGGCGCCCGCGCGCCGGTCCCGACCCCGGGCCCGATCGGGCGCGTTCCTTCCCGGTCGCGCGGCGCCGATCGCCCAGCTCGGGGGCCGGCGGGACCGGGGAAGGCGCGAGAACCGTCACCCGCACGTTGACCCCGTCCACCGGCTCGTCGGTCGTGTACTCGTAGACGCGCCGGTGCGCCTCGGTGAACCGCCGGCGGATGGCCTCGCCGTCGTCACCCGGCTCCACGGGCACCTCGATCTCATAGTTCTGCCCCACATACCGGAGATCCATGGAGCGCCGCAGCTCGCAGCCGTTCGCGTCGACCCCCTCGCGCTCCAACCGGGTGAGGAGTTCGACCTCAATGTCGCGGAATACCCCCTCCCAGACGTCGCGCGCGGCCGCCGCGCGAGGCCCCCGAGCGTCCTCCGCGGACGGCGTGCGTCCGGCGGGATCGAGGCGGACGCGCACGGTCCGCACGACGTCGTATCGAAGGCCGGCGACGAGGCATCCGTAGGCGGAGAACGCGCTCGAATAGCGCGGCACCAGCACCCGCGGCATCCCGAGCGTCTGCGCCAGCCGCCCCGCGTGGATGGGACCGGCGCCCCCGTACGCGATCAGGCAGCAGCCGCGAAGATCGTACCCGCGGTGCACCGACACGGCCCGGATCGCACGGATCATCGCGGCGTTGGCGATCTCCACGATCCCCGCCGCGGCCTCGGGCACCGAGAGGCCGAAGGCGCGCGCGACGCGATCGACCGCTCCCCCGGCGAGATCAGGATCCAGGCGGAGTCCCCCGAACGCCGCCCCGGGGTTGACGTAGCCGAGGACCACGCCGGCGTCGGTGACGGTCGCGTCGGTGCCGCCGCGCCCGTAGCAGGCCGGGCCCGGGAAGGCGCCGGCGCTCTGCGGCCCCACACGCAGGGCGCCCCCCCCGTCGATCCAGACGATCGAGCCGCCGCCCGCCCCGATGCTTTCGACCGCCAGCGACCGCGTCCGCACGGGCTGGCCCCCCAGGCGGCGCTCGGACACCGTCTCGACACGGCCCGCCCGGATGAGGCAGACGTCCGTCGACGTCCCGCCCATATCCAGGGTCACCGCATCCGCCACCCCGGTCCGCGCGCCCACGGCCTGCGCGGCGGCGACCCCGCCGGCCGGACCGGACATCAGCATCGCCAGCGGGACCCTCCGCGCCCCGGCGGGCGTGGCCATGCCGCCGCTCGACTGCATCAGCCGGAGCGGCGCCCGCAGCCCCGTCGCCTCCAGCCCCGCGGTCAGGTCGGCCAGGTACCGGTCCACGACCGGCATCAACAGCCCGTTTGCGCAGGTCGTGTGGGTCCGCTCGTACTCCCGGTATTCCGCGTTGATCTCCGAGGACAGGCAGATGTGCGGCGCCGCCCCGGCCAGCAGCGCCGCGAGCCGGCGCTCGTGGGTGGGGTTGGCGTAGGCGTGCAGCAGGCTGACCGCCGCCACCTCGACCCGCTCGTCACGGAGCAGCGCCGCGAGGCGCCGCGCCTCGGACTCGTCGAGCGGGATCAGAACGCGGCCCGCGTGATCGATGCGCTCGGTCACCTCGAACCGCAGCGCGCGCGGCACGATCGGCGGCTCCCGGCCCGGCAGGTCGAGGCGGTACAGGTGATCGCGCTGCTGCCGGCCGATCTCCAGCACGTCGCGGAACCCCCGCGTCGTGATCAGGGCGGTCCGCGCCCCCCGCCCCTCCAGCATCGCGTTGGTCGCCACGGTCGTGCCGTGGGTCAGGCTCGCGACCTCCTCGTCCGGCCGGAGCAGGATGCGGAGCCCTTCCAGCACCGCCTGGGAGGGATCGCGGGTCGTCAGGATCTTTTGCATCCGCAGCGGCCCGCCGGCCAGCGGCTGCGCCACCAGATCGGTGAAGGTGCCGCCGACATCGATCCCGACCCGGACCTGAGCACCCACGGCCCGGCACCCTACGAGGCGAGCGCCTGCCGGAGGTAGGTCAGGGCGCGGGGAACGGCCGTGCGGCCGGGTTCCGGTCCCTCGTACTCGACCGTCACCCAGCCGTCGTATCCCGCCGCGCGCAACAGGGCGGCCACCGCATCGTGGTCCACGCCGGCGTCGCGCCCGTCCGAGCCGACCCGCGTGAACTTGGCGTGCACATGCCGGGCGAGCGCCGCGGTGCGCTCGATCGAGGCGAGGCCGTCGAGATAGTTGCCGGTATCGAGGAGGAGCCCGAGCGCCGGGCTCCGGACCGCATCCAGGATCGTCAGCACGTCCGCCGACGTCTGCACGAAGCCCCCGTGGTTGTGGTTCTCCATCACGAGGCGCACCCCCAGCCGTTCCGCCTCGCGGGCCACCGACCGGAGCGAGGCGATCATGTCCGGCCAGCGCGCGGCCCGATCGCCCTCCGGCCATCCGGCGAACGTCCGCAGGAACCGCGAGCCGAGGCGGCGCGAGACGTCCATCCAGTCCCGGGTGCGGGCTTCCTCCGCGCGGCGCCCCGCCGCGGCGGCCAGGCCGAAGTTGTTCATGAACGCGATGTTCACGATCACCAGCCCGTGGCGCTCCGCGGCATTCCGCACCTCGGCCAGCCGCTCCGGCGTCGGCGTCCCGATGTGCTTGTCTTCCAGCTCCACGCCGGCCAGGCCCAGGTCCTCCGCGCAGAGGCGCAGCCAGTCGGCGAGCTGGAGCCGGCCGCCGCTGAGGGCGTCGTTGTACGACTCGGAACTGCACGCGAGCTGCATGTGCCGATCTCCCCGACCCGCCGGTTACGGGCCCCGGACGATCACGTGCTCGGTCGTGTACAGGTGGAGCCGCACCGCGGCGAACCCGTCGGCGTCGGCTCCGGCGCGCCTGCCGATGTCGGTGGCGAATGCCGCCTCCATCGCCTCGACGCTCTCCCACCACATCTCGGCGGTGCCGTCGTAGATCGGCTCGGCACCGCTCCCCTCGGGCTGCCTGGGGGTGGCGATATTGATCCGGTAGCCGCGCAGCCCGGGCAGCTGCCGCGACAGCTTCGTATGCTCGTGCACCCAGCGCCGCGCGAACTCCTCCTTGCTGATCCCCGGCCTGCGCTTCAGAAACGCCACGAGCTTGATCATGCGCTTCCCCCCTCGGCTCAGCCCTTCACCGCCCCCAGCGTGAGCCCCCGCACCAGGAACCGCTGGAGCAGCAGGGCGAGCAGGATGTTCGGGATGATCGCCACCACGCCGACCGCGGCGACCTGTCCCCAGAGGATCTCGTGCCCGCCGACCAGGCTCGGCACGATGATCGTGAGGGTGCGGACGTCGCTGCGCGTGAGCAGCAGCGCGAACATGAACTCGTTCCAGGTGAAGATGAACGAAAACAGCGCGGTGGCCACGAGCCCCGGCGCGACCAGCGGGAGCGCCACGCGCCGGAACGCGCCGAAGATCGTGGTCCCGTCGATGACGGCGGCCTCCTCCAGTTCGGCCGGCAGGTCCTCGAAGAACCCTTTCAGCAGCCAGATGACGAACGGGAGATTGAAGATGGTGTTGGCGGCGATGAGCGCCCAGTGGGTGTCCAGCAGGTGCAGCGACTTGAACACCAGGAACAGCGGGAGGGCCGAGGCCACCGGCGGGAACATGCGCGTGGAGAGGACCCAGAACGAGAGGTTCTCGCCGCCGGTGCGGAAGCGCGCGAACGAGTACGCCGCGGGCGCTCCCGCCAGCACGGAGATCAGCATCGAGCCGCTCGAGACGATCAGGCTGTCGCGCACGCCCTGCAGCCCCCCGCGCCCGTCGGGCGGCAGCCGCATCGCGTTCAGGTAGTTGGTGAGCGCAAACGATTTGGGGATGAACACCGGCGGGTAGGCGAAGAACTCGGGGTTGCTCTTGAACGATGTCAGGGCCATCCATAGGACCGGGAACAGGAAGAAGACCAGGGCCGCCAGCAGCACCAGACCGGTAACGAGCCGCCGGGCCGGCGAGCGGCGCCTCATGCGACCGCGCCCCCGCGCACGCGCTTCTGGTAGTGGAGAAAGACCTGCGCGACGATCGTGATCACCACGAGCTGGACGAACGACATCGCCGCCGTGTAGCCGAGGCTGAAGAACTTGAACCCCTCGAGATATGTATAGTAGGCGATGGTCTCGGTGACGTTTCCCGGGCCGCCGCCGGTCAGCTGGTAGACAATGTCGAACAGCTTGAACGTGTCCATGAACCGCACCAGCACCCCGATGACGATCACCGGCAGCAGGAGCGGGAGCGTCACCCGCCGGAGCGCCTGGAGGCCCGTCGCCCCGTCCACCTCGGCGGCCTCGAGCAGCTGGCCCGGCAGCGACTGCAGGCCGGCGAGCACGACCAGCGTCATGAACGGGGTCCACTGCCACACATCGGTGGCCATCACCGCCCACAGCGCGACGCGGGGATCGGCGAGCCAGGCGAACCCGCGCACACGGCCGAACGTGAGCGCGTCGAGCAGGTAGTTGAGCGGGCCGTACTGGTCGTTCAGGATCATCCGGAACTGAAACCCGGCGATGACCGGCGCGATCATCACCGGAATCAGGAGCAGGGACAGCACCAGGGCCCGGCCCCCTCTGAGCCGGTTGAGTTCGAGGGCCAGCCCGGTGCCGATTACGGCCTGCAGCCCGACCCCGACCGCCACCAGCATGCCGGTGTTGGCCATCGCGTTCCAGAAGCGGGGATCCTGGGTCAGCACCCGTGCGAAGTTCTGGAGGCCGATGAACTGCGGGGGAAAGCCCGTGGTGAGCTCCCAGGACAGCACGGTCAGCCGCAGCGTGAACAACAGCGGGAAGAGCGTGATCGCCGCGAGCACGACCACGGCCGGCAGCACCATCAGGACGGGCGTCCGCCGCGACCAGCGGACCGTCTCGGCGCGGGGCCGCGCGCCCGCCACCTCCCCGCCGAGCCTCAACGCCATCGGCAGCCCGTGTCGAGCATCGAGGAGGGGCGGGATTCCGCCCCTCCTCTCGATGGAAGCCTTCGCTTACTTGACCAGACCCGCGATCTTATAGCTGTTCAGGGCCTGGTGCCACAGCTCGATCTGCTTTTGGCGGCCGAGCCGGTCGGTGATCGCGGTCCATTCCTTCGCCACCGCGTCCAGCGCCTGCTTGGGCGTCTCCTGGCCGGCCAGCGCCTTGTTGACGTGCAGGTCCAGCGCATCCTCGTACTGCGCCGCCCCGGGGATGAAGATCTCAGGATAGCCGTCGGCCAGCGCTTCCTTGACGCGGTCCAGATAGGACGCCGCCTCCGCGGTGGTCTTGAAGTCCGAGTACGCTTCGGGATGCTTGAAGTGCACGCCGCGGTTGACGTCCAGCCCGGTGAACGCCGTGGAGACGTCCTCGAGGCTCATGTCGTACGCGACGTGCTTGGCGACCCAGTACGCCGCCGGCTTGTTCTTGGAGGAGGCGGCCACCGCCACCACCCGGCCCACCGGCATCATCGCGCGGTGCACAACCGTCCCGCCGATGGCCAGGCCCGGGACCCGGCCGTAGTCCAGTTTTCCGACCACCTTGGACTGCGACGGATCCGCGCCCTTCTTCGGCACGTCGGTCCACTGCACCACCATGGCGACGTTGCCGTTCAGCAGCGCATCCCGCAGCTCGTCGTAGCCGTAGCCGCGCACGTCCGGCGGGGCGTTCTTCAGGCTGTCGACGAAGTTCTGCAGCGCCGCCACAGCGGCCGGGGTGTTGATCTGGGGCTTCATGGTGTCGTCGAAGTACAGCTCGCCGCTCGCCGCCCAGCGGTCGACGAACCACGCGAACGAGAACCCACGCTTGGCGAACTCGGCGGAGCCATAGAAGTCGCGGTCCAGGGTCTGGCCGGCCAGCGTCTGCCCCTTCTTGCGGGTGAAGAACGCCCCCACCTGCAGCCAGTCACCCCAGGTCTGCGGCGGACGCAGGGCCTTCCCGTACTTGGCTTTGAACGCGGCCTGCTCGGCCGGGTTCGCGAACAGGTCCTTGCGATAGATCATCATGTGCGCGTCGCCGTCGATGGTGAGCGCGTACGTCTTCCCGGCCCACTTGTTGTACAACTCGCGGAACGGCGGCAGCACGTCCTCCTGGTGCGGGTTCCACACGCCGTCCGGCTGCTTCTTCATGTACTCGTCGAGCGGCTCCAGGTAGCCGTTGGCGGCGAAGTCTCCGATGTAGGCCGGATAAAAGGTAACGACGTCGAACGCGCCGGAGCCGGCGACGAACTCGGTCTTCTCCTTCTCGTAGACGCCTTCGAACGGGACCTCGATAATCTTGATCGTGATGCCGGCCTTGGGGAAGTGGTCCTTCCAGAACTCATACGGGGCGAGATTGTGGCCGGCGTCGCCGACGACGTTGATCGTAACGTTGCTGAACTTCGGGGGATACTCCCACGTGATGGCATGCTGTTCCTTCGGCGCCTGCATCGCGGCCGCGGCCGGCCCGGTCGGGGCCGATCCTGTGCCGGCGGTGAGGGCGAGGACCAGCGCGGTGACCACTGCGCCGAGCGCTCGAGCGTTCCGCATCATGCTGCACCTCCTCCGGGCTTGGGCGTTGATGACGTGAATGCGTGCAACCCGTTCGACGGATCACCGCGCGTTCCCTTGGAAGGAAAGGCGCGCCGGCGCAGGCAATAGACAAGACCTGGCGCGACATCGGCCGGGTGGCGGCCCGCGCCGGGAGACGCCCGTTGCCCACCCGCCGCCAGCGCGTCCTCATGCTCGTACCGCTCGCCGCCCTCCTTGTGCCGTTCCTCTTCTGGCCGGCGGGCTTCGGGCTGCTCTCGAGCTTCACATCCTATGCGCCCGCGCAGAGCCAGGTCCGCTACATCGGCCTGCAAAATTACATGGCCGCGCTGGAGAACCCGGACCTCCGGCTGGCCTTTCGCAACATCGGGGTGTTCCTCGCCGCCGCGGTGCCCGCGGAGCTCGCGCTGGGGTTCGCGCTCGCCTACGTGCTCCGCGAGCCCTTCCGCGGCCGCGGCCTGATCCGGGTGTGCCTGCTGGTGCCGTGGCTCCTGAGTCCCGTCGCCACCGGGGTGATGTGGCACTTCCTGTACGGCCGCGTCGGGGTGCTCGACTGGATCCTGGCCTGGCTCCGGCTGCCGCCGCCGTCGCCGCTGAGCCTTCCCGGCGTTGCGCTCGGGGCGATCATCGCGACCGAGATCTGGCGGAAGGCGCCGCTGGCCGGCTTCCTGCTCCTGCCGGGGCTCTTGGCGGTGCCGTCGGAGCACTGGGAGCAGGCGGTCCTCGAGGGCATCCCCCTGGCCGCGCAGCTCCGTCACATCGTGCTGCCGTGGCTGCGGCCGCTGCTGCTGACGATCGCCCTCCTCCTGATCGGGGACACCGTGGGCACGTTCGATAGCATCCTCATGATGACCGGCGGCGGACCGGGCTCGGAGACGCTCACGCCGGCCCTCTACAGTTTCCAGCAGGCGTTTCGGGCATACAATTGGCCCTTCGCGGTGGCGGCGTCCTGGCTGGTCGTCGCCGCCATGCTGCTCGTCGGGCTCGGCTACATCACCCTGGCCGGCAGGGAGGAAGAACCGCCATGATCCCGGCGCGCGGCTGGCGGGCGGGGCGGCGGCGCCGGGCCGCCGGGCGGGCTGTTCTGCTGAACCTCCTCGTGCTCGCGATGATCGTCCCGCTCGTCTGGACCGCGCTGGCCTCGCTCGAGATCAAGCCGGACATCACCGCCTGGCCTCCCGGGTGGACCTTTCCCCCATCGACGGACAGCTATCGCGAAGTCATGACGGCGGTGCCGGGATTCCCCCGCGTGCTGGCGACGAGCCTCGGCTTGTCCGTGGTCGCGACCTCTCTCACCATCGGCGCGGCGTTCCTCGCCGCCTACACCCTGGCGCGGTGGCGCTTCCGGGGCCGGCGGCTTGCCGTGCAGGGCTTCCTCGTCCTGGCCAGCCTGCCGGCGATGGCGTACGTCATCCCCCTCAGCGACATCACCAGGCAGCTGGGCCTGCGAGATACGTTCGGCGGGGTGGCGCTCGCCGCGGCGGCTGCGGAGGCCCCCCTGGCTGTCTACATCCTCTACGGGTACCTGACCCAGGCGCCGGTCGCGCTGGAAGAGATGGCCCACCTGGAAGGCGCATCGGTGCTGCAGACGGTCTGGCGGGTGGTCATCCCCGGCGCGGCGCCGGGACTGGCCGCGACGGCCGTGCTCGTCTTTGTCCTCACCTGGAACCTCTTCCTCGTCCCCACCGCGCTCACGCTCGACCACGTGAAAACGATCCCGGAGGCCCTCAGCGACTTCTACACGTACGAGCGCGAGCTGGAATGGTCGAACGCCGCGGCGGCGCTCGTGGTCTCGCTGCTTCCCGTCACGGCGGTCGCGCTCTTCGCCCATCGGGTCCTCGAGCACTTCAACCTGGGGCTGGCCGAGCGGCAGCCCTGACCCCCCTAGCGGCGCCGGGCCACGAGCACCCCATCGCGCAGCGGAACGATCGTGCTGGCGAACTCCGGGTCGGCAAAGACCGCGCGCGTGAACGAGCGGATGCCCTCGGTCTCACCGTCCTTGACGCTGCGGTCGACCACCTTGCCGCGCCAGAACATGTTGTCGGCCAAGAGCAGGCCTCCCGGCTTGAGCCGCTGCTTGATCACCGGCAGCGAGGCGGGGTAGCCGTCCTTGTCGATGTCGCTGAACACGATGTCGAACTGGCCCTCGGCCTCGCGCAGCGCCGCCACCGCCTCTCCCACGTGGAAACGCAGCAGAGGGGTGAGCCCGAGACGCTGCAGGTGGCCGCGCGCGGCCTGGGAGAGGGCCTCGTCCCACACCACGTGGAAGACCTCGCCGCCCCCGTTGTCGCGGACGCCCATGGCGAACCACGCGGTGGAGTAGCCGTAGCCCGAGCCGAGCTCGAAGACCCGCCGCGCCCCGCCGAGGCGCGTCAGCAGATAGAACAGGTGGCCGACGACCGGGCCGACGATGGGGAAGCGCGCTTTGCGCGCATAGGCTTCCATCTCCTGGAGCACGGGGGGCCGCGCCGGGATGAGCCCTTCGAGATAGGACGTGAACGCTTCATCGACAAGCTCCATCGCTTCCCGCACCTCCGTCTGGTCAACTGAGTTCCGCGCCGGTGACATCATCAGTTACGCAGCGGAACGCGCGGCGTCCTGCCGCGCGGCGCCGGCGGCTGGTGCACTCCGGGCACAGGTAGGGAATGTTCGGGCGGCGAAGCGTGAGCTCCATGCCTGATTCACTATCCCAGGCGCTCCGTGACTGGCAGACCTTTTACTTCCTGGTCGGTGGGGCGGCCGCCGGGCTGGTGGGCCTCACGTTTGTCGCGATCACGGTGGGGTTCGGATCGATCACCAAGCAAGACATCTCCGGGCTCCGGACATTCGTCAATCCATCGCTCATCCATTTCATTTATGTGCTGGTCACCGCCTCAGTGCTCGTGATGCCCGCCGTCGAGCACATGCAACTCGGGATCCTGCTCGTGCTCGCGGGCCTCGTCAGTGTCGGGCGGGCCGTCAGCACGGTGCCGTTCATGTGGCAGCAGTATCAGCGGCACGTGGTCGATATGCACGACTGGGGGTGGTATTTCCTCGCGCCTGTGGCCAGTTATCTCATCTATATGGGCACCGGCGCCGGGCTGCTCCTCGGGAGCGTTGAGGCGCTCAGAGTATTGGCGTGGGCCTGCATCTTGCTTCTCATCGCGGGCATCCGCAACACCTGGGACATGGTCGTCTGGCTCATGATTCTGAAGGACGATCCATCCAAAAAGTGAGTCCTCCACCCGTCGAACCTCCTCGCGCCGGCTCAGTCGAGTGGATCACCTTTGATTGCTACGGGACCCTCATCGACTGGGAGGGTGGGGTCACCGGCGCCCTGGCGCCCTTCCTGCCGCCGCCGGTGGATTGCGCGGCGCTTGCCGCCCGGTACATCGCCATCGAGGCCGCGGTCGAGCACGAGGCGTATCGCCCCTACCACGAGATCCTCGCGGTGGCGAGCGCACGCCTGATGACTGCGCTGGGCCATCCGCTCCCGGCCGGCCGGGAGCGAACGCTTCCGGAGTCCCTTCCATCGTGGCGGCCGTTTCCCGAGGTGCCGGCGGCCCTGCGGGCCCTCCAATCGCAGGGCAGGCGGCTGGCGATCCTCTCCAATGTGGACCGCGGCCTGCTCCGGAGCTCGATCGCCCGGCTCAGTGTGGAGCCCCACCTGACGGTCACGGCGGAAGACTGCCGCTCGTACAAACCGGCGCGGGGCCACTGGGATCGCTTCCGCGACCTGAGCGGGGTGGCG